>Ga0066697_10000389_pt1 | contig 15028 bp, 14 predicted proteins | sample GraSoiAngelo_146_FD_66451 | JGI IMG/M metagenome (GOLD analysis project Ga0066697, IMG submission 66451) | Grasslands soil microbial communities from the Angelo Coastal Reserve, California, USA - 14_1009_05_30cm | ecosystem: Environmental > Terrestrial > Soil > Grasslands | place: USA...
CTCAAGGACGGCGCCGCCGCGCAGGCGCGGCTGGCCGAGGGCAAGCAGTTCGGCAAGATCGTGCTCGTTCCGTAGAGGAGGCCCATGACGACGTCGCGCATCGCGCTCGTGCTGGTCGCGCTCGCGTTCGTTCCCGCCGCGGCGGCCGCACACCACGGCTGGAGCGGCTACGACGTGAGCCAGGTGCTGAACCTCACCGGCACGATCCGCGAGGCCGGCTACGAGCATCCGCACGGCTACGTGAAGCTGGAAACGTCCGGCAAGACCTGGCTGGTCGTGCTGGCGCCGCCGTCGCGCATGGAGAATCGCGGCCTGCCGCGCGAGACGCTCAAGCCCGGCACCACGGCGAGCGTCGTGGGCTATCCCAACCGCTCGGATCCCGGCGAGATGCGCGCCGAGCGGATCACCATCGGCGACAAGACCACCGAATTGCGGTGAGCCGGCGGCGGGACGCTCGCTGATGCACCCACCGAGCGGCCCCGCCTGGCTCGTGTGGCTCGAGACCTCGAGCGTCGCCGTCGCCATGCGGCAGTGGACGTGGCTCTATCCCGCCGTGGAGATCGCCCACATCGTCGGCTTCGTCACGCTCGTGGGCGCGGCGCTCATGTTCGACACGCGACTGCTGGGCCGCTCGCGGCCGCTGGCCGTGAGCGCGCTCGAACGTCACTTGCTGCCGTGGGCGCGCGGGAGCCTGCTGTTGGTCCTGCCCACGGGCGTGCTGATGTTCGCCGCGCACGCCACCGAGATGGCCGCGAACCCCGCGCTGCGACTCAAGCTCGTGCTGCTCCTCGCCGCGTTCCTGAACGCGGGCGTCTTCCACCGCTGGCCGTTCCGCACGGTCGGCGACTGGGACACGGAAATGCGCGCGCCGCTCGCCGCACGCGCCAACGGCGCGCTGTCCATCGCGCTCTGGGTGAGCGTGATCGCGTGTGGGCGCCTGATCGCGTACTTCTGAGGCGCCGGCGCGACTGACACTTCCTGGCGCAACAGGGTAAATATTTTCCCGTCTTCCCGCCGCGCACGACGGGTGGTCTATTTGCCGTCAGTGGACACGGCGTGAAAGAGATCGATTTTCGACTGCTGCTCGAGCAATTACCGGCCATCGTGTGGGCGACCGATCTCGACCTGCGCTTCGTCTACTCGCGCGGCGCCGGGCTCGCTGCGCTCGGTCTCGGTGCCGACGAAGTCGTCGGTCTCTCCCTCAGCGATTATCTCGGCACGCCCGATCCCGCCGATCCGACGCTGGCCGCCCACCTCGCTGCGCTCGGCGGCGTGCCGACCGTCTATGAGCACGAGCAGGAGCGACGCGTGTACCGGGTGCACGTGGAGCCGTGGCGCGCCGGCGGCGCGGAGATCGTCGGCGTGCTCGGCGTCGCGCTGGACATCACCGAGCGGGCGCGCGCGGAGGCCGCGCTGGCGGGCAGCGAGCGCGCGCTGGCCGACTTCTTCGAGAACGCCGCGCTGGGCCTGCAGTGGATCGGGCCCGACGGCACCGTGCTGCGCGTCAACCAGACGGAGCTCGACCTGCTCGGCTACACCCGCGAGGAGTACGTCGGCCGCCACGTCGCCGATTTCCACGTCGACCGTGACGCGGTCACCGACATCCTGGCGCGGCTCGGCAGCGGCGAGGCCGTGGACGCGTGGGAAGCGCGGCTGCGAGCGCGCGATGGCTCGATCCGGCACGTGCTGATCTCCGCCAATGGGCTCTGGGAAGACGGACGCTTCGTGCACATCCGCTGCTTCACGCGCGACATCACCGACCACCGGCGGATGGAAGAGGACCGCCGCCGGGAGGATCTCCGGCAGCACGTGGCGAGCCTCGCCCACGCGGCCGCCCACGAGATCAACAACCCGCTGGCCGTGATCTACGGCAGCATCGACCTCATCGCGCGCACGGCGGCGCCCGAGATGCAGGCGCGCATCGACGCGTGCCGCGAGGCCATCGCGCGGGTCGCGGACATTCTCGACCGGATGAACAGGCTCGCCCGACTGCAGATCTCACAAGGCTGGCCGGCAGACCTGCCTCCGATGCTCGATCTCAGAGCATCGAGTGCCTCGCCAGCCCCCGAGCGCGACACGCCCAACCGCCCGCGCCGCTGAGGCATCGCCGGGAAGCTTGGCGCTGCCGCATCGTTCGTGGTTCACTCCATTCGATGACCCGTGTGACTGAGCTCGATACGCCCGCGGTGACCGTCCGCCTCGACATCGTCGAGCGCAACATCCGGCGCGTCCACGACCATCTCGCCCGGCTCGGCATCGCCAATCGGCCGCACGTGAAGACCCACAAGATTCCTGCGCTGGGCCGCATGCAAATGGCCGCCGGCGCCGTCGGCATCACCTGCCAGAAGCTCGGTGAGGTCGAGGTCTTCACCGACGCGGGGGTCGCCGATGACGTGCTGCTCACGTTCAACGTGATCGGCCGCGCCAAGGTCGAGCGGCTGGTCGCCCTGACGCGGCGGCTGCGTCGGCTGGCCGTCGTGTTCGACAACGACGTGGTCGCGCGCGCGATCTCGGAGGGCGCGCGCGCGGGCGGCGTGGAGGTTCCGTTCCTCGTCGAGTGCGACACGGGCTTCGGCCGCAACGGCGTGCAGACGCCCGAGGCCGCGCTCGAGCTGGCGCGCACGGCCATGCGGCTGCCCGGCCTGCGCTTCGAGGGGCTCATGACGTTTCCCAATCGCGAGCCCGGCACCCGCGCCTTCCTCGAGCGTGCCCTCGAGCTGTTCAAGCGCGACGGCACCGCCGTGCCGGTCGTCTCGGGCGGCGGCACGCCGGCGATCTTCACCGCGCAGTCGATCCCGCAGCTCACCGAGCACCGCGCCGGGACGTACATCTACAACGACCGTATGGTCGTGGCCTCCGGCACGGCGACGTGGGACGACTGCGCCATGCGCGTGCGCTGCACGGTGGTGAGCCGGCCGACCGCCGACCGCGCGATCCTCGACGCGGGGAGCAAGGTCTTCACCTCCGATCTCTACACGGTGACGGGCTACGGGCACGTGCTCGAGTACCCGGAGGCCGCGGTCGTCACCCTGTCCGAGGAGCACGGCGTGGTCGAGCTCTCGGCCTGTCGCGCGCGGCCGCAGATCGGCGACGTCGTCGAGGTCGTGCCCAATCACTGCTGCGTGGTGAGCAACATGGTGGACGAGGTCTACGGCGTGCGCGACGGCACGGTGGAGGCCGTGTGGCCGGTCGCGGCGCGCGGCGAGGTGCGCTGAGCATGAACGCCAAGAAGACGCTCGCGATCCTGGTGGGCGGCGGCCCGGCGCCGGGCATCAACGCGGTCCTCGCCGCCGCCACCATCGAGGCGCGTAATCACGGCCTGCGCGTGCTCGGCTGTTACGACGGCTTCAAGTGGCTCGTGCAGGGTGACACGCAGCACGTCACCGAGCTCGAGATCAATGACACCTCGCGCATCCACTTCGACGGCGGCTCGATCATCCGCACCTCGCGCACGAACCCGAGCAAATCCGCGGAGAGCGTCCGCCAGGTCGGCGATGCGCTCCAGCGGCTCGGTGTCAATCACCTCATCACCATCGGCGGCGACGACACGGCCTATTCCGCGTCGCGGCTGGCCAAGCAGGTGCCCGGGCTCACGGTGGCGCACGTGCCCAAGACGATCGACAACGACCTGCCGCTGCCGGGCGACGTCGTCACCTTCGGCTTCACCACCGCGTGCAATCTGGGCAAGGAGCTCGTCCGCAACCTCATGCAGGACGCGCAGACCACCGAGCGCTGGTTCTTCGTCACGGTCATGGGCCGGCACGCCGGCCATCTCGCGCTCGGGATCGGCGGCTCGGCGGCGGCCACGCTCACGCTCATCGCCGAGGAGTTCTCCGCGCCGCAGATCTCGCTCGACACGATCGCCGACACGCTCGAGGGCGCCATCATCAAGCGGCGTGTCCAGGGCCGCGAGCACGGCGTGGCAATCCTCTCGGAAGGCCTCGGCGAGAAGCTCGATCTCACCACGCTCGGCGACGTCGAGCGCGATGCCTACGGCAACGTGCGGCTCGCCGAGCTGGATCTCGGTCAGATCCTCAAGGATCGCGTCACCGCCAGCCTGAAGAGCCGCGGCGTCGACGTGACGATCACCGCCAAGGAGCTCGGCTACGAGCTCCGCTGCTCCCCGCCGGGTGCGCACGACATCTCGTACTGCCGCAGCCTCGGCTACTGGGCCGTCCGCTTCCTGCTCGAGGGCGGCAGCAACGCGATGGTGACCATCCAGGCCGGCCGCCTCGTGCCCGTTCCTTTCGGCCTGATGCTCGATCCCAAGACCGGCAAAGTCCGCGTGCGCTACGTCGACGTCGAGTCCGAGATGTACCAGACGCTGGCGGCGTACATGATTCGGCTCAAGCCCGAAGACTTCGCCACGCCGGAGTCGCTCGCCGCGCTGGCCAAAGCCGGCAACCTTTCGGAAACGGAGCTGCTGTCGCGCTTCGGTCCCCTCGTCGGGCGCACGTGAGCGCTCGGCGCCGGGACGCCTGAGGTACACTCGACCGATGCAGCGCTGGACTCGACTCGAAACGTCTGCCTATGTCCTGCTGATCGCCCTCGCCGCGCTCTTCATGGCCGTCGTCACCCACGACGCGTGGCGGATGATCGGCCGCGCGTGGACGGGCTTCCCCGTGATGGAAAATCTCCTCGTGGGCGTCGGCGGCATCCAGCGCGAGCGCGTCGAGCCCCTCGACCTCGTGCGCGCCGTCAACGGCCAGGTCGTCACGTCCTCGCGCCAGCTCCAGAAAGAGGTCGAGCGCCATCCGCCCGGCACGCGCATGCGCTACCTGCTCGTGCGCAGCGGCTCGCTCGTCGAGGAAGACGCCCCGAGCCGCGAGATGACGCTCGGCACGTTCAAGCATTACGTCATTCAGTACCTGGCCGGCGGGATCCTCGTCCTCGCTCTCGGCGCGCTGGTCGCCCTGTTGCGCCCGAGCGGGCCGAGCACCCGGCTGTTCGTCGTGTTCTGTCTGACGACGGTCGTCGTGAACGTGGGCTACTGGGACCTGTCGGGGACGCATCGCTTCACGAAGCTGTTCTTCGTGGCGTGGACGTTCCTGCCAGGGATCCTCGTGCATCTCGCACTCGTCTTCCCCGAGCGCACGTCGCTCGCCCGCCGATGGCCGCGCAGCGTCTGGGTCCCGTACGCGGCGTCCGCGGCGCTGTGGCTCTGGTTACAGGTGCCGATGTCGCGCGACTCGTGGGCCGCCGGCGCGGGGCTCGTCGCGATCTACTGGACGGCGGCGCTCGTCGAGCTGCTCGTCAGTCTGGCGCAGACCGCGCGCACCGGCACCACGCCGCTCGTGCGCCAGCGTGCGCGCGTGCTGCTGGCCGGCTTCGGCATCGGGTACCTGGCGCCTGTCGTCGGAACCACCGTGGAGGTCGTGCTCCACGCGCCGATCCCCTTCTTCCACGAGCTGTGGCAGCTGACGTTCGTCTTCCCGCTCGCGGTGGCGTACGCCATCGTGCGCTACCAACTCTTCGACATCCGCACGGTCGTGCGCGTGGGGACGATCTACTCCGTCGCCACCGCTGTCGTCGCCCTTGGCTACGCCGGACTGCTCACCGGCCTGAACGTGCTCTTCGGTCGGCTGGATGTCGGAATGTCGGGCATGATGACGCCGCTCGTCGTGGCATTCGTCGTCGTGCTCGTCGTCAACCGGCTCTATGCCCGCACACAGGCGCTGATCGATCGCGTGTTCTTCCGCGCCCGGTACAATGCGGGCCAGGCGCTGGTGCGGCTGGCCGACGCCATGACGACCACGCTCGACCTTGACCGTCTCGCGGCGTTGATCACGGGGACGATCGACGAGCTGCTGCACCCGGGGCACGTCGCACTCTTTCTCGCCAACGACGAGCGTGGAGCATTTCGCCGTGTGGGCCGAGGCGACGGCCTGGGCGCGGACACGGTTTTGGCCACATGCCTGGCCGGCCGGCGCACGCCGCTCTCACGCGAGACGCTCCTGGCCGATCCCGCGTTCGAGGACATCCGCGCCGCCTGCCTGGCGGACCTCGACGCGCTCGAGGCCGACGTCGCAGTGCCGATCGTCTTTCGCGATCGCTTGACCGCGCTGCTGGTCCTCGGTGCTCGGCGTGGCGGCGCGCCGTACACTTCGGACGACCTGCGCAACCTGCGCATCATTGCGACGCAGGGCGCCGTCGCCCTCGAGCACGCACGCGCATATCACGCGCTGCAGGCGGCGCTGCGTCGCGTGCAGATTCTCGAGTCGATCCGCGCCGGCCTGTCTAAGTTCGTGCCGCGCACGGTGCAACGCCTGATCGAGCAGGCGCCGGACGCGCCCGAGTTCGCCAAGCGCGAGACCGACGTCTCGGTATTGTTCGTCGACATCGCCGGCTACACGCGGCTGGCCGGACGCCTGGACGCCGCGACGGTGGACCGGCTCGTCGAGCGCTACTTCGGCGCGTTCCTCGACGAGATCCTCAAGCGCGGCGGCGACGTCAACGAGACGGCCGGCGACGGTCTCATGGTGATTTTCCAGGACGCCGATCCCCGCCGTCACGCCCGCGCCGCGGTGGCCACCGCGATGGCGCTGCTGCACCGCGCGAACGACATCAACGCCGCGGAGCCGCTCGACGAGCCGATTGTGCTGCACGTTGGCGTGAACTCGGGCCGCGCGGGCGTCGGCGCGACGAAGATCGAGGGCACCGCCGGCACGCGCTGGACGTACACGGCGTCCGGCCCGGTGACGAACGTCGCCGCGCGGCTCGCCGCGCTGGGCGACGACGCGATCCATCTCGGCGAGGCGACGGTGGCGCGGCTGCCCTCGCGCGTAGGACTGGAGGATCTCGGCGAAGTGCCGTTGCGCAACGTCGACGAGCCGGTGCGCGTGTACCGGCTGCGCGTGCCGGAGCGGATGGCGGCCGCCGTCTGAAGGACCACCGAACGATATTCAATGGCGCCCGCGCGACGGATCGTGACGTTCAACTGGGTGACGGCGGACGGCTACTTCGCGGGCTCTGACGGCAACCTACGGTGGGTTGTCCCTGACGACGAACAGGCGAAAGCGGCCGTAGACGACATCCCGCGGTTCGACACGCTGCTATTCGGGCGCGTGACGTACGAGCTCTTCGACGGATTCTGGCGTCACGCCGTCGAGGATTCCACCACGGCCGCGGACCCCCATCGTCCCGGCCAACGATCCCGCGAGCATCGCGCCATTGCGATCTGGCTGAACGAGGCGAACAAGGTCGTCTTCTCCAGAACGCTGAAGAACGCCACGTGGCGGAATTCACGCCTGCTCCACGAGTTGAACCCGGACGAGATCGCGACCATGAAGCAACAGTCCGGCAAGGACATGATGGTTTTTGGAAGCGGCTCCATCGCGTCACAGCTTACGCAGCACGGGCTGATCGACGAGTATCAGTTCGTCGTCTGTCCGGTCCTGCTCGGAAGCGGCCGCCCGTTGCTCAGCGGGGTGACGAAGACCCTGAAGCTCGATCTCCTCGAGGTGAAGAAGTACCCGTCGGGCGACGTCCTGCTTCGTTACGCGCGCGCCTGAGCTGGGAGAACGCGCGCGGGGGCCTGCTAGCGGCTCGCCGCGGCGAACCGCGCGAGATGATGGTCGGCGTCGCCGAACGCCTGCGCGATCATCGTCAGCCGCCGGAAGGTGTGGCTGATCTTCAGCTCCTCGGTCATGCCCATGCCGCCATGCAGCTGCACGGCCTCCTGGCTCACGTGGCGCGCGGCGTCGGCGACCTTGATCTTGGCCGCCGAGACGATGCGGCGCCGCTCGGCGGCGTCCGCGGTGTCGACCTTCACGCACGCCAGACACGCGATCGAGCGCGCCTGCTCGTACGAGATGAGGATGTCGACCATGCGATGCTGCAGCGCCTGGAACGAGCCGATCGGCACACCGAACTGCCGTCGCGTCTTCAGATAATCGAGCGTCGCGTCGTGCGCGTACTTGATCGCGCCGACGGCCTCCGCGCACAGCAGCGCGGTGGCGTAGTCGACGACCTCCTCCACCAAGCCGAAGCCCTCGCCCTCGGTGCCGAGCAGCGCGTCCCGCCCGAGGCGCACACCCGAGAGGCGGACGTTCGCCAGGCGGAGGTTGTCGAGCCCGCGATACTCGGTCACGGCCACGCCGGGCGCGGTGCGCTCGACGAGGAACAGGCTGATGCCGCGCGCGTCGTCGGATGCGCCGCCGGTGCGCGCGGACACGACGAGCGTGTCGGCCGAGCCGCCGTGCAGCACGGCGCGCTTGTCGCCCTCGAGCACCCAGCCGTCGCCGGACTTCGTCGCCCGCGTGGTCACGCGCCGCAGATCCCAGCGCGCGTCGACCTCGGTCTGCGCGAACGCCATCTTGTGCTTGCCCTGGATCAGCGCCGGCAAGATCCGCGCGCGCTGCTCGGCGCTGCCGCCGCGCGCGACGAAGCGGCCGCCGAGCCCGACGGTCGCCAGATACGGCTCGACGACGAGCGCCTCGCCGAACGCCTCAAAAACGATCAGCATGTCAATCGTCGTGCCGCCGAAGCCACCATAAACCGCGTCGAACGGCACGCTCAGGATGCCCATCTCGGCGAGCGCGGCCCAGACGTCGTCGCTGAAGCCCGCCGGCGAGGCGATGATCTTGCCGCGCGCGTCGAACGAATAGCCGGTGCCGAGGAACTTGCGCAGAGTGTCGGAGAGGAGCCGCTGCTCGTCGCTGTACTCGAAATTCATGTCGCCCCTCCGCCTACAGGCCGAGCGTCGCCTTGGCGATGATGTTGCGCTGGATCTCGTTCGAGCCGGCGTAGATGGTGGCCTTGCGCACGTTGCAGTAGCGCGGGAACAGCGTGGCCGTGAACGCGTCGAAGGGCGCATCCGGCGCCACCGGGCGGAAGATCGGCGCCAGCGGCCCGGCCGTCTGCATCATCAGCTCGGTCAGCGCCTGCTGGATCTCCGTCCCCTTGATCTTGAGCAGCGAGACCTCGGCGCCGGGCGGCCGGCCGCCGCGCAGCTGGTCGAGGAACCTCAGATTTGTGATCTCGAGGGCCATCAGCTCGACCTCGACGCGCGTCAGGCGATCGGTGAAGCGGGGATCGTCGAGCAGACCCGCACGCGCAGCCAGCTCTTTCACGCGCGCCAGCTCGCGTTTGCAGACGGCGATGTTGCCGGTCCCCATCCGCTCGTAGCCCAGCAGGAACTTCGCCACCGTCCAGCCCTTGTTTTCCTCGTGCACGAGGTTTTCGGCCGGCACTGCCACGTCGTCGAAGAACACCTCGTTCACCTCGCGGCTCTGATCGAGCAGCACGATCGGCCGCACCGTGATGCCGGGCGATTTCATATCGACGAGCAGGAACGAGATGCCGTCCTGCCGCTTTTCGGTCTTGGGATCGGTGCGCACGAGGCAGAAGATCCAGTCGCCGTAGTGGCCGAGCGTCGTCCAGATCTTCTGGCCGGTGACGACGTAGTGGTCTCCGTCGCGGACGGCGCGCGTCTTCAGCGACGCCAGATCGGAGCCGGCGCCGGGCTCCGAGTAGCCCTGCACCCAGAAGTCGTCCCCGTTGTATATGCGAGGCAGAAAGCGCTGCTTCTGTGCGTCGGTGCCGAAACGCAGCAGCACCGGCGCGCACATGCGCACGCCGAACGGCACGATGGGCGGACAGCCCGCCGCTCCACATTCCTCCTCGAAGATGTAGCGCTGCACGACCGTCCAGTCGGTGCCGCCCCATTCCCTGGGCCAGTGCGGCGCGATCCAGCCCTTCTTGGCCAGCGTCTTGTGCCAGCCCAACAGCTCGTCCTTGGTCAGCTCGCCATAGCTCAGGACCTTGTCGCGCGGCTCGCTCGGCAGGTTCGCCTCGATCCAGGCACGGACCTCGTCGCGAAACGCGGTCTCCTCGGGCGAGTAGTTCAGGTCCATCGTCAGGCTCCTCTCAAATGGTCCGCGCCAGCTCGAGCAGGCGCCCGAGATTGGCCAGCCGCGCGTCGAGCGTATCACCGGCGGGCTCGACGCGAATCGTCGTGATGCCGGCGCGGCGGTACAGCGCCAGACGCTCGCGCACCATCGCCGTGGTGCCGAGCAGATTCGTCTTGAGCACGAGCTCGTCGGGCACGCGCGCGGCCGCGTCGTCGCGACGCCCCTCGAGCCAGAGCCGCTGCACGTCTGTCGCCACCTCGGCGTAGCCGGCGCGCCGATAGGCGTCGTTGTAGAAGTTGTGGCGGCGCGATCCCATCGCACCGAGGCTGAACGCCAGACCGGGCTTGCGCGGCGGAATGAGCTTCTCGACGTCGTCACCGAACACGAGCGCACCGGCCGAGACGTGCAGGTCGAGCGCGTCGAGCGCGCGCCCGGCCCGCTTCGCGCCGGTCGCGAGATGGTCGAGGAACACGTGCGCGTGCTCGGGCATGAACGATGTGCCGAGCCAGCCGTCGGCGACTTCCCCGGTCATCTCGAGGCTGCGTGGTGACAGCGTCGCCAGATAGATCGGGATGCCCGCGCGCGGCTTGGCGGCGACGCGCAGGGCCTTGCCCTCGCCGCCGGGCAACGGCAGCTCGTACACTTCTCCCTTGTAGCTCAAGCGCTCGCCGGCCGCCGCGCGCCGCACGATCTCGACGGTTTCGCGCAGCCGGCGCACGGGCCGGTCGAACCGAACGCCGTGCCAGCCCTCGATCACCTGGGGTCCGCTGACGCCGAGACCCAGACGAAAGCGGCCGTTCGACATCGACGCCAGGCTCAGCGCCGTCATCGCGATCAGCGCCGGCGTGCGCGTCCCCGCCTGCATGATCCCGGTGCCGAGGCCGATGCGCGAGGTCCGCGCGGCGAGAAACGCGAGCGGCGCAACGGCATCGTGCCCCCACGCCTCCGGCGTCCACACGGACTCCGCGCCGAGCCGTTCGGCCTCGACGACGTACGCGCTGCCCTGCTCCCAGTCCTCGGTCGCCAGCCGCAGCGAGATCGCGACGTTCATCGCGGTGACGCGCCGGGCGGCGGGGTCGCGCCGAACGCCACGGCGATCTTGCCGAGCTGACCCGCGTGATCGAGATCGTGCAGGCGCGTGAACAGCAGCGTCTCGCGCCAGTTGAGCGGGCCGAAGAACGGATGCTCGATCGTCACGTCGAGCCGGGCGGCCGGATCCGCGGCGCGCGCGCGGTCGAAGAGCGTGTGACGCTGGCTGCGAAGGATCTCGAGCCACGCGTCGACCGTTCGCAGCGGCGCGTTCTCGAATCCCCGCCCGCCGCCGCGCGGCGGCGCCGCCCGCCCCTCGAGGATCGCGACGATCCCGCCCCCGAAATAGGTGTCCGCCGCGACGACGTGCGCCAGCACCTCGTTGGCACTCCACTCCTCGGGCTCCGGCCGCTCGGCAAAGCGCGCCGCCGGCACCGCGCGCGCGGCCTTCGCGAGGTCCGCCATCGCCGCCTCGACCTTGGCGACGATCTCGGCCGGCGTTTGCTTGGCGCCCTGTGTCTGGAGATACCCGCGAATGCGTGTCTGCTCGTCAGTCATCGGCCAGCGCTCCTTCGGCCGGCACGACCGCCGCGCGACAACACGCGCCTGCCGAATCTCGTGTCGACAAGATACGTGGGCAGAAGGTCGGGCCGCCGCGCGCGATGGCCTCGAGTGTCGGCTTCCGAGACTTCATTTGTCGGCTGCGAGGCTCAGTAATCCGGGTCGCCTGGCATCAGAATGCGCCGCGCTCCGTCCGGCCCGAACACGACGCGCGGGGCGATCGTCGTCACCTTTCGCCCGCGCAGTCGCGCCAGCCCGTCGGCCGTCGACGTCGCGTCGGTGAAGAGCATCAGATTCCGCACGGTCGGATTGCGCAGGGAGATCTCGCCGCGCTTCTGTGCGTGGAGCGCCTCGGCCGGCGCGAGCCAGCGCAGGTCGGTGACCTCCTTGTCGTCGCCGGTCGGCGTTTGCTCTGGCGGCATCGGCGCAGCGAAGAAGCGCGTGTCGAAGCGTAGCGGGTTGCCCTCGGGCGTGATCCAGTGCGCGAAGTACGCGAGCCGATCCGTCGCAAGCCGCAGCTCTTCCTGCTTCACGAGCTCCCAGAACGCGCGATTGTCCGCCTGGCAGGCGCGGCGACACGCGCTGAGTGTCGCGGGCGCCACTTGAACGGGGCCGCCGCCGGCCGACGTCGCGAGCAACACGCCGACCTCCTCGAACGTCTCGCGGATGACGCCGATCCAGTGTGCGACCGCCAGCTCGGTGTCCGAAAGGTCGAGCGTCTTCGCGGCGGTCGCCGCATCGAGGCCGGTGCACCAGCGGATCGCGTCGGGCGGGTTGTCCTCGCGCGTGAGCTTGCCACCCGGGAACACGAAATCGCCGGCGGCGAACTTGCTCTTCGCGTGTCGCTGCATCAGAAGAATCTCGACGCCGCCGGCCGGACGATCGCGGAGCAGCACGAGCGTGGCGGCGGGCACCGGAATGACGGCCGCAGGTTTGACGGACACGGCGTAGTGTGACACGATGACGCGCGGTTGTCAGTCCCCGCGAAGGAGGCTCACCTCCATGGGCGCAGAATCGAACCTCAAGTCGAAGAACATCACCTTACCTGCGCCGCCGTCTCCGATGGCGAACTACGTCACCGCTGTGCGCGTGGGAAATCTATTATTCCTCGCCGGTCACGGTCCGGTCCGAGGCAGCGACGGCAAGATGGCGCGCGGCAAGGTGGGCAAGGATCTCTCGACGGAGCAGGGCGCCCAGGTGGCGCGCGAGGTCGGCCTGAATCTGCTGGCGACGACGCGCGCGAGCCTCGGCAGCCTGGACAAGGTCAAGCGCGTCGTGAAGGTGCTCGGCATGGTCAACTGCACCGACGACTTCGGCGAGCAGCCCAAGGTGATCAACGGCTTCTCCGACCTGATGGTTGAGGTCTTCGGCGAAGCGATCGGCAAGCACGCCCGCTCCGCCGTCGGCATGGGCTCGCTGCCGATGCAGATCCCCGTCGAGATCGAGATGATCGTGGAGGTCGAGTAGATGACGGTGCTGCTCGACCTCGCGGTTACCGCGATCTCGCTCGCGTTCCTGTCGATCCTCGGTGTCATCAGCGGCGTCGCGCTTCCCGGGCTCTTCATCGCCGCCGCCGCGCCGTGGCTCGACTGGATCATCCCCACGCGCGACACGAAGCGCTGACCGCCGGCCGCTGAATGGGCGCCAAGTACTTCGGCGCCGCCGTCCGACGCCGCGAGGACCCGCGCTTCCTGCGCGGCGAGGCCCGGTTCGTCGACGACGTCACCCTGCCCGGTCTGCTGCACGCAGCGTTTCTTCGCTCGCCCCACGCGCATGCGACGCTCGCGCACATTCGCACCGAGGCCGCCAGGACGATGCCGGGCGTGGTCGCCGTCTTCACGCACGCCGACCTCGCGCGTTGGATGAAGCCGCTGCCGCTCTTCGGTGCGCCGCCGCCCGGCCTCGCGGCCGCGGTGAAGTTCGAGCTCCGCCAGGCGCCGCAGTACGCGCTGGCCAAGGAGCGCGTGCGCTACGTCGGCGAGATCGTGGCCATGGTCGTGGCCACCGACCGCGCGCGCGCCGAGGATGCCCTCGCGGCGATCGAGGTCGAATACACCCCGCTGCCGGCGTCGGTCGACATGCTTATCGCCGGCGAGCCCGGCGCCCCGCTCGTGCATCCCGAGTGGGGCACCAACGTCGCCGTCGGCTTCCGGCACGCCATCGGCGACGCCGACCGCGCGCTGGCCTCCGCCGAGGTCGTGATCGAAGAGACGTTCCGAATCCAGCGCTACGTCGGGATGCCGCTCGAAGGCCGCGGCGTCGTCGCCGTCTGGGATCGTCGCGACGGGACGCTGACGACGTGGAACAGCACGCAAGTGTCGCACTTCGTCCAGCAAGGCCTCGTGAGCACGCTCGAGTTGCCGCCGCACCGCATCCGCGTCATCGCGCCGGACCTCGGCGGCGGCTTCGGCACCAAGGCCTCGGGCTATGCGGAAGACGCGCTGATCCCGATCGCCGCACGCGTGCTCGGCCGGCCCGTGAAGTGGGTCGAGGACCGGCGCGAGCACATGATGAGCGCCGCCCACGCGCGCCACCAGACGCACACGATTCGCCTCGGCGCCCGGCGCGACGGCACGATCCTCGGACTCGTCGACCGCATCTGGCTCGACCTCGGCGCCTACAATGCCTGGGGCGTGGTGCTGCCCTACAACACCGTCGCGCATCTCATCGGGCCACACCGCATCCGCGACATGCAGGTCGACGTCAAGGCAGTCGTCACCAACAAGACGCCGAACGCTCCGTATCGAGGCGCCGGCCGTCCCGAGACGGTGTTTGCGATGGACCGCGCGGTCGATTGCCTGGCGCGCACGCTGCGCCTCGATCCGGCGGACGTACGACGCAGGAACTATATCCGTCCCGACGAGCTGCCATTCGACTTCGGCATGCCGTACCGCGACGGCAACCCGATGGTCTACGACAGCGGCGACTTCCCGGCCGCGCTGGAGTCCGCGCTCGCCGCCGCCGAGTACGATCGCGTGCGCAAGGAGCAGGATGCGCTCCGCGCGCGCGGCGTGTGGCGTGGCATCGGCATCTCCGGCTACGTGGAGGGCACGGCCATCGGCCCGTTCGAGGGCGCGCGCGTCACGCTCGACGCCGCCGGCCGCGTGCAGGTCGCCACGGGCGCCGTGTGCTCGGGCCAGGGCCACGAGACGTCATTCGCGCAGGTGGCCGCCGACGCGCTCGGCGTGCCGCTCGACTGGGTGACCGTGACCGGCGGCGATACGGCGGGCGTGCCGTTCGGCATCGGCACGTTCGCGAGCCGCAGCGGCGTCACCGCGGGCAACTCGATCGCCGACGCCGCGGGCCAGGTCCGCGCCAAGGTCCTCGCAGCGGCCGGCGCGCTGCTCGAAGCCGCGCCGGAGGATCTCGAGATCGAGGACGGGCGGGTGTTCGTGCGCGGCGCGCCGTCGTCCGCCGTCGACTTCGCGCGGATCGTCCAGGCGGCCATTCCGACGTTCGCAAAGCCAGGCGTCGTCACACCCGACTTCGACGCCACCGCCTATCATCACGTGCCGACCGTCACGTTCGCGAGCGCGGTGCACGTCGCCGTCGTCGACGTCGATCGCGAGACCGGCGCCGTGAAGCTG
>Ga0066697_10000394_pt1 | contig 14949 bp, 17 predicted proteins | sample GraSoiAngelo_146_FD_66451 | JGI IMG/M metagenome (GOLD analysis project Ga0066697, IMG submission 66451) | Grasslands soil microbial communities from the Angelo Coastal Reserve, California, USA - 14_1009_05_30cm | ecosystem: Environmental > Terrestrial > Soil > Grasslands | place: USA...
AGTTCCGTGAGCTCTACACCGCCATCCTGGCCGACTTCGTCGCGCAGGCGGTGACGCTGCCGCGAGGTCGCTGAGTGCGGCCCGTGCTCACCGCCGAGGAAATGCGGGGCGTGGACGCGCGTGCCATCGCCGACCTCGGCATCCCCGGTCCCACGCTCATGGAGAACGCCGGCCGCGGCGCCGCCGAGGCGCTGCTGGCCGCGCTGCCCGAGCGCGGTCTCCGCCCGCGCGGCCTACGGGTCGCCATCGTGTGTGGCCGCGGCGGCAACGGGGGCGACGGCTTCGTCGTCGCGCGGCGGCTCAAGCGCGCGGGCGCGCGGCCCGACGTCCTGTTGACGGCGCCCCCCGACGCGCTGCGAGGGGACGCCGCGCTGAAGTACCAGGAGCTGCGCCGCGCCGGGATCGTCGCGCGCCTCGTCGAAGATGCCGCCACGGTGGTCCCCGTGCTGCAGCGCGCCGACGTGATCGTCGACGCGCTCCTCGGCACCGGCGCGCACGGGGCGCCGGCGCCGCTCGTCGCCGCTCTGATCGAGGCGATCAACGCGAGCGACAGGCCGGTGGTGGCGCTCGACGTGCCGTCGGGACTGCCCGCCGACGGCGCCGCGCCGGAGGGACCCGTCGTACGCGCCTGGCTCACGCCGACCTTCGCCGCGGCGAAGCTCGCCCTCGTGCTCGGCCCCGGCGTCGAGCTGGCCGGGCGCGTCAGCATCGTGCCGATCGGCGTGCCCGCGCCCGAGGTTGCGCGCGATGCGCGGACCTTCGTGCTGGAGCCCGCCGACGTGGCGCCGCTGTTTCCGCGCCGGCCGCGTGACGTCCACAAGGGCACCTACGGCCACCTGCTCGTCGTCGCTGGCTCGCTCGGCAAGGCGGGCGCCGCCGCGCTCTGCGCTCGCGGCGCGCTGCGCTCCGGCGTCGGGCTCGTGACCGTGGCCACCGCGGCGAGCGCGCAGCCGACCGTCGCCGCGCTGTCGCTGGAGGCGATGACCGAGCCGCTGCCCGAGACGGCGGCGCACACGCTCGCCGTCAAGGCCCGCGAGCCGCTCGCCTCGCTGACCGAGGCGCGCGACGCCGTCGCGATCGGTCCCGGCCTTGGCCTCGACCATGAGACGCGCGGTCTGGCGCGCGACCTGGTGGGCACGGTGGCGCGGCCGATGGTCGTCGACGCCGACGCGCTCACCGCGCTTGCCGACCACCTGCACGTGCTGCGCGGCGTGCACGCGGCCCGCGTGCTCACACCCCATCCGGGAGAGATGGCGCGCCTGATCGGCGGGACGGTCGACGACGTGCAGCGCGACCGGCTCGGGGTCGCCCGCACCTTCGCCACCGTCCACGGCGCCTACCTCGTCCTCAAGGGCGCGCGCACGCTGATCGCCGAGCCCGACGGCCGCGTCCTCATCAACCCGACCGGCAACTCCGGCATGGCCAGCGGCGGTACGGGCGACGTGCTGACGGGCATCATCGGGGCGCTGCTTGCCCGCGGTATCGACGCCGCGCACGCGGCGCCCGCCGGCGTCTACCTGCACGGGCTGGCGGGCGACGTCGCCGCCGAGCGCGTGGGGGAGGAGGCGCTGATCGCCGGCGACGTCATCGAAGCGCTCGGCGAGGCGTTCCGCCGGCTCGCGGATGAGCGCTAGGCTCGTCACGAGCTCGGCCCAGGAGACCGACGCCACGGGAGAGCGGCTGGGCGCGACGCTGGGAGCCGGCGACGTCGTCGCGCTCAGCGGCGAGCTCGGCGCCGGCAAGACAGTCTTCGTGCAGGGCCTCGTCCGCGCGCTCGGCGTCACGACCGGCGCCACCAGTCCGACCTTCGTGCTCGTGAACGAGTACCGCGGCCGGCTGCCCGTGCATCATGTGGACGTCTACCGCACGGAGAGCCTCACCGAGCTGCTCGACCTGGGTCTGGAGGAGATGATGGACGGCGACGGCGTCACGGTCATCGAGTGGGCCGAGCGGCTGGAGCCGCTGCTGCCGCCGCGGGCCGTGCGCGTGAGCATCGTCGGCGTCGGCGACGAGCCGCGCGCGATCACGATCGACGACCGGCGGAGGACTGCCCGATAGGCGGACGTCGAAGCTCTTCGTCAGGCATTCGAAGATGCTCCGGCGTCGAGGCGGCGGGATGATTTGGATCCGCGGGGCCGCAGCGGCTGGCCGCGCGCGCTGCCGGCGTCGGATCGCAGGCGCCGGCGAGCAGCCCGCGGCGGCTCTATCGCTCTTGTGCCGTGTAAGTGACATGGCTATCATGGCCATATGAAGCAGGCCAGGATCGCCGAGCTGAAGAACAACCTCTCGCGCTACGTCGCACGTGTCCGCGCTGGCGAGACAATCACCGTGTTCGACCGGAACAGGCCGGTGGCGCGTCTCGTTCCGATCGCCCAGGGCGACCGCCGGGCCGCGCTTGAGGCGGGTCTCGTCGAACTCGAGCGGAAGGGATGGGTCCGGCGGGGGACAGGCGGCCTCCCGAAGTTCATGCGGAAGCGGCCGATCCGAGTGAAGGGCAGCGTCCTCAAGGATTTGCTCGACGAGCGCGAGAGCGGTTGGTGAGATTCTGGGATAGTTCCGCCGTGGTACCGCTCGTTCTTGCCGAGGCCGCGACCAACCGAGTGCGCGGCTGGCTACGCGAAGATCCGGGTGTGGTGGTGTGGACGTTCACCCGAGTGGAGGTTCTCTCGGCACTGGCGCGGCGCCGCCATACGGACCCGAGCGTGGGACGCCAACTGTCCACCGCACGCCGTGAGTTCCTCGACGCGTGGCCACGGTGGTTCGAGGTGACCACGGTGGACGCCGTGAAACGCCTGGCCGAACGCCTGGTCGAGACTCATCCTCTTCGTGCCGCGGACGCGCTTCAGATCGGCGCGGCATTGGTCGCGGCCGACAGCGAGCCAGACGCCCTCGAGTTCGTGACGCTCGACGCTCGACAAGCTGAGGCCGCCGAGCGCGAGGGACTGCGCGTCGTCTATATCTGATTCGGGACGTCACAGATTCGCGGCGTTGACGGCCATCGACCGTTCGGAGTACCTCACAGAGCATGGCCCTCGACGACCTGCCCGAGACCGACCGGCCGCGCGAGCGGCTCTACTTCAATGGTCCTACCGCGCTCGCCGATGCCGAGCTGCTGGCGCTGCAGCTGGGGTCGGGAATGCGCGGCAAGGATGCGGTCGAGGTCGCGCGCGAGATGCTGGCCGCCTACGGCTCGCTCGCAGGCGTCGCCGGACGCGAGGTGAGCGAGCTCGCGCGACGCCCCGGCGTCGGTCGCGCCAAAGCGGCGCGGCTCGCGGCGGCGTTCGAGCTGACGCGGCGGCTCCGCGCCCGCACCCCCGGCACACGGATGGCGCTCTCGAGCCCGGGCGAGGTCTATGCCGCGTTCGGACCGCTGATGGAGGATCTGAGCCGCGAGGTTTTCCGCGTCGCGCTCCTGGACGCCCAGAACGGGCTCCTGCGGGATCTCATCGTCTCCGAGGGAACGCTCTCGGCCAGTCTGGTGCACCCGCGCGAGGTCTTCAAGCCGGCCATCCTGGAATCGGCCGCGTCGGTCATCCTGCTACACAACCATCCGAGCGGTGACCCCACGCCGAGCCGGGAGGATGTCCGCCTGACGCGCCAGCTGGTCGAATGCGCAAGGCTCCTGGACCTGAGAGTGCACGACCACGTGATCATCGGACGCGGTCGTTACACGAGCCTGGCCGAGCGCGGTATCATCTAACCCGATGGCGATCCGGGTGCGGAACGTCGGCCACGTGGTCCTCAAGGTGCGCGACATCGAGCGCTCCGCGCGCTTCTACCGCGACGTGCTCGGGCTCAAGGAGGTCGCGCGCGGCGAGTTCGGGCGGCCGATGGCCTTCTTCTCGACCGGCGACAACCACCACGACGTGGCGGTGATGGAGATGGGCCCCGACGCGCCGACGCCGCCCCCGGAGGGCACCGGGCTCTACCACGTCGCGCTGCGGATCGGCACCACGCTGGACGAGCTGCGGGCGGCCCGGGCGCACCTCCAGGCCCATGGAATCGAGCAGATGCGCATCCGGGACCACGTGGTCAGCCAGTCGATCTACGTCGACGATCCGGACGGCAACATGATCGAGCTCTACGTGGACGCTGATCCGTCGACGTGGCGCGAAAAGCCCGAGGCCGTCGCCAACTCGCGGCCGCTCAGTCTGTAACCCTACCTTCGGCAGGACAAGCGGTCAGCCCTTCGCCAGCTTCTCGATCTCCTTCTTCGACATCGTCTGCAGCCGGGTCATCAGGTTCTTCACTTTCCGCTCCGACGCGTGGTCGGCGAGGATCGTCTTGCGCGACGTGGTGCCGTTGGCGATATAGGCGACCCAGTCGTCGAGGTTCGGCGTGCCGCGAAACGCGACGGTCACACCGCTCATTCGCAGGCGCCGGCGCCCTTCCACCTTGGCCAGCGGTTTCCGACCCTCCATGGTTCCGTCGTCCTCTCAGCGGGTGTCGGTCGAAGTCGACCGAGGTGCGGCGGTAGGTCGCGGGGCGTTGAGCACGGCGCCCACCATACGAGCGCCGTGATTTCAGTGTCAAGACTTCAATTCCCCGCATCAGACGTACGTTTCACGCGCCGCCCGCGCGTTCTCGCCCGTGATCATGCCGAAATTATGCCCGCTGCACGTATCTGTGGACGAATCACGCGGTGTTTTCCAGATACACCCCCGCAAGCCCGCCCCAGTCCGTGCGATTTCAGCGCCTGTGGATAGCTGTGGACATGTGGATAAGATGTGCGCAATTCAGAAGCGTGCCAGGAGCGCGTCGAGGATGCGGCGCGCGAGGATCGGCCCGCGCGTGATGAAGCCGGTGAAGTAGCCGACCGCCGTCGCCCCTTCGTCGAGGAGCGCGAGCGCTTTTTCGGGCGAGTCGACGCCGCCGGTGGCGATGATGTCGAGTCCGGCACCGAATCGCTTGCGCGTCGAGCGCAGGTGCTCGAGGGTCGCGGGGAAGATCTCGGGTCCGGACAGCCCGCCGGCTCCCTGCGACAGGCGCGGCTCCTCGATCCGGCGGGCGTTGCCGTAGTTCACGACGCGGATGCCGGCTTCCAGCGCGGCCGGAATGATGTCGCGCTCGTTGGTCTCGGCGAAATCGGGCGAGACCTTGAGGATCAGGGGTTTGTCGGTGGCCGCGCGCACCGCCTCCAGCATGCCGCGCAGCTCGCGCGGGCGCTCTGACCAGCCGTAGACGAGCTTGGTGTTGGGCGAGGAGACGTTGAACTCGACCAGATCGCCGTAGGCGGCGAGACCCCGCACCATGGTCACGTAGTCTTCCGCCGACTCGCCGGCCACGCTCACGATCAACGGCACGCGATGGGGCAGATCGCGGACGGCCTCGCGGAAGCTCACGAGGCCGGGGTTCGCGAAGCCGTTGCAGTTCACGAGCCCGGGCCCCGCGGCGCTCGCGCGGCGCACCAGGTTCGGCTGCGGGTGCCCCGGCCGCGGCGCCGTGGTGATCGACTTGGCCGTGACGGCGCCGAAGCCGAGGCCCATCGCCCTCTCGAGGATTCGCGTGTCGTAGTACATCGCGGCAAGGATCAGCGGATTCGGCAGGCGCACGCCGCCCAGGGTGACGGCCAGGCGCTCATCCTCGACGCGGAAGACGGGCAGGCGGTCCCACGGCAGCACGCGCAGCGCCTGCTGGCCCAACGCCACGGCCGTCGGCTCGGGGAGCCGGCTCAGGATGCCTTCGTAGACGAGCCGGTAGAGCGCGGCCAGCGCGCGCGTCATTCGGGCGGAGGATAGCACGACCCGCGAGGCGCCTTGACGCGGGCGGGGCCGACAATTAGGGTGACAATGTCATGAGCCGGATCGCGGTGGTCCTGCTGGCCGTGGTCACCGCGGCATGCGCCCACGCGCCCGTGCGGCCGGCGGCGCGGCCGGCCGCGGCGAGCGTGCCGGCCTTCAGCTTCGCCGACGACACCTTCGCCTTCCGCAACGACATCCGCGCCCACCATGCCGATGCCGACGACCTCTATGCCAACTACTGCTTCGTGCTCGCGCGCGGCATGCGTCAGTTCCATCAGTTCGCACGCTTCGAGCCGGCGGCGCCGCGCGTGGAGGCCGACGAGTACACGCGGCGCGTCCGCGCGGTGACCAGCCACGCGGCGTGGGCGCCGCCGCTGCCGCCCGCCGAGCGCGTCGTGATCCCGGGCTTCGCCAACCTGCGCGCCTTCTCGGCGGCCGAGGAAGCGGCCGTGAAGGCGGGCCTCGGCTCGCGCTTCTGGACGTTCGTGCACTGGACGAACTGGCGCGTGACGATGCCGGTGCCCGACGGGCATCAGGCCGCGGTGCTCGACGAGGTGCTCGCCGAGCTGGCGGCGGGGCGTCTCGTGCAGCTGCTCGTCACCAACTGGCCCAAACAGGAACTGAACCACACCGTCGTCGCGTACGCCTACCGCGGCGTCGACGACGGCGTCGAGGTGAGCGTCTGGGACCCGAACGATCCGGCCGGGCCGGGGGCCGTGCTCTTCGATGCCCGCCGCGAGCGCTTCGTCGCCAGCCGTGTGTACGACACGCGCGTGGGCCCGATTCGCGTGTTCAGAATGTACTACTCGTGGCTGCTGTGACCGGGGCCGTCGCGGCCGCGCCGCGCTGGTACGCGCACCGCTTCAACCGCGCGGTCGTCTATCGCGTGGCGACGGCGGTGGCGTCGGCGTTGCCGCGGCCCGCGCGCCTGCGTGTGGCGGCGGCACTGGCGGGCATCGGCTCGCGGCGGTTCCCGGCCGAGCGCGCCGTCGTCCGCCGCAACCTCGCGCGCATCCTGCCGGGGGCGCCCGTGCGCGAGCTCGACGTGCTCGCGGCCGCGGTCTTCCGCCACTTCGCCATCTGCTTCGCCGACCTGATCACGACCAATCGCCGCGCCGACCTCGACGGGCTGGTGGCGGCCATCGAGGGGATGGCGGAGCTCGAGAAGGTCGTGGGCGCCGGCCGCGGGCTCGTCGTGCTGACCGCGCACCTCGGCAACTGGGAGCTGGCCGGCCGGATGCTGGCGCGAGACGGCGCGCGCCCGACGCACGTCGTCGTCGCCGCCGAGGCGGATCCCGCCGTCGAGCGCTTCCTGCGCGGCGGCGCGGGGCCGGTGCGCTTCGTCACGCCCACGGCCCCGACCGTGTCGCTCTCGCTGGTGGCCGCGCTGCGGCGCGGCGAGATCGTCGCGCTCCAGGGCGATCGTGGGCTCGGCACGCGCGGTGACGTCCTGCTGCCGTTCTTCGGGGCGCCCGCGCCGTTTCCGCTGGGGCCGTTCGTGCTGGCGCGGGCGGCCGGCGCACCCGTGGTCCCGGCCTTCTGCCTGCTCGACGCCGATCACCGCTATCGCATCGTCGTCGGCGCGCCGTTCCCGGTGGACGCCGGCGCCGAGACCGCCGCGCTGGGCCGCTGGGTGAGCGTGCTGGAGGGGATGGTGCGTCGGCATCCCGCGCAGTGGTTCAACTTCTTCGACCTCTGGAGCCCGTCCGCGTGAGCCGTACCCTCGGTCGGACACGTGCCGTCGCCGTCGTCGCCGCGGGCGTCGCGACCCCGCTCGGGCTCGATCTCGACACGTTCTGGTCGGCGCTCTGCACGGGCGTGGACGGCATCTCAGCGATCGAGCGGTTCCGCGTCGACGACCTGCGCGTGGGGCGCGGGGGCGAGATCAAGAAGCTGCGCACGCTCCGGCACGGCCGCCTGCCGCGCTGCCGCGCGTCCGCCCTGCTGTTGCTGGCCGCCGACGACCTGCTCGCGCGCGCCGCGCTGACCGCGGATCCCGCGCGCGTCGCCGTCGTCGTCGGCACCGCGCTCGGCGGCGTCGAGGAGGGCGAGCGCGCGCTCGGCGAGGGTGGCGTGCGGGCGGCGGCCGGGGGGCTGTACGACAGCCCCGCGCATGCGCTGGCCGAGCGCCTGGCCGCCCGCGGCCCCGTGCTGACCGTGTCCACCGCGTGCGCATCGGGCGCCACGGCGATGGGGGTGGGCGCCGATCTGCTCGCCGCGAACGCCGCCGATCTCGTCGTGGCCGGCGGCTACGACGTGCTCTGCCGCTTCGTGATGCGGGGCTTCGACGCGCTGCGCTCGCTCACGCGCGAGCGCGTGCGGCCGTTCGACCGGCGGCGCAGCGGGCTGCTGCTGGGCGAGGGCGCCGCCCTCGTGCTGCTCGCGCGCGACGCCGACGCGCCGCGCGTGCGGCTCGGCCGCCTGCTCGGCCACGCGAGCAGCAGTGACGGCTCGCACGTGGCAGCGCCGGATCCGGAGGGCCGCGGGCTCGAGCATGCCGTGCGCGGTGCGCTGGCCGCCGCGGGCGTGGGCGGCGAGGCCGTGGACTTCGTGAGCGCGCACGGCACGGGGACGCCGCTGAACGACAAGATCGAGACGGCGGTGCTGCGCCGCGTGCTCGGCGCGCGCGCGGGCGCCGTGCCCGTCAACTCGATCAAGGGCGCGCTCGGCCACAGCATGGGCGCGGCGGCCACGCTGGAGGCGATCATGTGCCTGCTCGCCTCGCGTCACGGCGTCGTTCCGGGCACCGCGGGCTACGAGGAGGCCGATCCCGCGTGCGACGTCGACGTGCGCGGCGTCGCGCGCGCGGCGCGGCCGCGCGTGAGCCTCAGCACCTCGCTCGGCTTCGGCGGCTGCAATGCCGCGCTCGTGCTGGAGGGGACGTCGTGACCCGCGTCCTCGGCGTCGGGCTCCTCACCGGCTGGGGGGCCGGTGTCGCCGCGCTGCCCGAGGACGCACGCCGGGCGGCCGGCGAGCGGCGCGTCGTGACCGCGGCCACGCCGCCCCTCGCGGGTGAGCGCTTCCGCCGCGCGACGCGCGAATGCCTGCTGGGGGTGGCGGCTGTGGAGGCGGCGCTGCGCGAGAGCGGGCTCGACCGTGCGGCGATCGCGGGGCCGCGGACGGCGCTCGTGTACGTGACGGCGGCGGCGTACGGGGCGAGCAATCACGGTTTTATTGTCGCGGGGGCCCCGAGGGCGGCGAAGAGCGAAGGTGGCCTGAGCGGAGACGCGCGTGGCTCGGCTCTCTATTTCCCGTATACCGCGCCGAGCGCGGTCCCGGCCGAGGTGGCGATCGAGTACGGCTTGACCGGCGGGTATGTCATTCTTGTGGGCGGGGCGGCGGCGGCCGTGGACGCGCTCTGGCAGGCGGGGACGCTGCTCACGGCCGGCCGCGCCGACACGGCGCTGGTGCTGGCCGTGGAGACGTTCGAGGAGTGCGCGGCGCTGTGGGCGCGCGGACGCTGGACGACGCCGCGTCCGCTGGTGGAGGCCGCCGCGTGCGCCGTGCTCAGGGGCGGCGGCGAGCTCGAGTACGGTCCCGGCGACGCCTCGACGCTCGAGACGCTCGTCGCGCGCCGGGCGGGCGAGACGCTGGCGTGCGGGCCGCTCGTGGGCCTGGCGCTCGCGCGCGCGGCCGGGGCGCCACGTGTGCGTGTGACCGGGCGCTGGCGCGGCCGGTGCGCGCAGATCGCTCTCGCGACATAGGAGGCTCATGGAAGAGAAGGAAGTCCTCGACGAGCTGAAGACGATTCTTGTGGCGCGTTTGAAGTTCGATCCGCGCCGCGCGGCGGAGACGACCGAGTCCACTCCGCTGCCGAAGGGCGTCGCCGGCTCCATCGGCCTCGACTCGCTCGACTTCATCGAGCTGTCCATCGCCATCGAAGAGCGCTTCGGCATCGCGATGGACGAGAACCAGGACCTGACCGAGCACTTCGCCTCCTTCGACAGCCTCTCGCGCTTCATCGCCGGGAAGCTCCGCTCCGCATGACACAGGTCGTCGTCACCGGCCTCGGCGCCGTCAGCCCGTATGGTGCCGGTGTCGCCGAGTACTGGAAGGGGCTCGCGGGCGGCGCCTGCGCCATCCGCGACCTCACCCTCATCGAGACCGACGGCTTTCGCTGCCGGCTCGCCGCCGAGGTTCCAGAGCCGCTGGCCGGCTCGGCGCGCCGCACGCGCGCCGACCGCCTGGCCATCGCGGCCGCCGGCGAGGCGCTCGCCGACGCGGGGCTGGGCGCGCGCGACTGCGCGGCGGCCGCGCTCGTCGTCGGCGCCGTGGGCGGCGGGATGCTCGAGGCCGAGGCGTGGTACTGGCGCACCGCGCGCGCCGGCGTGCGGCCCGCGTCGCTCTCCGCGCTGCGCGCGGTGCTGCCGTCCGCGCACGCGGAGACGCTGGGCAGCCGGTTTCGCCTCGGCGGCCCGCGCCACACCGTCGTGACCGCGTGCAGCTCGGGCGCGGTCGCGCTCGCGGAGGCCTCCGAGCTGATCGCGGCAGGCGTCGTCGACGTGGCGCTCGCGGGTGGCGTCGATGCGATCACGCGCATCTGCTTCATGGGCTTCAACGCGCTCAAGCTCCTCGATACGGCGCCGTGCCGGCCGTTCGATCGCGAGCGGCGCGGAATGTCGATCGGCGAGGGCGCGGGCTTCATGGTGCTCGAGGCCGAGGCGCGGGCCCGCGCGCGCGGCGCACGGGTGTACGCGACGCTCGCGGGCCACGGCATGACGACCGACGCCTTCCACGTGACGGCGCCCGAGCCCGAGGGCGACGGCATGGTGCGCGCGATGCGGGCGGCGCTGGCGGGCGGCGGTATCACGCCGGCCGAGGTGCAGTACGCCAATGCGCACGGCACCGGCACGCCGCAGAACGATCGCATCGAGGCGCGGGCGCTCGCGCGTGTGTTCGGCGAGGGCGGCCTGCTCGTGTCCTCGAGCAAGTCGATGATCGGCCACACCATGGCCGCGGCGGGCAGCCTGGAGGCCATCGCCACCGTGCTCGCGCTCGGGCACGACCTGGTGCCGCCGACCGCCAACCTCGCCACACCGGATCCGGACGTGCCCTTCGACTGCGTGCCGCGCGCGGCGCGGGCGGCGCGGCTCGGCTGCGCGATCTCCAACTCGTTCGGCTTCGGCGGTCAGAACGTGACGCTGCTCTTCCGGCGGGGCGTGGCGTGATGGCGCGCGTTGTCATCACCGGCGTGGGCGTGGTCAGCGCGGCGGTGACGGGCGACTCCGCGGCCCTCGGCGCGTTTCTCGCGGCGCCGTTCGCGCCGGCCGCGGGGGCGCTGGGGGCCGGGGCGGTGGCGGCGCTGGTCGACCCGGGCGAATCGCGACGGCTCTCGCGCGTGTGTCAGCTCACGATCGCGGCCGCGCGGCTCGCGCTGCGCGAGTCCGGCCTCGATCCCGCCGCCGGCCTCGGCCTCGTCGTCGGCACCGAGTTCGGCGACCTCGCCTCCACGCACGCGTTCGCCGACGGCTTCCTCGCGCGCGGCCCCGGCGGGCTGTCCGCGCTCATGTTCCCCAACACGGTGATGAACACGATGGTCGCGACGACGGCCATCGCGGTGGGCGCCCGCGAGCTGGCGCTGACCCTGAACGCGCCGACCGTCGCCGGCGAGCTGGCCGTGGCGCGCGCGACGGCGGCGGTGGCGAGCGGGCGCGTGCCCGCCGTGCTGGCGGGCGGCGTCGACGAGCTGGACCCGGTGGTCGAGCGTGAGCTGGAGCGCTTCGGCTTCGACGCCGAGCGCCGCAGCGAGGGCGCCGTCTTCCTCGTGCTCGAGCCGAGGGTGGCGGCCGAGGCGCGCGGGGCGCCGGTGCTCGGCGAGATCAGCGCGGCGGCGTGGCGCGCGCTGCCCGCGCGGCCCTGGGGCGTGGGACGGACGTGCCGCTCGCCCGCAATCGAGGCCGTGCTCGAGGCGGCCGGCGCGCGTGCCGCCGATCTCGGCTGGGTCTACGCATCCGGCAGCTGCGACGACGCGCGCGATCGCTGGGAGGAGCAGGTGCTCGGCGCGGCCCTCGGCTCGGAGGCGCCGGTGTCGACGCTGGGGCGGCTGCTCGGCCGCCACGCAGGGCTCGGCGTGCTGCGCGTGGCGGCCGGCGCGTGGACCGCACGCTCGGGACTGCTGCCGGCCACGGACGGCGCGACGCGCGTGGAGCGCGTGCGACCGGGACGAGGCCTCGTGCACGGGCTGGCGCGCGGCGGTACGCACGTCGCGCTGGTGGTGGACGCCGCGTGATTTCCGTGGTCGTCATTCCCGCCCACGACGAGGGCACCACCGTCGGCGACGTCGTCCGCCGGGCGCGCCAGCACGCCCCCGTGATCGTCGTGGACGACGGCTCGACCGATGGCACGGCGGCCGCCGCGCGCGCCGCCGGCGCCGAGGTGCTGACGCACGCGCGGCGGCGCGGCAAGGCGCAGGCGCTGCGCACCGGCGTCGCCGCCGCGCGCGCACGGGGCGCCACGCACGTCGTCACCCTCGACGCCGACGGGCAGCACCATCCGGACGACGTGCCCGCGCTGCTGGCGGCCGCGGGGCCGCGGACGCTGGTGATGGGCACCCGACCTCTCGGGAGCGACGAGCTGCCCGCTGGCCGCGCCGAGGCCATCGTCGTCGCCGGTTTCTTCGTCAACTGGGCCAGCGGCCTGCGGCTGGCGGACACGCAGTCCGGCTTTCGCGTCTACCCGATGACGCTCTTCGACGAGGTGCCCGCGTACCGCGGCGGCTTCGTGTTCGAGACCGAGGTGTTGCTGGGGGCCGTCGCCCGGGGCTGGCTCGTTCGCGAGGTGCCGGTGCGCGCGCTGCGACGCACCGGGTCGCGCAGTCGCTTCCGTCCGATCATCGACGGCGCGGCGATCGGCGTCCATCTGGCCGGGCGCTCGCTGGCCCGCACCGCGAGCGAAGCCGGCGCGGCCGTCGGCGAGGTCGCGGCGCTGGTGAGCCGCACGCGGGCGCGTGAGCGGCACGCGATGATGCTCGAGGGCGCGTCGCCGTATGCGGGCGGACTGGGGTGGGGGTTCATGATCGGCGTCATGGCCGGACGCTGCGCCGGCGGTCGCCTCGCGTGGTGGTGGCGCCATCCGCGCCGCCGCCGGGCGACGGCGGCGGCGACGGCGGCCCTCGGGCTGCCCGCAGTGCTGCCGCTCCTCGTGCTGTCGGCGCTCGCGGGTCATCGTCTGCCGATGGCGCGGGCGCTCGTGGCCGCGCTCTACTCGCAGGAGAGGCTCGACGCGCAGGCGGCGACACCGGTAGTAGCGGTGAAGACGCTCTGGACGCGGTCCTGATGGAGACCTTCGACGTCGTGGTCGTGGGCGGCGGGCCGGGCGGCTCGAGCACGGCAACCTTCCTCGCCGACGGCGGGCTGCGCGTGGCGCTCTTCGAGCGCGAGCGGTTCCCGCGCTTCCACGTCGGTGAGTCGCTGATGCCGGCCACCATGCTGCTCCTGGAGGAGCTCGGCGCCAGGGCGGCCATCGAGGAGCGCGGGTTTCAGCTGAAGTACGGCGCGACCTTCATCGACGAGGACAACAACGCCGCGACGCAGACGTTCTACTTCCTGCCGGGCCAGCCGTGGCCGAACTACTCCTACCAGGTCCCGCGCGCCGAATTCGACACCGTGCTGCTCGAGCACGCGACGAAGCGCGGCGTCACCGTGTTCCAGCCGGCCACGGTGGAGGGGACGGAGTTCGACGCCGGCGGGGTGACCCTGACGGTGAGCGGCGAGAACGGACGGTTCAGCGTGCGGGCGAAGATGCTCGTGGACGCCAGCGGGCGCGACGCGCTCCTGGCCACGCGGTACGGCCGGCGCACGCGCATTCCGAACCTCGGAAAGGTCGCGTTGTTCGCGCACTACAAAGGCGCGGCGCGGCGGTCGGGCCTCGAGGAAGGTAACATCCGCGTCTACGTCTTCCGCGAGGGCTGGTTCTGGTGGATCCCGCTCGCCGGCGACGTCACGAGCGTGGGCGCCGTCTGCCACGCGCGCACCGTGAAGCAGTGGACGGGCGAGCCCGAGGGCCTGCTCGACGCGATGATCGCCCGCAGCCGGGGCGTGTCCGAGAATCTCGCGGGCGCCGTCCGCATCACGCCGGTGCACCGCGTGGCCAACTTCTCCTACCACAACTCGCCGGTGGTAGGCGATCGCTTCGTCGCCGTCGGCGACGCCATCGCGTTCGTCGATCCGATCTTCTCGGGCGGCGTCTACATCGCGCTGCGCACGGGCCAGCTGGCCGCCGCCGCCATTCTCCAGGCGTTCCGCGCCGGTGACTTCTCGGCCCGGCGCTTCGCGGCCTACGAGCGCCGCGTGCGCGCGGGCCTCGCCCCGCTGTTTCAGTTCATCCACAAGTACTACGAGCCGTCGTTCTTCGATCTCTTCATGCATCCGCGCAATTACTTCGGGGTCTACGAGGCCGTCCTCAACGTGCTCTCCGGCGGCAACTGGGTGACGATGCCGTGGCGCGTGCGCGTCGCGCTGCGGATCCTCTTCGGGCTCGGGCGCATCAACACCTGGACGCGCCGCCGCGCGGGGCTGCCGGTCGAATCCAGGCTGGAATGGTAGAGCGAGTCGCAGGACGTCGCGGGGCTGGGGCCCCGCCGTCCGAGGCGAGCCGATGATCCAGGTGCGGCCACTCGGATTTCGCGGGGCCGCGGTGCGAGCCGCCGCCGCAGGCAAGGCGAGCCTGTAATCCAGTCCCCGCCGTCTGAGGCGAGCCTATGATCAAGGGTCTGCGTCGCGCCCTCCGTGGTTACGTCTTCACCATCGCCGGTATCGCCATCGGAGTGGCGGGCATCGTCGCGCTCGGCGCCATGGCCGAGCGCATCGTGCGCTTCATCGAGGGCGGCGATCGCTTCGTGCTCGGCCAGATCTCGGTGGCGGGGCGTGGGATGGGCATGGGCGCCGGGTTCACCGCCGGCGGCCTGCTGCCCGCGGCGGCCATCGAGGCCATCCGCAAGGTGCCGGGCGTCGCCGGCGTGCAGCCGCAGGTGATGCTGCCGCTGAACCCGAGCACCTCGCAGTTCATGACGCTCACCCAGGAACTGGTGCTGGGCATGGACCTCTCCGTGCCCTCGCCGAACCGCCACTACCGCACGCTGCCCGTGCAGAAGGGGCGCTTCCTGCGAGAGGGCGACCGCCACCGGGCCGTCATCGGCGCCTCGTTCGCGACGTCGCGCGGCCTGGCCCCGGGCTCGCGGCTCATGCTGGAAGGCCAGGCCTACGAGGTC
>Ga0066697_10000396_pt1 | contig 14924 bp, 8 predicted proteins | sample GraSoiAngelo_146_FD_66451 | JGI IMG/M metagenome (GOLD analysis project Ga0066697, IMG submission 66451) | Grasslands soil microbial communities from the Angelo Coastal Reserve, California, USA - 14_1009_05_30cm | ecosystem: Environmental > Terrestrial > Soil > Grasslands | place: USA...
GAAACGGTGTTCGGCGTCGAGCAATAAAATGCCGTTCTTGGCGACGATGCCGATGACCATGATCATGCCCATTCGTGACGCGACGTTAAACGTCGTACTCGTAAGCAGCAACGCCAGAAAACCGCCAAACGTGGAGAGCAACGCCGAAGTCAAGATCGCCGTGGGTGCGGAAAAGGTCCGGAACTCAAACAGAAGCACGGCAAACAGAAGCAAGAGAGCCAATAGCAGAACCATCATCAAATCGCGCGAGGATTTCCGATCCTCTTCATATAGCCCGCCGTACTGGATGCGGATGGAGGAGGGAAGATGCATGTCGCGGACGGCTTTCTGTACGGCAGCAACCCCCGTCCCCATGTCCACGCCTTCCAAGCGGGCCGTGACTTGGACAAGGCGCTGCAAATTCTCGCGTCGAATTTCCGTTTCGCCGGGGTCGCTGGTGACGGTCGCGAGCGAACCGAGCGTGGCGGTGTGCCCACTCGCACTGGTCAGCAAGGTGTTGGTCATGCGATCGAGCGAAGACCGGTTCTCATCAGGAAAGCGCACGCGAATGGTGTAGGCTCGGTCATTCAGAACGACCGGTGTCGCCGCGGGTTCACCTTCGAGCACGGCGGAGGCGTCCACAGCGACTTCCTCCAGAGTGAATCCGGCGCGGGCCGCGACGGTGGGATTCACCTGGAAGGTCACGGCCGGACCGCTGATCGTGTTCTCCACCCCGTCGAGAACATCCACAACGGGACGCGATTTCCCAATTTGAATCTTTCCAATCGCATCCGCAACGCGCGGGGCGGTGTCGTTCAGAAGTTTGCCGTCCTGAGAGAAAAGCCTGATGACAATCGGCTCGGGCTGGCTCGTCAAGTCTCCAATCATGTCCTGCAGCAATTGGACAAATTCGATATCCGCAGCCGGCTCGGTGTGCTTGATTTCGGACCGGACATCCTCGATGACGTCGTCAATGCCGCGCTGCCGGTCCTTCTTCAGCTTCACAGTGAAATCGCCGTTGTTGGCTTCCGTGACGGCCGCAAGACCTAGTTGCATACCGGTTCGGCGCGAGGTGTTCTCGACCTCCGGCGTGGAGTGGAGAATATCCTCGATGTGCAGGAGGATGCGGTTGGATTCCGCGAGGGAGCTCCCCGGCGGAGTGTAGTAATCGAGGATGAATCCTCCTTCATCCATTTCTGGGAGAAAATCGGTGCCCACCAGGCTGTAACAAACGTAGGACAGAATGATGATCCCGACCGAACTCCCGGCCAACATCCAGGGGCGCTTGACGATGGCTTGCATGGCGCGGGTATAGAAACCCACGATGCGTCCGAAGAAGCCGGAAAGGTGCGCTTCTTCCGCAGCAAGGAGCGCCGCCATGTTGGGGCCTTCCGAAGGTGCTGCGGCGGAAACGGTTTCCTTATCCTTCCGGCGAACCAGATACTGACTGAGCGTCGGAGTCCACGACAAGGCCAGAAGCAAGGAGGTGAGGAGCGACACGGTCATGGTGACGGCCAAGGCGCGGAAGAAGGTGCCGGTCACGCCGGTAGTGGAAATCAGGGGAAGAAAGACGACGATGGGGGTAATCGTCGAGCCGATCAGCGGTACGGTCAATTCCTTCAGCGCGCCCTGGATGGCTTGAAGGCGGGTTTGCCCGGCGTCCCGGTGCAAAACAATATTTTCAAGGACGACAATGGCGTCGTCGATGACCAAGCCCACTGCGGCGGCGAGACCGCCCAGGGTCATCAGGTTGAAGCTTTGATTCGTCGCTTTCAAAACAATGAAAGTGATCAGCAGCGTAACGGGAATCACCAGGCCGGCCACGAACGAAGTTCCCCAGTCACGCAGGAACAGCACCAGAATGATCGAAGAAAGCACGATTCCCAGGAGCACAGCGTCCCGAACGCTCGAGATGGAATCGTGGACGATGGTCGACTGGTCGTAGAACGGTTCAAGATGCACGCCAGAAGGAAGAGTGGGAGCAAGCTCTTGGATCAGCGCGTGCACTTCGTTGGCGACCGCCAGAGTATTGCTTTCGGGCTGGCGGTTCACATTGAGCAGCACGGCGGGTTTCCCGTCGGCCGTGACCATCGTGTAAGTAGGCGCTACCGACGGAGCGATCGAGGAAATGTCGCCCAGCCGAATCGGCACGCCCGCAGGTGAGTTCTTGACGACAATTTGCGCGATCTGCTCCGGAGTTCGCACTTGTCCACTGACGAGCCCGAGCACGAGTTGGTGGTCGTGCTCGATCAAACCCGGCGAGTCCACCAGGTTGGTGCGGCGAATCGCGTCGAGAATATCGGGGACGGTGATGCCGGCGGTGAGAAGCCGGGCGGGATCAGGAGTCACTTGAAACTCGGGTACCCGCCCGCCCTGGATGATGACGGTGGCGACACCGTCGAGCCGGTTGATGCGCGGCTTCAGGTCGTACGTCGCTATTTCCCACAACTTGTTCGGGGGCACGGTGTCTGAAGTCAGGCTGTAACCGATGATGGGAAAAACAGCGAACGTCATACGGTGTGTTTCTACTTTGGCCGTCGGAGGAAGCTCCGCCTGCAGGCGGGCGACGACGGCGTCGACGCGCTGCAATGTCAGGATCATGTCGCTGTTCCACTCAAAAAACAGGTCGACTTCGGCGGAGCCGCGACTGGTGATCGATGTGACTTTTTGAAGTCCGGGAACGCTGTTGACCGCCTCCTCCAAAGGACGCGTGATGGTCACGAGCATTTGGTCGATCGGCATTACGCCGTTATCCACGCCGATGAGGATGCGGGGAAAATCGGTACTGGGGAAAACGGAGACGGGAATGGTGAATGCCAAATAACCGCCAACCAGCGCCAAACTGACGATTAAAAATAAAATAGGATTAGACAGGCGGTGAAACCAGGGCAGGCCTGCCTTGGCTGTCGCCGAGATGGCATTGGAGAATTCGGGCCGAGTTTCCATGCGGTTCTAGTCCTTGTCGTCTTTCTCTTTGGCGCCAGATTTTGAGGAATCGCCGGCTTTGTCTGCTTTCTCGTCCCCTTTGGCTTGCTCTTCGGGTGCTTGGATTTTGATTTTGGTGTTGTCCGGCAGCGCGTATCCGCCGGAAGTGATAACCGGAGCCCCGGCATTTAAGCCTGTGACGACTTGCACGTTGTCCGCATTTCGCACACCGAGTTCGACCGTCTGCCAATGCGCCTTCTGGTCCGCGCCGGCGATCACCACGTAGTCGGCCTGGCCTTCTGGATTCTTGAAGACGGCGTTGGCCGGCACGACGATGGCGTCTTTGACGGTCTTCGAAGTCATTGCAAGCTGCACGGTCATGCCGGGCTTCAAGGCAGGATTCGGCTTGGAGGCTTCGACCCAGACTTCAATCGTGGTGCTTCCAGGATCCAGAGCGGGACTCACGAGAGTCACTTTGCCGTTCACAGGTTCATCGAGTCCCGGCGCCTTTAATTGCGCAGCGTCCCCCACTTTGAGCGTTGCGGCCTGGGTTTGCGGGATGTGCGATTTGGCGATTAACCGGCTCAGATTCATCACCGTAAGGATGGCCTGATTCGCAGTCGCAAGATCGCCGGCGTAGAGAGGCCGATCGGTAACGACCCCATCAATGGGGCTTCGAATCCTGGAGTAACTGAGCTGCGCTTCGGCACTAAGCATGGTGCCTTCCGCTGACAAGCGCGAGCCGTGGGCCGACTTTATTGCTTGTTCCTTCCCCAGCCGCTGCAAGTCCGCCAGCTGCTTTTGGGCCACTTCATTTGCGCCGCGCGCCTGCGCTAGGGCAACTGCGGCGGAATCCAGGTCGCGTTGGGGAAGCGCGCCCTGGTCGAACAGTTCCTTACGGCTGTTGTATACCCGAAGCTGGGCCTCATACGCTGCTTTTGCGGCGTCTGCATCGAGCTGCGCTTTTTGCAGCTGTTGCGGAATGGTTGCATCCACTGACGTCGTGTAGCTGGCATCAGCCTGTTCGAAGGTGCCTTGGCTCGCTTCAGCCTGGCCCGCGAGGTCCTTGTTTTCCAGGATGACCAACAGTTGCCCTTTTTTCACGCGGCTCCCGCGCTGCACCTTGAATTCGGTAATTGGCGCAGTAATTTTTGGCGAAATCGTGGCTTGCTCGAGCGGGTAGATCACCGCTTCGGCCGAAACGGTCTGCGAAATGGTTGCGCGCTGGGCCGGAGCGGTCTGCACGCTGACCACCGGCTCTTTGTCCGCCTCCTGTTTGCTACAGCCGGCGGAGACCAGCAGCGGAGCAATGGTTAGGGGAAGCCAGGCCCGTCGCCTGGGCCGAACGACGTCGGGATGTATGGTGTGTTTCATGGAGCTGTCAGCACTCCCGTTAAAGTTTGCAAATTCGCCAAAGCCGCGCGGTAACGCACCGCACCGTCCTGATAAGCGGCGTTTGACTGCGCATAGGTGGTCTGCGCATCCACCACTTCGAGCACGGTGGCTTCCCCGCCCTTGTAGCGAAGCGTGGTCAGCCGCAGGCTCTCTTCCGCCAGCTCCGCGGAGCGGCCTAGGCCGCCAAGTTCGTTCATCGCGGTTTCCGCTTCCGAGTAAAGCGACTTGATTTCCGCCAGCAGCCTGCGCTGCGCAAGAGAAACCTCCCGCTGAGCCTGCGCACGCCGCAGTTCGGCTTGCTTGACGCGGCTTTGCGTCGCTCCCCAGTTCCAGATGGGGATATTCAGCGTGCCGAGGATGGACGCGCCTAAATTGGAAACCCCGTTCGTCCCATTCACGGCAAACTGCGGCGCATCGATGCCATACCAGTAGTCAAAACTCAGCGAGGGCAAATAACCCGCGCGCGCGCTGGTCACGTCAAATCCCGCGGCCCGGACAGTTTCAAGCGCCGCCCGAACGTCAGGATTATTCTGCGCGGCTTGCTGCTGCACCTCGCCGAGCGTCGGCAACGGCGCCGGCGCGTGCAGATCGTCGGTCAATTCAAAGTTTTCGTTGAAATCTGGAAAAATCAGCACCGCCAGATCCAGCCGCGTATTGAGCAGCGCCAATTGCGCTTCTTGCAAGGCCCGGCGGCGGTCCTGCGCCTGCAATTCGGCCTTGATCACGTCGGAATGCGCCACTTCGCCGCCATGCTCCAGGTCTTGCGTTAGCTTGAAGAAGCGATCGCCTTCGTCCGCTGTTTTTTGCGCGGAAAGCAGTTTTTGCTGAGCCGCCGCAACAGCGTAATAATCCTGGACTACGGTTACCACGAGGCCGCGCGCGGCGATTTCCGCTCGCGCCTTGGCGACGGCCGCAAGCGCGGAGGCGCGACGAAAGCTCGACACGCTCGCAAGGTCCAGCGACTCATGTATGTTTCCCTGGCTGACGTATTCGTGCACCGCGTTGTTGGCAATAAAAACGACACCGTTCTTCCTGGGCTGGGTGTACCACGCTTGATTGATGTAGGTGACACTGGGAAGCAGCGCGGCGCCCGCCTGAAATCGATCTTGCCGGGCGAGCGCAGAATCGGTGAGCGCCGCTTGAAATGGCGCGCTGTTTTTCCGCGCGCGCTCAAGCGCATCCTGCAGAGTCAGCTTCAGCGGCGGCGCTCCGGGCGAAGAAGACTGAGCCGGATTGCCGGCGGCCGTAGGCATAGTGGCTGCCGGATTCGTGGTACCTTGCGCGGCAGAGATTTCCGGACCGCCTAGGCACAGCACAGCGGCTATCGGCCACGACACCGCAAAGATTCCAAGTGATCTCATGAATCACGACTCCTATGCCGGATCGGCCCTGACGCAGGGCGGGAGGATTCAGGCTAACAATTCCAGGATAAACGCAGGATTAACCACTAGATGGAGAACACCCGGAATCGAGGGGGAGATAGGCGGTGAAGGTGCTTCCCGTGGAATCGGAACACGTAAGTTCCAGCCGGCCTTGATGCGCCTCCGCTATCCAGCGCGAAATGGCCAAACCCAGCCCGGCGCCGCCCCCGTCGCTTTCGGAACGCGAGCGCGCCTTGTCGGCGCGAAAAAAACGCTCGAAAATGCGTGGCCCAAGCTCGGCGGGTATGCCGATCCCCGTGTCCGCGATGCTGACTGCGTATTCCTGACCGCTGCGTCGGCAAGCCACGGTGATTCGTCCAAAGGACGGCGTGTATTTGATGGCGTTGTCCAAGAGATTCAGGAGCATGCGGCGCAGCAGAGATTCATCGGCATGAATCGGGGACTCCGGCGCTCCATCGAAGGTGAGCGAAATCTTCTTGGCTTGCGCGAGGGTACGCGCCGAATGCACGCATTCCGCGATCAGTTCATCCAAGTACAAATCGCGCGGCTGGAGCGGATATTGCCCGGTGTCGGCGCGAGTCAGAGTGAAAAGATCTTCCACGATGCGCGTGAGCCGCTCCGCCTCATGGTGCAGCACACCGAGAGATTCGCGGTATTCCTCGGCGGACCGGGCCTGCTGCGACAGCGCGACTTCCGATTCCCCGCGCAGAATCGCCACTGGCGTGCGCAGTTCATGCGAGGCATCGGCCATGAAGCGGCGCTGGCGGTCGAACGATTCAGCCAGCCTGTCCAGTAAACCGTTAAAAGACCGCGCCAGGTGCCCCAGCTCATCCTTTTCGTTTTGCACCGCCAGCCGGTCGTGCAGATTTGCGGCGCCGATGCGGCCCGCCTGGCTGCTCATAGCCACGACCGGCGCGAGGCTTTTGCGCGCCAGGAAATAACCGCCGCCGCTCGCAAGTAAAATCGCAATCGGAATCACCCAAGCGAACGTCTCGGTCACTTCTTCGAGCATCTCCGACCGGGGGTGCAAAGAGCGCAGGATGACGAGCGTGTATGGGTTTCCCTGTGCGGTGAACCGCCGGGCGAACGCGCGATAGCCACTTCTTCCTCCTTCAACCATTCCGAAGAACTGTTCCGCAGCCGCGGCGCTGTTGACAAATTGCTCGAAGGAGGCCGACTCGAGAAGAGTCGCAGAATCGGCGCGCTTCCTGGAGCTTGCCGGAACATCTTCGGTGGATCTCGCGATCAGCCTGCCGTTGGCGTCCAGAATGGCATAGACATGATCACGGAAATGATGCTCCGCAATGGCCGCTTCCACCGCAACCGTGAAGGGGTCCGGTGCCGTTTGATCTTCCAGTTCCGCCCGGACGGTGGCCAGGAACGCTTTGGAAAGTTCGCTGAGGTCGGTGTCCATTCGGCCCTGGACACTTCGCAGAAAAACCAGATAAGTGATGACGAACAGTACCACGAGAACGAGCGCTAGCACGCCCGTGTACCAAAGCGTCAGACGCGTGCGAATGGAATCAAGCATGGTTCTTGCGGATAGAAGAAGGTGTTCTCATCCGCGACCGCGAAGAGGCGCTCTCTTCGTTCGAATCGGCGTCCGGCAGGTCGGCCTCCGTGCCAAGAACGTAGCCTACGCCGCGCCGCGTGTGCAGCAGCGGCTTCGCCGAATCCGCGTCAATCTTGCGCCGCACGCGGTTGATGTACACTTCGATTAAATTCGAAAACGGATCAAACGTTTCGTCCCACACATGCTCGGCGATTTCCGCGCGGCGCACCACGCGGCCGGCGTTGTGCGCGAGATACTCGAGCAGCGCATATTCCTTTGCCGTCAGCGTCACATTGCGGCCGGCGCGCTTGGCGGTTTGTGCTGCGGTATCGAGCACAAGATCGGCGATGGTGATTTTCTCTGGCCGTAGTTCACCCGAGCGCCGCAACAACGCCCGCAGGCGCGCCAGCAGTTCGCGAAACTCGAATGGCTTCGTTAAATAGTCATCCGCCCCATGATCCAGGCCAGCGATGCGGTCCTCCACGGCATCGCGAGCAGTCAGCATCAAGATGGGCATGCGTTGCCCGGATTTGCGGAGCTCGCGGCACACCGCAAAACCGTCCGGGGCGGGAATCATCACGTCGAGGATCACCAGGTCGTAGGTGTTCACCGCGGCCTGATACAGCGCATCTTCGCCCGTAGCGGAGACATCCACGGCATAGGTCTGTTCGCGCAGCCCTTTAGCCACAAACCGCGCGATCCGTGCATCATCTTCCACCAGGAGTAGCCGCATGAGAGCATGATACGGCAGAAGCGAGGAAAATAATCAATCGCCTGGCCCGGTACAGCCGCTCTTCGTCGTTCCGGTCCAGAACCGCTGTTCGGCGCGTTTCCGGGAGCCGAACGCGCGTGGAAACTCGTGATAAACCCGTCGCGAGAGAGTTCGCTAGCTCCGCCCGCTGCTGACATCAACCGTTCACGGTATAATTCGATACTAGCGTCGATGACGACCATAGCCCAACCGAACTCCGCTGACTTGGAATGGGCGCATCCGCTTGTCCGCGACTGGTTTGTCGGCCGTTTTGGCACGCCCACTGAGCCGCAACTCCAAGGTTGGCCGCATATCCTCGCCGGCAAAACCGCGCTGATTTCTGCACCGACCGGTTCGGGCAAGACGCTGGCAGCCTTTCTGATCTGTATTGATCGCCTGGTGCGCAAAGCGCTTATCGGAGGACTGCTTGACCGCACGGAAGTTCTCTACGTGTCGCCGCTCAAGGCGCTGAGCAACGACATTCAGAAAAACCTGGAAGTTCCACTCGGCGAAATCCTCGAACTCGCCGGCCAGCGCGGTATGCTGATGCCGGAAATTCGCACGGCCGTGCGCACCGGAGACACGCTCGCGCACGAACGCCGCGCCATGCTGGGGCATCCGCCGCACATTCTGGTCACTACGCCGGAATCCCTGTACATTTTGTTGACTGCTGCAAGAAGCCGCGAAGTCCTGAGGACCGTCGAATCGGTCATCGTGGACGAAATCCACGCGGTCGCGGACGACAAGCGCGGCGCGCACCTGGCGCTGTCGCTCGAACGCCTCGACCATCTGACGGGCAAGCGGCTGCCGCGCATCGGTCTCTCCGCGACGCAGAAACCCATCGAACTCGTGGCCGATTTTCTCACCGGCGCGGAGCAACCGGCGCCGCACATCGTGCAAATCGGCCATCGGCGTGAACTCGATTTGGCCGTGGAAGTCCCCGGCAGCGAGCTTGGCCCCGTGGCCTCCAACGAAATGTGGGACGAAATCTACGATCGCCTCGCTCGGCTGGCCACCGAGCATCGCTCCACGTTGATTTTTGTCAATACGCGCCGTATGTCGGAGCGCATGGCGCACCATCTTGGGGAACGCCTGGGGAAAGATGCCGTCGCCGCACATCACGGCAGTCTGTCGCGCAATCTGCGGTTGGCTGCGGAAAGAAAACTGAAAGCGGCAGAGATCCGCGCGCTCGTCGCCACGGCTTCTCTCGAACTGGGAATCGATATCGGCAGCGTGGATCTGGTCTGCCAGATTGGTTCGCCACGCTCCATCGCTGCGGCCCTGCAGCGCATCGGCCGCGCTGGCCACTGGCGCGGAGCGATTCCCAAAGGCCGGTTCTTCGTCACGACGCGTGACGACTTGCTCGAATGCGCCGCGCTCGTGCGCGCCATTGGTCAGGGCGATCTTGACCGCATCGCCATCCCGGAAGCACCGATGGATATTCTGGCGCAACAAATCGTGGCCATGTGTGCCGCGGAAGATTGGAAGGAAGAGGAACTGTTCCAATCCGTGCGGCGGGCGTATCCCTACCGCAATCTCTCACGCGCCGATTTTGACGAGATTGTCGAAATGCTTTCGGAAGGAATTGCAAGCGCTCGCGGCCGTTATGCTGCGTATCTGCATCGCGACCGGGTGAATGGCGTGGTCCGTGCGCGCCGGGGCAGCCGTCTTGCGGCCATCACCAGCGGCGGGGCCATCCCGGAAAACTCGCTGTATACCGTCGTAGCGCATCCGGAAGGCACGATCGTTGGCACCGTGGACGAAGACTTCGCCGTCGAGAGCCTTGCCGGAGACGTCATGCTGCTGGGAAACACTTCCTGGCGCATACGCCGCGTGCAGGCCGGAAAAGTTCTCGTGGAGGACGCCGCGGGAGCGGCACCGAACGTGCCATTCTGGCGCGGCGAAGCGCCGTCGCGGACGGACGAACTCTCCCGGCACGTCTCCGAGTTGCGGGAGAAAATCGGCGCGTTTGTTCCTGGCGCCTCTTCCCATTCCGGCACACCCAACACCGACGGTGTTGCCGCCGCCGTGAACTGGCTCAAATTCGAATGCGGCCTCGATCAAGCGGGCGCCGAGCAAGCCGTGGAATACATCATCGGCGGGCGAGCAGTACTTGGCGCGGTTCCCGCGCAAGCGACCGTCGTCGCCGAGCGCTTCTTCGACGAAAGCGGGGGCATGCAACTCATCATCCACGCGCCTTTCGGTGCGCGCATCAACAAGGCCTGGGGCTTGGCGCTGCGCAAGCGTTTTTGCCGCTCCTTCAATTTCGAACTGCAAGCCGCGGCCACCGACAACGGCCTGAACATCTCGCTCAGCGAGCAACACAGCTTTCCGCTTGCCGACGTCTTTCATTTTCTTCACCCCAATTCCCTGCGCGCCGTCCTGGAGCAAGCTGTGCTTGTTTCTCCGCTCTTCACAGCACGCTGGCGTTGGGATGCGGGCCGCGCTTTGGCTTTGCTCCGTTTTCGCAACGGAAAGAAGGTTCCGCCGCCGATCCAGCGCATGCGTGCCGATGATTTGTTGTCTGCGGTCTTTCCGGAAGCGCTGGCTTGCCAGGAAAACCTTCCCGAAGGCGATATCGCCATTTCCCGTCATCCGCTTATCCGCGAGGTGATGAAGGACGTACTCACCGAGGCCCTCGACGTCGATGGCCTCGAACGCGTGATTCGCGACATCGTTGACGGCCGCACCACCTGCCTCGCGGTCGATACCCCCGTGCCTTCGCAGTTTTCGCACGAGATTTTGAACGCCAATCCTTACGCCTACCTCGATGATGCGCCGCTCGAAGAGCGCCGCGCCCGCGCCGTCGAGATGCGCCGGGTCTTGCCCGAAGCGGTGCTCGGAGAAATCGGCCGGCTCAATCCGGAAGCCATTGCCGAAGTGTGCGACGAAGCTTGGCCCGATGTGCGCGATGCGGAGGAATTGCACGACGCGCTGCTGACCCTGACGACCTTGCCAGCCACTACGAATCAGGAACTTCTCCGAAACAATCGCCTGCTGGCCAAGCTCCAAGAGTCACTGAATGCGTGGAGGCCGTTATTCGATCAACTTTTCGCCGATCGCCGCGCCGGGCGGGCGAACATGGGGAGCGCAACCTACTGGATTGCCGCGGAACGGGTTCCGGCATTCACGCAAATTTTCCCGGCGGCACGCTTCGAAGTCTCTCCACCGAAGCTGGAATCACGAACGGTCTCGGGAGAAGATTCGCTGCTATCACTCGTGACCGGCTGGATGTCCCACGCCGGTCCCGTCGCTGCTGCTCAATTGGCGAGCCTGCTCTCTCTCCCCGTCTCCGACATAGACAAAGCCTTGCTGCGTCTGGAATCCAGCGGCGTCGTGCTGCGCGGCAAGTTCAGCGATCCTCATTCCGAGCAAACCGAGTGGTGCGAACGCCGCCTGCTCGCGCGCATTCATCGCCTCACGCTCGGGCAACTGCGCAAGGAAATCCAGTCCGTGACTCCGGCGCAATTCATGAATTGGCAGCTTCGCTGGCAACATGTTGCTCCCGGCACGCAACTTCTCGGTGAGCGCGGCACGCTGGAAGCGATTCGCCAGGTGCAGGGATTCGAAGCGCCGGCAAATTCCTGGGAGCGCCAGATTCTCAAGGGCCGTATCGCCGACTACGATCCCAAGATGCTGGACCAGCTTTGTTTGACGGGCGCAGTCGGGTGGGGCCGCCTCTCGCCACATCCGGCCACGCTCGAAGCACTGGCGGAGGGAAGGCGCCGCGTCATCCCGACCAGTGTTGCGCCGATTACCTTCTTTGTGCGAGAAGACACGGACTGGATGATTCCGCGGCGCGAAGGAAGCGAAGCGAGCACGGCTGGCCTCAGCCCCGACGCCGTGGCGGTCCACCTGTACCTGCGCCAGCGCGGTGCTTCCTTCTTCGCCGACATCGTGCGCGACACCGGCAAGCTGAAGTCCGAGGTGGAAACCGCGCTTTGGGAACTGGTCGCCGCGGGCCTCCTAACTGCCGACGGTTTCGACAACCTGCGCGCGCTCATCGATCCCAAGCGCCGCGCCGGCCAGGGCAGCGCGCGCAGTTCACGTCCTCGGCACAGCACGGGCCGCTGGTCGCTGCTCTATTCCGGCGAGATCCACGACCGCACCCGTGCGCTCGAAGCCATTTGCTGGATGCTGTTGCGCCGCTACGGCATCGTCTTTCGCGAGCTTCTGACGCGCGAAACGATTCTTCCCAAATGGCGCGAGTTGCTCATCACGCTGCGCCGGCTGGAAGATCGCGGCGAAGTTCGGGGGGGCCGCTTCGTCAGCAATTTCCTGGGAGAGCAATTCGCTTTGCCGGTGGCCGTGGAATCTCTGCGTGCCGCGCGCAGTCAGAAAGCAGCCGCCGAATTCATCACCGTCTCGGCCGCTGATCCACTTAACCTGGTGGGCATTATCGTTCCTGGCGAGCGCGTGCCCGCCAATTCTGGCAGGGCAGTGGCTTTCCGCGATGGCGTGGCTGTTCCCTCAGAAGAACTCACGAATGTAGTTCGCATGCCCCTCGCGCGCTAAAAACCACGATGAGCACAGCAGCGCTCTAACAAATCTCAAGCCTCCCCACTTGTCGAGAGAGAGAAAACGTTCGTCCTGTGCCGCGGCAGCCGGTACTAGCCGTTATGTTCCAACTAAAACTTACGCTGCCGCGAGCAAATTCCAATCCAGCTCGGTTCGAATTGTAACGTGACCTCTTGCAAGGGAAATGCAGTCTTGACATCTATGGAAATCGGTGCAATATGGCGTTTAGGGACCAAACCCCGCCGGCTCGTACCCGAGACGAGCCAAACGAAGTCCCTCAGGAGACCGAGCATGAACGCCAGGATTTTGACGTTTTCATCGCAGGGCGACACGACCATTCTCGAATACGATCCCGCAACCGCGGACATGGATGAAGTGAACCGGGTGATTGCGGAATACGAAGCCAAGACCGGGGCGCAGCCTTTCGACGTTGCGACCGGAGAACGCATCGAGAAAATCACACGCGCTCAGAATGAAGTCTTGATGGTTCACCCCATCGCAGGCGGCTAGGCGTAGAGCGCGAAGCGGTCGAGATGCAGCAGTCGGAGGCTCACCTGCACCCGAAAGCGAGTGCAGGGCGCGGGGGGCGCTTCTCCGCATCTGGCCTGGTGGACGCACATGGCTTCGGCAATTCTAGCGGTGGCGGTTTTGGGTCTGCTGATTGGAGTCACTGTTGTGCTCCGGTGGAGACTCCTGGGCATGGAATTTCGCCGCAGGGACTTGCGCCGAGTGGGCGTGGTGCCAAGGCAAACGAACCGGGTCCGCCCTTACGCCGCGCATGTATTCGGCCAACAAAGTTTGCCTCTGTTTGGCAGCCCCCGGAACAACGCCTCGGCCTTTGCACCTCTGATCAGCAAGGAGCAGCGCGCCGAAGCCTTTCTGGAGCGCATCCTCGCCCTCACCGGGGCCAAGAAGGTCGACGGCTCGTACGTCCTGAATGTGGCAACGGTGCAGTTTCAGGTGCGCGATCGGTTCATCCGCCGGCTGCAAAATCCGAATGACCCCAAATCCCCCTACGAAGAAACTTGCTTTTACCTGGTTCACAACGGCATGCCCAAAGTCGAGGAAATTGCCACCGCTCTCCTGCACCTCTCGAACAATCCCGCGCTGTTTGACAAGTGGGCTCTTCAAAACGGAGTGGCGTTCAAAGCCGACGGCAAAGTCTTCGACCGCTGTCCGCTGCTGGGCTTGCGCTGAGAAGAAGTTTCCGGATCCCCTTTCTCTGGTTTTTGCCCCTGACGGTCTTACCTGTGAGTTAGGGCCTTCGGTCGGGTAGAGCGATGGCGCGGAGCGGGCTTCGAATGATGCCGTCGTTTCCATCGCCCTCCCTGGAATGCCGTACGGCGGGTCTTCCCTGATAAAAGGGAAGAACACCCTTCATGTCGGGGCGCTCGCGCCCTTTCGAGTAAAGATCGTAGGGATTGAATCCGGACCCACGCAAACTTCTCCTCATCGTGCTCATTCATCAGGTGACGGTAGGCGTTGTGCCGATGCGCCGCATAAAAAGAGTGATAGCGCAGCATGTACAGCCATTCTTCGGGTAGGTAGTTTCGCGCGACTTGATAAATGTATTCGTCATGCCCGAACGAGAGATGCACCTTGTCGAGCCCGCAGTGCGGTTCATAGATGCCGTACTGGGTCTGATACTCGGAGACCTGCGAGTCCGGATTGGCGGCGAAGAATGCCGGGAAAACCACTTGGTCGGAATTCGCACATCCCACTGGGAACGTGTCACCCACGACCGCCCACTGCGGCTCACCATAAAGGCAGAGCACTTTTCCCAGATCATGCACAAAGCCCGTGAGAATGAACCAGCGCGGATGGCCGTCCTGGCGAATCGCCTCGGAAGTTTGCAGAAGGTGCTCGATCTGGCTTAGGTCCGTGTCCGGATCGCTTCCGTCCACCAGCGTATTCAAATATTCCGCCATTTCCCAAATACTCTTCTTGCCGCGGCGCAGGCCGCAGTATTCGGCTTTTTCCTTGAGCACAAAGTCCAAGGTTTGATGGGCGTGATTTTGGCGGTAAAACTCGGTGACGGTGGGATTGGCTCAGCCCGATAGTTGCGAAACTGGTCCTCCGACTTTCCCGGCTGATAGCGAGTAGCTACAAAATCGTCCCAATCGTCAAGTTCCTTGAGCGGGGCGGCTTCTTTGCGGCTGGTGGTACGGAGGACATCACCCGTGACTAGGCTCCCGATCTCATTGTGAGAGCTTGCGCGCGGCGGCGCAACAGGGATCTTCATCTTTTTTTGAACACCTGCGGTGTTTCCTCGCAGCACCTGACCCTTAAGGTGAGCCGTGCAAAAAAGCAATCTTACCGTGAACCAGAAAGCGCGGTCCAGGCTGAACGGTTGCGCGAGGACTCCAGCACCGCGGAAATGAAGCGCATCCCCTCCACGCCATCCGCAATTCCCGGGACGAGA
>Ga0066697_10000445_pt1 | contig 14432 bp, 10 predicted proteins | sample GraSoiAngelo_146_FD_66451 | JGI IMG/M metagenome (GOLD analysis project Ga0066697, IMG submission 66451) | Grasslands soil microbial communities from the Angelo Coastal Reserve, California, USA - 14_1009_05_30cm | ecosystem: Environmental > Terrestrial > Soil > Grasslands | place: USA...
GGGCAATTCATCGCCGCCAACACCGGCGCGTTCGCGACCGTCAGTGCCTTTGATGAAAACGGAGACAACAGCATCGTTCTTCCTGGCACGCAGTACGCCTACAGAGCCTACACCCACGATGCCACGGCCATTGCCGGGGCGGCTTCCACTGCTGCACCTCACTATTCTTTCGGCAACACCGCTACACAAACGAACACCACGGCGGCCGGCGGGGGCGCGAACAAGAACTGGAGTTACAAAACGGGCGCAACGACTCTGGCGGCACCGGCCCTGGATCCCGGAAATATTGTTGTTACCGGTGGAAACGACAACTCGGTTCACGCCATGAGCGTCACCAACGGCCAGCGCAATTATCAGCCCGGTGGAACATCGGGTGTTACCGGTGGCGCGATCCAGGGACGGCCTCCGCTTATCGCTGCTTCAGATACATCCCATCCCACCTGCAAAAACGTCTGTGCCGTCACTTATGTGGCCGCAGGCGACGGCACGGTTTATGCCTTCCGTGCAGACACGGGCGCCTTGCTGTGGCAAACCGCAGTGCTGACCACTGGCGCTGGCAGCGGTTTCCTGGCGGCCCCAGCCGTCCAGGTGAAGTCGTTCAGCGGAGTTGGCTACCTCAGCGCTTTTGACCTGGTCATCGTGGCCACGCGAAATGTCGGCGCGGGCAGCACAACCAACAATAGGGTTTTCGGGTTGAACGGAAACACCGGCGCAACGGTTTGGACACTCAATCCGGGGAACATGGACATCGTGAACGCCACTCCGTATGTAGACTACGTCAACAACATGGCTTGGGTTGCCAGCCGCTCCGCTGGTGGTATTGCCCAGCCCAGCCTTTGGAAAATCAGCACCAATACCGGAGCTCTATCGGCGTCCTTCAGCCTGAACGATATCGACCAGGCGCCGACCGAAAACTTCGACGGCCGGGTGATCTATGTCACCACCAACGGCGGGGTGCTTTACGCCGTGCGCACGGATATCAACAATTGCGCCACGGGCAGCGCCGCTCTGGGCGTCACTCCCCGGGGCTTCCCCATTCCCATTGAAACCGCGGCCTTAAACGACGATGTGTTCTTTTCCACTTCGACCGGCGTATCCAAAGTCCACGTGGCCTATCCGCTCGCGACATGTGCCCCCGTCACCTTCTCGGTTTCACCCGGCGGATGGGTGAATCCCGCGATTACCAACCCCTCTTCACTCGTGTTCAGTCCGCCGCCGCAAGCCGAATTCATGTACGTCGCTTCTTCGGACGGTCATTTGTACAAGATCAATCCGACAACCGGCGCGAACGCCGCGAATCGCCTCATTAATGCCGGCGCGACCATCGGCGATCCAAGTTTTGACACCGTTATCCAGAAATTCTATGTGGGTGACTCGACCGGCCACATCTTCTCGTTCGATTTGTTTTGAGTGATTGGGCAGGCCGGCCGAGGCTTGGTCTAACTACTTTCGGCTTTGCCCATGAGCAAGCCGCGCAGCCCGAGGAGTACGAGGCGCGGCTGCCGGCGCACCACGTTCCACAATAAACGGGTGGACTCATCGCGGTTGATTTCGCCAAGCGATTGCCGCGTCGAAGCATCCAGCAGATCCACGAGCTGTGAATAATCCTTCTGCTCAAAATGGTGCAGCGCGCGGCGAATCAGCCAATGGGTTCCGAGTTCGCGCCGCAAGGCGGCTAGCTCCCGGCTCTTGCCATTCTGCAAGAGTGCCTCGGAGACGCCCAGCGCGCCGCGAAAACCGGTAACGATTCCCCCTACAGTTGAAACTTTGACCTGCGCTGCGGCGTCACCCACCAGGTAAACTTCGCCGTTCCCGACTTGCCGCCGTACCGGCACCCAGCCGCGATAGACCGGGATGCGCGCGCCTTGCCATTCGAGCGGCTCCAACTGTTTCTTTTCAAGGAAGCGTTCGAAGCAGCGCTTCGTGTCGCTGCCGTGCTCGCCGATCACACCCAGCGCGCCACGTTCGGGCGATTCGGGAATCAGCCAGTAAAAGTAAGGCGTATCATCGGGCACGAACCAGACGCGGGTGGTATCGGGAGGGCAGTCTTTCGGCAGGCGCACGATGGCTTGAACGAGTGGCACCGTCTCGATGGGAGGCCAGCCGGAAGCACGCGCCACTCGGCTCGCGGCGCCATCTGCGCCAACCACGCTGTCCGCGTGCAGCTCTTCGCGCTTGCCGCCGGATTCCACTTCCAGCCGCAAGCCGCGGGCATTCGGACCGATACCCAGGAAACGCGTATCGAACGATAGTGCCGCGCCGGCCTCGTGGGCCTCGCGGGCCAGCGCGGGAATCAGGCGCGAGCGCTCAATGATCAGATCAGGCTTGCTCAGCGCGACCTGTGCCGAGCGGCCGTCGGTAAAAAGCTCGAAACGGCGAATCTCGTTGATGATGCTTTCGCGAGCGGAAACCCCCATTTGGTTGCGGAAGTGATCCGTCACAATCAACGTCCGAGCCGCGGGCTCGAATTGCGGTTTTGATTCCAGCACGCGCACGCTACGGCCGCCGCGTGCCACCCTCGCGGCGGTGAAGAGTCCCGCAGCGGAGCCGCCAACAACGATGACTTCCCGGTCGCCCCGTCCAGGCCGGAGCTGCGCTTCTGGGTTTTCCAAAGTTTCCGTGCTTCCTAAGGACGTGCCTTCCCTGTAAATTCTAGGGATCCCACGCCAAAAAACTTACCTGCTTCCCGCTCGAGCCGTGCGGGCTGCTCGAGTTGTGAGTGAGAGGACGACCGCTAAGTATAGCGAATCCGCCACCGACGGCCAACACGCGGAGAGTTGCAAAACCAACGATGGACGATGCGTTCGAATCGGCAAGTTGTCTTAGGAAGCGGTGGAGGTCTTCGGCGTCTGGCGCTCATAGGGTGCGCGCTCAAGATAGGCAACGCCGGCAAAGATGATGCCGCAGGCCAGAACCCCAACGAAGAAAGCCATTCGCGCGGAAAGATAACTGACCAGTACGGCGGCGCCGCCGCCGAGGGCGCCGAGCACATACAGGGTGAGAACGGCGCCGCGGTGGCCGAGACCTAGATTCGAAAGGCGATGAGCCGCGTGGTCCTTCCCGGGCGTCGCAAAAGGCAGCAGCCCGCGCCGCGAGCGGGAAATCGTCACCAGCGTGGTGTCGAATATGGTCACACCTAGGACCAGAATCGGCGCCAGCCAGGCGGACAGATGATTGGTGTTCTCCAGGCGTAGTTTCAGCCCCAGCGTGGCCATCAAGTAACCGAGAAACATGGCGCCGCCATCGCCCATGAAGATCTTGGCGGGCTTAAAATTCCAGCGCAGAAACCCGCTGGCCGCGCCGAGAACGGCGGCAGCCAGCGTGGTAACCAGCGTCTGGCCGTTCAGATAGGCCAGCATGGCGAAAGAAACAGATGCCATGGCCGCAACGCCTGCACACAAGCCGTCCATGTGATCAAGGATGCTGAAGGAGGCGGTAATTCCCACCACCCAGACAACCGTGAGAACGGCGTCCAGAAAATCCCCGCCGCGGCCGCCCACCAGCACGCTGAAAACCTGCGCACGAATTCCGCTGACGAGCAGTATCGCCGCCGCCAGGGGCATGCCCACAAACAGTTTGACCTGATGATGGAGCAACCCCCGGTCGTCGAGAATGCCAACACCGCCGACGAGCGTCGCGCCGATGAGTATGCCCACAATCTGGGCGCGTGCAGGTCCATTGAAGGCCAACAGCACAGCCATGACCACCGCAGCGTACATCGCCAGGCCGCCAAGAAGCGGGATGGGCGTAAGGTGAACTTTGCGCGGCCCAGGCAGATCGACCATTCCAACGCGCAAGGCGAGAGCGCGCACGGGAACGACGAGCATCAGCGACGCGAACAGGGCGATGAAAAAAGCCAGCAGGTCTGCGGCCATGCAACCTCGTTTATCAGATGAGCCGAATCCGGCCGCACTGCTGCCGCCGGTGCCTCAGGTGATCCTTGCCGGAATGGGTCCGGCTCCCCAGTGACGCTAACAAATCGCTGTCCCACACAGCCCAAACACAATACTGCGATTTTAGTTTTGCTTCAATCGGGATCGTCAGGATGGTTGCTGGTGTGGGAAAGAGGGGGTAGGGAATAGGCGTTGGTGGGGAGGAGAGATGCATGGAAACCGCAGCCCGGCGAATGTGGGCCAACAGTGCGCTTGGCGGGAAGGCCCATACACAGTTCTAAATCCATTGCTTTTTGCCAGACCAATGACTCGGAGTTTCTTTTTTAACCCGCAGGGCCGTCTGCATCCTAGCATTCCTTATCTTTCCGTGAGCATGCGTGTGAAGATGCGCTTCACTTCCTCTTTGTTCCTCGTGGCGTAGTACCACTCGATGGTGCGCTTGAGGCCTTCGCGGAAGAGCACTCGCGGTTCCCAGCCGAGAAGTTTCTTGGCGAGAGAATTGTCGGCCACGCGGTTGAGCGGACCGGTGGGCATATCCGGGCGGAGCTTGATTTCGGCTTTGTGTCCGGTGAATTCGCACACCATTTTCGCGCAATCGATCACCCGGATACGCTCCATCGTTCCGAGGTTAATCGCCGTGCCGTCGTGGATCTTCTCCCCGGCCAGGATGGTACCCTCGACAATGTCCTCAATATAGGTCCAGTTGCGGATCTGAGTGCCGTCGCCCCACACTTCGAAAGGGTTCTGCCCGAGGAAAGCGCGCGCAATCATGGCGATGACCGCGTGATTCTCCACTCCGCGAGGACCATACACCGTGAAATAACGGCAGGAAGCCGTTCCCATTCCGTGTTCCTTGGCATAAGCCTGCAGCGTGAATTCGCCCATCAACTTGGCCCAGCCATAGGTATTGTCGGCATCATTCGGGCCTTTGGTCAGGTCTTCGGTGAGATAAAGCTCTTTTTTGGTGTCCGATTGCAGGAAATTCGGATACACGCAGCCGGAAGAAGCGAACACCACTTTTCCTACTTTGGCTTTGAGGGCCTCGGCAAAGACCAGTCCGTCCAGGAAAAAGTTCGACGCCGGGCCGGCTTGGTGGAGGTCCACGTAGCCGCGCCCGCCGTGATCCGCGGCGAGATGGAAAACCGTGTCGACGCCCTGCATGGCGGCCCGGGTCACACCTGGTTCCCGCAAATCGGCCTGCAGAAAATCGACCTTGCCGGTACCGAGATGCTGACGAATGTTGTCGAGATGGCCGCTGCTTAGGTCGTCGACGATGCGAACCTTTTTCACGCCTCGCGCCAGGAGCTGATCGGTAAGCGTCGAGCCGATGAACGATACTCCGCCGGTTACCAGAACAGTCTTGCCCGTCCAAAACCCATCCGCCGTCGTCACGCTTGAGTGGCCTCCTTGATTTTCTCTATTCCACCGCGAGGTGGTCGATGATTTCCACAAATTTTTGCAATTCCTTGACTCTATCATAATCGGGAGCGGCGGCCCGCGCCGCCTGGCCCATGGTCTTCAGCTTATGGGGGTCGGAGACAAGACCGCGCACGGCGCTGACAACTTCCGCGGCGCGGTCGGGATCTGCAGCTACCGCGAAGCCACGCCGAATCCCCAGCGACACGGCGTCCGTCTCTTTCGGCGCCACCGCGACGATGGGTTTTCCCGCTGCGAGAATCCCGTACATTTTGCTGGGCACCACCACGCCTTCCAGACCCCGCTTCACGGTAATGACGTGAGCATCGGCGGCCGCCAGGACAGACGGGATTTTGCTCGCCGGGAAGAACTCCAGAAAACGGATATTGCCGGAACCCGCGGCCGCGGCTTCGATTTCGGAGCGCTGCGCTCCGTCGCCCACGAACACCAAGCCCACACCATCGTTCGCCAGCAGGCGCGCGGCGCTCACCAGGCTGTTCCAAGCGCCATAGAAACCAAGGTTGCCGGCGTGCACAAGAACAAAGGAAAAACTGCCGCGGATCGCGCGGACAACTTCAGAATCGGGAGCCGGAAGCGGCGTATTGGGCGGAAGGATTTCGGTTCCATCGCGAACGATCAGCACGCGGGCGGGTTCTACACCCTTGCCGATAATGCGCGCGCGCATGTCCTCACCGAGAACGATAACGCGGGTAGCGCGGCGCAGCGCCCAGCGATGGAGCTTCTCCCAGATCGTCGCGAGCCTGCCAGGTCGAACCAGGGAGCCCCCCACGGCCATGTCCGGATACATGTCCCGTATGTTGTAGACGTACGGCTTACGTTTCAGCATGGCGACGACCGCGCCAACGATTCCCTGAAACGGAGGATCGGTCATGGCCACGATGGCGTCACAGGGCACCAGGAGCCCACGCGGAATCGCCAGCGCGACGTAGCTGAGATAATTCAGCGCTCGTTTTTTCATTTCGAAGCGCGGAAAGGCCGTCGAACCCACACGAATGATGCGCGCCCGGCCCGCGATTTCCGTTTGGTAAGGACGCCACGGTCGCCGTTCGGTGGGATCGTAGGACGGCCGCCCGCACAGTACGGTCACGCCATGCGCGAGAGAAAGAGCATCCACGACGCTTTCGATCATCTTCGCGGTCGCGGAGCTGTCGGGCGGAAAATAGAGATTGAGCAGCAGGATGCGCACGGGGAAAGATTGTACAGAGTTCCGTCGCTCGGCAGGGCAGTGTCGCCTGAACGATTTCAGGCAGGCTTCTTGAAAACCGGCGCAGCGGCCCGATTCAGCTCATGGGCGGTTGGTTTCTTTTTTGGCGGCTTCTTCACTTCACGTTTTCGCGCGTCTTTGTTTCCCATGCCCGTTATCTTGCCATAGTTCGTTCGCCGTGGCTAGGGGCCCGAAATTCCAAATTGCATGAACAAAGATTAGGGGCGCGAGACGAGGAAATCGCCGAGAACCAGGGCATCCATGTGCGTGCGCCGGAAACAATCGATCGCTTCTTGGGGGCGGCAGACGATGGGTTCGTTGTCGTTGAAGGAAGTATTGAGCACCACGGGCACGCCGGTGAGATCACGGAAAGCGGAAATGAGCGCGTGATAGCGAGGATTGGCCTCGCGCGTGACGGTTTGCAGTCGGCCGGTGCCGTCCACGTGCGTCGGTGCCGGGATCTTGTCGCGTTTCTCCGGGCGCACGGAATACGCCAGGGTCATGAAGGGCGAAGGGTAGGACTTCTCAAAATACTCCGCGGTGGCTTCTGCCAGGATGGAAGGCGCAAACGGTCGAAAGATTTCCCGGTGCTTGATCCGGCGGTTGAGAATTTCCTTCATTTCCGGACGGCGCGGGTCGGCCACGATGCTGCGGTTGCCAAGCGCGCGCGGGCCCCATTCGGCGCGGCCCTGAAACCAGCCGAGAATCTTTCCGTCCGCGATGATCCTAGCGGCGCTCCGCGGCAACTCTTCTTCGTTCAGTTCAGCGATGGAATAGCCGCTTTGTGCCAGACCGTTCGAATCAATGGCGCGGCGAATTTCTTCCCGCAAATATCCAGGTCCCCAGTAGGCGTGATGCATCACGAAGGAGCGCGGCTTGCCGAGTTTATGATGCCAGACGTAGTACGCGGCCCCCACTGCTAATCCCGCGTCTCCCGCCGCCGGATGAACGTAAACCTGCTCGAACGGCGTCGCGTCAAAAACTTTCCCGTTCGCCACGCAATTGAAAGCCACGCCGCCTGCCAAACACACCGCCTTGAGTCCGGTTCTCTCGCCGAGCTTTTTCAACATGCCGAGATAGACCTCTTCGAGCCGCGCTTGCAACGAACAAGCCAAATTACGGTGGCGCTCCTCGAGCGCTTCTTCGGGAGCGCGAACTGGTCCCAGCCGCTTGGCCATGTGCCCCGAAAACATTTTGCCGAGCGTGGGGGTCTGATGGCCTTCGGCCCAGGACATTTCCGGGCCAGTGCGGTGATGCGAAAAGTACGCCAGCCCCAGGCGGAAACCGTTGCCATTGGAGCGGCTATCAAAACGCACCATGTCGCGAAAAGAGCCGAGCTGGTCCGGGCGGCCATAAGCGGCGAGCCCCATGACTTTGTACTCGTCGCCAAATTTCAGGAAGCCGAGATATTGCGTCACCGCGGTGTAAAACAGCCCCAGCGAATGCGGAAAAGCTACCGCCCCGTCGATCCTCATGCGGTTGTCGGCGCCGGCGCCCCACATGGTGCTCGCGAAATCGCCGAGGCCGTCAGCGGAAAGCAACGCGGCACGTTCGAACGGTGAAACAAAAAAGCTGCTCGCAAGATGCGCCTGGTGGTGTTCGACGCGGTGAAACGTGGCGCCAGTTTTTTTTGGATCGGCGTCAAAGGCTGCCGCCAGCGCCTCGGGAATACCCGTGAATTTCGCGAGAACTTTGACGCGTGTCCGCGCGAAAGACGGCATGCGCAGCGCGTACAAGAGTTTGGTGGCCAGCCTGGCGTACGGATTTCGCGGCACGGCAACGTGATGGATGTCACAGAGCGTGAGGCCTGCTTCCTTCAAGCAATAACGAATGGCCTGCGCGGGAAATCCCGCTGCATACTTCACGCGGTTGAAGCGTTCTTCCTCGACCGCGGCGATTAACCGGCCGTCACAGACAATGGCCGCCGAAGCGTTCCCGTGGTACGCATTGATCCCAAGAATGTTCATCTCGCGATTTGTCAGTGTACCTCAGCCGGAAGTTTATGCCGCGAGATGTCGGCGGCACCACTCGTTCAGGACATACAAGGACCAGGGGCGCGACCAGCTGGTTTTCCCGGCAAGAAAATTCGTCCACACCGACGAGACACCTCCCGGGCGGAGATAAACCGCCAGCGGCGGCGCAGGGTCGGCGAAGCTCGCTTCCATCCGCGCGCGCAGTGGTCCACGGAGCCACTCCTCCCACGGCAGAGTAAACGTGCGTTTCCGTTGCGTTAGGATTTCTCGCGGCAGCAAATCTCCGAGCGCTTCCACCAGCAGCGCCTTTTGTCGACCGGAGCGGCGGCGCGCGCCATCCGGCAGGGACTCAACAAATTCAACCAGCGGTGTATCGAGCAACGGCACGCGAACTTCCAGCGATTGCGCCATGCTGACGGCATCCGTGTCGCGCAGCAGCGTGCTGGCCATGTAGGTGCGCATTTCAAGCCAGGAAACGGCGGCCACCGGTTCCAGCTTGCGGGCTTCGTCGGCCGTTCGTTCGAGCCATGCGAGCCAAGTCGGCTCGAGCGTGACGCCGTCGGCGCCCACCGCGCTGGGGCGAAACCGCGGCTCGATGATGCGATCGAGCTGCCCCGGCGGGAAGAGCGTCCGCGCGTAGAAATAAGGATGCGGCAAGGCGTCGGGACGGGCCCACGCGGCCGCGGCCTTGTGCCGAGCGTCCGGTGAGGCTGGCCGCGCGGCGAGACCGCCAACCAGTGGAGCAGTCATTTGCCGCACCGCTCCAGGCAGGTACCACGCGCATCTGATCAGTCGGGCAAGACGCGGCGTATCTGTAAAAGTTGGATAGCCCGCGAAAAGCTCATCTCCCCCCAGCCCCGATAGCGCAACTTTCAGCCCGACTTCTCTTGCCGCCCAAGAAACAAAGTAAGTATTGATCGCGTCCATGGTGGGCTGGTCGAGCGCGGCCAGGGCTTCATCCAGCCGCGAAAGGACCGCCGCTCCGCTCAAAGGCACTTCGGTGTGTTTGGTCTTGAATCGATTTGCCGCCAGCCGCGCCAGCTCCGCTTCATCGAACTCCGTGCCCGGAAACGTCAGTGTAAAGCTCTGGATTCCGGCGCGGGCCTTGGCGGCGAGCGCCCCGATGGCGCCGGAGTCCAACCCGCTTGAAAGGAACAAACCCACGGGCACGTCGGCGACGAGATGCGCGCGCACGGCATCTTCAAGAAGCGGCCGCAGCTTTTTCGTCGCCGTTGGAAGATCGCGCGGCTTGCGCGGTTCGCGGGCCGCGGGCGAAACCGCGGGGTCCCACCAAGGCCGCGCCCGCGGGGTGCGCCGCCGCTCCGGGACATGCAGCAGCATGCGATGTCCGGGAGCAAGGGAAAACACTCCTTCCACAAGCGTCACTGGCTCGGAGACGCTGCCAAAAAGCAGATAGGCGGTGACCGCGTCCTGCGACAAGCGTTGGGGAACCGCGCCCGAGGCCAGCAACGCGCGCACCTCCGAAGCGAACGCAAAACCTTCCGGCGTCTGCGTGTAATAGAGTGGCTTGATGCCCAGCGGATCGCGCGCCAGCAAGAGAAGCGGTGCCGGGGCATATCGCGCGCGAAGATCAAGCAACGCGAAAGCGAACATGCCCCGCAGTTCGGCGAGGAAGTCGTCGCCCCATTCCTCCCAGGCGTGAACGAGTATCTCCGTGTCCGATTGTGTGACGAAGTGGTGACCGCAGAGCATGAGGCGCTCGCGCAGGTCGCGATAGTTGTACAGCTCGCCATTGAAGATGACCGCGACATCCTTGGTTTCGTTCCAGGTGGGCTGGTGGCCGCCGGCCAGATCGATGATGCTCAACCGGCGCATCCCCAGTGCAAGTCCCGGCGCCCGCGCATCGCCGGCAAGAAACCCTTCTTCATCCGGACCGCGATGGTGCATCGCCGCGGTCATCGCCCGTACGCGAGACTCAGCGTTTGCGCTGCGCGAAGTGAACGCGACGCCGCATATACCGCACACGCTACTGTTTGATCTCCGGCGCGGAGAAGAAGGCGGCGCCGGCACGGACAGCATGCTTTCGCAAATGGAAGCGCGGGATTCTCAAACGGCTGTCCGCATACCAGGCCAGCAGGGCCCGCAACAACAAGAAGAACAAGGTCGCTGAAACCGTGAGAACCAGATAAAAGAACGATTCGCGTTCCAGCAGTAGGCTCCAGTCGACCACTTCATCCCAGCCCGGGTATACCCGGTCTAACAAAGGCCGCATATGCAAGCCCTCGAGCGGTAGCCGCGCCAGCCGTACGTGCGCGAATTGGTCATAAGTGTACTCATGCGGGTAGTTCTGTACGGCGCCAGTGGCCTGGGAAAACAAGACCGGATCCTGCAAATCCTTGCGCGTCAGATAGTGGCCCCGGGCATCCTTCATGATGAGCCGGTAGGTGGGATCGACGATGACCCAGCGCTCGTCGATTAGAACCTCCGCAACCACGTGCTTGGTTTGGCGATCGGGGGTCAACAGGAGTAGGCGGCGGACTCGCAGATCGGAGCTTCGCGCAAGATTCAAGAAGGCGTTCGTCGCCGTACCGCAGACGTTCAACAGCTGGTGGTAGGTAAGCGTCGTTTCCGGATCGCGTTTCCGAAGGGTGTCCGGATTTGCGGCGGTGGCTCTCGACGGCTCGCTGCGCATCCAGCTCAAAATGGCTTCGACCCTTTGCTCGGGGGGCACGGTATTGGACACAATCGCATCCGAGAAGCCGTCGAGATACCAGCGCACGGAATATTCTCGGTGCCAGGAGTACAGCATGGACACAAACGCGACGGCCAGCAGTAGGTTGCTGCTCCACCAGATACCGCGAAAAGTACTATGTCCCAGTGTTGGCAAGAAACTATCCCATGGCCTTAGATTCTGCCCCCGCGGCCTGCGGTGACGCAAGCCCGGCGTATAACGCCTCCATGTCGCGAACGGGTTCTTCCCACCCCAGACGCGATGCGACCACGGCGCATCCAGCCACCAGCCGCGCGCGGAGTTGCGCTTCACTCAGGATGCGCGCCAGCGCGTTTGATAGTGCCGTCGTGTCGTGGCGCACTACCAAGCCAGCCTCATCCGCAAGTAGTGGCGCAATCCCGCATTGTTCCGTCACGATAACGGGAGTCCCAGCCGCCACCGCTTCCGCCGCGGTATTCCCAAAGTTTTCATTGCGCGACGGTAGCACGAAAACGTCCGCATCCCTATAGGCCGCCCACTTGGACTCGCCAAAGACCGGTCCGGCAAATTGAACCTTCGACTGCACGCCCAGTTGCGTGGCCATCTGCCCCAGTTCTGCTTCCACGCCGCTTTCGTCAGGTCCGGCGAAGACCAGGGTCATGGAGATTCCGGTGGCGCGCCCTGAAAGTTCCGCGAATGCCCGTAGGAGCAAATCCGGGCTCTTCTTGGCGGATAGGCGCCCAAGGAAAAGGACCAGCTTCTCCTCGGCCGAAATACCGCGCGCCTTCCGAAACGTGCCTCGCGCGGGCCACGTCGCAGGCACTTCCACACCGTTCCGCCGCGCAACGAGCCTGGCGCGAGGAAGGCCACCGGCGAGGAGTTCGCCGGCTTCCTGATCCGAGGTGGCAATAACTGCGCTTGCCCCCTCGAATAGCCGCCTACCCCAAGCCGCATGATACATCCGTTTCAGCCAAAGATTTCGCACCATGGGCACAAACATGCCGATGGGCTCGAGCACGTACGGCAGTCTTCGCTTGCGGCTGGCGGCGGCAACCACCGGACCCAGCAGGTCGTAAAGCCCGAAAATGTGCACCACGTCAAAATTCTGCAGCCGCGCCCGGCAGTAACGCCTGACCGCCGGATTCCAACTCACTCTCCGGTAATGCAGCCATGTTGGCACATAGATGGCCTGCACGCCATTCTCATTCCACCGCCAACCAAACGGAGACCGTTCAGCGGTGATTTTTTCTTCCCGAGTTTGCAATCGCTTTTCCAGTCCCCAGTCGGCGGTGAGAACGGTGACCTGGTGGCCTCGCCGCGCCAGACCTTCGGAAAGCGCGCGCACCTTTACCGGGGGGCCGCCGAATTCGAGAAAGGGAGCGTACGTTTCCGTGACGTTCAGGATTCGCATTGTTCGCGCAGGATTTTTTTCAGTGATCTTGCGAAGACATTAAAACGAAACTCGTGCTCGGCGCGCTGCTGCCCGCGCGCGCCCATTTCCTTGGCATGCGCGGGGTCGGCCAGCAAAGCTTCAATGCATGTAGCCAGATGGATCGGATCGCCATGCGGCACCAGGTACCCGGACACGCCGTCCTCGATGATTTCCGGTGCGCCACCGTGCGCGCCCCCGATGACCGGCTTGCCGTACGCCATGGCCTCGAGATACACCATCCCGAATCCTTCGCCTCCGCTCGGCAAAGCAAAAATTTCGCACGCGGAGTAGCACGCGGCAAGTTCCGAGTAGCTCAATCCCGTCAGAAAATGCACGTGGCGTTCCACGCCGTTTTTCTGCATGAGATCCTCAAGCCAGACACGGTCATCGCCTGTTCCCACTAGAACTAGTTGCAGCTCCGGCCAGCTCGTCAGCAGTCTCGGCAGCGCGATAATCAAAGTGTCCATGCCCTTGTATCGTTCCGTGGCCAGCCAGCGTGCCACGGTCAGGATGACGCGGCCGGCGGGGAAGCCCTCCGGCGGAGCGGCTTTGGCTCCCGCCGCGAGCAGTGCTTCGAATTGCGGATCGAGTGCCCAGGGCAGAACGCGAATCCGTTCGCGCGCGACCCTTTGCTCCTGTGCCACGCGGTCGGCGGTGTCCCGGCTTGGTGCCAGCACCAGGTTTGCGTTGCTCAGCGCAAACCTGCGCAAGCCCCCGAGCGGCTCCCAGACATCAATCCCATGCGTGCAGATAATGCGCTTCATCCAGGGCGCTACAAACCGCATCGCCTGTACCACCGGTCCCAGATTCGGGTGCGCGGCCAGTACGAGTTTTGCTTTGCGCCGGGCTGCTCGTAGTGCGGTCATCGTGAATTGACCCTTGGCGCGGTCGCACCCGGTGAACACAAATTCCCGCCCCCCCAGGGTCATGCGGTGCAGCTCCGGAGAATCATTCAAGCTGAGCAGGCGGCAATCCATGCCTCGGCTGGAGGCGAATTCCGTGAGCACGGCCGCCAGGTGGCGGCTGGCCCGCTGTACCCCGCCGGGGGCGTTCAGTTCGGGAAAGAGACCAATGAGCACGCCGAAAGTCTGACAAGTGCCGCGCCCAATGGCAAGTCCCGAGGCCAGCGGGATACCGATGGCCTTGCCCTCGTCTGGTTGGTCCTTGTATTTCTTGATGGTTAGGCCCCGGATCGGGCAATCCTGGCTGGAGTACAGAAAGATCTCTCAACGCCGGTGTGGTTGAGAGGGGTTTTGAGCCCGGGGCGCCGGCGCGGCGCTGGAAGGGTCCTTTTGGGCTTGAAAAGCCTCTTTCTTTAGCTGCATGTCTCCATCAACATAAGCGGTGAATTCGGTTCCCTCGGTGAACACCACTTCTTTTCGAGAAGACAGTGGGAGAATCGCTCCCGCCGAATTGTTTGAGCCGGTGCCCTCCTGGAAAAAGCGGACGGCGGCCTTTTCGTCGTCTTTAAGATGCACAAAGTTGATACTGAAAGCCAGCTTTCCGCCGTGGCCCATGCGCTTTTTTGGTTCTGCGTCCGTCACCAAGCCGATGGCCGCTGCGCCGCTGGGAATCACGGAAAGGCCATTTACGATCACCTCCTCCACGACCCGCAGCTCGACCACCTCGCCCACGTGAGCGGTCGCGGAAGAAATGGTCTTGCCAAGTTTCAGGTGAATCGGAGTGCCATTGCGCAAAGTGAACTCCGATGGAGAGGGGGGAGCACTTGATGCAACTTCGCTAGGCTTGACCGGTGCGTCGTAAGGAGTGCGCTCTCTAGAGGGCTGCATGGTCTTCGGTTGCGGTGCCTTCGTGCCCGGCT
>Ga0066697_10000446_pt1 | contig 14414 bp, 14 predicted proteins | sample GraSoiAngelo_146_FD_66451 | JGI IMG/M metagenome (GOLD analysis project Ga0066697, IMG submission 66451) | Grasslands soil microbial communities from the Angelo Coastal Reserve, California, USA - 14_1009_05_30cm | ecosystem: Environmental > Terrestrial > Soil > Grasslands | place: USA...
CATCGGCTATTTCAGCTATGACATGGTGCGGCTGATCGAGCGCATCCCCAAGCGCCTTCGCGATGAAATCGGCCTGTATGACGCCATGCTGATGTTCTACCACGGCCTCATCGCGTTCGACCACGTGCAACATCGTTTGTGGGTCGTTCGCAATGTTTTCATGGAGGGCGGCGGCAGCCTTCGCTCGAAATACGATGCCGCCGTGCACGAAATCAAGCAGACCCGCCGACTGCTTGATGAGCCTGTGGCCGCCGAGCGCCCGAAGAAGCTGTCAAAGCCAAGGAACCGCGTGCCGCTGAAAGTGGCTTCCAATTTCCGTCGGCCCGAATATCTTGCCGCCGTCCAAAAAGCGAAGCATTACATTCGTGCGGGAGATATTTTTCAGGTCGTGCTGAGCCAGCGGTTTTCGGCGAAGACGCAGGCCGAGCCTTTTCAGGTTTATCGTGAGCTGCGCGCGTTGAATCCTTCGCCCTATCTCTTTTACCTAAAACTGAACGACGTGTCCGTTGTGGGCAGCTCGCCGGAAATGCTCGTCAAAGTTCAGGGACGAGATGTCTCTTACCGCCCCATCGCCGGCACGCGTTGGCGCGGCAAGGACGAAGCCGAGGACCAGCGCTTGGAACAAGAAATGCTTGCCAGTGAAAAAGAGCGCGCCGAGCACATCATGCTCGTCGATCTCGGGCGCAACGATCTGGGCCGTGTCTGCGATTACGGCACGGTGAAGCCCGAAAAGTTGCTCACCGTGGAGCGCTACTCGCACGTCATGCATCTGGTTTCCAGTCTCCGCGGACGCTTGCGCGAGGACGTGGATTGTTTTGACGCGCTGATGGCCTGTTTTCCGGCCGGCACCGTTTCTGGTGCACCGAAGGTCCGCGCCATGGAAATCATCGAGGAACTGGAGCGCACTCGCCGCGGCATCTACGCCGGCGGAATCCTCTACCTCGATTTCGCGGGCAACCTCGATTCCTGTATCGCGCTTCGTACCATGGTCGTGAAAAACGGCGTCGCCTATGTGCAAGCCGGCGGCGGCATAGTTGCGGATTCGACGCCGGAAGGGGAATATCAGGAGAGTGTGAATAAGTCGAAAGCATTGCTCACGGCGTTGGAAAAAGCGCACTGCGGAGGCCGTTCAAGGAAGCCAAAATGATTTTGTTGCTCGACAACTACGATTCCTTTACCTACAACCTCGCGCAGTATCTCGGCGAATTGGGTTGCCAGGTCGAAGTCCACCGCAACGACAAGATTACCGTGGAAGGAATTATCCGCCGCAAGCCCGAACGAATCGTAATTTCTCCTGGGCCTTGCACGCCGCAGGAGGCAGGCGTTTCCGTGGAGCTCGTCGAGCGCCTCGCCGGGAAATTTCCGATCCTTGGCGTGTGCCTCGGTCATCAAGCCATTGGCGCTGCGTTTGGAGGGAAAATCGTCCGCGCTCCAAAACTCTTTCACGGCAAAACCAGCCAGATCCATCACGATGGCAAGAGTATTTTCCGCAAGCTGGCGGATCCCTTCACCGCGACGCGCTACCACTCTCTGATCGTCGAAAAAAAATCCCTGCCGCGCGAATTGGCAATCACTGCCGAGACCGACGACGGCATCATCATGGGCTTCCGTCACCGCCGCCACAAAATCGAAGGCGTGCAGTTCCATCCGGAGTCCGTCCTCACCGATTCCGGCAAACAGCTCCTCAAAAATTTCCTCTCCCTGTAGCGGCGGCTTTACGCCGCCGTTTATTGGCTGTCCCCGTCCTACTCAGCGTCTCCGCGTTATCCTTTCTCCCTCACCAATTCAAATCCGCCAATATCGCCCCGTAAATCTCTATCCCTCTCCAAAACTGCCCCAGCCGCAAATTTTCATCCGAGCTGTGCTGGTGATTGTCGTAGTTCACGATGGGCACGCCGATCCAGGGTAGCCCGAGGTCTTCAAAAATGTACATCGGCACGCTGCCCCCTAGCGTGGGCGCAACGACCGTGGTGTTTCCTGTCGCTTCCTGCACCACTTGTACCAGCGCTTTCGAAACCGGCAAATCCATCGGCGTCCGCGAAGCGCGATATCCTCCTTCATTGACAACTTTTGCGATCCGCGGGTAGGTGCACCTTTCTTCCATCGTGGGCTCGCGATCAATGACGTAGAAGCCTTGCTTTCGTATAAACAGCGCGATCTGATCGAATTTCTGTTGCGGGTTCTCTCCTCTTACAAGACGCGCATCGAGCGAAGCCTCCGCCCGGTCCGGCACCACGTTCTGCGCCTGCTCGCCCACGTACGCGCTGCGCAATCCGCGTATATTTAGCGACGGCTGCATGATCAATTCCACCAGCTTTTTCCCGCCGCCTTCCGGTTTGGCGATGCCAAGCTCGCGTTCCAGATCAGCGTCGTTCGCCGGCATTTCCGCAAGCGCTTTTTTTTCCGCATCGCCGAGTGGCGAGACATCGTCGTAGTAGCCATCAATCAGCACGCGTCCGTCTGCGTCCTTCATGGATGCCAGCAGTTGCGACAACTCCATCGCTGGATTCGGCGCCCAGTTCCCATAGTGCCCGCTGTGCAACGCCCGTACCGGACCGAATACCGTGATGCCGATCCCGATGTCCCCACGGTTTCCAAAGAAAACCAGCTGGCGCCCGCTCTGGTGCACAGGCCCATCGGCCGTGATCAGCAAGTCCGCCCCCAGCAAATTCTTGTGAAGTTCCAGCGTTCGCTGCAGATTTGTCGAACCTGCCTCTTCTTCTCCCTCAAAAATGACCTTCAAATTCACCGCCAGCGGAATCTTCTTCGCCCGAAGCGCATCGATTGCCGCTAGTAGCGCCACAATTGGCCCTTTGTCGTCAGACGCGGACCGTGCATAGATCCGCCAATTATCTGGTGATGTCACTGGTTTCTCTTCGAGCCCCTTACCCGGCTCAGCCTGCCCATCGCAGGTGTCCTTGCCGTTCGTCCAAATCTTCGGCTCAAATGGTTTGGCGCATTTCCATGCGCTCGCGTCGACCGGCTGCCCGTCATAGTGCGCGTAAAAAATTACTGTGTGCTTCGCTTCCGGCGAAATCAATTTGCCGTAGACTACTGGCCCGCGTCCGCTGATCGGCAGCAAGTGCGTTTCGATCCCCCGCGCCTCCAGCATCTCCGCCAGGTGAGCGGCATTTTTCTGGATGTTCGGCATGTCACTCGCAATGTTGGGGATCGCAAGGAATTCACTCAGCTCTCGTACGATGCGCTCCTCATTGTCCATCCGATATTCGCGAATTTCCTGCGCGACCTGCGCAGGCGCAGGAGTAGTTTGCTTCTGCGCGAGCGTCTGGGCGGGAAGAATCGCAATCAACAGAGTGACCACGATGTTTCTCAAAGTTCTCTCCTCTGACGTGCCTCGTCCCCGGCAGCTCTTAATTCCGAGTTCTTTCCCGAAGCGCAGCCCCGAATGCGAATCTAATTCTTGCCGGTGAACGCGGCCAAAGCCGCCAGTTTCTTGCCTGCCGCCCCTGATGAAATCACGAAACTCGCCAGTCCCGCCCCTTCGCGAAAATCGGCAGCCGCGCCTGCCGCGACTAGCGCAGCCGCGGCATTCACCACAACGATATCGCGCGCCGGCCCGTCTTCGCCTTGCAGGAGGCGCACGATAAGGGCCGCATTTTCAGTCGCTGTACCGCCGCGAATGGATTCCAACGGCGCGCGTGCCACGCCGAACTCTTCCGGCGTCACCGTGAACCGCCGGACGGCACCGCCTCGCACCTCGGCGACCATCGTTTCCCCCGCAAGAGAAATCTCATCAAGGCCACCAGCGCCATGCACCACAAACGCCCGCTCGACGCCCAGCTCAGCCAGCGTTGCTGCCACTAGGGCGATCACCTCCTCTGAAAAAACGCCCAGCACCTGCGCTTGAGCCCCCGCTGGATTCGTCAGCGGCCCGAGCAAATTGAACACGGTTCGCGCGCCAATCTGTTTTCGCGCCGGAGCCGCATGCCGCGTTGCCGTGTGTGCGGCTTGCGCGAACAGAAACCCAATACCAATCTCACGGATCGCCCGCCCATACCGTTCGAACGGCAGGTCGATTCGCACCCCCAGTTCTTCCAATACGTCTGCCGAACCGCTCCGCGAACTCGCCGCGCGATTCCCATGCTTCGCCACGCGCGCGCCCGCCGCCGCAGCAACAATCGCCGCCGCCGTCGAAATATTAAACGTGTTCGCGCCGTCTCCGCCCGTTCCGCACGTGTCCACCATGTTTGCAGGACGCGCTTCGCCGTCCGCAAACACGCGGGTCGCGTGCTTTCGCATGACGTGCGCAAATCCCGTGAGCTCCTGTGTCTCAATTGGCCGCCGGTTGAGCGCCTCCAGCAATCGCACAATTTCCGCTGTCTTGACGCGTCCTGAAAGCAGCTCTTCCATCATAGCTTCCGCTTCCGCTCGGTTCAGGACGCTTCCGGCTTCGACTCGCTCAACCAGCGATAGTTTCGACAATTTCATCGCCATGTCGCCGCGAGATAGCATTTCGACTCTCGACGCTCCATGTCGGCTGTCGCCAATTTTCGTGCCATTTCCCGCGCCTTGCTCCGTTTCCGCCTTCCGGGTAAACTTCTATGTTTCCATTGCCGTCAAAATTCTAATACTAGCAGACTGCTTCAAACTCGAACGGAAAACGGAACCGCGATGAAGATTCACGAGTATCAAGCGAAGACAATTCTGTCTCGTTACGGCGTCACGACTCCACGCGGTGAAGTCGCTTTCAGCAAGGAAGAAGCGCGCGAGGCCGCGCACCGCCTGCGATCGCACGCCAACGTCGTCGTCGTAAAGGCGCAGATTCACGCCGGTGGGCGCGGCAAAGCCGGCGGCGTCAAGCTGGCGCACTCCTCCGACGAAGCCGCCGACATCGCCAGCCACATGCTCGGCATGAAGCTCGTAACTCCGCAAACTGGTCCCGCTGGCCGCATCGTCAAGCGCCTGCTCATCGAAGAAGGTCTGGACATCAAGCGCGAACTTTATCTCGGCCTTCTCGTCGATCGTGAGACCGGCCGTGTCGTCTTCATGGCCAGCGCCGCTGGCGGCATGGAAATCGAGGAAGTCGCCAAGGAAAATCCCGGCGCCATTTTGCGTGAAACCATTCATCCCGCCGTCGGTTTGCAGCCTTACCAGGCTCGCAAAATCGCCTTCGGCCTCGGATTGCCGGGCGAAGTCGTGAATTCCGCAATCCCGTTCCTCCAGTCGCTCCATCGCGCTTTCATTGACACCGACGCCTCCATGCTGGAAATCAATCCGTGCGTGCTCACCGGCGAGGGCAAACTCGTCGCGCTCGATGCCAAGATGGCCTTTGACGACAACGCGCTTTTCCGTCACAAGGATCTCCGCGAACTTCGCGACCTCGATGAAGAGGATCCTCTCGAAGTCGAAGCCTCCAAGTACGGCCTCAACTACATCAAGCTCGATGGCAGCGTCGCTTGCATGGTCAACGGCGCTGGTCTTGCCATGGCCACCATGGACATCATCAAGTATGCTGGCGGCTCTCCCGCGAATTTCCTCGATGTTGGCGGCGGCGCTTCCGCCGAACAAGTCAAGAACGCTTTCCGCATTCTGATGAGCGATTCGGAAGTCAAAGCCGTCTTCATCAATATTTTTGGCGGAATCTTGCGCTGCGACGTTCTCGCCACTGGCGTCGTTTCTGCCGCCAAGGAATTGCATTTGCAGGTCCCCGTCGTCATTCGAATGGAAGGCACCAACGTCGAAGCCGGTCAGCAAATTCTTCGCGAAAGCGGTTTGAACTTTACCATCGCCGACGGCATGAAGGACGGCGCCCAGAAGGTCGTCGCTCTCGCCGGAGTTGCGCGATGAGCGTCCTCGTCAACGAAAAAACGCGCCTCATCGTCCAGGGTTTCACCGGCCGCGAAGGCACTTTCCACGCCCAGCAAATGATCGAGTACGGCACCAACGTCGTCGGCGGGGTCACGCCAGGCAAGGGCGGCACCAAACATCTTGAGCGCCCTGTCTTCAACACCGTCGCCGACGCTGCCAAGGCCACTAGCGCAAACGCCTCTGTGATTTTTGTTCCCCCTCCCTACGCCGCCGATGCCATCCTCGAAGCCGCTGACGCTCAGCTTTCGCTCGTCGTCTGCATCACCGAAGGCATCCCCGCCCTTGACATGGTGCGCGTCTCCTCCGTCGTCGATTTCAAGAAAACGCGCCTCATTGGCCCAAACTGCCCCGGCATCATCTCTCCCGGCAAATGCAAAATCGGCATCATGCCCGGGCGCATCCACAAGCAAGGCCACGTCGGCGTCGTCAGCCGCAGTGGCACGCTCACCTACGAAGCCGTCCATCAATTGACGCAGCTCGGCATCGGCCAATCCACCTGCATCGGCATCGGGGGCGATCCCATCATCGGCACGACGTTTCTCGACGCCATCCAGTTTTTCAACGATGATCCGCACACCCACGCCATCATCATGATTGGCGAAATCGGTGGCAACGCCGAAGAGCGCGCCGCCGAATGGATCAAAGCCAACGTGAAGAAGCCGGTCGTCGGCTTCATCGCGGGGCAAACGGCTCCGCCGGGACGCCGCATGGGCCATGCCGGCGCCATCATCAGCGGCGGTCAGGGCACGGCCAAAGACAAATACGCCGCGATGGCTGCCGCCGGTATCCGCACCGTCGAAACTCCCGCGGATCTCGGCTCGACTCTCGCCGCGGCTTTAAAATGAGGAATCTGTCGCTGGCGCCTTTTAGCGAGGCTCTTTCCTGATTTTGATTTTGCGGCGCCGGGCTTCAGCTCGGCGTCTTTGATTTGATATTTCGGAGGAATCTTTCGTGTCTCTCGAACGTACTTTCGCGATCATCAAGCCAGACGCCGTCAGCCGAGGCCAGCAAGGCGAAATTCTCGCCAGGATTCACAAGGCCGGTTTTAAAATCATCGCCATTAAATCCATGCGCCTGACCAAAGAAGAAGCCGGAGGCTTTTACGCCGTGCACCGCGAACGCCCCTTTTTCGGCGAGCTCACCGACTTCATGAGTTCTGGAAAAATCTTCGCGATGGTCCTCGAAGCCGAAGGCGCCATCCTCAAGTGGCGCGACACCATGGGCGCCACCGATCCGAAGAAAGCCGCCCCAGGCACCATTCGCCACGACCTCGGCACGAGCATCGGCAACAATTGCACTCACGGCTCCGATGCCCCGGAAACCGCTGCCTTCGAAATCGGCTACTTCTTCTCCGGCCTCGAACTGATTTAGCAGTCGCTAAAGTTACGTTGTCGTCCGACCGGAGCGGGCCGTTCGCGCGTCCGCGCCAAGCGTACGCCGCCCTGCGGAGCGGAGGAATCTCTCTTCGATTGTTCCCTGTCCCGGATCCGCAGTTCCGCTAGAATGTTTTTCATGGATCCCCTCCGCGAACTCGGCCGTATGCTCCTCGTTCTTGGCGTCCTCTTGGTCTTCCTCGGCGCGCTCTTTTACTTCGGCGGCAAGCTCCCCTTGCGCCTCGGCCGCCTCCCTGGCGACATCGTCCACCGCGGCGAACACACCACCTTCTACTTTCCGATCGTCACCTGCCTCGTCCTTAGCGCCGGTCTCAGTCTTCTTTTTTGGCTCATTTCGCACTTTCGCCGTTGACCCCCGGTTGATATCCGTCCTTTAGTTAGCTAGGCTGAGTTAGCTGATATCCCTACGGTCAAGATTCACTACGCTCAGCCCACCTCTTGCGACTTATCGAAAAAGTCTACGAAGGCGAAGAGGTCATCATCGCCCGCGGCGGTCAGCCGCTCGTTCGCCTTCAGCCTCTTCGCGAGAAAACGGGGCAGCGCAAACCCGGAAGCATGAAAGGAAAACTCAAGGTCGACCCTGAATTCTTCGAGCCTCTCCCCCAGTCGGAACTCAAAGCCTGGGAGTGATTTCTACGCCTGCTCCTGCACACCCACGCGCTTCTTTGGTGGCTCGCTGACGATCCCGCGCTCCCGCCCACCGCACGCAGATTCATTCGCGCGCGTTCCAATGCTGTCTTTGTGAGCGCCGCCTCGGCATGGGAGATCGCCACCAAATCCCTCATCGGCAAACTTCGTCAGGCCGCCGACCTGGCTCTCCGCTCTGACGCCATCCTTCTCCAGGAATCGTTTGAATCCCTTCCGATCACGTCCGCGCAGGCCGCCCGCGCGGGCCTCCTCCCCGGCCCGCATAAGGACCCTTTCGACCGCATGCTGATCGCGCAATGCCAGGCCGAGAATCTTCCGATTCTCTCGAACGACACTGTTTTTGACACCTATAAACTACGGCGCCTCTGGAGCTGAACTCTTCATCGGCGATGCTCGCCGCCGGTGCGTCAATGAATGCTGAACTCCGCGCGAATAAACGCCTTGATCCCTTCTTCTCCCGTCAATCGCAAACAGACCAATTTTCCCCCGTTCTCCAAGTCAATGTGAAAATCAAAAAACGGGCAGCACTTGCTTTCCGCCACCACCCACTGCGCCAACTCCGCCAGCGTCACGTCATCCGGACCGTACTGAAACTCGTACCCTTTCTCCGTCTCCACGGTCTCCTTCCGTGCCGCCAACAATTTCTCGCTCAATTGTTTGTGCCGCGCCCGCTCTTCCGGCGTCAGCGCCTTGATGTTGCAATAGAACTTGCTTTGCACTGTTGCCCCCTGCTTCTCTGGCTTTACGACGAACGTCGGGCCTTGCACCGCGAGCCCCATTGCCGCGCCGCTTCCCATCCAAAGCGCCAGCGTCACGCCCGCCGCGCTCTTCTTGCTCATTGTCACAAACCGCTCTTTCCCGTTCTTCATGGCTTCCTCCAATTAGGATTTGCCACGTCCCATCCTCGGATGCTAGAACTTAAAGTTAGCTTTAAGTCAAGCGACATCTTTAGTGGCTTCGAAGAGCAACAGTCAGGAAGAGCCAAAAGTGAAAATCGGCCAACTCGCCCGCACCGCCGGCCTCAACGCCTCCGCCATCCGCTACTATGAGAAACGCGGCCTGCTCGCACCGCCCCAGCGCACTGGCGGCCAACGCCGTTACGCCAGCGATGCCCTGTCACGCGTACTCTTGATTCGTTTCGCAACCGGCATGGGCTTCACCCTCGCCGAAATCAAGCTCTTCCTGAACGGTCTCCGCGACAATACTCCTGTCGGCCCGCGTTGGAAAAAACTCGCCACTCGCAAGCTCATCGAAGTCGAGCAAAACATCGCACGCTCCCGCAAGCTCAAATCCCTTCTCCAGGGCCTCCTCCACTGCCACTGCCCTTCACTCCAGTTCTGCGTCAATTGCCTCCGCCTCAGTCCCAAACTGCGTCGCCTTGAGAACATGCGGATGAAGCGCCGTTAATTTCCCTCGGCAAAAGGGGCGAAGTTGCAAAAGCGAACGCACAACCTGCAAGCTGATAGGCATGCCGGAACTGCCGGATATCGCCGCCTACATAAGTGCGCTTGAGTCGCGTATCGTCGCGCAGCCGCTCATTCGAGTGCAGCTTGCGAGTCCTTTTTTGCTTCGAACCGCACAACCACCAGTTAGAAGTATCGAGGGCCGCGTCGTCCGCGAACTGCGGCGAATCGGCAAGCGTATCGCGATTGGAGTAGAAGGCGATCTTTGGCTGGTGCTGCACTTGATGATTGCAGGCCGGTTGCACTGGCGGTTGCCAGGGGCAAAGCTGGCAGGCCGCCAGAGTCTGGCAGCCTTCGAGTTTTCCAACGGCTCTCTCGTTCTGACCGAAGCCGGCACAAAGCACCGCGCATCGCTGCATGTGCTCGCTGGCGAAGAAGGTTTGCGTTCCATTGACCCGGGAGGAATCGATATCTTCGCGAGCGATCTCAGCTCGTTTCGCGAAGCACTTACGTTCGAAAACCGCACGCTCAAGAGAGCTCTTACTGATCCGCGCGTGGTTAGCGGGATCGGCAACGCGTATTCGGATGAAATCCTTCATGCGGCGCAACTGTCGCCCATCACACTCACCCGCAAACTGGAGTCGCACGAGTGGGAAAGGCTAATCGCGGCCACGCGCCATACCCTCGAGGTCTGGATAGAACGGCTGCGCGCCGAGGCCGAAGCTGGCTTTCCCGAAAAGGTGACCGCGTTCCGCAAGGAAATGGCGGTTCACGGACGCTATGGACAGCCTTGCCCAAGGTGCGGAGAGAAGATTCAACGGATTCGTTACGCGGACAACGAAACGAATTACTGTGCACGGTGCCAAACTGGCGGAAAAGTTCTTGCGGATCGCGCTTTGTCCCGTCTATTGGGATCGGACTGGCCGCGCACCCTCGAGGAACTCGAAGCCCTCAAGCGCCGCTAATCCGCGTGCCTTTTCCGTATGCATGGATGGCACAGGTGGGCTACCTCTAGGAAGCACGGTCGTCCCCTTGCGGCCATGGACATGCTCGTCGCTGCCCATGCGCTCGCTACCGGTCTCACTCTCGTCACCAGTGATCGTTCCTTCCGCTCCCTCCGTCCCCGCCTTCGTCTCGTCGATTGGTCCAAGCCTGGTTAGATGAGTGCCTCTTACTGCGCTTGGGCCGCGCGCGCCGTTCCGTTTCTTCGGTACATGACCAGACGGCGCGACTCGCTATCTGATACAGCTCAAAGTACTTACCAGTAATTTATTGACAAATAATGACTATATGCTATAATAGTTTTTGAATTTCACGCCGCATACTCGCCTCGCCTTCCAACCGTTTTCTGAAGTTCGTCCGCTCAGAAAACTCCCACGCTTCATTAACTCTTTTGGAATCACATCGTTTGCAGACCCTTGCCCGCTAACCCCCATCGAATCATATCGTTTCAAGAATGATGCGAGGCGGGCGAAACTCACTGCTCCCCTCGCATCAACATCAATGCGTCCCCTTTCCTTTCATGCACTTACGAATTGCAATTTTCGTAATCCCTTTGTTTTGATACCCATGCAAATTGATGGGGGCGGAGGAGGGTACCTTCGCCTGTCTACCAACGGCATCCTTTCCCCTCTCTCAACTTTCAACTTTCAACTTTCAACTTTTGACTTTCGATCGCTTGTCGACCGCGTGTTTGCATCTTTACTTCCTTACTTCATTACTTCGTCCTTTCGGGGTCTCTCCTCATGACCCAGCAACTCACTTTCAACCTGATGCCCACGCGCCACACCTTTACCGTCAGCGAGCTGACCGGAAAGATCCGCGACCTCCTCGCCAAAAACTTTACCGACATCAGTGTGCAGGGCGAAATCTCCAACTGCCGCGCAGCCCAGTCCGGCCACATCTACTTCACGCTCAAAGACGATCGCGCTCAAGTGAAATGCGTTTATTTCAAGCAGCAGCAGCGCGGCATCAAGTTCCGTCCCGAAGACGGCTTGCAAATCACCGTGCGCGGCAGCATCAGTGTTTACGAACAGCGCGGCGAATATCAGATTTACGTCGAGAAAATCGACCTCGTAGGGCAGGGTGCTCTGCAACTCGCCTTCGAGCAATTGAAAAAACGCCTCGAAGCCGAAGGCCTCTTCGATGCCTCACGCAAAAAACCGTTGCCGCTTCTTCCCAGCCGCATCGGCATCGTCAGTTCGCCAAAAGGCGCTGCCGTCCGTGACGTCGTGCGCATCCTCACACGGCGCTTTCCCAATGTTCACCTCATGCTGTATCCCGTGCGCGTTCAGGGCGAGGGCGCTGCCGAAGAAATCGTCAAGGCGCTGAAATTCTTCAATAAAGGGAAACTCGTCGACGTGCTCATCCTCGCGCGAGGCGGCGGCTCTATGGAAGATTTGTGGTCCTTCAACGAGGAAATCGTGGCGCGCGCTATCTTCGCCTCGGAAATTCCCGTCATCTCCGGCGTCGGCCACGAAACGGATTTCACCATCGCCGATTTTGTTGTCGATGTCCGCGCTTCTACTCCGTCCGCCGCCGCCGAGCTTGTGGTTCAGACGCGCCGCGAATTTGACAAGCATATCGCCGAGCTGCGCGGCGCCCTTGCCGAGCAAATGCGCTACCGCGTTCTCGTGCTCAGCCGCCGCATTCACGAACTTTCCGCGCGCCCCGGATTCCGCCGGCCGCTCGATCTGCTTCGCCAGCAGCGGCAGCGCGCCGATGAGATGACTTCGCGCCTCGCGCTCGGCCTTCGCACGCGCCTCGAGCAATCCCGCAAGCGCTACACTGCGGCATACCTGCGCATCGCTTCGTTTGATTTTCGTGTGAAGATCGCCACCTTCCGTTTGCGTCTAGAAAAGCGCACCGCCGATCTCGGCGTCCGCATCGAACGCCTCCACCGCGCCAAGCGCGAGCGCTGGCAGCGCCTCGCGCTGCAACTCCAGGAACGCGGTCCCTTGAAAGTTTTGGAACGCGGCTACGCCATCGCCACTGACGCTACCGGCAACCTCCTCCGCGACGCCGCCCAAGTCGCACTCGGCGACACCGTCGCCATCCAGCTCCACCGCGGCCGCTTGAGTACGGAAGTAAAGAGGAAGGACGAACAGTGAAGCAGATTTTACATCCGAATGGAGAGGAATTATTCGTCGTCGTCGGAGGAAGCTACTTTGAGAACGGCGAGGAAGGCTTCTTGCGGGATGTCCACCTGGCCGACGCGCTTCATGCGGCGCTTGCCTTCTTTTTGTTTTTCGAGGAGTTTGCGTTTGCGGGAAATGTCGCCACCGTAGCACTTGGCAAGAACGTTTTTGCGAATCGCCGCGACGGTTTCGCGCGCGATCACGCGGCTGCCAATGGCCGCCTGAATCGGCACTTCGAACATTTGCCGCGGAATCAGTTTTCGCAGGCGCGTCACCAGGTCGCGCCCGCGCTCCGCTGCAAAGTCGCGATGGATGATCAGCGCCAGGGCGTCCACCGGCTCGCCGGCGACGAGCACGTCCAGTTTGATCAAGTCGGATTCGCTGTAGCCCGCAAGATGGTAGTCCAGCGAGGCGTAGCCGCGTGACGTGGATTTTAGCCGGTCGTAGAAATCGAGCACGATTTCATTCAGCGGCAGTTCGTAGGTGAGCATGACGCGCGTCGGTGACAAATACTCGAACTTTTTCTGCGCGCCGCGTTTTTCCTGGCAGAGCTGCAGGATTCCACCGATGGAATCTTCGTTGGTGATGATCATCGCAGTGATGAGGGGCTCTTCGATTTTTTCAATGTCGCTGGGATTCGGGAATTTCGAAGGGCTATCAACTTCAATCACTTCGCCGGTCACGCGCGTGATGCGATAGCGCACGCTCGGCGCGGTCGTAATTAGATTGAGGCCGAATTCGCGCTCCAGCCGCTCCTGCACGATTTCCATGTGTAGCAGACCCAGGAAGCCGCAGCGGAAACCGAAGCCGAGCGCGACGGAATTTTCCGGCTCGTAAAAAAATGCCGCGTCGTTCAATTGCAGTTTTCCGAGCGCGTCGCGCAATGGTTCGTAGTCGTCAGCGAGCACCGGAAACAGTCCGGCGAAAACCATCGGCTTGATGGCTTCGAATCCAGGGAGCGCGGGAGCAGGGCGCGCCACTTCAATCACCGTGTCGCCCATGCGCGCATCGGCAACGCGTTTGATGTTTGCGACGATGAAGCCGACGTCGCCGGCTTCAAGTTCCTCGAGCGCGACAGGTTTGGGCGTGAGCGTTCCGAGTTGCTCGACCTCGTACGTTTCGTTTCCAGCGACCAGCTTGATTTTCAGGTGATTCGAAACGCGGCCTTCCATCACGCGCACAAGCACGACGGCGCCGCGGTAAATGTCGAACCACGAATCGAAAATCAGCGCCTGCAACGGATTTTCCGCGCTGCCTTTGGGCGGCGGAATGCGGGCAACGATGGCTTCGAGAACTTCGTCGACGCCGAGGCCGCTTTTCGCGCTGATGAGCAGAGCGTCTTCCGCGGGAATCGCCAGCACGCTTTCGATTTGTTCTTTGGCGAAATCCGGCTGCGCGGCGGGCAAATCAATTTTATTGATCACCGGAATAATCGTGAGGTTGTGTCCCGCGGCAAGAAAAGTATTGGCGACGGTTTGCGCTTCCACGCCCTGTGAAGCGTCCACAACCAGGAGGGCGCCTTCGCAGGCGGAGAGGGCGCGCGAAACTTCGTAGGAAAAATCCACATGGCCGGGTGTATCAATTAAATTCAAGCGGTATGTGTTTCCATCTTTCGCTTTGTAGTGCAGCCTGATACTTTTTGCCTTGATGGTGATGCCGCGCTCGCGCTCGAGGTCCATGGAGTCGAGGACTTGCTCGTGCATTTCGCGCTGCGAGAGCGCCCCGGTCATTTCGAGCAGGCGGTCGGCGAGCGTGGATTTGCCGTGGTCGATATGCGCGATGATGCAGAAATTTCGGATGAACTTCGGGTCCATTGTTCTCGCTTACAAAATGTTATCGCTTACCAATTTTCTCAATTGCAGGCAGGATTCAAACGGCCCGGCCGGTTGCCGCGGCGGGCCTGCTGCACTCGAACGAGCGACACACGCAGCGCAAAAACCGTGCCGTAACAAACAACCAGTTTGCCACAAGTCCGGCTGGACGTCAGTAAAGCGGACTGATTA
>Ga0066697_10000471_pt1 | contig 14100 bp, 10 predicted proteins | sample GraSoiAngelo_146_FD_66451 | JGI IMG/M metagenome (GOLD analysis project Ga0066697, IMG submission 66451) | Grasslands soil microbial communities from the Angelo Coastal Reserve, California, USA - 14_1009_05_30cm | ecosystem: Environmental > Terrestrial > Soil > Grasslands | place: USA...
CCGACCTTGATCACCGCCACGCCGCCGGCCAGCTTGGCCAGCCGCTCCTGCAGCTTCTCGCGGTCGTAGTCGCTCGTCGTCTCCTCGATCTGGGCGCGGATCTGCTTGATGCGGCCCTCGATCGTGGAGGACTTGCCCGCACCTTCGACGATGGTGGTGTTGTCCTTGTCCACGACCACCTTCTTGGCCTTGCCGAGATCCTCGAGCTTGATGTTCTCGAGCTTGATACCGAGATCCTCGGTGATGGCCTTGCCGCCGGTGAGAGTCGCGATGTCCTCGAGCATGGCCTTGCGGCGGTCACCGAAGCCCGGCGCCTTCACGGCGCAGGTATGCAGCGTGCCGCGCAGCTTGTTGACGACCAGGGTGGCCAGCGCCTCGCCCTCGACGTCCTCGGCGATGATGAGGAACGGCTTGCCGGAGCGCGCCACCTGCTCGAGCAGCGGCAGCATGTCCTTCATCACGCTGATCTTCTTCTCGTGGATGAGCACGAGCGCGTCCTCGAGCACGACCTCCATGCGCTCGGCGTCGGTCACGAAGTAGGGCGACAGATAGCCGCGGTCGAACTGCATGCCCTCGACCACGTCCAGCACGGTGTCGGCGGACTTCGACTCCTCGACCGTGATCACGCCGTCCTTGCCCACCTTCTCCATCGCCTCGGCGATCAGATTGCCGATCGTCTTGTCGTTGTTGCTGGCGATGGTGGCGACCTGCGCGATCTCCTTCTTGTCCTTCGTCGACTTGCTGAGCTTCTTCAGCTCCTCGACCACGGCCTCGACGGCCGCCTCGATGCCGCGCTTGAGACCCATCGGGTTGGCGCCCGCGGTCACGTTCTTCAGGCCCTCGCGGAAAATCGCCTGAGCGAGCACGGTGGCCGTGGTGGTGCCGTCACCCGCGATGTCGGAGGTCTTCGACGCGACCTCCTTGAGCATCTGGGCACCCATGTCCTCGTACGGATCCTTCAGCTCGATCTCCTTGGCGACGGTGACGCCGTCCTTGGTGATCGTGGGGCTGCCGAACTTCTTGTCGATGACGACGTTGCGGCCCTTGGGGCCGAGAGTTGCCTTCACGGCGGCGGCCAGGACGTTCACGCCCTTCAACAGGCTTGTGCGAGCGTCCTCCTCGAACTTCAGCTGCTTCGGCATAGATCGTGTGCCTCCCTGAAATGGTTTGGATCGCGACGTCTTGGTCGCTACTCGAGAATGGCGAGGACGTCCTCTTCGCGGAGAATGAGGTAGTCGTCGCCATCGATCTTCACTTCGTTGCCTGAGTACTTGCCAAACAGGATGCGGTCGCCCGACTTCACGTCCAGGGCGATGCGCTTGCCGTCGTCGGCGATCTTACCGTTGCCGGCGGCGACGACCTTCCCGCGCTGCGGCTTTTCCTTCGCCGTGTCGGGGATGATGATGCCGCCGATCTTCTCCTCGCTGTCCTCCTCGCGCTTGACGAGGATGCGGTCATGCAGCGGACGCACTTTCATAGACCCCTTGCCTCCTTGAGTTACGGTTGACGCCGGAGCGGCTTTCGCCATAGCAGCCGACCTCGCTTGGATGGTATTAGCACTCGTTCTGAGCGAGTGCTAATATTACCGGGCCACAGACCGGAATCAAGCGAAAAAATCGGAGGCCGTCGGATGCCAAAAAGTGTATTTATTTCAAATGTTTTGCCCCAAGAAGCGCGTGAGCTGATCCCCAAGGATTACGAGGTTGACTACAACGACTCCGATACCCCTCTACCCAAGTCTGAGTTGATCGGGCGGCTCAAGGGCAAGGCGGCGCTGATCTGCCACATCATCAGCACCATCGACGAGGAGGTCCTGGCCTCAGCGCCCGGACTGAAGGCCGTCTGCAACGTGGCGGTCGGCTTCAACAACATCGACGTGGCGGCCTGCAAGAAGCGCGGGATCGTGGTGACCAATACCCCCGACGTGCTGACGGAGACGACCGCCGACTTCGCGTGGGCCCTGCTCATGGCTGCCGCGCGACGCGTCGTCGCGGCCGACCGTTTCGCGCGCTCGGGGCAATGGACCCGCTGGCAGTGGGACCTCCTCTGGGGCAACGACATCTATGGCAAGACGCTCGGCATCATCGGCTTCGGCCGGATCGGACGGGCGGTGGCCCGACGAGCGCTCGGCTTCAACATGCGCGTGCTCTACCACGATACCGTCCGCGCCGACGCGGCCAGCGAGCGCGAGCTGAAGGCGACCTATGTCGAGCGCGACGCGCTCATACGCGACTCGGACTTCGTCAGCCTGCACACGTTGCTGATCCCCGAGACACGGCACCTGATCGACGAGCGCACGCTGCGCCTTATGAAGAAGACGGCCATCCTGGTCAACGCCGCACGCGGTCCGATCGTGGACGAGGCGGCGCTCGCGCGTGCGCTCAAGGAAGGCTGGATCGCCGGCGCCGGCCTCGATGTGTTCGAAGAGGAGCCGAAGATCCACCCCGGGCTGCGGTCGCTCGACAACGTGACCCTGGCGCCGCACATCGCGAGCGCGTCGCTGGACACGCGGCTGGCGATGGCCAACCTGGCGGTGCGAAACTGCGTCGCCGTGCTGGAAGGCAAGCCGGCCATCACACCGGTCGGCTGATCGGCGTCAGCGCGGCAGCTGCCGGACCCAATCCTCCCACTGCGAGCGCCGCGGAAAGTTGAAGGCGAATGCGGCGAGCGAGGCGACCGCAAAGCCGCTGAAGTCCGCCCAGCGTCCGCCGAGCAGAAAGAGCACCACACCCAGGATCGCGACCGCCTCGCAGATCGCCAACCTCACGATGCTCAGGGTCGTCAGCCGCGCCGCCACGGATGCGCCGCCGCCCGCGGTCGGCGCCGGCCTCGCGGTCCCCAGCACGCTCGACGTGAGGACACGCAGCATCGCCAGATCCACCACAGCGACCAGCGCGAAGATGACGCGGAGCAGCCGAAGGTCGAGCGACGGCGCGAAGCCGATGAAGGGCGCGTGGTGGGCGGCGACGACGCGCAGGACGTAGACATACACGACGATGCTCGACACGAGCGCGCCGCCGATCAGCTGCGCACGGCGGCACGCGGCCTGCGCATCGGCGGAGAGCTCGGTCACGTCGTCAGGCGCCGCTCGATTCGGGCGAGGCGGTAGGCAAAGCCGTCGAGCACGCGCTCGGCGACCCCCGCGGCACGCGCCAGGCTCAGCGCGTCGCTGACGACCGCCCGCGCGGCGGCGAAATCCCGCGCGCGGTGCTCGTGGAACTTGGCGAGCTCCTCCCAGGGCCGGGGATCGAACAGCTCGCGCTGGCGCGCGGCCTCCCACAACGCGCAGGCCGTCGCCCAGCGCGCGGCGCGTTTTTCCCACCAGGCCAACCGCAACTGAACCCAGTGCGCGGCGTCGTCGCGGAGTCCCGCGGCGAGCGCCGCGCGATAGCAGCCGAGGCCGCGTTCGAGGTCCACCGGCTCCCAGAGGCGGCCGAGGCCAGCCCATTCCTCGGCGCGCAACGTCGGTGCCTCACCGAGCGCGGCGCCGAACCAGCCGACCAGCGCGGCGAGCGATAGCACGTCGTCACGGTTGTGGGCGAAGATGCGCGCCATCGGCGCGGCGCGCCGCCGGCGTAGCCAGTCGAAGTACAGCGTCGGGATCAGGCCGCCGGGCACATCCTGCTCACGGGCCAGGCCCAGCACGTCCCGTTCGAGCGTGGCGAGCCGGCAGTCATCGAGGCAGCCGGTCCACATACGTCGCGAGGGGCGCAGCAGGTCGAGGTGCGGCAACATGGCCGGCCACCGGCGCCGCGCGAGCACGAAGCGCGTCTCGAGCAGCGGCAGGTCGAAGCCTCCGCCGTTGAAGGTCACCAGCGCGCCCGCGCGCTCGATCAACGGCGCGAGGGCGGCCAGGAGGGCGGGCTCCTCGTCGAGGTCGCGCATGAAGTGCTGCGCGACGACGAAGACCTCGCCCTCGAGCCAGCCGGCGCCGACGAGGAAGGCGTACGTGCCGGTGCCGCCCGCGAGGCCGGTCGTCTCGGTGTCCAGGAACAGCAGGCGCTCGGCGACGGGCGCTTCCGCCTCCATGCGCGCGACGCGTGCGAGGACGTCGAGCGGCGCGCGGCGGACGCCATCGAGCGGGACCCGCCCGTGGCGGTGGTCCAGCGGATATTCGCGTCGCACGACGACGAGCGAGCCGGCGCCGGTCTCGACGACCTCGCCGCCCACCACACGCTCGATCGCCTCGGGCGCGGTTCGCGGCGCCGCCCGGTGCGTCTCGATGCGCCGGATGATTCGCCGCAGGTCGTCGAGGCTCTGCATCAGGTCAGGCGATGAGCTCGCGCAGCAGCCTGGCGGCGATGGGCTTGGCGCGGCGGCCGACCTCGTTGACGGGGCCGACACACGAGGGACAGCCGAAGGCGCACGGACACGTGGACAGAGTCTCGAGGCCGCGCCGCAGGAGATCGGGCAAGATCTCGAACAGCCGCTCGGCGAGGCCGATGCCGCCGGCGTGCGAGTCATAGAGATAGATGGTGGGGTTGAACTCCGCCGCGTTCATGAGGCGGGTCTTCGTCGACTCTCGCGTGGCCACGGCCCCCGCCTCGGCCGGCGTCGTGTCGCCGAGCCAGGAGCCCAGATCGCGAACGTCGCACAGCAGGAAGATCGGGGCCAGGTGATGCAGCAGGTACGTCACGGCACGGAGGCCGTCGATGAGCTCTTCGCGCGACGGGCTCACGCGCGCGAGAATCGTCGGCGGCACGGTCAGCCAGGCGCTCGTCGTCTGCATCTCCTGTTGTGGCAGGTCGACCTCGCCGGAGCCGACATTCTCCATGGTGCCGAGCTTGATCTTCTTGAAGCCGACGACCTTCTCCGCCACCAGCACCTCGCCCTGCTCGGCGACATAGCCGGGCTGGTCGCGTCCCTCGAAGCGCTGCAAGATCCACACGCCTTTGGCGCTGACGGCGTCGGTGAAGTAGTCGACGTTCACGCGCTTGACGTAGGCGACCTTTTCTTCGTCCTCGCGGAAGCGGAGCTCCTGCACCTCGTACGGCACGCTCTCGACGAGATAGATCGCCTTCGGATAGATCGTCGCGAACGCGCTGCTCCAGTCGACCTCGGCGATGATCTGGCGCTTCTTCGTATACGCCGCATCGCGCGCGGTCGTGTCGATCACCACGAAGTTGTCCGTCGTGACCGTGCGCAGCGAGATGTGGTCGGCGGGATACGTCTCGGACGCCCAGTGATAGCGCTCGCCCGCACGGTGCAGCACGCCCTCGTCCTCGAGCGCGGCGGCGAGCTTGCGGACGTCGGTGCCGCCGAAAGGCTCGTCGGCGACGAGCGGGAGCTCGAACGCGGCGCACTTGAGATGGTTGGCGAGGATGAACGGGTTGTCGGGGTTGACCCGCGCGTGCTCGGGCGGCGTGCCGAACAGATAGTCGGGATGCGTGACCATGAACTGGTCCAGCGGCGCGCTCGTGGCGATGAGAATGGCGGCCGACGGCCCAGAGCGGCGCCCGGCGCGGCCGGCCTGCTGCCAGAGCGACGCGATGGTGCCGGGGTAACCGGCGAGGATCGCCACGTCGAGATGCCCGATGTCCACGCCGAGCTCGAGCGCATTGGTCGAGACCACGCCGAGAACGTCGCCGGCGCGCAGCGAGGATTCGATCTCGCGGCGGCGATTCGGCAGGTAGCCGCCGCGGTAGCCGCGCACCATGCCGGAATCCCCGGTGGCGCGGTCGGCCACACCGGCCTTGATGGCGGTGAGCAAGACCTCGGTGGACAGCCGGCTCTGCGCGAAGACGATGGTGGCGATCTTCTCGCGCAGCAGGCGGATGGCGAGCGTGGCGGCTTGGCCGAGGTAGGGCGCCCGGATCCCGAGCTCGTGATTGACGACGGGCGGGTTGTAGCAGAGGAACGTCTTCTCGCCGCTGGGCGCACCGCTCTCGGCCAGCTCCTCGACGTTCTCGCCGGTCAGGCGCGCTGCGAGCTCGCCGGGGTTGCCGATGGTGGCCGAGGCCATGATGAACTGCGGCGTGGAGCCGTAGTGGGCGCAGATGCGGCGCAGCCGCCGCAGCACATTCGCGAGATGCGAGCCGAACACGCCGCGATAGGCGTGGAGCTCGTCGATCACGACGTACTCGAGATTCTGAAACAGCACCGCCCATTTCGTGTGGTGCGGCAGGATTCCGGAGTGGAGCATGTCGGGATTGGTGAGCACGAGATTGGCGCGCGCGCGCACGGCACGGCGCGCATCCTGGGGCGTGTCACCGTCGTAGGTGAACATCCGCATCTCGGGCAGCTGCTTGGCGAGCTGCTCCAGCTCGGCCAGCTGGTCCTGCGCAAGCGCTTTCGTCGGGAACACGTAGAGCGCGCGCGCGTCGGGCCGATGCACGAGCGCCTGCAGCACGGGCAGGTTGTAACAGAGCGTCTTGCCGGACGCCGTCGGCGTCACCAGCACGACGTGACGCCCGGCCTGCACGAGCTCCCATGCGCGCGCCTGGTGACTGTAGAGCTGCGCGATGCCGCGCGCGCGGAGCGCCTCGACGATGCGCGGATCCATCGACTGTGGGAATGGCGCATACACAGGCGGGCGCGCCGGAAAGTGACGAGAGGCGGTGATGCAGGGGCCCGTCGAGGCAGAGATCAACAGATCGTCCAGGATCTCGCCGAGCATCGCGGCGACTGTATCATAGCGACGTGAAGCGCCTCGCGTTTTGGCTGCCGCCGCTGCTGTGGATGGCGACCATCGCGTGGTTCTCCACCGCCGAGTTCAGCGCGGAGAACACCGGCACCGTCCTCCGTCCCCTCTTTCGCTGGCTGCTGCCCGCCGCCACCGACGCCCAGCTCGCGGCGCTCCACCTCCTCACACGCAAGATCGCGCACGTCACGGAATACGCGCTGCTCGCCGCGCTGTGGTTCGTGGCGCTCACGCGCGAGCGCGGACTGCCGCGGCGCCGCGCGGCGTGGGTCGCGCTGGGCGTCGCCGTCGTCTGGGCGGCGCTCGACGAGCTGCACCAGGCGACGGTGCCCAGCCGGACAGCGAGCGCGATGGATGTCGCGCTCGATTCGACCGGCGCGATGGCGGCGGCCGTCGTCGGCCGCTACGGCGGCAGCCGCGTGCTCGAGGTGGCGGCGCTGTTTTTCTTGTGGGCGGCTGCGGCCGGCGGTGCGGTCGTCATCGCGCTCGATCTCGCCAGTGGCGTTTCCGCCGGGGTGCTGTGGGTGACGGTGCCGGCGGCGGTACTGGCGCTCGCGCTACGCCGACGGGTCGCGCTGCGGCGCTGACTACACCTTCAGTCGCGGATCCAGCGTGTCGCGCAGGCCGTCGCCGAAGAGATTGATGCCGAGCACGGTGATGAGGATGGCGAGCCCCGGAAAGGTGGCCAGCCACCACGCGGTCGAGATGTAGACGCGCCCGTCGGCGAGCATGCCGCCCCAGGTCGGGGTGGGCGGCTGCACGCCGAGGCCGAGGAAGGACAGCGCCGACTCGATCACGATTACACGGGCCATGTCGAGCGTGGCCACCACCAACCACGGCGTGAAGACGTTGGGCAAGACGTGACGCACAAGGATGCGGCCGTCGCGGCTGCCCAGCGCCTGCGCGGCCTGGACGAACTCCCGCTCGCGCAGGGACAGTGCGGCGCCGCGGACGATCCGCGCGTAAACCACCCAGCTCGAGACGCCGATCACGCAGATGATCGTCGTCAGGCTCGGACCGAGCACGCCGATCACGGCGATGGCGAGCAAGATGAACGGGAATGCGAGCTGGATGTCCGCCAGGCGCATCAGCAGATCGTCGATGCGCCCGCCGAAGTAGCCGGCCACCAGCCCGGTCACCATGCCCAGGACTCCGGAGATCGCCACGGCGGCGAAGCCGACCAGCAGCGCGGGCCGCGCGCCGAACACGATGCGCGCGAGGATGTCACGCCCGAGGTGATCGGTGCCGAGCGGGTGCACACGACCGGCGGCGTCGCGCGTGAGCGGCGCCTTGAGCCGCTCGCCGATGTCCTGTTCGATGGGATCGAAGGGCGTGACGACGGCCGCGGCCAGCGCGGTGACCACGACCACCGCCACCACCACCAGCCCAAAGAGCGACGTGCGCCGTCGAGCGAGCCGGCGCAGGAAGATCCACCACTCGCTCCGCGGAGGCGCGAGGGCCTCGGGCATCGGCAGCGCGGTGGCGCGCGCGCTCATGACAGCCGGATCCGCGGGTCGAGATACGTATAGATGAGATCGACGAAGAGGTTGACGAGGACGAACGTCGACGCGAGGAGAAACACCGCCGCCTGCACGACGGGATAATCGCGGTTGTAAATGGCCTGCACCGACAGACGTCCCACCCCCGGCCACGCGAAGATCGTCTCGGTGATGACCGAGCCGCCGAGCAACGTGCCGAGCTCGATACCGACGATCGTGACGATCGGGATCGCGGCGTTCTTGAGCGCGTGCTTCCAGACCACCGGCGGATCACTCACGCCCTTGGCGCGCGCGGTGCGAATGTAGTCCTGGTTCAGCACCTCGAGCATCCCCGAGCGCGTGAGGCGCGTGATGCGCGCCGTCGTGAAGAGCCCGAGCGTGATGGACGGCAGCACGAGATGCCGCCACTCGCCCCGGCCCGATGAGGGCAACAGGTTCAGCTGCACGGAAAAGAGCAGGATCAGCATGATGCCGAGCCAGAACGTCGGCATCGACTGGCCGAGCAGCGCCACCACCGTGGAGACGTAGTCGACGATCGTGTTGCGGCGCACCGCGGACACGATGCCGGCCGGAATCGCCAGGCACAGCGCGATGAACAGCGCCGCTCCGGCGAGCTGAAACGTGGCGGGCATCCGCTCGACGACGAGGCCGAACGCCGGCTCGCCGTGGCGAATGGACTCGCCGAAATTCCCCTGCAGCGCGCCGCGCAGGAACCGCGCGTACTGAACGTAGAGCGGATCGTTGAAGCCCATCCGCTCGCGGAACTGGCGGACGTCCTCGACGCTGGCCTCGGGCGGCAGCAGGACGAGCGCGGGATCACCGGTGAGATGCAGGATCACGAACACGACGACCGAGATGCCGAGTAGCACGACCACCGACTGCGCCAGTCGGCGGACGAGGAACGTCCTCATGCCCCGCGGCGCAGGCGGGCGACGGCCTCGATGTGCGGGGTTTGCGGGAACATGTCCACCGGCTGCACCCACTCGAGCTGGTACCCGTGGCGGGCGAGGTCGCTCACATCGCGCGCGAGCGTGGACGGGTTGCACGACACGTACACGATGCGTGCGGGCGCCATGGTCGCCAGCGCCGTCAACGCCTTGGGATGAAAGCCGGCCCGCGGCGGATCGGCGACCACGACCGAGGCGGTGATGCCCTGGCGCATCAGCTCCGGCAGCACGTGCCGCACCTCACCGGCGAGGAAGGTGCAATTGTCGATGCCGTTGGCGCTTGCGTTGCGAATGGCGTCGGCGACGGCGGCCGCGGCCAGCTCGACGCCGTACACGGCGCGCACGCGGCGCGCAAGCAGCAGGCTGATGGCGCCGGTGCCCGCGTAGAGATCGAGCAGCGTCTCGGAGCCGTCGAGCTCGCACGCCGACTCCACCAGCGCGAACAAGCGCTCCGCCTGCAGCGTGTTCGTCTGAAAGAAGGAGTTCGCGGAGACCTGGAACGTCAGCGGCCCCAGCGCCTCGCGGATGTGATCGCGTCCGGCGAGCAGATGTTCTTCCGAGCCGACGGCCACGCTGGCCTTCTTGGCGTTGACGTTCAGCACGACGCTGGTCGTCGAGGGCACCCGGGCGCGTAGCGCATCGGCCACGGGGGTGAGCCTCTCGACGTCGGGCGCGGCGGCGACGACGTTCACCATGGCCTCGGCCGTGCGCCGGCCCTCGCGCATCATCACGAAGCGCAGCAGCCCGCGCTCGCTCTGCGGGTCGTACACGGAGAGCGCGCGCTCGGTGACCTGCCGGCGGAATTCATCGAGCAGCGCGTTCATCGACTCCGACTGCAGCAGGCAGCGCTCGATGTCGAGCACGACGTCGTAGCGCTCGGCGGCGTGCAGGCCGATAGCCGGCGGGTCGTGGGCCACGGTGAACTCCATCTTGTTCCGATAGCCGTAGGGCTCGGGCGCCGGAAGGATCGGCCGCAGCTCGAAGGCTCCGAGCCCGCCGAGGCGCTGCAGGCAGTCGCGTACTTGCTTTTCCTTGAACGCGAGCTGCGCCGGATAGGCCAGATGCTGCAGCCGGCAGCCGCCGCACTGCCCGAAGTACGGGCAGGGCGCTTGGACGCGATCGGGCGAGGCCACGAGGACCTCGTCGATCGTCGCGCGGCCGAAGCGGCCACGCGCTTCGACGAGCCGCACGCGCAGCCGATCGCCCGGCAGCCCGCCGCGCACGAAGATCACGTAGCCGTCGGCACGCCCGACGCCCTCGCCGCCGAAAGCCAGATCCTCGATCGCGAGCTCGAGCGTGTCGCCGCGACGCGGTTTCGCCATGGACAGCGCCACTATAAGGGTCGGTCCGAAACCAGTCAATTTGGCGGGGACTTCGCGGTGTATCATACCGACTTAATGAGGAGCGGAGCGCCGCGTCCCGTGGCCGATGTCCTCGCTGCCGCCGTCCCCCAGATCGCCGAGCGACTCCCCGAGTACCGCGTCCGCCGTGCGTGGCGCGCATTGGTGGGCCCCGACGTCTCGCGCCGCACGCAGCCACAGTCTCTGACGAACGGGTGTTTGCACATTATCGTCGACAATTCGCCATGGCTCTCCGAGCTCACGCTGCGCAACACCGAGCTGACCGCACAACTGCACGCGCAGGTCGACGCGGTCCGCTCGCTCCGTTTCACCCTGGGCACGCTCGAGGCCGAGCCCTCGCCGCCGGCCGAGCGTCGCGAGCGTCGCGCGAAGACGCTCGGTGACGACGACCGCCGCGACATCGAGGCGGCCGCTTCGGCGATCTCCGATCCCGCGCTGGCCGACGCTGCGCGCCGTCTCCTGACCAAGGCGCGTCGTGCGGACCACGCACGAGGTGTTACACGATGAGGGGTTCTCGAGCCGTCGCCGTTGCCCTGCTGCCGCTGGCTGTTGCCGGCTGCGCGGCTCTGTCGCGCACCGCCGCGGACGACGGCGACGGCCCGCGCCTGCGTCTCGTCGCCGCCTCGCGCGATCCGCGCGCCGAGGCGTACTACGACTTCGCGGCGGCGCAGCTGCACGTGCAGGCAGGGCGATTCAAGGAGGCCATCCCGCTCCTGCAGGACGCGATCAAACGCGATCCGAATTCGGCCTTCCTGTGGACCCAGCTCGCGCAGTGGATGGTTCGTGCGGATCAGCCGGCGGAGGCCCTCGCCGCCGCGCAGAAGGCCGTGCAGCTGGCGCCCGACGATCCGGGACCGCACCTGACGCTGGCCGAGCTGCTGCGCGCGCAGAAGAACTTCCGCGAGGCGGAAGCCGAGCTCGAGAAGGTCATCGAGCTGAATCCGATGAACGAGGACGCTTACCTCACGCTGGCGCGCTACCAGGTCGAGCAGAAGGCCTACGATCGTGCGCGCGCCGTGCTGCTACGACTCGCGGAGCGGCAGCCGCGGCTGGCGCAGGCGCAGTTCCTGCTCGGTCGCCTGGCCATCGAGACGGAGAACTGGGACGAGGCGATCGCGCGGCTCACGCGCGCCGTCGAGCTCGATCCCGACCACGACGGCGCCTGGACGGCGCTCGGGTACGTGTACGAGACGCGCCACCGCACCGAAGAGGCGGTGACGACGTATCGCAAGGCCGTGCAGGCCAACCCCGACAATCCAGCGTTCGTCGAGCGCCTGGGCGACCTCCTGATCCGGCTCGGCCGCTACAAGGAGGCGCAGACGGAGATCGAGCAGCTGACCGAGATCGCCCCGCGCGACGCGCGGGTGTGGATGAAGCTCGGCGCCGTCTTCTACGAGCAGAAGATGTACGACCGCGCCAGCGACGCCTTCCGCCGCGTGGTGATGCTCGAGCCGACGAACCTTCGCGCGCGCTACTTCCTCGCCACCACTTATATGGACGCCGGCAAGGACAGCGAGGCGCGCGCGGAGCTGGAGCGCATCCTGCGCGCCGACCCGCGCTCGATCGACGCCCGGGTGCAGCTCGGCTTCCTCTACGGCCGCGCCAAGCGCTTCGACGAGTCGATCGCGGTGCTGCGCGAGGCGGTGAACCTCGAGCCACGGCGGCCGGAGCTCTTCCTCTATCTGGGGACCGCCTACTTCCGCGCCAAGGATTACGACCGCGCGCTCGAGACGCTGCGCGAGGGCCTGTCGCTCGACGACAAGAACCGCGACCTGTACTTCCAGGTCGGCGTCGTGCTCGAGAAGCAGTCGAAGTTCGAGGACGCCGTCGGCGCCTTCAAGCACGTCATCGCGCTGGATCCCAAGCACGCCGAGGCCTACAACTACGTCGGTTATATGTACGCCGAGCGCGGCCAGAACCTCGACGAAGCGGTCTCGCTCATCGGCAAGGCGCTCGCGCTCGAGCCGGACAACGGCTACTTCATCGACAGCCTCGGCTGGGCCTACTACCAGCAGGGCAAGTATCCGGACGCGCTGCGCGAGCTCAAGCGCGCCGTCGAGAAGGCCAAGGAAGACCCCGTCATCTTCGATCATCTCGGCGACGCCTACGCCAAGAACGGCTTCGAGGAAGACGCGCTCGCCGCGTGGGAGAAGTCGCTGTCGCTCGATCCGAGCTCGGACGGCGTCAAGCAGAAGGTCCAGGAAGTGAAGTCGCGTCTCCGCCGTGCGCAGGGCGAGCGGTCCAAAGCGTCTCAGTAGCGCCCTCGTCGGCCTCCTCCTCACGGGGTGCGCGATCGCGCTGCCGCCGCCGCATGCGGCCATCGAGGGGGACGCGCGGCGCGTCGTGGACCGGCTCACCGAGCGTTGGCAAGAGTTCCACGACCTGCGCGCCCTCGCCGACATCACGCTCAAGCGCGGCAGCGATCGTCAGCGGGTGAGCGGTGTCCTGCTCGCGCGGGCGCCCGCCTCGGTGCGCTTCGAGGCGCTATCTCCCTTCGGTCAGCCGTTCCTGTTCGTCGCGATGCACGAGGGGCGCATCACCGCGTACAACGCCGCCACGAACGAGGCGCGCGTCGGGACGGCCAGCGTCGAAAGCGCCGCCGAACTGATCAGCCTCCCCGTCGAGCCCGAGGATCTGGTTGCGCTCCTGTCGGGTCGCGCGGCGCCACCGAGGGACCTGCGCACGGCCGAGATCTTGCCGCCCGACGAGATGGGCCCGTCCATCAACCTCGTCGGTCGCTATAACCGCCAGCGCGTCTGGCTCGACTTCGAGACCGGCATCGCGCGGCAGATCACGATCACCGGGGGCCGCACGGAGGCCACCGTCACCTTCCAGCGCGCAACGGACGGCGCCCTCGGCGGACTGGACGTCACCGCGGGCAACGGCTACGTGACGGGCGCCGTGCGCTATCGATCGCTTGCGCTCAACGCCGGCGTCGAGCCCGAGCGCTTCGAGTTGACGCCACCGAAGGACGCGAAAATACAGAGCATCCGTTGACCGCCCGCGCGTCGGCGTGGTAGCCTTCCGTGCTTTGTCGAAGGGGATCGGGCGCGCCCGTCGCCTGGTGCTCAACGCGTCGGCCAAGGTGAATCTGGTCCTCGAGGTGCTGGGCAAGCGTGACGACGGCTATCACGAACTCGTCACGGTGATGCAGGCCGTGGACCTCTCCGATCGGCTCACGCTCGAAGACGCCGAGGACCTGGAGCTCGACGGGCGTGCAGCGGGAGTACCCACCGATGACCGCAATCTCGCGCTGCGAGCGGCGCGAGCGCTGCGCGAGGCGGCCGGGGTGGACCGCGGCGCCCGCATCACGCTCGACAAGCGAATTCCGGTGGCGGCGGGCCTCGGCGGCGGATCGGCCGATGCTGCGGCGGTGCTGCTCGGATTGAATCGGTTGTGGCGGTTGCGGTGGCCCGTCGCGCGGCTCGACACGGTGGCGACGGGACTCGGCATGGACGTGCCGTTCTTCCTGCGCGGCGGAACCGCGCTGGCAACCGGACGCGGCGAGCGGATCGAGCCGCTGCGCGGCCGTTCGCTCGGGCTGGTGCTGGTGAATCCACGCTTCGCGGTGAGCACGGCGCAGATGTACGCGCGGCTCACCCCGGAGATGTACACCGACGGCGGCCACGCCAAGACGCTGTGCGCCGGCCTCG
>Ga0066697_10000477_pt1 | contig 14047 bp, 13 predicted proteins | sample GraSoiAngelo_146_FD_66451 | JGI IMG/M metagenome (GOLD analysis project Ga0066697, IMG submission 66451) | Grasslands soil microbial communities from the Angelo Coastal Reserve, California, USA - 14_1009_05_30cm | ecosystem: Environmental > Terrestrial > Soil > Grasslands | place: USA...
ATGTTCATTTCTGCACGCGTTCACAACGCTGGCGTTGCGGCGGCCGCGATCGTCGTCGCCGCCGCCGCGCCGGCGGCGGCGCAGTCGGAAGCGGCGCTGAAGACGTTCTTCGAAGGGCAGCACGTGACGCTGCGCATCGACATGCCGGGGACGTCGGACGGCGTCGACGTGCACGCCGACGCGCCGCGCGCCGTCGATTTCAGCGAGTACCGCGACGACCTGAAGAAGTACGGCACCGCGATTCGTGCCGGCGACACGGTTACCGTGACGCTCGTCAAGGTGAAGAAGGATCTGATCGAATTCCAGCTCGCCGGCGGCGGGTTCGGAACCTTCGGCGACGACACGAGCACCTCGGTCTACATCCCGCACGTGGACAAGAGCGAGCGCGAGAAGGGTCTCGAGAAGCGCGTGAAGGAAGAGACCGATCGCGACCGCCGGCGCGAGCTGCAGCGCGATCTCGACGAGCTGCGCGAACGGCGCGAGCGCGAGAACCGCCGCATCGACATCGAGCGCGAGCGGGCGGAGGAGAAGAAGAAGGAGCGGATCGCGCAGAAGCGCCTCGAGGGCGGGTCGCGCTTCAACATCCGCTACGACGATCGCGTGCCGCCCGGCATGCGTCCCGACGATGTGATGGCGGCGCTCGCCGAGTACGTCGACTTCACGCGCCAGGCCTTCCGAGCCGAGGTCGCCCCCTCGGGAGAGGGGCCCGCGCCGGCGGGCGACATCACGATGCTGCGCAAAGGGATGACGCGCGGCGACGCGGAACGTGCGTTCGGCCGCGCCATCGAAGCGTCGCAGCGCACTGCGGCCGAGGTGTCGATCACGACGCTCGTCTTCGTGGTCGGCGATCAGCGCGTGAGCGCGGATTTCGTGGAGGATGTTCTCGTCCGGTATACGATCACGTCGAAATGATCCAGCTGATATGCCTCGCAATCACGCTGGCGGCGCTGACGACGTCGGCGCCGCCGCCCCTGGCGCAGCCACGACCCATAATCCAGGTGGCGATCGACGTGCAAGGCGTCGGTCCAGCGGCGAGCGACGCCGCCGCGAAACTGTTCGGTGACATCCGCACCCTGTCGCGCAGCCCTTTAGGGCGGCCCGATCCGTTCGATCAATAGCCAACGGCTTTCCCCGCCGCCGATCGGCCGTCCGATCCCCCCTGCAGCCATCCGCCGTCGCTGACGATCGCAGCGACCTGCGCGAGCACGACACCGGGCGCGTAGTCGACGTCGTAGCCGCGCGACTGCAGCAGCGCCACCGTGTCCGGCGAGATGCCGCGTTCGAGCGACAGCTTGTCCGGCAGCCACTGATGATGGAAGCGCGGCGCGTCCACGGCCTCCTGGACGTTCATCCCGAAGTCGATCACGTTCAGGATCACCTGCATCACCGCCGTCGAAATCCGCGAGCCGCCGGGGGCGCCGACGGTCATGAACAGCTTGCCGTCCCTGACGATGATCGTCGGCGTCATCGAAGAGAGCGGCCGCTTGCCCGGTTGAATCGCGTTCGTCTCGCCCTGCACGAGCCCGAACATGTTGGGCGTTCCCGGCTTCGAGGCGAAGTCGTCCATCTCGTTGTTGAGGAGGAATCCAAGTCCCGGCACGGTGATGCCGTTGCCGTAGCCGCCGTTCAGCGTGTAGGTGACGGCGACTGCGTTGCCGTCGGCGTCGACGACGGAGTAATGCGTCGTTTCCGGGTGTTCGGTGCCGGCGGGTCGACCCGGGCGGACGGCATCGCTCGGCGTCGCGCGCGCGGGATCGATCGACGCGCGGAGCTTCGCGAGATACGCGCGATCGAGCAGACCCGCAATCGGCACCTTCACGAAATCGGGATCGCCGACGTACTCGTTGCGATCGGCGTAAGCGCGCCGCATCGCTTCGGCCGCATGGTGAATCGCCGACGCGGATCCGGCGCCGCCCTTCTCGTATCCCGTGCCTTCGAGGATGCCGAGCATCTCGAGCAGCGCGAGGCCGCCGGAGCTCGACGGCGGCGCCGTGATGATCGTGTAGTCGTGGTACTTGCCTTCGAGCGGCGTGCGCTCGATCGCCCTGTAGCCTTTGAGATCCGACAGCGTGATGATGCCGCCGTTCGTCGCCATCTCTTGGGCAAACCGCCTCGCCGTGTCGCCCTCGTAGAATTCGTTCGCGCCGTTGGTCGAGATCCTGTCCAGCGTGCGCGCCAGTTCGGGCTGAGCGAGCGTCTCGCCGACGTCGAAGAACGCGCCGTTCTTCTGGAAGATGCGCTTTGACTCGGGCGATGCCGCGAGGCCCTTCGATCCCTTGAGCGATTCGGCGAACGCGTAGGAAACGGGAAATCCCTTCGACGCCAGCTCGATGGCCGGCGCGACCAGGTCGGCCCACTTCCGCCGTCCGTACTTGGACAGCGCGAGCTCGAAGCCGCGCACCGTGCCGGGAACGCCTGACGATCGCCATCCCTCGATGCTGTCGCGCGTGAGATTGCCGCTCGCGTCGAGATACATGTTGCGCGACGCCTTCTCCGGCGCGCGCTCGCGGAAATCGATGAACGTCGACCGGCCGTCGGCGAGCCGAATCAGCATATAGCCGCCGCCCCCCAGATTGCCGGCAAATGGATGCGTCACCGCGAGCGCGAAGCCGACTGCCACGGCGGCGTCGACGGCGTTGCCGCCCTTCTGCAGCACCGAGACGCCGACGTCGGCCGCGATCGACTCCATCGCGACGACCATGCCGTGCCGCGCGCGCACCGGCTGTCGAGCAGCGCTCGCCGGAACGATGAGAACGAGGAGCAGGAACCCAGTGACTGTGCGTCGCATAGCACTAGATTCTGCCATCTTTTCGCATTACTCCGCGCGAAGCGCGTCCGCAGGATCGATCGTCGCGGCGCGCAGCGCGGGAAGATAGCTCGCGAGAACGGCGGCCGATACCAGGCCGGGCGCGACGGCGGCAGACGTCGCGGGATCGGCCGGGCTGACGTCGAAGAGCAGCGACGCCATCAGCCGCGTCAGCGCGAACGCTACGCCGATCCCAATGATCATCCCGACAGAAGCCAGCCGGAGTCCCTGGCCGACGAACATCCGGGATCAAAGGTTCGTCCTCGCCTGCCTCGTCGCGGCGTTCGCCGCCGGCTACGGCGCGTTCGGGCTGATCCGACGCTGGCGGTTCGAGTTCCACCGCGATGACTGGGTCGTGCTGCGAAGCAAATGAACGTTGAAATTGCTGATTTCTGATTGCTGATTTCTGATTGATTTCTGATTGTGATTGCTGAATGGATCACCGATCAATCGGCAATCAATGAGCAATCTGCAATCAACAATCAGCAATTTCATGACTGGAGATCGTGCATGATTACTCCGTGACGAAAGTGGCGATCACGCGCGAGGTCAGCCCGGCGCTGGCCGACTGCGAGCTGACGCACCTGACGCGCGTGCCGATCGACGTCGACGCCGCTCGCGCGCAGCACCGCGCATACGAACAGGCGCTCGCCGACGCGGGATATACGATTGAGCGGCTGTCATGCGGTGCCGACATGCCGGACGCCGTATTCGTGGAGGATATCGCGGTTGTCTTCGATGAGCTCGCGATCATCACGCGCCCTGGCGCCGAGTCGCGGCGGAGTGAAACACCAACTGTAGCTGCCGTGCTCGAGCGATACCGGCCGCTCCACTTCGTCTGCGCGCCCGCGACATTGGACGGCGGAGATGTCCTCTCCGTTGGGAAGCGCGTGTTCGTCGGCGTTTCGAGGCGCACCAATGCTGAGGCCGTCGCGCAGATGCGGCGCATTCTGGCGCCGCACGGATACACGGTGCGCGAGGTCGCCGTCCGCGGCTGCCTGCATTTGAAATCCGCGGTCACCGCGCTGGCCGACGATCTCCTCCTCCTCAACGAGGAGTGGGCGCCGCCGGCGGCCTTTTCGGAATTCGATCTCGTCTCGGTCCATCCGAACGAGCCTTCGGCAGCCAATGCGCTGCGTCTCGACGACCGGATCATTTTCCCGATGGCGTTTCCAGGAACCGCGGCGCGTCTCGGGCAGCGCGGATTACGGGTCGTCGGCGTCGACGCGAGCGAGCTGGCGAAAGCGGAGGGCGCGGTGACGTGCTGTAGCTTGCTGATTCACGACAGTCAACGCAGAGACCGCTGAGCGCGGAGAAATGTTTTGAGCCAGTTATGTCTGACAAGCGCGACCTCCTCAGACACACCGTTGCGACCGTCGCGTACCGCGGCGCGAAGGCCGTGCGCGGCGCGCCGGCCAGCTTTGCGACGTACGCCACGCCCGGGGCATCGTCCACTACGGGGCGCACGCCGGCGAAGATCGTCGCGCACATCGGCGACCTCTTCGACTGGGGCTTGTCGATCGCCAAAGGCGCGCAGGCGTGGCACGATTCGACGCCGCTGCCCTGGGACAAGGAAGTTGCGCGCTTCTTCACGGCGCTCGAGCGCTTCGACGAGTACCTCGCATCGGAGGCGCCGCTGGCGTGCGAGCCCGAGCAGTTGTTTCAGGGCCCAATCGCCGACGCGCTGACGCACATCGGGCAGCTCGCGATGCTGCGGCGGTTGTCCGGTGCGCCGATTCGCGGCGAAAACTATTACAAAGCGGAGATCGTCAGCGGACGGGTGGGCGCCGAACAAACGCCGCCCCGGCGGGAGTTCGAGTAGCAGCGGCCGACCAGAAACGTAATCGCACTGTAGAAAAACGGAACGTCTGAGGGGGCCGCGGACGGGTCTGAGGCGCTTTCCAGCCCGGCCGAGCTGGAAAGATTCTTGCGAATCCGACCGCCGGAATGAGCTCCCGGGAAGCCTTTGGTCCCAATCTGCGCCGCATCCGCGTCCAGCACGGAATTTCCCTCGAACAGATTGCCGCGCAGACCAAAGTGAGCGTCGCTCTGTGGTCCGGCCTCGAGCGCAACGATATGTCGCGGTGGCCGACCGGCATCTTCGCGCGGTCGTACGTCCGCGAGTACGCGAGGATCGTCGGCGCCGATCCCGAGGCGACCGTCGACGAATTCTGCCGCTGCTTTCCGCAGGGCGATCGCCGCGCCGAGCGGTTGATTCGCGGTCAGGCGGAAATCGTCGGACATCCAATCGAGTACGACGAGAAGGTTCCGGCCGAACGCGATCGCCGGAACGGTTCACCTCCGGCGCCGAAGAAGCCGCAGCCGACCGGCGTGCGCCGTCTGCTCGACGCGCTGTGGGGCAAGACGTCGACACAAGGCAGCTCGTAATCAGCAACCAGCAACCAGCCTCTAGCCACCAGCAACCAGCACCAATACGATCGCAGCATGCGGTTCGCCGAGCTCGTTGCCGTCTCTCGCGCCGTTGCGGAGACGAGCGGACGGCTGGAGAAAATCGGTCATCTTGCGGCGCTGCTCGCGCGCGTTCCACCGGCTGAACTCGCCATCGTCATCCCGTTCCTGAGCGGCGGCACGCGTCAGGGGCGCATCGGCATCGGCGGCGCGCTGCTGTCGGAGATGCGCGACGTGCCTCCCGCAGCGGTTCCACGGCTCGACATCAGCGATGTTGACGCGGCAATCGATCGCCTCGCGGCGCTCTCCGGCGCCGGTTCGACGGCCGCGCGCGCGCAGACGCTGCGGGAGCTGCTCGGCCGCGCAACGCGCGACGAACAGGACTTTCTCATTCGGCTGATGTTCGGCGAGCTGCGGCAGGGCGCACTCGAGGGGGTGCTGATGGACGCCGTCGCGCGTGCGTCAGGCATCGCTCCGGCGCGCGTCCGGCGCGCGGCCATGCTGGCCGGCGATCTCGCGCCCGTCGCGCAGGCCGCGATCGTCGAGGGGGATCAGGCGCTCTCGCGGTTCATCCTGCGGCCGTTTCAACCGGTGCAGCCGATGCTCGCCGATTCAGCGGGCGATGTCGCCGATGCGCTCGACATGCTCGGCAGCGCTTCGCTCGAGTACAAGCTCGATGGCGCGCGCATCCAGCTGCACAAAGTCGGCGACGAGGTGCGCGTGTACACGCGCAACCTCCGCGACGTCACGCCCGCGGTTCCGGAAGCCGTGACGATCGCACGCGCGATGCCGGCTCACGAGATCGTGCTCGACGGCGAAGCGATCGCCCTCCATGACGATGGGTCGCCGCGGCCGTTCCAGGAAACGATGCGGCGGTTCGGACGAAAGCTGGAGGTGGAGCGGTTGTGCGGCGAGCTGCCGATCACGCCGTTCTTCTTCGATGCGTTGTATCTGGACGGCGCGCCGCTCGTCGACGAGCCGCTCGCGCGCCGCGTCGCCGTGCTCGACGAGCAGGTGGCGGCGTCGAACCTGGTGCCGCGCCTCGTGACGTCCAACCGCGACGAGGCGGCCGCGTTTGCGGCGCAGGCTCGCGCCACCGGGCACGAAGGCGTGATGGCGAAGGGCGTCGACGGACTCTACGCGGCCGGCCGCCGCGGTCAGGCGTGGCTGAAAGTGAAGCAGGCGAGGGCGCTCGATCTCGTCATCCTCGCCGCGGAGTGGGGCAGCGGCAGGCGCCGCGGCACGTTGAGCAACCTGCATCTGGGCGCGCGCGACGCCGAACGCGGCGGATTCGTGATGCTCGGCAAGACGTTCAAGGGACTGACCGACGAGATGCTCGCCTGGCAGACCAAGAAATTCCTCGAGATCGAGATCGGACGCGACGACTACACCGTGTACGTCCGCCCCGAGGTCGTCGCCGAAGTCGCGTTCAACGAGATACAAGCGAGCTCGCAGTACCCGGGCGGCGTCACGCTTCGCTTCGCGCGCGTGAAGGCCTACCGCAGCGACAAGACCGCCGCCGACGCCGATACCATCGGAACCATTCAGGCGCTCTACCGCGGTCAGACCGGGGTCTGACGCGGACTCCGACCCCACTCTGACACCGACACCGACTCTAACCCGGCGGTCCACAGGGCCGAGGTAGAATCCGCGCGCGCATGGCATCCAGGCTCGAGAGATCGATCGGACTCCTGCAGGCGACCGCGATGGTCGTCGGCACGATCGTGGGCGCGTCGATCTTCGTGCAGCCGTCGGAAGTGAGCCGCGCGGTTCCGAGCCTCGCCGGGATGCTGCTGGTGTGGCTGGCGGCCGGCGCGCTGACCTGGTTCGGCGCGAGCATCTGCGCCGAGCTGTCGTCGGCGATGCCGCGCACCGGTGGCGTGTACGTGTTCCTGCGCGAGATGTTCTCGCCGGCGTGCGGATTTCTGTGGGGCTGGGCGATGTTCTGGAGCATGCACTCGGGCATCATCGCGGCGATCGCGATGGTGTTCGGCCGCTACGCCGCGACGATCGTACCGCTGGGCGATCTCGGCGTCCGTCTCGTCGCCGTCGCGGGCATTCTGGTGCTGTCGGCGATCAACTACGTCGGCGTGCGGCCCGGCAGCGCGGTGCAGACGGGGCTGACGATCGCGAAAATCGCCGCCATTGCCGTGCTCGTCGTCATCCTGTTCGGCATCGGCACGCTGCGCGCGCCGGCCGCCGGAGGCGCCATCGAGACGCGCAGCTTTTTGCGTGCACTCGTCGCCGGTCTGTTCGCCTTCGGCGGCTGGCACATGGTGACCTATGCCGCCGAGGAAACGCGCGACCCGGAGCGCACGATTCCGCGAGCGCTGATGCTCGGCACGGCGTTCGTCGTCGTCATCTACCTGGCGCTGAATGCGGCGTATCTTCTCGTGCTGCCGCTCGACCGCGTGCTGACCTCGACGCACATCGCGTTCGACGCGATGTCGGCGACGGGAGGACCGTCGGCGGCGTCTGCCATTTCGGTGCTGGTGCTCATCTCGGCATTCGGCGGGATGAGCGGGATCGTCCTGTCCGGTCCGCGCGTGTACTACGCGATGGCCGAGGACGGCCTGCTGTTCTCATCGATGGGCCTCGTGCATCCGCGCTTTCGCACGCCCTACGTGGCGGTGATCGCGCAGGCGATCTGGTCGTCGGTGCTCGTGTCAACCGGCACCTACGGCGCCATCGTGTCGCGCGTGGTCTACACCGAATGGATTTTCTTCGGCGCGCTCGCGCTCGGCACGATGCGCCTTCGGCGGCGGCCCGGCTACGCGGCCGCGTTTCGCGCGTGGGGGTTTCCGATCGTGCCGGCGGTCTTCGCGCTCGTATGCCTCGCGATCGTCGCTAATCAGGTCGTCAGCGATCCCTGGGAAAGCCTCACCGGCCTCGGCCTCGTATTGGCTGGTCTGCCAATCTATTACCTGTGGCGACGCTCTGTTCTGGATACACGCGAGCGCCGCGCCGGCGGCTCGAGCGAGCGCGAATGCGCGAGCGAGACGAGCGGGGGTGGGTCCCCGCGAGCGCTGGAAAATGACGCGAGCCTGTCTGCGAGCGGCGGTGTGACCCCGCGGCGGTAAAGAATGCCCATTATCGATTTCCACAACCATTATTACCCGCCGAAGTACATGCAGGCGCTCCAGTCGGGAGCGAGCAGCATCAAGGTGACCGTTGACTCCGAAGGCAATCCCGTTCTGCACTACCCGGGCGACTACAACGTCGCCGTGCGCGGCCACCGCGATCTCGCGTACCGGCAGGAGGTGCTCGACTCGCACGGCGTCAGCCTGCAGGTGCTGACGCTGACGACGCCGGGGACGCACGTCGAGTCGCCGGCGACGGCCGTGAAGCTCGCCTCGCTCGTCAACGACGAGTTCAAGGAAGCGATGGACACGCGCGGGCATCACTTCACGGCGCTCGCGACGCTGCCGTTGAACGATCCCGCGGCGGCGGTGAAGGAGCTCGATCGCGCGATCGCTCAGCTCGGCATGCGTGGCGCGATGCTGTTCAGCAACGTGAACGGCGTCGCGCTGAGCGACCGCCGCTTCTGGCCGATGTACGAGCTCGCGAACGATCGCGGCGCTGTGCTCTACATCCATCCCGAACATCCGGTCGGCGTCGAAGCGATGATGGATTACTGGCTGATGCCGCTGGTGGGCTTTCTCTTCGACACGACGCTCGCGGCGGCATCGCTCGTCTTCAGCGGCGTCGTCGAGCGCTTTCCGCGCATTCGGTGGGCGCTCTGTCATCTCGGCGGCGCCATTCCGTATCTGGCCGAGCGGCTCGATCGCGGCTTCCACGCGTTCAAGGACTGCCGCGCGCACATCCAGCGTCCGCCGAGCACATATCTGCGCGATTTCTATTACGACACGGTCAATTTCAATCTGGCCGCGCTGCAGCTCGCCGTCTCGTTCGCGGGACCGGAACATATTCTGGCGGGCAGCGATTATCCGCATCAGATCGGCAGCATCCCGTCGATGCTCGATGCGATCGGCAGGCTGCCGGTGAGCGATGACGAGCGGGCGGGAATCTACGGTCTCAACGCCGCGCGATTATTGGGATTGACGGTCTCCTGATCGGCGGGATCGGGCAGGAGCGGCCTGGATGGGCAGGAGGGGCTGGATGGGCGGGAGGGGCTGGATGGGCGGGAGGGGCTGGATGGGCAGGAGTTGCTGGATGGGCAGGAAGCGGCTCGTCATCGTGTGCGCTCTTGCGGCATCCGCATCAGCGCAACCGAAACCTCAGATGCAGCGCATCGCGCAGTTCGAGAACGATCGCGCCGTGTCGTGGAAGAGCGTCATCCCTCCGCACACCGAATCGACATTCCATCGACACGATCGCTACCGCACGATCGTCGCGATAGCCGGCGGCGATTTGAAAACGATCACGCCGGACGGCCGAGTCACAGTCACGCATTACGAATCAGGAAAGGCCTACTGGTTCGCGCCGATGCCGACCGGCGAGACGCACAAGGACGTCAACGACAGCAATCGGACGATCGAAGTGATCACGGTCGAGGTGAAGAATCAATGACGACTAACGACGACCAGGGTTTTCCACGGTCAGTTGTCTTACCCACAACCCGCGCGCGGTTTCTTCCTCGTCGCCGAGCGGCGTCGTGAACACCGTCGCCAGCCGCGCGCTCGACGCAGAGGCAGGCGCTGCAGCGAGGCCTCCGACGCTCCGCAGCCGGCTGGTCGTCTGCGATGGAAGCTTCGCGCTCTCGACCCGTCTGCCGAGCACCGGACGGGGAAGGGTCGCGAAGATCTCTTCGAACGCCTGCAGGCGTTCCGGGCTCGCGAAGATGAGGAAGTGCTCGCGTCCGCCCGCGCTGGTGATCTGCCAGCTCAGGTCCGCGTCGCGCATGCCCGGAATGCGGACGGGCGTTCCGGGCGCGACCGGGTTCTCGACTGCCTGGCCCTGCAACGGAAACAGGAGAAATGTTTCGCCGTCGTCGTCCTCGTTGACGATGTACACGTACGCGGGCATCGAGACGCGAAGCTTCGCAAAGAGTTGATCGCCTGGCGCGACGCGATCGCCGGAGTGCAGCCGCGTCTCTGCGGCGCCGCGTTGCCGGTAGAGCGCGGTATCGATCTGGTACGTCGAAGCGGCGGCAGATGTCGCGCCCGACGGCGCCGCTTCAGTGTTGACCGTCACCGGCGGATTGGTTTTCTGCGATCGGACGTCGACCCAGTATGTCGCTGCGCCGAGGCCTGCAAGCGCGACGATGGCCGCGGCCGCGGTCCACATTTTCGGCGGCGCCGGCGCAGGCAAGGCGGCCGGGGGACGTCCGAGAAACTGCGCGAGCGCCGCTTCGAAGGCGCCGATGCTTTGAAAGCGCGCCGCCGGATCGGCATCGATTGCCCGCTCCACGGCGCCGACGAAATCGGCGGGCAGATCGGGTCGCGCATCGCGCAGGGGCGTCCGTCTCCCGCGGAGATGCGCCTCTTCGACTTCCTGCTGCGTGCGCCCCTCGACCGGATAGACGCTGGTGACGAGGTGGTAGAGCAGGACGCCGAGGCTGTAGATGTCGGTCCGCGAGGACCGCGGCGCGCCGTGGAACACCTCCGGCGCGAGATACAGCGGCGTGCCGGCGATATCGTGGCCGGTGCCGACGGCCCGAATGCGAAGATCCTTACCGGTCCCGAAATCCATCAGCACGGTTCGGCCGCCGGCCGCGCGCATCACGTTGCGCGCCTTCACGTCGCCGTGTACGAGCCCGGCTGCGTGCACCGCAGCGAGCGCCTGGCACAGATCGCCGCCAATCAGCGCGGCTTCGCGCGCGCCGAACGGTCCCTGTTCGCGCAGCACCGCGGCCAGTGTTCGCCCGTCGATGAACTCCATCCAGATGCCGACGCGTCCGTCGATGACGTCCGCCCCGTACACCGAAACGACGTTGATGTGGCGGACGCGCGCGAGCAGGCGCGCTTCTTTCAGCGCGCGGGACAGGTTCACCGTGCGATCCGCGGGCAGCGGAATCAGCTTCAGCGCGACGCTGGTCTGCAGCCTCGTGTCGCGGGCGCGGTAGACGGAGCCGAAGGATCCCTCGCCGATCGTCTCGAGCGACGTGAAATGACCCCAGCGGCCGAGCGGAGCGGCGTCGCGGTGCTCGCTGCGCTCGGCGGTCGGCGTGTCAGCCGGCTCGGCAGCGCGATGGAATGCGGCGATCTGTTCGAGCGCGTGCAGTTCGCGGAGCACGCTGCTCGTGGCGGCGTCGCCCGCCTGCTCTCGAATACCGTCCCAGTTGACGCCGTCGCCATCGGAAATCGCGCCGGCGACGTTCAGCAGTCTGACGTCTTCAGGCTCGCCCACGCGACATCTCCTCGGCGAGCCGTACCAGCGCGCGGCTGACGGCCATCTGAGCGGCGGCGACGCTCGGCTTGCCGAGCGCCTCCCTGATCTCCTCGTACTTGCAATCGAGCTCGATCCGCATGATCACCGCGAGGCGGTCGCCGTCGCGGAGCCGCTCGAGCGCCGCCTCGTAGCATTCCAGCGTCTCCTGACCGATGGCCTCTTCGAGCGGCGACGGCTGCGAAGCCGGCCTCTCGGCATCGAGCGGCTGCGCCGGACCACGGCGCGCCACGCGGCGGATTTCGTCCTTGACGCGATTGTTCAACGTGATGCGCAGGTAGCCCTGAAACGCTCCGGGATGACGCGCCTCGAATCGGTCGAGCCGCTGCAGCACCTGGAAGAAGGTGTCCTGCACCAGATCGACGGTGTCGAGCGCGCCGCGCGCCGATGTCGGCAGCCGGCCATGAGCCCACCGATGGAGGCGGGGCAGATAGCGCGCACACAGTTCTTCCCGGGCAGCCACGTCCCCTTCGTGGGCACGACGAATCAGCGTGAACGACGACTCGGCTCCCACGCGCACCCCTCCCGGAAGGGCATTCGGCGTGGCGACGGGTAACGAAGGCTTGGCCATCGCGGGAATCGGACCGAGTGTCAGGGGGAGCGTGCCTATCATACGCGTTCTGAGTGATAACGACAGCGTGCGGGGTTTCTAACCGTGGCCGGCGCGAACTGTTCGGTGAGCCCGCTTTCGTCGTTGATCCCTGTGAACGGTCCGGTCGCCGCGCGAATGCGTGTGCTAGACTCCGCGCTCAACCCGCACACGTCCATTGGTTGTCCGCGCAGCGATCCGCCGCTGATTGCGAGGGTTTTATGTCATCGAAGTGGCTGATCATGTTCTACCTGGGCGGCGACAACAACTTGAGCAGCGAAATGATCCGCGCGATTGACGACATCGCGGCGGTTGGCGTGCCCGACGATGTCGCGATCACGATTCAATACGACCCACTGTCGCCGAGTTCGCCCCCGCTGCGTTTCGAGCTGCTGCCCGGAACGCACCTGGTTTCCAACGAAGAGCGGCGGCACGGACCGATCATCCCACTGCTGAACGTCGAACCTCGTGCGAAGATCAAAATCATTCCGAAAGGTGAGAATTCCGCGAATCCTGTGGTGCTGAGCCACTTCATCTTTTCCAGCATCAGGAGGTTTCAGCCGAGCGAGTACCCGAACCGCATGCTGGTGCTCGCTGGACACGGTAGCGGAGCAGCGGGCGACTTCCTCAATGACGATCACGCGAAGAACGGGCAACCCGGGTCGCTGACGATTCCGCGATTGCGGGAGGCGCTCGAGAAGGCGAAGACGAGTCTGTACGAACGGACGCTGTACGGCGCTCCGGCGCCGCTGATCAATCGCGGCACGAAGCTCCTACAGATCCTGGGTATGGACAGCTGTCTAATGAGTATGGCGGAAGTCGCCTTCGAAGTTGAAAGAGAAGTGGAATATCTGGTGGCTTCCGAGGGCTTCGTTCCTGAGGCGGGTTGGCCATACAAGATGTTTCTTGAGAGTCTCACAAAGACGATCAAGGAGGCGAAGCGCAATGCCAGTGACGAAGCATTGAAGCCAGAGGCCGTCAGCGCTTGCCTCGTCCGCGATTACCTGAAGTTCTACACGGATTACTTGACGGCCGGTGTGTCGGTCGAAATCGCTGCGTGCGATTTAGCGCGGCTCGGTCCGCTGCGGAAGGCGGTCGAGGGGCTCGCAAGCGCCTTGGTCGGCAAAGACGGCAATCGTCTGAAGGATGACGAGACGCTTCGCAAGCAGGTCGTTTACGCGCATTGGCGCGCGCAATCGTTCAAATTTGACCAGCACATTGATTTGTGGGACTTCTGTCACATTCTTGGTAGCGAGCTTGACGAGCATGCGAAGCCAGCGCGTGCCCTTGCAGGCGCTCTCTTAACGCCTCTCGCCGAATCGCAGCCCGCGCTACCGAAATCGATCGAGGCAATCGTCCATCACCTCCACCGAGCGCGAACCGCTGCGGATGACGTGTGTGGCGCCTGTGCGGAAGTCAAAGAAAGCATCAATGCACTCGTGGGACGAACAAAAACTTGTGCTGGTCGGCAAGGATATTCAGGCGTCGACTTCCAGTACGCTCAGGGCGTCGCCGTTTACTTCCCTTGGCGGCTGCCGATCGTCCCTGGACCAGAAGACCGGATCCTCGGGCTCGAGCCGTATGATGGTCTTCAGTTTGCCGTCACGGGCTGGAACCGATTCCTGAGATGCTACCTGCGCGACACAGTGCGGCCTGCACGATCGCTCGACAACACAAATCGCCGCGTTGGACTCGCTTTGCCGGAAGCGATCAAGCAAACAATTTCAGCCAGTGCTGGAGCGCCGGAGCTGCGAGATCACCCCGACACGTTCCGGTTCAAGAACTTCAATCGGTTCGCCGACTTTGGACGATTTGCAGACTTCGGACGAATTGCCGATTTCGGGCGGTTTGCCGATTTCGGCCGATTTGCGGACTTCGGCCGGTTTGCGGACTTC
>Ga0066697_10000480_pt1 | contig 14013 bp, 7 predicted proteins | sample GraSoiAngelo_146_FD_66451 | JGI IMG/M metagenome (GOLD analysis project Ga0066697, IMG submission 66451) | Grasslands soil microbial communities from the Angelo Coastal Reserve, California, USA - 14_1009_05_30cm | ecosystem: Environmental > Terrestrial > Soil > Grasslands | place: USA...
ACGTCGTAGACGTTCAGTTCCTCCGGCTTGATCAGCTTGACCTCGCGAAGATTCCTGGCCGCTCGTTCCAGGTCGGTGCGGCCCTCGCCGATGACGATGAGCGTCTTGCCGGTCAGTCCCATCTGCGCCAGCACCTTGGCCAACCGCCGCGTCTTCGGCTCTTCCAGGGTGAGGGCCGACACCACGACAATACCCCCCGCCGCGAGCTTGGCGGACAGGGCGCTCTGGAGGGCCGCCCGGTATTTCTTCTTCGGGAGCGAATAGGCGTAGCTGCGCGGCCGCGGGCCAAACACCCTGCCGCCATGGCGCCAGATGGGTGACCGAATCGACCCGGCGCGAGCACGCCCGGTATGCTTCTGTTTCCAGGGCTTTCGCCCGGACCCGCTGACTTCTCCCCGCGTCAGCGTTGACGCGGTCCCCTGCCGCGCGCACGCCTGCTGCATCACCACCGCCGTGTGGACCAGCGGGCCATCCGCCTCCACACCGAACACGCCATCATGAAGCTCGACCGACCCCACCTTGCGTTTATGGATATCCAGGACGTCCACGGTCGGCATGCGCTATCCCTTCCTTGACTTTCGGACCACGACGACGCTGCCGGTCGGACCGGGGACCGCCCCGCCCACGAACAGCAGATGTTCCTCCGGGCGGGCCTCCACGACCCGTAACCGCTGGATCGTCACTCGTTCACTGCCCATGTGGCCGGGAAGGGTCTTATTTTTCCAGACCCTGGAGGGAAAGGAGCTGCTCCCGATGGAGCCAGGAGCCCGATGGAACATGGACCCATGGGTTTCGGGTCCTCCTCGATAATGGTGGCGTTTGATCACCCCCTGAAACCCCTTCCCTTTTGACACGCCCTCCACATCGACCCGATCACCCTTCTGAAAGAGATCCACGTTGAGCACTTGCCCGACCTGAGCCTCTCCGACCCTCTTGAACTCCCGCAGCCAGCGACCGGGAGAAACCTGGGCGGCCTTCAGATGCCCCAACGCCGCCTTCCCAAGCTTCCGTTCCGCCACTTCCCCGAACACGAGCTGCACCGCCTCGTAGGCGTCACGCTCGCGCGTCTTGACCTGCGCCACGCGGCAGGGTCCCGCCTCGATCACCGTCACCGGGATCATCCGGCCCGCGTCGTCACACACCTGCGTCATCCCGAGCTTTCGTCCGATCAACCCATTCGTCATTTTCCTACTACTCCCAACCAGACAAGCAGCCATGCGTGGAAGCGGGGTGGCTGGGGTGATCCCAACTGCGCCTGTCGGGCGAGCACAGCTTCATCGTGCGCGCTCCAGGAGCACTGGGATCACCCCAGTCGCCCCGCTTTGCCACCCGCTACAGCTTAATTTCCACGTCCACGCCGGCCGCCAAGTTCAACTTCATCAGCGCATCCATCGTCTCAGGCGTCGGTTCCATGATATCCAACAGCCGCTTGTGAGTCCTGATCTCGAACTGCTCACGGGACTTCTTGTCGACATGCGTGGAGCGCTGAACCGTAAACTTCTCGATCCGCGTCGGCAACGGGATGGGCCCCGCCACTTTGGCCCCACTCCGCTTGACAGTTTCGACGATCTCGGCGACCGACTGGTCCAGCACCCGGTAGTCGAATCCCTTGAGCCTAATCCTGATGCGCTGATCAACCTTCACTCTTTAACTCCTGAGCTGATAGCCAACAGCCAACAGCGAATAGCTCGGAGCCTCGGAGGCTCATCTTTTTCGGGCTATTAGCTATTCGCTATCAGCTATTGGCTTTCGGCTATGCGACGATTTCCGTGACCACCCCCGAGCCCACCGTCTTGCCCCCCTCCCGAATCGCAAACCGCAGCCCCTGATCCATCGCAATCGGCGCAATCAGCTCCCCCGTCAGCCGCACATTGTCCCCCGGCATCACCATCTCCACCCCCGGCGTCAACGCCACCACCCCCGTCACGTCCGTCGTCCGAAAGTAAAACTGCGGCCGATACCCATTGAAAAACGGCGTGTGCCGGCCCCCCTCCTCCTTCGTCAGCACGTACACCTCCGCCTTGAACTTCGTGTGCGGCGTGATGCTCCGCGGCTTCGCCAGCACCATCCCCCGCTCCACCTCCTCCTTCTTCGTCCCCCGCAGCAACACCCCAATGTTGTCCCCCGCCTGCCCCTCGTCCAGCACCTTGCGAAACATCTCCACCCCCGTCACCACCGTGCTGCCCGTCGGCCGCAACCCCACGATCTCCACCTCATCCCCCACCTTCACCACCCCCCGCTCGCACCGCCCCGTCACCACCGTCCCCCGCCCGCTGATCGTAAACACATCCTCTATCGGCATCAAAAACGGCTTCTCCACCGCCCGCACCGGCGTCGGAATGTACCGGTCCACCGCCTCCAATAGCTTCAGAATCGCCGGCACCCCCAGCGGGCTCTGATCCCCCTCCAACGCCTTGGTCGCCGACCCCACCACAATCGGTATCTTGTCCCCCGGAAACTCGTACTTGGTCAGCAACTCCCGCACCTCCAGCTCCACCAAATCCAACAGCTCCTTGTCGTCCACCTTGTCCGCCTTGTTCAAAAACACCACAATGTAGGGCACCCCCACCTGCCGCGCCAGCAGAATGTGTTCCCGCGTCTGCGGCATCGGCCCATCCGCCGCACTCACCACCAAAATCGCCCCGTCCATCTGCGCCGCCCCCGTGATCATGTTCTTGACATAATCGGCATGCCCCGGACAGTCCACGTGCGCGTAGTGCCGCTGCGCCGTCTCGTACTCCACGTGCGCAATCGCGATCGTCAAAATCTTCGTCGCGTCCCGCCGCCCCTGCGACTCGCTCGCCTTGGCCACCTCATCGTAGCTGATAAACTTCGCCATCCCCCGCTCCCCCATCACCTTCGTCAACGCCGAGGTGAGCGTCGTCTTCCCGTGATCCACGTGCCCAATCGTCCCAATGTTCACGTGGGGCTTGCGCCGCTCAAATTTCGCCTTCGCCATACCGGCCTCCTTTACGTAAGATCCCCGTCACTCCCCTCGATTCTTCGCGATGATCTCCTCGGCGATCTGCTTGGGAATCGGTTCGTATCGGTCAAACTCCATGCTGTAGGTGGCGCGGCCCTGGGTGCGCGAACGGAGATCCGTCGCATAGCCGAACATCTCGCTCAACGGAACAGCCGCCTCCACGGCCTGCGAACCGGCCCGCACCTTAATGCCCTGGATCTTGCCCCGCCGTGCGTTAAGGTTCCCGATCACATCGCCCATATATTCCTGAGGAACCAGCACCTCCACTTTCATGATCGGCTCAAGGAGAACGGGAGCGGCTTTCCGGCAGGCATCTTGGAACGCCATCGAGCCGGCGATCTTGAACGCCATCTCGCTGGAATCCACGTCGTGATAGGACCCGTCGGTCAGCGTGACGCTGACATCGCGGAGTGGGTATCCTGCCAGCACCCCGGTCTCCATCCGTTCCTTGACTCCCTTCTCGACGGCCGGGATATACTCCCTCGGGATCGCGCCGCCCGTGACTTTGTTCACGAACTCGAACCCGACGCCCGGTTCGCTCGGACCGACGGTGAGCACGACGTGGCCGTACTGTCCACGCCCACCCGTCTGCTTGATATATTTCGCCTCCGCTTCGGCCGTCCTTTGGATCGTTTCCCGGAACGCCACTTCAGGCTTCCCGACGTTCGCCTCGACCTTAAACTCACGCAGCAGCCGGTCCACGATAATCTCCAGGTGCAGCTCGCCCATCCCCGAAATGATGGTCTGACCGGTCTCTTCATCGCTGCGGACCCGAAACGACGGATCCTCCTGGGCCAGCTTTTGGAGCGAGAACCCGAGTTTCTCTTGATCCTGCTTGGTCTTCGGCTCGATCGCCATCGCGATCACGGGCTCCGGAAACTTGATGACCTCCAGCAGCACGGGATGCTTTTCGTCACACAGGGTGTCGCCCGTGGTGGCGCCCTTGAGGCCGACGGCAGCCACAATATCGCCCGCGAAGACCATGGCAATGTCCTCACGCTTGTTTGCATGCATTTTCAACAGCCGGCCGATCCGCTCCTTGGTGCCCTTCGCGACGTTGTAGACACTCGTCCCGGTTTTGAGGGTGCCTGAGTACACACGAAAGTAGGTCAGTTGGCCGGCGAAGGGGTCGGTCATGATTTTGAAGGCCAGTGCGGAAAACGGCTCGTCGTCGCTGGCTCGTCGCGTGACTTCCTTGCCGGTCACCGGATCGATGCCGACAACCGGAGGGACGTCGAGCGGTGACGGTAGGAAATCCACCACCCCATCCAGCAGCTGCTGCACGCCTTTGTTCTTGAACGCAGCCCCGCAGAGTACCGGCGTGACTTTCAAGGCGATCGTGCCGGCGCGGATGGCCCGCTTGATGTCCTCCTCGGTGAGCGATTGCCCGTTCAAGTAGCGTTCGAGCACCTGTTCATCGTGCTCGGCCACCGCTTCCAGCATCTTCTCGCGATATTCCTTCGCCAGCTCCGAAAGGTCCGCCGGCACTTCTTCGACCCTGTATGTCGCGCCCAATGATTCGTCCTCATACAAATACGCCTTCATCGACACCAGGTCGATAGCGCCCCGGAAGGTGGCTTCCCGGCCGATCGGCAACTGGATCGGAATGGGGTTGGCTCCGAGTCGTTCCACCAGGGACTTGACGCTCATATAAAAATCCGCCCCCATCCGGTCCATCTTGTTCATAAACGCGATCCGAGGCACCCGATATTTGTCCGCCTGACGCCAGACCGTCTCCGATTGGGGTTCGACCCCTTGCACCGAATCAAACACCGCCACCGCGCCGTCCAAGACCCGCAGCGAGCGCTCCACTTCGATCGTGAAATCCACATGCCCTGGGGTATCGATGAGGTTGAGTCGGTGATCACGCCAGAAACAGGTGGTCGCCGCGGACGTGATGGTAATCCCCCGCTCCCGTTCCTGCTCCATCCAGTCCATCGTCGCAGCCCCGTCATCCACTTCACCCATGCGGTGAGAGACCCCCGTATAGAAGAGAATGCGCTCGGTCGTCGTCGTCTTCCCGGCATCAATGTGCGCCATGATGCCAAGATTCCGCGTCCGCTCGAGGGGAGCCTGCCTCTTCAAGTCATCCTCCGAAAACAACGGTGCTGCAGTGCCAGCTCTTCACTCAGGCTGCGGCGCAGAACGACCCTCGCAACACGGAGCGTGGCCAAACTGCAGCACGAAAACGGCTTTTACCAGCGATAGTGGGCAAAGGCTTTGTTGGCCTCTGCCATCCGATGCACATCCTCCCGCTTTTTCACCGATGGGCCCGTATTGTTGGCCGCATCGAGCAATTCCCCGGCCAGCCGGTCGGACATGCTTTTTCCGCCCCTTGCCTTGGCGTACTCGGCAATCCAGCGCAAGGCGAGCGACATCCGGCGAACGGGCCGAATCTCCACGGGCACCTGGTAGGAGGCTCCACCCACCCGACGCGATTTCACTTCCACCACCGGCTTGACATTATCAACGGCAGCCCGAAAGACTTTGAGCGGATCGTTGCCCGTCTTTTCCTTGATCAGCTCGAAGGCTCCGTAGCATACCCGCTCCGCCGTGCTCTTCTTGCCTCGCGACATCAAAGTGTTGATGAACTTCGCCACCAGCTTGTCCTGGTAGCGGGCATCCTGTTGCCCCTCCCGCTGCCCGAATATTCGCCGCCTCGGCATCGTCTTCCCTACAATATGGAGCTAATAGATAGAAGCGAGCAGCGAATAGCCAGAAGCTCGGAGCTCTTTGCTACTCGCTGTTCGCTATTCGCTGTCTCACTTCGGGCGTTTCGCACCGTACTTTGATCGTCCCTGTTTTCTATTCGTGACACCCACCGCATCCAGGGCGCCCCTGACGATGTGGTATCGAACGCCAGGAAGGTCCTTGACGCGGCCACCCCTCACCAACACAATGGAATGCTCCTGCAGATTATGACCCACCCCCGGAATATAGGAGGTGACTTCCAGGCCGTTCGTCAGACGGACGCGCGCCACTTTCCGAAGAGCCGAATTGGGCTTTTTGGGAGTTGACGTATACACCCGAATGCAGACGCCTCGCTTCTGTGGACAGCGTCTGAGGGCCGGGCTTTTCGTCTTGCCCCGCACCAACCTCCTCCCGTGGCGCACCAGCTGATTAATGGTCGGCATATTTCCCCTTTTCGACTCCATGCGACCGTCTGACGCGGTCGACCCGACTAGCAAAGCTACGCATTATAGGGAGGCCCCCAGAGAGTGTCAAGGCGGGTGCCGGACCACCCCGTTCAGTTGCCGAGCGCGTCCGCCTCTGTGTGCGCCTGGCCCTCCTGCCCAATCCCCACCGGCTCGTCCATCAGCACCGGAGCTGGCAGCTCTTTCTTGGGACTGATCACGAAGGTATCCCGATACTCGGCAAACCCGGTTCCTGCCGGAATCAGCCGACCCACGATCACGTTCTCCTTGAGTCCCAGGAGGGGATCTTCACGCCCGTTGATCGCCGCCTCGGTCAGCACGCGCGTGGTCTCCTGGAACGAGGCCGCCGAAATGAAACTGTCGGTGGTCAGCGCAGCTTTGGTGATTCCCAGGAGGACCGGCTTCCCGAGGGCGGGTTTGCCTCCGCTCGCCAACACGCGCTCATTTTCCTCATCGAACACGAACTTGCTCACCTGGCTGCCGGGCAGAAACCCGGAATCGCCGGGATCTTCGACCCGAACCTTCCGCAGCATCTGCCGCACGATGATCTCAATGTGCTTGTCGTTGATCGAGACGCCCTGCAGGCGGTAGACGTCCTGCACTTCATCCACGAGATACTTCTGCAATTCCTTCGGGCCCAACACATCCAGGATATCGTGAGGATTGGCCGACCCATCCATCAACGGTTCGCCGGCCCGGACCCAATCCCCCTCGTGAACGTTGACGTGTTTGCCCTTGGGAATGAAATACTCCTTCACATCGCCCACCTTGTTGTCCACGACCACTTTCCGCATGCCTTTGACGAACCCGCCATAGGAGATTTCGCCGTCGATTTCACTGATCACCGCCTGCTCTTTGGGTCTTCTCGCTTCGAACAGCTCGGCCACTCGCGGGAGGCCTCCCGTGATGTCCTTCGTCTTCGTCGTCTCACGGGGGATTTTGGCCAGGACGTCGCCCGGATACACCATCGCCCCCTTTTCCACGAGGATGTGCGCGCCGACCGGCAATAAGTAGCGGGCGACCGCTGCCGCGTTGGAGATCTTTGCGGTCTTGCCGGACTCGTCCTTGATCGAGATCCGGGGCCGCAGCGTGGCGCCCGGATGCTCGATCACAACCTTGCGTGAGAGACCGGTGACCTCATCGAGCTCTTCCTTCATCGTCACGCCCTCGACGATGTCGCCATAGGCCACCTTCCCCCCCGCCTCCGTGAGGATCAGGAGCGAATAGGGGTCCCACTCGACCAGCTTCTGGCCGGCTTCCACACGGCTCGCATCCTTGACTTTAATCCGCGCGCCATGGACGACCGGGTATTTCTCGCGCTCGCGCCCGGTGTCGTCATAGATCGCGATCTTGGCGTTCCGGTTCATCACGACCCAGTCGCCTGCTTTATTCTTGACGGCGATCGCGTTGTTGTAGGCATCGGCGTTTTTCTTCGCGTCGAAGCTCATAAACCTCAGCACGCCCGCGTGTTTCGCCTCGAGCACCGTCTGCTCCACCACCTTGCTGGCGGTGCCCCCGATATGGAAGGTGCGCATCGTCAACTGCGTTCCGGGTTCACCGATCGACTGGGCCGCGATCACGCCGACCGGTTCACCCTTCTCGACCAGCCGGCCGCGCGAGAGATCGCGCCCGTAACATTTCATGCAGACTCCCCGCCGAGATTGGCAGGTCAGCACCGACCGGATCTTGACCCGATCCACTCCAGCCTCCACGATCCCCTTTGACCGGTCCTCGTCGATCTCTTCGTTGGCCTTGACGATGATCTCGCCGGTGACCGGATCGCGGATATCTTCCCCGGCCAGCCGGCCCAGGATACGCTCCTCAAGCGGCTGGATCACCTCGCCCCCTTCGACCAGCGCGGTCACCACGATCCCATCGGTGGTCTCGCAATCCGCCTCGCTCACGATGACGTCCTGCGAGATGTCAACGAGCCGCCGGGTCAGATAACCCGAGTTGGCGGTTTTCAAGGCGGTGTCGGCCAGTCCCTTGCGGGCCCCGTGCGTGGAGATGAAATACTGCAACACGGTCAGGCCTTCGCGGAAATTGGCTGTGATCGGCGTCTCGATGATCTCCCCGGACGGCTTCGCCATCAGTCCGCGCATGCCGCCCAACTGGCGGATCTGCTGGGAGCTGCCGCGCGCGCCCGAATCCGCCATCATAAAGATGGGGTTGAAGGCCGCCTCCGCCCGCGCGTCCCCGCCGGCGCCGAGCTCTTTCATCATCTCGTTGGCCACCTGTTCCGTCACATGGGCCCAGATGTCGATGACCTTGTTATAGCGCTCGCCGTTGGTAATCAGGCCCTCCGAGTACTGCTTCTCGATCTCGTTGACCTCCCGCTGGGCCTTGGTGATCAGCTCCTCCTTCTTCGTCGGGATATGCATGTTGTCGATGCAGATCGACACCCCCGCCTTCGTGGCGTAGAAGAACCCGATGTCCTTGATCTTATCCAACAGCACGACCGTCTCTCGATGGCCGGCCTGACGATAGACCGTGTCAATCAGCCTCGTCATCTCCTTCTTGGTCATCAGTTGATTGGCATGCGAGAACGGAATCGAGGCCGGCAGGATGGTGCCCAGCAGCACCCTCCCGACCGTCGTCGACACCAACACGCCTTCGACGCGCACCTTCACCTTCGCATGCTCCTCCACTGCCCCGGCATCGTAGGCCATCCTGACTTCTTCCGGCCCGGAGAACACCTTCCCCTCGCCTTTGGCGCCGGCCCGTTCCTTGGTGAGCCAATAGCAGCCCAGCACCATGTCCTGGGATGGGACCGCGATCGGCTTCCCGTTCGCAGGCGACAAGATATTGCTGATGGACATCATCAGCACCCGGGCCTCGATCTGGGCCTCGATGGAGAGCGGCACATGCACCGCCATCTGATCGCCGTCGAAGTCGGCGTTGAAGGCCGCGCAGACCAACGGGTGGAGACGGATAGCTTTCCCCTCGACCAACACCGGATCGAACGCCTGGATGCCCAGCCGGTGGAGGGTGGGAGCCCGGTTCAGCAGGACGGGATGCTCACGAATGACTTCGTCCAACACGTCCCACACCTCCGGACGCTCTTTCTCGACCAACCGCTTGGCGCTCTTGATCGTGGTCGCCGCGCCGCGTTCCTCCAACTTGTGAAAGATGAACGGCTTGAACAATTCCAGCGCCATCTTCTTCGGTAGCCCGCATTGATGGAGGCGGAGCTCCGGGCCCACCACGATGACCGAGCGGCCGGAATAATCGACGCGTTTCCCGAGGAGATTCTGCCGGAAACGGCCCTGCTTTCCCTTCAGCATGTCGCTCAGCGACTTGAGCGGCCGCTTGTTGGGGCCTCGAATCGCCCGGCCTCTCCTGCCGTTGTCGAACAGCGCGTCCACCGCCTCCTGCAGCATGCGCATCTCGTTGCGGATAATCACGCCGGGCGCCTTCAGCTCGATCAGCCGTTTCAAGCGATTGTTCCGGTTGATCACGCGCCGGTAGAGATCATTCAGGTCCGAGGTGGCAAACCGGCCGCCGTCGAGGGGCACCAGGGGGCGAAGCTCCGGCGGGAGGACCGGGATCACGTCCATCACCATCCACTCCGGTTTATTGCCGGACTTGCGGAACGCTTCGATCACCTTGAGACGCTTCGCATACTTCTTCTTGAGCGCCACCGACGTGGAAGTCTTGGCCTTCAGCTGCAGCTCGTCCCACAGCGCGGCGATACTGCTCTTGCGGAGCAAGTCCCGGATCGCCTCGGCGCCGATGCCAGCCTTGAACGCGCTGGCCCCATGCTGTTCCTGCAGGGTCCGGAGCTTCTCCTCCGTCAGCAGCTCTTTCTCGCGGAGCGGCGTCTCGCCGGGGTCGGTCACCACGTAGCTCTCGAAGTACAGGATTTTCTCGAGGTGCTTGAGGTTCATATCCAGCAACGTGCCGATGCGGCTCGGGACACCCTTCAAGAACCAGATGTGCGCCACCGGCGCCGCCAGCTCGATATGCCCCATGCGCTCCCGCCGCACCTTGGACTGAATCACTTCGACGCCGCACTTATCACAGACGATGCCGCGGTGCTTCATCCGCTTGTACTTGCCGCAATTACATTCCCAGTCCTTGATGGGCCCGAAGATCTTGGCGCAAAACAGCCCGTCCTTCTCCGGCTTGAAGGACCGATAGTTGATCGTTTCCGGCTTCTTCACCTCGCCATAGGACCACGACCGGATTTTTTCCGGAGACGCGATTCGGATGCGCATGGCATCGAATGAGACGGCATCGCGCGGCTTCTCAAACAAGGTGTATACGCCTTCCAATGTTGATCCCTCCTTAGCGGCTGCTGTGAGTTATTCCGCCCATCATTTCACTGGGAGGTGGCTGGGCCCCCTCCCTTTCACTCTTTGGCTTTGATCAGCTCCACGTCCAGGCCGAGGCTCTGGAGTTCTTTCACCAGCACATTGAACGATTCCGGCAGCCCCGGCTCCAGGAAGGGCTCACCCTTCACGATGGCCTCATACATTCGCGAGCGGCCCGGCACGTCGTCGGATTTCACGGTGAGGAACTCCTGCAAGGTGGAGGCCGCTCCATAGGCCTGAAGCGCCCAGACCTCCATTTCACCCAGTCGCTGTCCGCCGAACTGGGCCTTGCCGCCCAGCGGTTGCTGGGTGACCAACGAATACGGCCCGATGGACCGGGCATGGATCTTATCGTCCACCAGGTGATGCAACTTCATCATGTACATGTACCCGACGGTCACCGGGCTCCCGAACGCCTCGCCCGTCCGTCCGTCGTAGACCGTGGATTGACCGCTCCCCGACAGTTTCGCTCTCTTCAGCAGATCTTTGATCTCTTTTTCCGACGCGCCGTCAAACACAGGGCTGGAGACATGGATCCCGAGTGCCTTGGCCGCCCACCCAAGATGCGTTTCGAGAATCTGGCCCACATTCATCCGAGACGGAACCCCCAGCGGGTTCAACACGATCTCGACCGGCGTCCCGTCGGGCAGGTACGGCATGTCTTCCTCCGGGAGAATCCGCGAGACCACGCCTTTGTTCCCGTGCCGACCGGCCATCTTGTCGCCGACCGACACCTTCCGCTTCATCGCGATGTACACCTTCACCAGCTTGATCACGCCGGGCGGCAGTTCATCGCCCCGCTTCAGTCGCCCGACTCGTTCGTCGTACCACGTCTGGAGGATCTCGACCTGTTCTTTGGCGTGCCGCTCGATCTCCTCGAGCGCCTTTTGCTCGTCAGGATCGCCGAGAATGATATGCCTGACGTTCCCGTCCGACAGCTTCTTGAGGATCTCGGCTGCGAGCTTCCCCTTCTTCTTGAGGATGACATCGCCGCTCTCAGGGTCCATGAGGTCTCGCCCTACGACCTTTCCCAATAGCAGCTTGCGAAACTTCTTGTTCCTCTCCTCCTCAATGATGCGCAGCTCATCCTGGTGATCCCGCTGAAGCTTCAGGACATCCTCGCTTTCGATGCTCCTCGCCCGTTCATCCTTGTCCAGTCCTTTGCGAGAAAAGATCTTGACGTCCACGACAATGCCCTCGACCCCGGGCGGAACCTGGAGTGACGTGTCTTTGACATCGCCCGCCTTTTCGCCGAAGATCGCCCGAAGCAATTTCTCTTCGGGGGTCAACTGCGTTTCACCTTTCGGAGTCACCTTGCCGACCAGGATATCCCCCGGTTTCACTTCAGCACCGATCCGAATGATCCCGCTCTCATCGAGGTTCCGCAGCGCCTCCTCCCCGATGTTGGGAATATCGCGGGTGATATCCTCCTTCCCTAGCTTGGTGTCGCGCGCCTCCACCTCGAACTCTTCGATATGGATCGACGTGAACGTATCCTCCCGCACCAGCTTTTCGCTGATCAGGATGGCGTCCTCGAAATTAAACCCGCCCCAGGGCATGAACGCCACCGGCACATTCCGCCCCAGTGCCAGTTCGCCACGATCAATGGCCGGACCATCGGCCAGCACCTGCCCCCTTTTGACCGGCTGGCCGACCCCGACGACCGGCGTCTGGGTGATACAAGTGTTTTGATTCGAGCGTTGGAACTTGATCAATTCGTGCACATCAAGGCCCGCGTCGCCCTTCCGGCCCCCTTCCTCCTTCTTCTTGTGTTCCGCTCTCACGACGATACGCGTCGCATCCACACTCTCCACGACGCCCGCCCGTCTCGCCAGCACCACGTACCCGGAGTCCCTCGCGACGACCGCTTCCATTCCGGTGCCGACCAGAGGGACCTCCGTTTGGATCAACGGCACCGCCTGGCGCTGCATATTCGAACCCATGAGCGCCCGGTTGGCATCGTCATGCTCCAGGAACGGGATCATGGCCGTCGCAACGCTCACGACCTGCTTGGGAGACACATCCATGTATTCGACCTTGTCGGGGGTGGCGCTGATAAAGTCACCTCCGTGCCGGGCCGAGACCGTGTCCGACACCAGCCGACCTGCCGCATCGAGCTTCGAATTGGCCTGCGCGATCACGTACCGTTCGCCTTCGATCGCCGAGAGCTACTCGATTTCGTCGGTCACCCGCCCTTTGCGAACACGGCGGTAGGGTGCCTCGATAAAGCCGAAGTCGTTGATCCGCGCGTAGGTGGCGAGCGAGGTGATCAACCCGATGTTGGGCCCCTCCGGCGTCTCGATCGGACAGATCCGGCTGTAATGCGACGGGTGCACATCGCGCACCTCGAACCCCGCTCGTTCCCGCGTCAATCCCCCCGGGCCCAGCGCGGACAACCGGCGCTTGTGGGTGATCTCGGCCAAGGGGTTCGTCTGATCCATGAACTGGGACAGTTGACTGCTGCTGAAGAACTCCTTGATGGCCGCCACGACCGGTTTGGCGTTGATGAGATCGTGCGGCAACACCGTCTCCATGTCCAGGAGGTTCATCCGCTCCTTGATGCTCCGCTCCATCCGCACCAGACCCAACCGGAACTGGTTTTCAAGCAACTCGCCCACGGAACGGACTCGTCGGTTCCCCAAATGATCGATGTCGTCGATCTCGCCCTTGCCCATCTTGAGATTGACGAGGTACCGAATGACTTCCACGATATCCTGAGCCGTCAGCGTCCGTTGCTCGAGCGGGAGATCCAGTCCCAGCTTCTTGTTCAATTTGAGCCTGCCGACCGGCGAGAGATCATACCGCTTGGGGTTGTAGAACAGATTGTCGAAGAGCACCCTGGCCGTCTCGATGGAGGGCGTCTCTCCGGGCCTGAGACGTTTGTAGATCTCCACCATCGCCTCTTCCTTGGAGGCCGTCCGCTCCATCTCCAGGGTGTCGAGGATGACCGGGGTCGCCGTCGCCGCGTCCAAATAGATGACCTTGAAGCTTTCAACGTGGCCGGCGAGGATCTTATCGATCGTCGGGGTCGTCAACTTGTGGTTCTTGTCAAGAATCTTCTCCTTGCTGACCGGGTCCACGAGCTCGGTCAGGATGGCTCGCCCGACCAGCTCCGCCGCGTTGACCGGAATCTCTTTCACCCCCGCTGCACGCAGGCGGGTGATCAGGTTTTTGGTCAGCTTGGCCCCCTCCCGAACGATGGGTTCCTTGCTCCCCTTCTCCGCGACTTCCATCGGGCATTTCAGGCCGTGGTGTATCTCCGGATCCAGCTTCCGCAGCAACTTCCCTTTGACCACCCGGATCTCCTCGACCGGGTAGTACATCTTGAGCAGATCATCGGTCGAATAGCTGAACGCCTTCAGCAGAATCGTGGCCGGCATCTTCCGGCGGCGGTCGATCCGGACGTACAAGATGTCACGGGCATCAAACTCGAAGTCTAGCCAGGACCCCCGGTACGGGATGATCCGGGCGGAATACAGGACCTTGCCGCTCGCGTGCGTGCGACCCTTATCGTGGGTGAATGACGCGCCGGGCGAGCGATGTAACTGACTGACCACCACCC
>Ga0066697_10000489_pt1 | contig 13924 bp, 12 predicted proteins | sample GraSoiAngelo_146_FD_66451 | JGI IMG/M metagenome (GOLD analysis project Ga0066697, IMG submission 66451) | Grasslands soil microbial communities from the Angelo Coastal Reserve, California, USA - 14_1009_05_30cm | ecosystem: Environmental > Terrestrial > Soil > Grasslands | place: USA...
GTCGAAGTAGGCCTTCGAGTGAAAGTAGTTCCAGGTCGGGGCGTTCATCGGCTGGCCCGAGGCCGGCAGGACGATCTGGTAACCCTTCTGGCCGAGCAGGTAGCTCCCGTTCGAGGCCGAGCCGGCGACCCCGTTGCCGTTCAGCACGGTCAGCGTCGTCTTGGAGGGCGGCAGCGTGAAGTGTTTCTTGAGCTTTCGCCCCAGCGCGACGGCGGTATTCGTGCGGGCGGTCTCGACGTTCGGGTTCATGAAGCTCTGCACGGCGCTGTCGATCGTCGACTGCGACGCGAAGAGCTCGTTGTAACCCGTCACCTGCGTCAGTTTCGTCTGGAAGACGTGCCCGGAAGGAAGCCCCTGCGCGAACTTCGCGTAGCTGTAGATCGTGCTGAGATTGAAGTCGTGGCCCTGGGGAGAGGCGATCTCGACGTAGTGGTGCTCCTTGATCCTGTTGACGAGGCCCACCACACTCTGGGCGCCTAGTGAATGCGCCGCCTGTTGGCGCATGGCGGATATGAACTCCTGCTGGCGCGCGAGCCGATAGAGGTCGGAATCCGTGTGGCGGTAGCGGACGAACTCGAGCGCCTGGCGGCCGTTCAGGAGCTGGTACCCGGGTTGGAGGTCGATGTCCGCGAAGTTCGTCGCGATCGTGCCGACGTTCTTGTTGTAGTAGCGCCGGTCGACGTCCATCCAGACCCCGCCGAGCTTGTTCACGGTCGCGACGAAGCCGCCGAAGTTCACGCTGATCATGTAGTTGACGGGTAGGCCCGTCAGGTGCCGCACGGTCTCGAGCGAGCCGGTCGAGCCGCAGATCGCGTAGGCGCTGTTTATCCGCCCGTGATCGACCGGATAGGCGGATTTTCCGCAGTAGATCGGCACGACGAGGTCGCGTGGGAACGAAAGCAGCGAGATGGTCTTCGTACCTGGGTCCGCCCGGATCAGCATCATCGTGTCGGAGCGCGAAGGTGACCCCGTGCCGTCGCCCGCGCGGTGGTCGTAGCCGATCACGAGGGCGATGGCGGCCTGGTGTGGATCGTTCACGACGGCGAGATGTGACTGCGTCTTCTTGCAGTCGAGCGTCTGACACCGAAAAGCCGCAGCGGTCTCGTGCGCCCAAAGGTAGAAGCCGCCGACGAGGCCCGAGACGAGCATCAGGAGCACGACGAAGAGCGAGAGGAAGAACTTGCCGATCACCTTCCCCAGCCCGGGCTTGGTGGGCGGCGGCTGACGGTAGAGCGTGACGGGGGAAAGCGTCCCGGGCGGGATCTCCCCATACCCGTTGCCGTTCACCTCGGCGCCGCGGCCGATTCCTCTCTTGAGCGTCGTCCTCATAGGGAAAAAGCGAGAACGCCCGTCGCCGCGTCCGCCTCGATCAGGATAGCCGACCCTTCGGAGGGCCTAGACAGTTGCCTGGGTAAGCGCTTCCTCGGCCAGGCGGCAACCCTCGACGAGCGCGCGCAGCTTGTCGTACGCGACCTCCCAGCTGCGTGTGCGTAGCCCGCAGTCGGGGCAGACGTGGATCCGCGCCGGGTCGCCGAAGACCTCGACCGCGTAGAGGATCCGGTCGCGCACGAGCTCCGGCGACTCGACGAAGTCCGTGTGGATGTCGAGCACGCCGAGCCCGAGAATCGGGTCGTACGGCAGGTCGCGGAACTTCGAGATCACCTCGTACCCTGGCCGGTCGGCGCCCGAGGTGCCGAGGTCGCGGCTGTCGTAGTTGGCGAAGCCGACGCAGTACTGGCGGCAGCCGCTCATGCCCTCGATCGCCGGGAAGAAGAGGTCGTAATCCGAGAAGCAGAGGTGCGTCGAGAAGAAGGAGTCGAGGCCCTCGACGCTGACGTTGAAGCTCTCGACGAAGAGGTCGAGCTCGTCGGCCTCGGTCGAGGCGCCGGGCTCGTCGATCTGAATCCAGTCGGCGCCGAGCCCGATCAGCGCCTCGAGGTTGGGGCGGATCAGGTTGCGGGCGATGTCGAGGGTCAGCTCGCGGCGCGCGGCGATCTCCTGCTTGCGGCCGTAGCCCGCGCCGAGCCGGCCCTCCTTCGGCGTGTGGTGCTCGTCGTAGCTCCAGATCGCCAGCGTGTACGCGCCTGTGATCGGGATTTTCAGCCGCGCCCTCGCGACCGACTGCAGGAACGAAAACTCCTCGTTGTGGTACGGCTCGCGCACCGACACGGGGCCGACCGCCGCCGACTTGGAGTAGTACTTGTTGTCGAAGCTCCGCACGGTGCCGCGCGGCTCGAAGCCGTTGGAGTGCGCGATCGCCCACGCGTACATCTCGCTGCGGAGCTGCTCGCCGTCCCAGATGACGTCCAAGCCTGCAGACTCCTGGAGCCGGACGCAGTAGCGGCTCGACCAGTGCGCGATCTCGTCGGCGTCGGCGTTGCCGCGCTCGAGCGTCTCGACGAGCTCCTCGTAACCCTCGACGCCGACCTTCTGGCCCCAGCCGCGCGCGTGCTCGATGTCGCTCGGATCGAGCTCGCGACCCTGCGCGGTCTTGACCAGCCACGGCGGCTTCGCCAGCGAGCCGATCTCGTGGGTGAGGAACTTCTGTCCGTTCAAGCCGCCGCCTCCGTGGTCGCCGTCTTCGCCTTGCCGAGCCGCGCGAGCTTCTCCTGCGCGAACGGCTGCGAAACGTACTGGAGATCGCCGTTCGGGACGAGGGCGATCCGCTCGACGTCCAAGCGCTCGACGAAGGCCGCGATCTCACGCGGCTCTTCCAGGACAGAGCTCCGGGCATCCACGACCCCGGCGAGCAGCAGTTTGTCGAAGCCGTCGGGCAGATCCTCGAGGTGCGTCGCGTAGAAGTCGATCCCGAGCCCCTCGACCGGGAGGTCGGCGGCACCCTCCTCGAGCGCACGCTTCGCGTCGCCGAACTCGAGCCAGAGGGCCAGCTTCGGCCCGCCGGTGAGGGCTGCCAGCGCCTCGGCGAGATCCTCGAGCTTCGCGTCCTCGTCCCGGGCGAAGAACGGCTCGGCGAGCACGACGAGCTCGGCGTCGAGGCCCTCGAGCGCCGGCTTCAAGACGCCCTCCGCGAGCACCGTCGGCGGAATTCCGGTCCCGTGGGCGAGCGCGTACGGCGAGGGGAGCGTGACGAGCCGCCGTGCGGGGAGCTGCGCGACGTAACCCTCGTCGAGAGACCGCGAGAGCTTCGGCGTCGCGCTAGTGGCCTTGGGGGCGCGGTAGAAGGTGTTGGTGTCCAGGAAACGCGTCAGCGCGCCCGTCTCGAGCCCGTCCGCCGCCTCGAGCAACGGGCGGAAGTGGTCTTGCCAGCGGAGCATCCCGTCGGCGAGGAGGTCGAGGCCGGCCGCCTGCTGGGCGGACACGACCTCGGCGAGATCGCGCTCGACCTGCTCGTCCACGGCCTCCGGAGTGGTTCGGCCGCGGTCGAGGTCGCGCGTCGCCTGGACGAGCGCCTCGGAGCGCGGGTAGATCCCGGGGACGAAGGCCTGCAGCTCAGGCACGGCCCACTACCGTCAGCTGGTTCTCGGCGTGCCGGATGCGCTGCTCGAGCTGCCAGCGGTCGGCGTCGGACTCGCCGCGCTCCACGCGCTCCAGCTCGGCCTGCGCATCCTCGAGCTGTTTGCGTGCCCGCTCGTCGTCGACGTGCCGTGCGTCGACTGCGTCGTCGACCAGCGCCAGGGCGCGATCCTGCTCGACCTTGAAGAACCCCGGGCCGGTCGCGAACTCGAGCACGTCCTCGGTCGAGCGGTCCTTGTACACGCGCGTGGAGCCTGCCTTCAGCAGCGCCACCAGCGGCGCATGGCGTGCGAGCACGCCGATCTCGCCGTCAGCGCCGGGGACGACCAGCATCTCGACCTCGCCCTCGAACGCCGCTCCCTCGGGCGTGACGAGGGACACGCTGAACGTGCGCTCCGCCACTACGCGGCAGCAGGCTCCGGCTCGCGGACGTCTTCCTCGGGCTTACCGGCCTCCGCCCCAGCAGCTTCGTCGCCGGCAAGCCGCTTCGCCTTCTCGACGGCCTGCTCGATCGTGCCGACCATGTAGAAGGCCTGCTCCGGAAGCTCGTCGTGCTTGCCCTCGATGATCTCCTGGAAGCCCTTGATCGTGTCCTCGAGCCGCACGTACTCGCCCGTCTGGCCGGTGAACTGCTCGGCAACGAAGTTCGGCTGCGAGAGGAAGCGCTGGATCCGCCGCGCCCGCGTGACCGTCACCTTGTCCTCGTCCGAGAGCTCGTCGATCCCGAGGATCGCGATGATGTCCTGCAGGTCCTTGTAGCGCTGCAGGATCTCCTGGACGCGCGTCGCCGTCGCGTAGTGCTCGTCCGAGACGATCCCGGGCTGCAGCGCGCGGGAGACAGAGTCGAGCGGGTCGACCGCCGGGTAGATGCCCATCTCGACGATCGTGCGCGAGAGCGTTGTCGTCGCGTCGAGGTGGGCGAATACGTTGGCAGGCGCCGGATCGGTGAGGTCGTCGGCCGGCACGTAGATCGCCTGGATCGAGGTGACCGAGCCGCTGCGCGTCGAGGTGATGCGCTCCTGCAGCTGGCCCATCTCGGTGGCGAGTGTCGGCTGGTAGCCGACCGCACTCGGCATACGCCCGAGCAGCGCGGAGACCTCGGAGCCCGCCTGGACGAAACGGAAGATGTTGTCGATGAAGAGCAGCACGTCCTGGCCCTGTTCGCGGAAGTACTCCGCCATCGTCAGCCCGGAGAGGCCCACCCGCAGCCGCGCCCCCGGCGGCTCGTTCATCTGCCCGTAGACGAGCGCCACCTTGTCGAGGACCTTGGACTCCTGCATCTCGAGCCACATGTCGTTGCCCTCGCGCGTGCGCTCGCCGACGCCGCAGAAGACCGAGACGCCCTCGTGCTCCCTGGCGATGTTGTGGATCAGCTCCTGGATCAGCACCGTCTTGCCGACGCCTGCGCCGCCGAAGAGACCCACCTTGCCGCCCTTCACGTAGGGAGCGATCAGGTCGACGACCTTGAGGCCGGTCTCGAAGATCTCCGTGGTCGGGCTCAGGTCCTCGAAGTCGGGGGGATCGCGGTGGATCGACCAGCGCTCGTCTCCCTCGACGGCCTCTTCGATGTGGTCGATCGTGTCGCCAAGGACGTTGAAGATGCGGCCCAGCGTCGCGTTGCCGACCGGCACCGAGATCGGCCCACCCGTGTCGACGACGTCGACGCCGCGCGGGATGCCGTCGGTCGAGTCCATCGCCACCGCGCGGACGCGGTCGTCGCCCAGGTGCTGCTGGACTTCGGCGATCACGTCGATCGCCGGACGGCCGTCGCGCTCGGGGACCTGGATCCGCAGCGCGGTGTTGATCTCGGGCAGGTTGCCCGGGAAGACGGCGTCGACGACAACGCCCTTGATCTCGACCACCTTGCCGACGTTGCGGGCGCCGTCTTTCGTCTGGTCGTCAGCCATTGTTCTCCTGGAGTAGTGGGCCCAGCTCCCGGTGGCGCAGCCTGAAGCGCCGACCGAGCGGTCCGAGTCTACCGAAGCGCCGGCCCTCCGGATTCAGGAGAGCAGCGGTGCGCTGCCGCTCGAGCGCCGTCGCCACCCGGGCGACGTGGTCGAGTGTTCAGACGTACGAAGTGACAGGGGACGGATGCACTGCTCAGACAGTATCGCCGCAGCTGCGAGCGTTACCGCTGCGTTACGACGGGACCGCCCTGCAGCGTTCCGTTCGCGCCCGCAGCGAGGCGGCCGGCCGGCCTGTTGCTTTGCCTCTCGAGCGCGCGGGAGGTGCTGAGATTCATCGTGTCGGGACCGGCGCTCGTCGCTGCCGAGGCCGGCGTGGCGTCGATGCCGCTCCCCAACCGGCCCACCGGGCCGCTCTTGAGCGAGGACGAGGCGACGATGCTCCCCAGCCCGACCGCAGCCACGGCCATCGCCGCCGCGGCGGGTGCCAGCCGCATGCGCACACGGCGTCGCGTGCGGCCGATCACGACGCCGTCGAAGCGCTCGTGAGGAGCCGAGCGAAGCGCGCCGGTGAGGCCGCTGATCGCTGACCTGAACTCGGTGCACGTCCGGCAGTCCTCGAGATGGGCGTCGAGCAGGGCGCGCTCGAACGTGGACAGCTCGCCGTCCAGCTCCAACGAGGCCCATTCGCGGGCGCGCTCGCAGTTTCCGTTCACGCGTCTCACAATTGCTCTGACGCCGTTGATTTCCAGAAGTTAGCCCCGTTAATCACAGAAAATCGACCGAACCCTCAGAAGATCGAGTGCCTTCCGTCGAGCAGCACGCCGATGGCGACCAGGATGATGCCGAGGCCGACCAGAACCGCCGAGGTGTTGATCGCCTCCTCCTGCTCGCCCAGAGTCGCCCAGCGCAGCCGCCGGTCGCCGCTCAGGACTCCGAACGGCGTCGCCACAGGGCGCGCCGACTCCGATTTCACGCGTGCGGGCCCGCGGTTCCCGAGGAAGAACCCCGCGACCATCAGGAAGCAGCCCATCAGGTAGAACCCGAGCACCAGCGAGCGGTCGATCGACGAGCCGACCACCAACCCGATGAGAAGCGACACGGCCGCGGTCACGGCAACCGACAGCAGCACCGCGATGGCGAGACGGCGAAGCGCAGCGCGCAACATAAGCGTTAGCTCTAGGCGGGCAGCTCCTCGCGCGATTGCGAGGAGGGCGACTGGACGGGCGAGGAGGCACGCCGAATCTCATCGGCACTCATGGGCCAGCGCTCGAGCGGATAGTGGCAAGCGGCCACGTGCCCGTTCCCGAAGGGATACAGCGGCGGTTCCTCGACGTCGCAGTGTCCCTGCACGAAGCGCGGGCAGCGCGGATGGAAGTGGCACGCGCTCGGTGGGTTCACCGGGCTGGGCACGTCGCCCTCCAGCACGATCGGCTCGCGCTTCCTGCCGAGCGCCGGGTTCGCGATCGGCACCGCCGAGAGGAGCGCGCCCGTGTAGGGGTGCTTGGGCTCGGCGTAGAGCAGGTCTCTCGAGGCGATCTCCACGACCTTGCCCAGGTACATCACCAGCACGCGGTCGGAAATGTGCCGGACGACGTTGAGATCGTGCGCGATGAAGATGTATGTCAGACCGAAGTCGTCCTGAAGGTCCTTGAGCAGGTTGAGGATCTGCGCCTGCACGGACACGTCGAGCGCTGAGACCGGCTCGTCGCAGACGATCAGCTTCGGGTTGACGGCAAGCGCCCGCGCGACGCCGATCCGCTGGCGCTGCCCCCCGGAGAACTCGTGCGGAAAGCGGTTGTAGTGCTCCGGATTGAGCCCGACCACCTCGAGCAACTCCTGGACACGCATCTTGATCTCGGACGACGACCCGAGGTTGTGCACTTCGAGGGGCTCGCCGATGATGAAGCCGACGCGCTTGCGGGGATTGAGCGACGCGTACGGGTCCTGGAAGATCATCGTCATCTCGCGCCGGATCGGACGCATGGCGGTCCGCGAGAGCTTGGTGATGTCGCGCCCGTCGAAGCTGATCCCTCCGCCGGTCGTGTCGAGGAGCTTGACGATGCAGCGGGCCAGGGTCGACTTGCCGCAGCCGGACTCGCCGACGATCCCCAGCGTCTCGCCCTTCTTGACGCTGAACGAGACGCCGTCGACCGCCTGCACCGAGCCGATCTGCTTCTGGAAGATGATGCCGCGCGTGATCGGGAAGTACTTCTTGACGTCGTTGACGACGAGCAGCTCGTCGCCGCGCGCCTCGGGGGCCTGCGCAGCTTCCATCAGCCGGCCTTCGCCATCGTCGCTTCGAGCAGCTTCGCCGCCTCGCGGTCCTTCGTCTCCTCGTCGAGATGGCACGCCTGGAGGTGCTCGGGATCGCGCTGCGTCGGCACGAGCTCCGGAACGGTCGTCTTGCAGACCTCCATCACGTGCGGGCAGCGCGGATGGAAGCGGCAGCCGGCCGGCGGCCGGAGCAGCGAGGGAGGCTGGCCGGGGATCTGGATCAGCCGGTCGAGGTCGGTCTCGAGGCGAGGGAGCGAGCCCATCAGGCCCCAGGTGTACGGATGCTGGGGCCGGCCGAAGAGCTGGTCCACGTCGGCGTGCTCGACGACCCGGGCCGCGTACATGACGAGCACGTCGTCCGCCGTCTCCGCGACCACGCCGAGATCGTGCGTGATGAAGATGATCGCGCTGCCGAAATCCTCCTGCAGGCGCTTCATCAGGTTGATGATCTGCGCCTGGGTGGTCACGTCGAGCGCAGTGGTCGGCTCGTCTGCGATCAGCAGGTCGGGGTCGTTGATGAGCGCCATCGCGATCATCACGCGCTGGCGCATCCCGCCGGAGAACTGATGCGGGTAGTCATCGATGCGTCCCTCGGCGCGGGGGATCCCGACCGCCTTCAGGAGCTCGACCGCGCGGGCCCGCGCGACGCGCTGGGAGACGTCGCGGTGGAGCTGGACGGCCTCGATCAGCTGGTTCCCGATCGTCTGCACGGGGTTCAGCGACGTCATCGGGTCCTGGAAGATCATCGAGATCTCGTTCCCCCTGACGTCGCGCAGCTCACGCGGCTTCATGTCCAGGAGGTTCTTGCCCTTCCAGAGCGCCTCGCCGCTCGAGACGGTGTTGCGCTTCGCGTTCAGGCCCATGATCGTCAGGCACGTCACGCTCTTCCCGGAGCCCGACTCGCCCACGATGCCGAGGGTCTCGCCTTTCTCGAGCGAGAACGAGACGCCGTCGACGGCACCGACGATGCCGTCCTCGGTATGGAAGGACGTTCGTAGGTCCTTGACTTCGAGAAGCGCCACTTGAGGTTCTAGGTTAGCCGGATTCGGGGGTCGATCCAGGCGTATAAGACGTCCACGATCAGGTTGAAGAGCAGGATCGCGATCGTCGCGAACACGACCACGCCCTGGACGGTCGCGAAATCATTTGACTGAACCCCGATGATCAAGCTCCTGCCCAGCCCGGGGAGCTGGTAGACGGTCTCCGTGAAGATCGCGCCGCCGAGGGCGACCCCGATGTCCATCCCGAGCATCGTCACCACGGGCAGAAGCGCATTGCGGAGCACGTGCGAGAACAGGACCCGCCGCTCGGGAGCTCCTTTCGCCCTGGCCGTGCGCACGAAGTCCTCGTTCAGGGTCTCCATGACGTTCGCCCTGATCATCCGGGCGTAGAGCGCCGCAAACAGGATCGCGAAGGTGCACCACGGCAAGATCATGTGGTAGAACCACTGCCAGGGGCCACCCGGCAAACCGGAGTCCTTGGGAGCGCCGAAGAAGTTTGCGTAGTTCGCGATCGGCGTCCACTTCAGCTTCACGCCGAAGAGGTACTCGAAGATCAACCCGATCCAGACGGGGTGCGCGGAGATCCCGATCAGGACGAACACCATCGCAGTCCTGTCTAAGAGCGACCGCGGCTTCAGCGCCGAGTACACGCCGATCAAGAGCCCCATGATCATCCAGAGGATCGCGCCGCCGAAGACGAGCGAAGCCGTCACCGGCGCAGCCTTGCCGATCGCCTGGTTGATGCTCTGTCCGGTCGCGTACGAGTGCCCGAGGTTCTGTTGGAACACCAGTCGCTTGAAGAAGCGCCAGTACTGGACGTAGATCGGCTTGTCCAGCCCGTAGTGCTCGGTCACGAGCTTCAGGCAGGCGGGCTGCGCCTGATCGCCTCCGCACTGGGCGCGGGCCGGGTCGTTGGGCCCCATGAAGAAGATCACGAACGTGACGAACGTGATCACGATGAAGAGAAGAACCGCCCAGAGGATTCGCCTGATCAGGTATCGGAACATCTCTCGCGCTCCCTCCTCTGGATCCTATCTCAGTAGACGTGAGGCGCCGGCCAGTGCCGGCGCCTCACGTCGTCTTTCCGGTTCTGCAGTCCCTCCTACTTCAGCGCCATCGCGCCGATGCTGAAGTCAGAGTAGATCCCCTGGAAAACGAGGGACTTCGGGTTCACCCGATTGGAGAAGAGGTACCGCGTGTTGTACGTACGCGTGACGGCCATCGGCGCGACCTGCTTCATGATGTCGATGTCCATCTGGCTGTAGACCTTCAGCCGCCTCGGTCCGACGAGCTTGGCCGCTGAAGCCATCTTCTTGTTCCACTTCGGGATGTTCATGTACGAGTAGTTCACGTTGTTGTCCGCCTGGATCGACGGTCCGTAGAGCAGGATGTTGATCCAGTCGTACGGGTCCGGGTAGTCCGAGCACCAGCCCATCGACACGCCCATGTCGGCGTCGTTACCTTTGACGCCCATAGCCGTGTAGATGTTGCCGCCGGAGAAGCCCTTCATCGTGATGTTCCCGGCCTGGAAGCCGAGGTTGATGAGGTCCTGCCGGACGATCTGGGCCTGTGCCGGGTTTATCGTGCCGGACGAGCGGTAGTACACGGTGATCTTCCCGCTCTTGAGGTGACCCTTGGCGAGCTTCTTGGCGGTCGTGAGGTTCCGCTTGTAGATGGTCACGTTTCTCCAGCCTGGCACTGCCGGGTTGAAGATGTGCGTCCAGACGTCACCCGCGAACGGGCCGGCCTGGCCGACGTACGGACCGCGGTTGACCGCGTAGTTGATCGCCTTGCGGAGGTTCGTGTTGCCCTTGAACAGGCTATTCGACATGTTCAGAGGCAGGTAGCCGGTGCAGTTCTGCGACTTCGCCCAGAAACGGGTCTTGTTCTTCCCGTACTGGTTCGCAACACCCTGAACCTGATCCGGAGGAAGCGTGTTGTCCTCGTCGATCTGGTTCGCCTGCGTCTGGTTGAAGAGCGTCTGCTCGGTCTGGTTCCAGAAGACGTCCAGACCGGCCAGGTTGTGCGGCCGCGTGCGGCCGGGGCCCTTCGAGTAGTGCGTGTTCTTCCTGATCGACGTCAACTGGTTGACGTCGTTGCGCGAGTAGAAGTACGGCCCGGCCGAAGGCAGGTTGCTGCCGTTGACCGTGACGACTTCCTTGTCGAGCGGGAGCTTGGTCGAAGTTGCCTGGAAGAACGGCATCGTGATCTTCGCCATGAACGTACCGTCAGCCTTCGTCAGGTGGATGATCAGCTTGTTGCCCTTGACGACGACGCCGCTGACGTGCTGCGCCTGGCCGTCGTTCACCTTCTTCGCCCCGACGATGTTCGTGCCGCTCGGGTCAGTGATGAACTGCGCACCGGGCGAGGCGAGATCCTTGTTCGCCACCCGGTCGATCGCGTACTTGAAGTTCTTCGCGGACACTGCCGCGCCATCACTGAACTTGAAGCCCTTCCGGAGCGTGAACGTGTACACCTTGCCGTTCCTCGACACGGTGAACTTCGAGGCGACCTCGGGCACGAGCTTCGTGCCAACCGGGCCGGCCTTGTCCGGATAGTTGTAGAGCTTCGCTGCGGTCGCATACTCGAGCCACCACGCGGTGGTGATGTAAGCGAGTTGCGGGTCGACCTGGACTGACGCACCTTCCGTCCCGTACTTCCAGATCCCGCCCTGCTTCAAAGCATGATTGGCGGTCCCTGCACTCGCAAAGCTCGCTGCGACCAGAAGGCTTGCTCCGACCACGAGCATTGCGGCCGAAAGCCATAGCCGTCTGTGCATGTCTCTCCTTTCCGTGAACTCGAACCGAGGCTCGCTCGGCCCGGGACGGGCGCCTGGCCCCGTCCACACGCTTGAGACGTGCAAGTAAAGGTTTGGTTAGTGGCTGCTCGGGGCCTGGTACCAGACGGCTTACATATTGCTGGCGCGCGGGTCGAACGCGTCCCGAAGCCCGTCCCCGAGCAGGTTGAACGCGAGCGTCGTCAGCAGCACCGCGAGGCCGGGCCAGACCATCAGCAGCGGCCGCGTCGTGTAGAAGTCCGGGCCGCTCGAGAGCAGGTTCCCCCAGCTCGGCTCGAACTTGATCCCGACCCCGAGGAACGACAGCCCCGCTTCGAGGAGCACGTAGCTCGCGACGGTCAGCGTCGAGTAGACGATGATCGGTGCGACGAGGTGCGGCAGCACGTGTGAGCGGATGATCCTGGTGTTGCTGGCGCCGATCATGCGGGCCGCCTCGACGTACTCCTTCTCGCGGATCGAGAGCACCTGGGCGCGCATGATGCGTGCCGGGTAGAACCAGCCGAAGAGGCTGAAGATCACGACGAGCGTGAGCACGCCCTTCGGGAAGATTCCTAAGGTGATCTTGTCGAGCTGCGGCCCGACCGTCGCCGCCAGCGAGATAACGAAGATCAGGAGCGGGAACGCCATCGTCACCTCGGTTAACCGCGAGATGATCGTGTCGACCCAGCCGCGGAAGTATCCCGCCGTCGCGCCGAGGAGGACCCCGATGATCATCACCCCCAGCGTCGAAAGGCCCGCGACCTCGAGCGAGATCCTGGCTCCGTAGATCAGTCGCAGGAACTCGTCCTGCCCCAGCCGGTTGGCCGCGCCCAGCACGAGGACGTTCTTCTTGCCCGTGGCCTCGTTCGTGACGTGCGTCCACGGGTTTGCCGGCAGGCCGGCCAGGTTGACGGCCGGCGCCGTCAGGAAGAGGTCGTTCGGCCCGTGCCCGACGTAGTGCTTGGCGATCGGGGCCCCGGCAAAGGCGATCAGGATCAGCAGGATGATGAAGGCCCCGCTGCCGATCGCGACCTTGTCGCGCCTGAACCGGCGCCAGATGAGCTCCCAGTACCCGCGGGCGCGGATCGCCTCGACCTCGCCGAGCGCCCCGCCCGTCTCGGCCGCTACTGCCGCGCCGAGCCCACCGGCGCCGGTGGAAACGACGATTTCTTGTTCGCGACGAGCCATGAGAGCCGGGTTCGCAGACTATAGACGAGCGGAAACGGCGGAGGTTTGCCGCGACTTACTGAGTGAGGGCGTCCGCGCCGGCCACGACCTCGAGGATCTCCTGGGTGATCTCGGCCTGGCGGGCGCGGTTCAGGTCGAGCGTCAGGCTGTCGATCAGCTCGACCGCGTTCTTGGAGGCATTCCGCATCGCGGTCATGCGGGCGCCGTGCTCGGACGCGGCCGACTCGAGCAGCGCGCGGTAGACCTCGGTCTCGAGATAGACGGGCAGGAGCCGCTCGAGGATCTGCTCAGGCTCGGGCTCGTAGATGAAGTCTCCCATCAGCGCTCGCTCATGCTCCTCCTCATCCTCTTCGCGGCCGAGCACCTCCTCCGAGATCGGCAGCACCTGCTGTTCCGTGACGCGCTGGACGAGCGGCGAGACGTAGTGGTTGTAGACGAGCACGGCGCGGTCGATCTCGTCTTCGCCGTAGAGCTCGGCAAGCCGGTGGGCGACCGCCTGGGCGTCGCGGTAGCCGGGCCGGTCGGTGAAGCCGGTCCAGGCCTGCTCGACCTCGTAGCGGCGGAACCGCAGGGTCGAGCGGCCCTTCCGCCCGACGACGAGCCAGCGCACCTCCCTGCCCTCCGAGCGCAGCGAGCGCTCGAGCGCGAAGGCGCGCCGGAGGATCTGCCCGTTGAATGCGCCGGCAAGGCCGCGGTCGCCGGTGAGCGCCACGATCGCGACCCGGCGCGGCTCGCGCTCCTGGAGCAGCGTCAGGCCGCGCAGCGACGAGGCCGCCCGCGCGGTGCCGGCCGTTAGCTCCTGCATCCGGTCGGCATAGTCGCGAAGCTGGACGATCCGCTCCTCGGCCCGCCGCAGCCGCGCCGCAGCGACGAGCTCCATCGCCTTGGTGATCTTGCGCGTGTTCCCGACGGAGCGGATCCGCCGCTTGATGTCCTGCAGCGTCGCCATTACGCGACCAGCGGCTCCTCTTCCTTGACCGCGAAGGTGCCCTTGAACTTCTCGATCTGCTGGTTCAGGCGCTCCGCGAGCTCATCGGGCAGGTCGCCGGTCTCCCGGATCTCCTTGGAGATCGACTCGTCGGCGCGCATGTACTCGCGCAGCTCCTCCTGGAAGCGCGGCACGTCCGAGGTCGGGATGTCGTCCAGGTAGCCGTTGATGCCCGCGTAGAGCGCGACGACCTGCTCCTCCATCGGCCACGGGTCGTACTGCGGCTGGTTCAGCGTCGCGACCATCCGCTCCCCGCGCGCGAGCGTCCGCTGCGTGGCCGGATCGAGCTCGGAGCCGAACTGCGCGAAGGCCTCCA
>Ga0066697_10000504_pt1 | contig 13849 bp, 9 predicted proteins | sample GraSoiAngelo_146_FD_66451 | JGI IMG/M metagenome (GOLD analysis project Ga0066697, IMG submission 66451) | Grasslands soil microbial communities from the Angelo Coastal Reserve, California, USA - 14_1009_05_30cm | ecosystem: Environmental > Terrestrial > Soil > Grasslands | place: USA...
TGGGGTCGCGACCGCGTTGGCGGCCAGGCTGACGTCGTCGAACCAGAAGGTGCCGGGGACCGAGCTCTGCACGCCGAGCCAGACGCGGACCGTTCCGGCCGGCGCCACGTACGTGCTCGTCAGCTTCGACCAGGTGCCGCTGCCCGAGAAGGCCAGGTCCAGGTGCGGGCCGACCTCGAGCCCGCCGGCGTCGAGGCTGATCACGGTGAGGAAGCCGCCGTTCGTCGTCGAGCGCTCCCAGCCGCTCACCGTGTAGGTCTGGCCGGCGACGACGGTGATGACCTCGGCGCTGCCCTGCCACGCCGCCGTCGCGACGAGCTTGAGCGCGCTCGTGCCGGTGTGCGCGTTCGCCGGGTTCACGTCGATGCCGGCGCTCGGGCTCAGGCCCCAACCGGCGCTCGCGGCCTCGAAGCCACCGTTCACGATCAGCTCGTTGGGCACCGGCGGCGGCGTCGGCAGCGGGGTCGCCGTCGGTGCCGGTGTCGGCGCCACGGTGGGCGTCGGCGTCGGCGCGGCGGTCGGCGCGACGGTGGGCGTGGCCGTCGGGGCCACGGTGGGAGTCGGCGTCGGCGCCGTCGTCGGCGTGGCGCTCGGGGCGGAGGTTGGCGCCGCGGTCGGCGTCGGCGTGGGGCCGACCGTGGGAGTCGGCGCGGCCGTGGGCGACGGGGTCGCGGGCGGCAACGTGGGCCCGATCGTCGGCGCGGCCGTGGGCGTCAGGGTCGGCGCCGCCGTGGGTGCGATCGTCGGCGCGGCCGTCGGCGCCCCGGTCGGTGCCGCGGTCGGGGCGTTGGTGGGCGTCGCGGTGCCGCTTGCGGCCGGGGCGGTGGTCGGGGTCGCGGTCGGCACCGGAGGCGGCGCGTTCGGCGCTCGCGCCGGGATCACCGCGAACGATGCGGCCGTCGGCTGCGAGCTGTACAGGGTCTTCCAGCCCGTGGCGAAGGCCTGCAGCGTGACGGTGTAGGTGCCCAGCGCCGCGCTCGAGGGGACGTTCCACGAGAGCTGGTAGGTGCGCGCCTTGTCGGGATCGAAGGCCTGCTCGTTGAACCACTTCTGGTGCGCGAGCGCGGTGCCGTCCGGGACGAAGACCTCGATCCCGACGACGGCGCTCGCCGACACGCTGCTCTTGAAGACCGCCGACACCGTGACCGTGTCCTGCGCCGCGACGTTCGCGGGGTCGACGGTCGCGGTCGACGCGAAGGTCGTGATCCCCGTCGGCCTCTGGGGCTGGCCCTGCGTCTGCGCGGTCGGCGTGACCACCGAGGCGGAGGTCACCGTGACGAGGCTGACGATGCCGTCGTCTTCCAGCCAGGTCACCCCGTCGGCGACCGCCCGGAGGCGGAGCATGTACGTGCCGGGCGTCGCGGGCGCACGAATCTTGAACGTGAAGGTGCCGATCCCGCCGGGCGCGACGTTCGGCTCGGTCTGCACGGCCACCCGGTCGGCGGTCGGCCAGCCCGCGGCGAGCGACACCTGCGAACGGTCGTCGCCCGCGACGCCGAGGTTGACCTGAGCGCTGGGGACTCCCTTGAGCCAGGTCCGCGTGCCGGTGTTCTGAAGCCGGACGGTGAGCGGCGCGCTCGTTTCGCCCACCCGCAGGAGGGGGTTCCGCGATTGGTCGACGAGCTGGCTGTGGAAGCCGAAGTCGCTCGCGATCATGAGGACCGTCCCGTCGTCCTCGAGCCAGGTCAGGCCGTCCACCACGAGCCGGAGGGGGATGGGGTACGCGCCGACCTTGTCGGGGGCGCGCACGCTGAAGGTGAAGGTGGCGACGCCTCCCGGGAGCACGGTGTCTTCGACGGGCGCCGCGATGCGGTTCGCAGACAGCCAGCCGGCGGCGATCTTCGAGTCCGCGAACTGCGCGGAATCACCGCGAACGGCGAGGGTGACCTCGCGACCGGCGACCCCTCGCTGCCAGGGCGCGAGCCCGACGTTGCGGTAGTGGACCGAGGTTACGGCGGTCCGGCCGGGGGCGACCGTGAGCGTCGGAACGTTCTCGGCGAGGATGGCGTGGAACGCGAGGGCGGCGAGATTCGGGGACAGCGGGACCCAGACGGCGGACCCGATCACGAGAAGGGGCGCCATGAGCAGCACGACGAGCAACCGCTTCACCGGGAAGCCGGCGGCGCGTGGTAGTGCCTGGGTCGAATACATCCTTCGGCGTTCCTCCAGGCGCAGGGATAGGCCCGGGGGAGGCCGACTACGAGAGGGAAACAGGTCTAGGGGCGCGTACTAGGAGGCGGGCGCGCTTTCGGGCCAGGACCGAACGAGTCCGTGCACGAAAGTCGGCCCGTTACGGCAGCCACACGGAGAAGCCACGGGCGGGGGGAGGGGTGCCCGAAGCTCCCTCACCACCGACCGACACCGGCGCGATACGGGCCCTCTCCCTTTCTTATGGCCGGCGCGGCCGCGAGCGATTGCTCCGGGCAGCGCGGCGGACGACAATCGCGCGCCGTGGCAGTGGGAAGGGTGGGCGCGATGACGACGGGCGGGGTCCTCGGTGCGATCGCCGGACTCGGGATCGGCGTCCTGCTGGCGATCCCGGCGGCGGACGCGGTTCGCGGCGGACTGCCCGTCGTGTTCGGCTCTGCCGGAGCCCTCGCCCTCGCGGGAATCGCTCTCGCGTACTGGCGCAGCGGGCCGCAACTGCGACGACAACGTTCTCGACCCGCTGACGTTGAGTCCCTAGTGTTCCGAACCACGTTCAAGCGAGGGCACGAACAACCGCGTCCGCCGGCCTCTTCGCCGACGTACGCGTCGTGGACCGAGCGACCCGAGCGAGTAGAGGAAGCGGAGGCGAAAGACATGCAGCAGCGGGACGTCTCGATGCAGGCAGGCGAGCTCAACGCCCTGCTCGGACGCGGGTCCGAGTTCGAGGGCAAGCTCGCCTTCGAAGGGAAGGTCCGCATCGACGGCAACTTCACAGGCGAGATCTCGACGAACGACATGCTCGTCATCGGTGACGGCGCCAAGGTGTCGGCCGAGATCAGCTGCGGTACGGTCGTCGTCGAGGGCGAGGTCGTCGGCAACATCAAGGCGACGAGCGCGGTGGAGCTCCACCGGCCGGCCAAGGTGCACGGCGACATCACCACGCCGTCGCTGATGATCGAGAAGGGCGTGGTCTTCGAGGGACACACCAAGATGGAGAGCGTCCAGAGCTCGAACGTCGTCTCATTGCACGCCGCGGAAGACTGAGCGCGAGCGCTCGACCCGTAGCGTGCAGGGCGTCCTCCTCCTCGATCGCGTAACGGTCCGCGACGCGGACTTCCGCCACGCCGCGTTCGATCGCTTCAGCCCGAACGGCTGCGTATTCGAGCGCTGCGATTTCCGGAGCGAGGCCTTCGGCGAGCAATGGCAGGCGCTCTTCACGAGCCGGCGGCAGGGCGTCTTCCGCGACTGCCGCTTCGACGGCGCGGACCTCAGTGGTGTGCGCCCGGGCCAGACGCGCTTCGAACGGTGCAGCTTCGTCGACGCGAATCTGGACGGCTGGCTCTCGGCGTGCGCGGAGTTCGTCGACTGCCGCTTCAGCGGTCGCCTCCGCGGCGTGACGTTCCACGGCCGGCCCTGGGGCCCGGGGATCCAGCGTCTCGATCCAGCCCGTGCCACGAACGCCTTCCGCGGGAACGACTTCACGGGCGCCGACCTCATGAATACGGTCTTCGTGAACGGGATCGACGTTCGCGCGCAGACCTGGCCGGCGGGCGACGACTACGTGGTCGTCGACCGCATCCACCAGCGCTTCACGCGCGGGCGCCAGCGGGTCCTCGAATGGCGCGATCACGAGTCGCGGAACGACGCGCTCTCGATGCTGCAGGAGATCGCGTTCGTCTACGGCCAGCAGCGCGAGATCCTCGCACGGCGCGTCGACGAGCGCTGGCAGGCCCAGCCCGACGTCCAGCGCAAGGTGTGGGAGGCGCTCGAGCGCGCTCTCTAGCGCGCTATCATCGAGGCCTCGCCACGACGCGGACGCTCCTTCGCGACCGTCGCCAAGAGAGCCGGGTGAGGTGAGAGCCGGCCGGCGTGCGTCGGAGCCACCACCGCCGAGCGACGTGGGCCCGCCCCGTACAGCGGATCGCTGAAAGTGCGCCGGCGCGTCCGGCGAAGCTGGGTGGAACCGCGGGATCACTCCTCGTCCCAGACGAGGGGTGATCTTGTGTTTTGAGGGGTGTCGCGATGGCGAAGACCGAGCGAAAGCCCGACCACGGCGACGACAAGCTCTACGCGCTGCGGCACTCGACCGCGCACGTCATGGCGGGTGCCGTGCTCGAGCTGTTCCCCGACGCCAAATTCGGCTTCGGCCCGCCGGTCGCGGACGGGTTCTACTACGACTTCGACCTGCCACGCGCGCTCACGGTGGAGGACCTGCCGAAGATCGAGGAGCGGATGCGCGCCACGGTCGGCCAGGATCTGGCGTTCGAGCACAAGGAGCTGAGCGTCCCCGAGGCCCTCGCGTTCTTCCGCGAGCGTCGTCAGGACTACAAGATCGATCAGATCACCAAGCTCGACGAAGAGGTACAGGACGGCACCGTGTCCATCTACCAGCACGGCGGCTTCGTCGACCTGTGTCGGGGCCCGCACGTCGAGCGCACCGGGAAGATCGGACCATTCCGGCTGCTTTCGGTCGCGGGCGCGTACTGGCGCGGCAACGAGCGCAATCCACAGCTGCAGCGGATCTACGGGACCGCGTGGCCGTCACAGAAGGAGCTCGACGCGTACCTCGAGAAGCTGAAGGAGATCGAGCGGCGCGACCACCGTCGCCTGGGCGCCGACCTCGAGCTATTCCGCATCGACGACGAGCTCGGCTCGGGTCTCGTGCTCTGGCTGCCGAACCTCTCGGTCGTGCGCGAGGAGCTCGAGACGTGGTGGCGCGCGATCCATCGCGAGCACGGGTACACGCTCGTCTACACCCCGCACATCGCGCACGAGAAGATCTACCAGCGCTCGGGGCATCTCGAGAAGTACGGCGAGAACATGTATGGCCCATTGCTGCTGGAGTCGGGCGGGGGGCCGGGGGGGCAGCGCCCCCCCGACCGTTTCTGGATCAAGCCCATGAACTGCCCGGGCCATATCAAGGTGTATCAGTCGAAGGTCCACAGCTACCGCGAGCTGCCGCTCCGCATCGGTGAGCTCGGCACGGTGTACCGCTACGAACGGGGCGGCGCGCTCCACGGGATGCTGCGGGTCCGCGGCTTCACGCAGGACGACTCGCACATCTTCTGCTCGTGGGCGCAGGCCCAGGACGAGATCGGGAAGGTCTTCGACCTCGCGATGGAGTTCCTCCGCACGTTCGGGTACTCCGACCCGCGCATCTACCTCTCGACGCGGCCGGAGCGCCGTCTCGGGAGCGATGAGCTCTGGGACAAGGCCGAGGGCGCGCTGAAGGAGGCGCTGGGTGTGCGCGAGGTGCCCTATCAGGTCGACGAGGGCGGCGGCGTCTTCTACGCCCCGAAGATCGACATCAAGGTCCTCGACGCCATCGGCCGCGAGTGGCAGGGCGCGACCATCCAGATCGACCTCAACCTGCCCGAGCGGTTCGACGTGACGTTCGTGAACGCGAAGGGCGAGCGCGAGCGGGCCGTGATGATCCACCGCGTGCTCTTCGGCAGCCTCGAGCGCTTCGTCGGCGGGCTCATCGAGCATTACGCCGGCAATTTTCCGCTCTGGCTCTCGTGGGAGCAGGCCACGGTCATCCCGATCCGCGAGACCGCGCGGCCCTACGCCGAAGAGATCGCGACGGCGCTCCGCGCGCGCGGTTTCCGCATCCACCTCGACCCGCAGCCGGGCGACCTGCGCACGCGGATCAAGGAGGCGCAGGGCCGGAAGGCGAACTACATGCTCGTCGTCGGCGACCGCGAGGCGGAGTCGCGTACCGTGTCGGTCCGCCGGCGCGGCTCGCGCGAAGAGGAGCGGGGTGTCGCGCTCGAGGCGCTCCTCGAGCGGCTCATCACGGAGCGCGAGACCAAGGCGCTACCTCCCGATTTCGGCCCGCGCGGTCCGTCGCTCGCCGACACGCTCGGGTGACGGTCGCGGCGGAACCGGTCCTCCGCGGCTCGCGCGTCGCGCTTCGCGTCGCGACGCACGACGACGCACCGCATTTCGTCCGCTGGGCGTCGGATGCCGACTTCGCGTGGTACCAGTGGGCGCGGGACCCCGGCCGTTTTCCGGATGACGCCGCGGCGCGCGCGTTCATCGACAGCCCGCGCCTGGCGCCGCCGACCGGTCGCCTCTTCGTCATCGAGCACGCCCGCGCGCCCATCGGCTTCGCGAACTACCGCGACCTCGTGCCGAAGGCGCGCAGCGCGGAGATCGGCATCGGCATCGGCGAGAAGGCGCTGTGGAGCCAGGGCCTCGGCCGCGAGGCACTCGGCCTCCTCCTGCGCCACCTCACCGAGGACCTCGGCCTCCATCGCGTGACGCTGAGCGTCGTGAGCTACAACGATCGCGCGATCGCGTCGTACAAGGCGGCGGGGTTCGAGATCGAGGGCATCGAGCGCGACGCCGTCATGACCGATCGCGGCACCTACGTCGACGACGTGAAGATGGCCTACCTCGCCGGCCGGGATCGCCCGGCGTTCGACCCGCGGCCGGTGACGCTCGAGGGCGCGCACGTCCGCCTCGTCCCGCTCCGTATGGAGCACGCGGAGGCCCTCTTTGCGGCGGGCGACGAAGACGACATCTGGCATCACGTGCAGCCTCGGCCGGAAGGCAGCGAGGGTTATGCACGCTATATCCGGTGGGCGCTCGACCAGCAGACCCTTGGCGCGCAGATCCCGTTCGCGGTGATCCGCGAGGCCGACGGGGAGCTCGTCGGGACGACGCGCTACGCGCACATCGACCGCGCGAATCACACCCTCGAGATCGGATACACCTTCTACGGCAAGGGCTCGCGGCGCACCGCGACGAACACGGAATGCAAGCTGCTCCTGCTGACGCATGCGTTCGACACGCTCGGGGCGAAGCGCGTGTGGCTGCAGACGGACAAGCGCAACGAGCGCTCACAGGCGGCGATCGCGCGTCTCGGGGCGATCAAGGAGGGGGAGCTCCGGAATGAGCGCATCCTTCCCGACGGTCGCCTGCGCACGAGCGTCGTGTTCGCGGTCACGAGCGAGGACTGGCCGCCGGTGAAGGCGCGCCTTCAGGGATTCCTCCGGTGATACACTCGCCCGAGTTGAAGTCGTTCCACGGGGAGCCCCAGCGCTGCTAGCGGAGACCGCACGCCCCTGACCGGAGCCTCTCGATAGCCGCGCCCGAGCTGCGGATCAACGATCAGATCCGCGTCCCTACCGTCCGCCTCATCGGACTGAACGGGGAGCAGCTGGGCGTCGTGCCCACGGCGCGCGCGCTCGCGAAGGCGCAGGAAGAGGGGTACGACCTCGTCGAGATCGCGCCGACGTCCCAGCCTCCGGTGTGCCGCATCCTCGACTTCGGGAAGTACCGCTACGAGCTCCAGCAGAAGACCAAGGACGCCAAGAAGAAGCAGCGCGCGGTGACCTGGAAGGAGATCCGGGTCTCGCCGAAGATCAACGAGCACGACATCGACACGAAGATCCGCTCGGCGGCGAAGTTCCTGGACGAGGGCGACAAGCTCAAGGTCACGGTCCGCTTCCGCGGACGCGAGCTCGCGCACCCGGACCGCGGTCGCGTGCTGCTCCTCGCCATCGGGGACAAGCTGAAGGAGCACGGGATGATCGAGCGCCAGCCCCTCCTCGAAGGCCGTTCGATGGGGATGGTCATGAACCCACTGCGGCGCGACGCCGCACCCGCGCCGGTGGGTCCCGCGGGCGCTCAGCCCGCGCCGGCGGCTACCGCGGCGGCCCGGCCGGCCGCCACGGCACCGCGTCCGGCTCCGACGGCAGCGCCCGCGTCGCGACCCGCGGCGAGCGCACAGCCGGTTCTTCGTGGGGCGGCCTCGCTTCGCTCAGCGGGGGCCCCTGCCCCTGCGGCCCACACGCCCCCTCCGCCTGGACCGGCGCCGGTCGCTCGACCTGCACCGGCGGCGACCCCCTCCGCGCCGGTCGCTCGTCCGTCTCCTTCACCGCGCGCGCGCCGTCCGGCCTAAGTAGACTTACCTTTTCACGGTGCGCGGGACCCAGGAGGTCGGTTTCTCGATGCCCAAGATCAAGAGCCACAGTGGCGCGAAAAAGCGGTTCGAGCTCACCGGCCGCGGACGCCTTCGGCGCGCGAAGGCGTACAAGGGCCACCTCAACCAGCACAAGTCGCCCGCGCGCAAGCGCCGTCATGCGGGGAAGGCGCTCGTGGCGAAGGGCGACCTCAAGCTGGTCCGCAAGCTACTGCCCAGCCTCTAGGGAAGGGAGCGCCAAGAGATGTCACGCGTGAAGCGCGGCGTCGCCGCACACAAGAAGCACAAGAAGGTCCTCGACCAGGCCGAGGGCCGGCGCGCCTCCAAGCACAAGCTTGTCCGGCCGGCACGTGAGGCGGCCATGCACGCGCTCCGCTACGCCTACCGCGATCGGCGCGCGCGCAAGGGCCAGTTCCGCGCGCTCTGGATCGCCCGGATCAACGCGGCGTCCCGCGAGGCGGGCGTGAGCTACAGCCGCCTCATGGCGGCGCTGCGCCTGGCTGGCGTCGACCTCGACCGCAAGATCCTCGCGGACATGGCGGTCCGCGATCCGAAGGTGTTCCGTCGCTACGTCGACATGGTGAAAGAGAAGACGATCAAGGCGAGCAGCTAATCTAAGAAGAGGCGTCGAAGGAGAGCAGTACCGCGCACGAGGCGCACCAGAGACCCCGGCCACGGGCTGAGAGCAGGGGGCGCCAGGCGACGCGGGAATTCGCTCCGAAGCCGACCGGCAGGAAAGCCGGTCCGCCTGAGGCCCGATAGAGCTTCGACCAAGTGCCGAACGTCGCCCCGTGCGGGGGCTGGGGGGCGCGCAGCCCCCCAAGTTCGGAAGATGGGTGGTACCGCGGAGGCCCGCCTTCGTCCCGAACGAAGGCGGGTTTTGTGTTTCTCGCGGGGACGTCTGGTCTTCGGAGGCGCGATGGCGAACACGGACCTGAAGACGCTCGCGGACCGCGCGGTCGCCGAGATCGGCGCCGCCGCGGACGAGGCCGCCCTCGAGGCGGCGCGCGTGCGCTACCTCGGACGCAAGGACGGCGCCCTCGCGGAGTTCACGAAACAGATCCCCGCGCTGCCCGCGAAGGAGCGCCCGGCCATGGGCGCGGCGGTGAACGATGCGAAGCGCCGCATCGAATCGGCACTCGACGAGCGGACCGCGGCGCTGCGCGCGGCGCACCTCGAGCGCGAGCTCGGCGCGGAGCGCCAGGACATGACGCTGCCACCGCGGCGATTGCGACTCGGTCGCGTCCATCCGATCAGCCAGACGATCCGCGAGGTCTCGCGCATCTTCGCCACACTCGGGTTCGAGACGGTCGAAGGCCCCGAGATCGAGTCCGACTACTACAACTTCGAGGCGCTCAACATCCCGCCGGGCCATCCCGCGCGCGAGAAGTGGGACACGCTGTGGATCAGCAATCCCCTCGGCGACGATCCGGCGCATCCGCTGCTCGGCCGCACGCACACCTCGCCGATGCAGGTCCGCATCATGGAGAAGCGCCGCCCTCCGATCCGCGTCGTCATCCCCGGTCGGTGCTACCGCTACGAGGCGACCGACGCCATCCGCGAGTCGATCTTCTTCCAGTACGAGGGCCTCGCGATCGACGAGAAGCTCACCATGTCCGACCTCAAGGGCGTCCTGTATGCGTTCGCGCGGCAGGTATTTGGGGGCGACCGTCGCATCCGCTTCCGCATCGACTACTTCCCGTTCACCGAGCCGTCCGCGGAGATCGCGTTCAGCTGCTTCATCTGCGAGGGGCGCGATCCGAAGTGCCACACGTGCGGCGGCGATGGCTGGATCGAAGCCGCGGGCTGCGGGATGGTGCACCCCGACGTGCTGCGCCGCGTCGGCTACGACCCGACGACGTACCAGGGCTTCGCGTTCGGCGGCGGCCTCGAGCGCCTGTGCATGCTTCGGACGGGCGCGCCCGACATCCGGCTCTTCTACCAGAACGACCTTCGGTTCTTGGAGCAGTTCTGATGCTCATCAAGGTCCCGCTCGAGTGGCTGCGGGAGTACGTCGACATCCGCGTCCCGATAGACGAGCTCGCGCTGAAGATCCACATGTCCAGCACCGAAGTCAAGGGGGTCGAGCGCCCGTGGTGGGACGACAACGTGCGCGTCGGCCGCGTCGAGAAGCTCGAGAAGCATCCGAACGCGGACAAGCTGCAGCTCGCGACGGTCGAGTACGGCGAGGGTCGCCGGAAGACCGTGGTCACGGGGGCGGCGAATCTCTCGGTTGGCGCGATCGTCCCGTTCGCGGACGAGGGCGCCGAGATCATCGACGGCCATACCGGCGAGCGCACGACCCTGCGCGGCAAGCCGATGCGCGGCATCAAGAGCGAGGGCATGGTCCTCTCGGCGAAGGAGCTCGGCCTCGGCGAGGACCACGACGGGATCCAGCTCCTCGACCCGAAGCTGCCGGTCGGCGCGCTCCTGCGGGAGGTCCTCGGCGAGACGATCCTCGCGCTCGATGTGCAGCCGAACCGCCCCGACTGCCTCGGGATCGTCGGCGTCGCCCGCGAGGTCGCCGCACTCCTCGCGACGGCTCTTCGCGAGGCCGCGCTCGACCCCCTGACGACCCGCACACCGAAGGGCCTCGACGTGCGCATCGAGGATCCCGAGGCGTGCCCGCGGTTCGCGGCCGCACTCCTGCGGAACGTGCGGATCGGACCCTCGCCGGCATGGCTGCAGGGGCGGCTCGTCGCCGCCGGGATGCGGCCGATCGACAACGTCGTGGACATCACGAACTACGTGATGCTCGAGCTCGGCCAGCCGCTGCACGCGTACGACCATCGGGAGCTCCGCGGCGGTGCGCTCGTCGCGCGTCGCGCCCGGTCCGGCGAGACGTTGCGGACGCTCGACGGCGTCGACCGTGTGCTGCCGGACGGCACGCTCGTCATCGCCGACGAGGAGCGGGCGCTCGGCGTCGCTGGGATCATGGGTGGCGAGAGCTCGGAGATCCGCCAGGACACCACGACGGTCGCCCTCGAGTGCGCCTCGTTCGAGCCGCGCGGCATCGGCCGCACCGCCACGCGTCTCGGGCTTCGCGGCTCATCCGGGAGCGCGGCGGCGCGCCGGTTCGCGTGGGAGCTGAGCCCCGACCTGGTCCCGCTCGCGCTCGCGCGCGCGGTGCGACTGCTCCGCGAGCATGCGGGGGCCGAGCTCGTCGGCGTCGTCGACCGCTATCCGCGACCCCGGGCACGCGTGAACGTGCGCATGCGCTTCTCCGACGTGCCGCGCGTCATGGGGATCGAGATCTCTCCGGAAGAGACCCTCGACATCCTCCGGCGTCTGCAGTTCGAGGCCGCGGCCGATCGGGACACGCTCGTCGCGACGCCGCCGGCCGTGCGCACCGATATCGCGATCGCGGAGGACGTCGTCGAGGAGGTCGGCCGTATCGCCGGCTACGACCGCCTGCCGATGCGGATCCCCGACGGTCCGCTCCCGCTCCACGAGCGCCATCCGCTCGAGGAGTTCCGCGAGCGCGCCCGCGATGGGCTCGCCGGCTTCGGCCTGCAGGAGATCGTCGCCTATTCGCTCATCGATCCAGGGTGGCTCTCGCAGCTCACCGCCGATGGGTCACCGCTCGCGCCCGAGCCGTTGCGGGTCACGAACCCCACCTCGCTCGCGCAGTCGGTCGCGCGGCCGACGCTACGGCCGAGCCTGCTCGACACGGCACGCCGCAACCTGCGGAACCGTGAAGGGATCGCGATCTTCGAGATCGCGCCGGTCTACCTGCCGCGCCGCGGCGATCTGCCCGAGGAGCGCTGGACGATCGGCGTCCTGCTCGCGGGCAACGCGGAGCCGGCGCGCGACGGCGAGACCTGGCTCACCAAGCCACGGCCCTGGGACATCCGCGACCTCGAAGGGTTCTTCGACGCGCTCGCCGAGCTCCTCCACGTCTCGCACCCGCCGGCCGAGCCCGCGAGCGCGCCAGGACTCCACCCCGGCCGCTCGATCGCGTTCGCGCACGACGGCGCGATCCGCCTCGCCGCCGGCCAGCTCGACCCGCGCGTCGCCGAGCGCTGGGAGCTTCCGCTCGCGACCTTCGTCGGCGAGATCGACCTCGCGTGGTGGCACGCGGCGAGCCGCCGGCCCGAGGCCAAGGCGCCTCCGCGCTACCCGCCGGCGCTGCGCGACCTCGCGATCGTGGTCGACGAAGCGACGCCGTATCGGCACGTCCTGCGGGAGATCCACGCGGCGGCCCCGGAGCTGCTCGAATCGGCCAGCCTGCTCGACCTCTATCGCGGCCCGCAGGCCGGACCGGGGAAGAAGTCGTTCGCCTTCCGGCTCGTCTTCCGCTCGGCGACCGGCACGCTCTCCGAGGGCGACGTGGAGAGAGCGATGAAACGGGTCGTCGGGCGGCTCGAACACGCCCTGGGCGCGGCCATCCGCTCGTAGGGTCGGGGGTGCATGGTGGGCGCCCTGCGAGGAGCATGGTCTGACCAATCCTGAACCCGCGCGCTCGGGGTCCGGTACCCAGATAGACTCGCCCACCAGCGTTTAGGGAGGTGTGTGTGGCTACAACAGGACACTGGCAGCGAGGCGCTGTCCTCGCGATGACCGCGGTCTTGGCACTCGCGGCGTGCACGCAGCAGACCCCGGCAGGCGCCAGCCCGAGCGCGGCAGCTTCGGCGGCGGCGAAGCGCGGCGCGGGCGGCGACCTCAAGATCCTCTACTGGCAGGCTCCCACGATCTTGAACCGGCACCAGGCGACGGGCACCAAGGACGCCGACGCGTCCCGTCTCATCACGGAGCCGCTCGCGTCGTTCGGAAAGGACGGCTTGCCCGTCGCGAACGGTCTCGCGGCGGAGATCCCGACCGCCGCCAACGGCGGCGTCTCGGCGGACTTCACCACCGTCACCTGGAAGCTCCGCACGGGCGTGAAGTGGTCCGACGGGACTCCGTTCACTGCCGACGATGTCGTCGCGACGTTCACGTACCAATGCGATGAGAAGAGCGCCGCCTCCACTATCGACCGGTGTGAGGGCGTGAAGTCGGTCACCGCGAAGGACGCGAACACCGCCGTCGTGACCTACAAGGAACCGCAGCCCTTCTACTACCAGTGGGGCGTGGGTGACGCCGGCACCATCCTTCAGAAGGCGCAGTACGCGAACTGCCTCGGCGCGAAGGCGAAGGACTGTGCCGCGGACCAGAAGCCGATCGGCACGGGCCCGTACAAGGTCCGTGAGTTCAAGGCAGGCGACGTCGTGACGTACGACCTGAACGAGAACTTCCGCGACCCGAACAAGCCGTTCTTCAAGAGCGTGACGTTCAAGGGCGGCGGCGACGCGACGTCCGCCGCGCGCGCGGCGTTCCAGACCGGCGACGTCGACTACGCCTGGAACCTCCAGGTCGAGGCGACGGTGCTCAAGCCCATGGCGCAGCAGAGCTCGACGGCGACCCTCACGACGGTGTACGGCTCGAGCGTCGAGCGCATCCTCATCAACTTCAGCAACCCCGACCCGGCGCTGGGCGACAACCGCGGCGAGCCCGGGACCAAGCACCCATTCTTCAGCGACAAGGCCGTCCGTCGGGCGCTCGCGATGGCGACCGACCGCAACAGCGTCGCGGAGCAGCTCTATGGCGGCGGCCTCTCAGGGAAGGCGAGCTGCAACATCCTGACGGCGCCCGAGCCGATGAATTCCAAGAACACCGACGGCTTGGACATCTGCAAGTTCGACCTCAACGCGGCCAACGCCGAGCTCGACAAGGCGGGCTGGGTAAAGGGATCCGACGGTGTCCGCGCCAAGGGCCCCGTGAAGCTGAAGATCC
>Ga0066697_10000512_pt1 | contig 13801 bp, 8 predicted proteins | sample GraSoiAngelo_146_FD_66451 | JGI IMG/M metagenome (GOLD analysis project Ga0066697, IMG submission 66451) | Grasslands soil microbial communities from the Angelo Coastal Reserve, California, USA - 14_1009_05_30cm | ecosystem: Environmental > Terrestrial > Soil > Grasslands | place: USA...
AGGAAATCATGATGCGCGCGATCCATCGGCTGGCGCTCCATTGCTCTGCAACCAAAGCTCCCGGGATGCCCAGCAAGAAATAACCAAGGAAAAAAATGCCCGCGCCGAGACCAACTACGCGGTCGCTGAAGCCCAGGTCACCGGGCATCTGAAGTGCCGCGGCGCTGATGTTCATGCGGTCCAGGAAGGCGATGACGTAAAGCAGAAACAGAAAGGGAAGGAGCCGCCATGCAATGCGGCTTCTTGCGCGCTCGGCGACCCCTATGTCGGGTGTGACGGGCATGTGGACCTCAATTTCTGGGGACCCAGCGATGGCCTGCAGATTCACCGCGCTGACCAGCAAATCCTTGCCACCGAGGGAGGCGGAGTCCCCAGAAAGTCGCCGGCTTATCGTCCCGATCCTACGGCCCGAAAGCAACTCCAGAAAATCGCGTGAAGCGGCCGAAGTCGTGCCCATAGATTCGTCCAGAAAGAATTGCGAAAATCGACACTTTGGGCCGCCGCAGCTGAAATCCCCGAGCACCGGGAAAAGACCGTACCGGCCAGGTTGCCGGGATAGATCCACAGCGATTCTTGACGATTTTCCTTCCCGTAGCGTCTTCTAATTTTTCATCCGCTTCGCGGGATTGGCGCGTTCCGAATCATAGGACGATTAGCGTGGAGCATTGTAGCGAAATGATTCCGGTTGGGATTCCCATGAAAAGCTCTTCTGGTTGTTCCCGAAGCGTAGGATGTGCGTTAGAGTATGGACCGTTCTAGCGACTCCGTCTCTATGGGTGCCAGGCGCGCATGAAAGTTCTTCTGCTTTCCGAATACCAGCATCTTGAGATTGCCGATCTTCCTGAACCGACGCCGGGTCCCGGTGAAGTCCTGGTGCGCGTGGCTGCCTGCGGCATCTGCGGTAGCGACGTCCACGGCTATGATGGCTCGTCGGGGCGCCGTATCCCGCCCATTGTCATGGGGCATGAAGCCGCAGGAAGAATCGCTGCGATCGGCGCCGAAGTGAAGGGATTCGCAGTGGGCGACCGAGTCACGTTCGATTCGACGATCTATTGCGGCGCTTGTGGTCCCTGCCGCCGCGGAGAGATGAATCTGTGCGATAGCCGGCAGGTTCTGGGAGTCTCCTGTTCGGACTACCGCCGCGCCGGAGCTTTTGCCGAATATGTTGCTGTTCCTTCCCGCATCGTATATCGCTTGCCGGACAATCTTTCGTTTGCCGAAGCGGCCATGCTGGAGGCGGTGGCCGTCGCGGTTCACGCCGTTTCCTTGGCGCAAGTTTCTTCTAGCAGCACTGCTTTGGTACTCGGTGCCGGGATGATCGGACTGCTCGTTGTGCAGGCGCTGCGCGTCGCGGGTTGCTCACGCGTGCTGGTAGCGGATATAGACAGCTCGCGGCTCAAACTTGCTCAAGATGTCGGTGCCACCGCCGTGTTGTCTGCTGGTGCTGGTCTGATTGCGCAGGTGTTGCCGCTTTCAGGTGGGGCCGGAGTAGACCTGGCGGTTGAAGCGGTGGGAAGAAACGAGACTGTTGGTGCGGCAATTGAAAGTGTTCGCAAGGGCGGAACCGTCGTACTCGTCGGGAACATTTCACCTGAAGTCACCCTGCCGCTGCAAAAAGTAGTCACGCGGCAGATCCAGCTGCAAGGATCGTGTGCTTCCGCAGGAGAATACCCGCAAGCCATGGAACTTCTGTCCACGGGAGCTATACAGGTAAAGCCGCTGATCACCGCCGTGGCGCCGCTGGACGACGGTCCACAGTGGTTCGCACGGTTGCACGCGTGTGAACCCAACTTGATGAAGGTGGTCCTTACGCCCGGGGTGTTTTCGTGAGCGACGGGCTCTTCGATCTCAGTGCCCGGGTGGCCATCGTTACCGGGACGAGCCGGGGGCTCGGCCAGTATCTTGCGCGCGCCCTCGCCAAGGCCGGGGCGGATCTCGTGCTCACCAGCCGCGAGCGCGCTCGTTTGTTGCCGTTTGAGGCGGAGATGCGCGGGCTTGGCCGCCGCACCATTTCACTGGAACTTGATGTCCGCAACCTCGATAGCATTGAAAGAATGGCGGCGGCCGCCGAAAAGGAATTTGGTCATCTGGACATCCTTGTCAACAATGCGGGTTGCAACGTTCGCAAACCGGCGCTCGACGTTTCCTGGGAAGACTGGAACCTGATCCTTGACACCAATCTGCGCGGGAGTTTTTTCGTCGCGCAAGCGGTGGCGCGCCGCATGATCCCGCGCCGGTATGGGCGCATTGTCAATATTGGGTCGGTGACCAGCGTGTCTGGTTACGCAGGTCTGGCACCCTATGGGGCCAGCCGGGGCGGCATCCGGCAGTTGACGATGAGCCTGGCCGATGATTGGGGCAAGCATGGCGTCACCGTGAATTGTCTGGCACCGGGATGGTTTCGCACGGAACAGAACAAGGTTCTGTACGAGAACAAAGAGTGGGTTGATTATCTTTGCGATCGCATTCCGCTCAAGCGCCCGGGGGAGCCTCAAGATTTGGATGCGGCAGTGGTATTCCTCGCGGCGGAGTCCAGCCGATATATTACCGGGCAGACCTTGCTTGTGGACGGCGGAATCTCCACCGGTGCGACGCGCGCCCTGGTAGAGTCTCGCCCGGCGATGCGGGACCGTCCCGGAGAATCACACTAGGAGTTCAAGATATGCGGAGGAATTTGTTGTCAACTGTTGGACGGCAGGGTTTCGTGTGGTCATCCCTCTGTGGCAGTGCACTCTGGGGATTTCTAGGTCTATTTCTGCCGCCCGTGGCGCCTGCTGTGCCGGCGCCCGAGAGTCGTAAGACGCTGGAAGTCTATTTTGTGGACGTGGAAGGCGGCCAGGCCACACTTTTCGTCACGCCAGAAGGTAATTCGCTGCTCATTGATACGGGCTGGCCCGGCAACGATGGCCGCGATGCCGATCGCATCGTCGCTGCGGCTAAGCTGGCGGGGATCAGCAAGATTGATTACCTGCTGGTCACCCATTTTCACAGCGACCATGTGGGAGGTGTGCCGCAACTGGTGGCGCGCATTCCGATAGGAGCGTTCATCGATCACGGCGAAAACCGCGAAACCACGAACGGGCCGACCGTCCAAGGCTGGCAGGCCTACCAGCAAGTGTTGGCCAAGGGACAGTCCAAGCGGATTACTGCCAAGCCCGGCGATGTTCTGCCCATTCGGGGTATGCAGGTAAGTGTCCTAAGTTCCGACGGCGCCCTGATTGAGAAGTCCTTGCCGGGAGCCGGCGCGGAAAACTCCGCCTGCCAAGAGTCCGAGCGGCGTCCCGCCGACCAAACCGAAAACCCACGTTCTCTAGGAACGCTGATCACCTTCGGCAAGGTCAAACTTTTAGACTTGGGCGACCTAACCTGGGACAAGGAGCTGGAACTGATGTGTCCCAGAAACAAGCTCGGCAAAATCGATGTTTATATCGTCTCTCACCATGGCTTGTTTCAGAGCAGCAGCCCCGCACTGGTGTACGGAATCGATCCTCGCGTGGCCATCATGGACAACGGCGCAAAAAAGGGCGGAACACCTTCTGCCTGGGACATCATCAAGACCGCGCCGCACCTCGAGGATCTGTGGCAATTGCATTTTTCCGCTGAAGGCGGCCCCACGCACAACGTCCCGGAGCCCTTCATCGCCAACCTCTCGGGACCGCAAGATGCCGCCAACTATCTCAAGCTGACAGCCTCGACCGATGGAAGCTTCGAGGTGTTTAACTCGAGAACCAATAGCGCGAAGCACTACGCCCCGTCGCGCTAGTTCAGGCCGGGTGGGGATCGGGGATGGGCGCCATATCTCCCAGCAGGAAAACATAGCCCGCGATACCGACGAGGAGAAATACCGTGGCCGCGCCGAACGCCCATGAAAAAGAATGGGTTGCCTGTACGACATAGCCGGTGGCAATCGGCGCAGCAATTCCGGCCAGCTGATTGCAAAAATTCAGAATTCCCCCCAGCGTGCCGACGCTTTCTCGGGGAGCGATTAGCGAGGGGATTGACCATCCCACCGGTGACGCGGCGGCCAATCCTCCGATAGAAATGCTGATCCAGAAAAGCGCCGTGGCCGGACCGTGAGAGCGCGCAGCGCCGAGAATTCCGAGGCCCAGAATCGTTCCGCCGATGAGAACAACCTGACGAACGCGAACAGGGTTCCAGCCGCGCTGTATCAATCGATCGACGAGCCATCCGCCTACAACAAGATCGGTGAGCGTGGCAAACACCCACGGAACACTGGTATACAGCGCGGAATGAAGCAAATCAACATGATGCATGGTGGAAAGATAGGACGGCAGCCAGGTTAAGAGCAGATAGAAAGTGTAGTTATACGACGCGAAGCCCAGAGCCAGGCCGCAAACTCTTCGTTGTCGAAGTAAGTAGCCGAGCGGCGCTCCTTCGGCGGCCTTCGCCGGATCCTCCGGTTGCGCTCCTCCTCTGGCGATGAACTCGCGCTCGCGAGCGGTCAGCAATCTATCCTCGCCTGGATTTCGATAAAACGCGTAGAACAGCGCGAAATACAGAAGACTGATCAGGCCTGTCGCCGCAAAATTCCACCGCCAGCCGAAATACAACAACAAGAGACCCAGCAACGGTATGCCAATCGCCGAGGAGAACTTCGCCGCGGAGTCAAACATGGCGGTGGCCAGGCTGCGTTCGTCCTTGGGGAACCAATAGCCGGTGGCTTTCGCATTGGCCGGGAAAGTCGGAGCCTCACCGATCCCCAGAAGGAAGCGCGCCCCAAACAATCCTCCGACGCTCGTAGAGATGGCTGCTGCGAAGGAAGCCACACTCCAAATCATGGTGCTGATCACGCCTACGCGGCGGACTCCAAAGCGATCCAGCAGCAGCCCGGAGGGCAGTTGGAGCAACGCGTAGGTCCAGTTGTAAGCGCTGGACAGATAACCGAACGTCACCGCGGAGATTCCAAACGAGGCTTCCAGGGCGTCCCGGGAAACAGAAAGGTTTACACGATCGAAATAATTGACGAGCACGCCGAGCCCCAGAAGCAAAGCGATGCCCCACCGTCTTTTCGGCACCGCAGAAGCCTCGAGACCCGCTGGTTGCTTCAAAAGTTCATCCCTTTCTCCAGGCATGCCGCGCGAACTATAGTGGAGAACCGTGGATCGAAACAAGGGGCGGAATGGAAGTTGGGAAAAAAATCGGCGGTAAGGTCGCGGGTGGCCTCCTTAGATGCGCCCCGCCAGGCTCCGGGGCAAAGGCAATTTAGTCCGGCTAAACCACTCCTTTAAATTTTCCGGATTGACACGATTGCGACTGTGCTCCTAATGTCCCCTCACTGGATCTATTCAAGTAATTGATAGCGACTATCTATTAATGTAATGGTGCCAGGCGAGTTCTCTGTCGCGTTCAATCCATGGTGCGAGAGGCGTAGCGGTGTGGTTGAGGCACCCGGTACGCCGCGGCCTGCCGGCCCAGTCGAGACAAAAGTCGCGGGCCGTCCGCGAAAAGGAAGGCAGCCATGAAAAAGAATGTGCCATTTGTTTTTTTCGCTCTTCTTTTCGCGCCTCTGTTTTTGCACGCGCAAGGCTTGGGGAGTATCGTCGGCAGGGTCACTGATCCCGCTGGAGCCCCAGTCGCGGGCGCGCAAGTCACCGCGACAGAAGTGGGTAGGGGTTTTTTTCGCAACGCCATGACTGATACGGAGGGGCTCTATGTGATTCCCTCCCTGCAACCGGCGACCTACAACCTGAGCGTGGAGGCGAAGGGCTTCAGCATCTCCAAGGAAAGTGGGATTACCTTGCTCGCGGATCAAACGCTTACCGTAAACATGAGCTTGAAGCTGGGCATGACCACGGAAGTGGTCACGGTGACGAGCAATACTCTCGAGGTGGATACGGCGACGTCCGTCCTGAAGCAAGTCATCGAACAGCAGCGCATTTCTGAGCTCCCGTTGAACGGCCGCAATGCCGCGCAGTTGACTCTGCTTGTCGCCGGAGCGGTCAACTCTCCTAATGGAGGTGCCGATCAGGGTGCCACCAAGACTTTCCCCGGGGCCGTCACTTTCTCCGCAAATGGAGCCCGCCAGAATTCCATCAGCTACCAGCTCGACGGCGGCAACTACGTGGACGAATACACCAACGTCAATCAGCCCTTTCCGTTCCCCGACGCGCTCCAGGAATTCAGCGTCCAAACCAGCAACTACAGCGCGGAGTACGGCTCCAACGCTGGCGGCGTCGTTAACGTCATCACCAAGTCGGGCACAAACGGTCTCCACGGAGACGCCTTCGAATTCGTTCGCAATCCGGTGTTCAACGCCCAGAATTTCTTTGCCACGCCTAGCACTCCCGATCGCGTCAAGCGCAATCAGTATGGCGGCACTCTCGGCGGCCCCATCATCCACGACAAGACTTTCTTCTTCGGCGGATATCAGCGCACCTCATTTCGTAACCTTGTCCTGGGCAGCCAAAACGTCGTCGGGCAGACCGACATCACCAACTTTCTGACTCCCAAAAGCGCGGCCTGTCTCACTTGCGGCGCTCCCACGACTGCCGCAACTGGCCCTGCTGGCATGATCGATCCAGCCGTTGCCACGCTTCTCGGCATCGACCCAACCACCGGCGCTGCGCTCGCTTCTCCAAAGTTCAGCTTGGCCGGCACAATTCCTGCCGGTCAGAAGCCGACCGTGCCATTCTCTAAGCCCGACATTGAGAACTTCAACTCCGCCATCGGCCGCGTCGATCACTCCTTCAGTCAGAATGACAAGCTCAGTGGTCGCTACGAATTCGATCGCTTCACCAAAGCCGCCGTTTTTAATCCTTTGCTGCTCATCTCCTACACCGACGCCACTTTTGCGATCACCGCGCAGAACTTCTTGGCGCACGAAACCCATATCTTCTCTCCGCGCCTCATCAATGACTTCCGTTTTAGCTATTCGCGCGAAGTCTCCCACCGCGGCCCGGGATCCAACGCCGCAAGCGTCACTGCTTTCGGGGCTGCGCTCCCGTTCCAACCGACTCCCAATGCCATTCAGGGCGTCGGCGTTCAAGGTGGGTTCTCCTTCGGTGACAACCCCGCCGCGTTCTTCACTCGCAACAACTACACTTGGGCCAACGACATCAGCTGGGAAAAGGGCAAGCACGATTTGCATTTTGGCGGCTCCGTCGAGCGCAGCTTGGTCGACCTGAACAATCAGTTCAACCAGCCCGGAATCTTCGGCTTCGGCACACAAGACAACTACCTGTTTGGCGGCTCAAGTTTTGCCACCTACCAGCTTTTTCTTGCGGGCATCCTCTCGGACGGTGCCAGCGTCGGCAATGGCTTTGCGCTCCAGCAAGGTGCCGGAGAGTTTAAAAACAATCGCGCGACCTTCATCGGCGTCTATGTCCAGGACAACTATCGGGTCACCCGCCGCTTGACCCTCAACCTTGGCTTGCGCTACGAGCCGGCATTTCCCTGGAGTGACACTGGAGATCGCTGGGCTCAAGTCAATCTGGCCGCCATGGCTGCCGGCACCGTTTCCAAAGTTTATCCGAACGCCCCTCCCGGCATCTTTTTCTCCGCGCAAAACGGGATTCCCAGCGATCCCGGCATGCCAAAGAATGCACTAAATACCAATTGGACCGGGTTTGCTCCTCGTCTGGGCTTTGCTTACGACGTGTTCGGCGATGGTAAAACCAGTCTCCGCGGCGGCGCCGGCATCTTCTACGACACCCGCGTCATGGGCATGCTCAGCAACCGCTTTGTCGACGAGTGGCCATTCAGCCCCCAGTTCATTCTTTCCACGGCTGGCAACAGCGCCCCGACCGCGTCATCCAGCCCCGGTTCTTTCAGCGATCCTCTGTGCACCCAAGCTGCGACGCAGGCCGCCCTGCACTGCGATGGCGGGCAAGCGGCGAACTATCCCAAATTTCCGAGCCCGTTCCCGGCGCCCACAAACTTTGCCTATATTCCCCCGTTCAACGAGATCGCCGTGAGCTATGACCCCAGTGGCAACTATCATGTCCCCACAACTTATGAATGGAACCTGACGATCGAGCGCCAGTTGCCTTCCAACATCTTGTTCCGTGTCGGCTACGTCGGCTCCCGCACTCTTCACATTCTCGAAACTCAGTACTACAACGCTGGCGTTCCCTGTAACGACCCCGCGTCCGCTGTACCTTGCAATGGCAAGGCCAACGTCGGCCTTGCAAACCTCACCGTCTGCGAGGCGACCGGGGGCACCGTGGCATCCTGCCACGGCAACCCCAACACCAGCGGCGCACTGTTCAAGCCCAACACCTTTTCGTCCACGGTTCAGGCCGACATTACGGACATCAACGCCAGCTACCATTCACTGCAGACCTCTGTCGAAAAGCGCATGTCTCGCGGCTTCACCGTCCTGGCGAACTACACGTACTCCAAGAGCTTGGATGATCTCCCGTTCGGCGAGGGCGTCTCCGGCTTCGATACAGGTTATTCGACACTCCCGTTCAACGCTCCGGGGCGGCATAAGTTCGACTACGGACCGTCGAGCTTTGACCACACCCACGTCTTCACGGCGTCTTATGTCTGGCACTCTCCCGGCGTCAAGAGCTCCCGCGTGTTCCTTCGCTATCTGTTGGGGGACTATGAGATCGGCGGCATCGTCTCCGCTGCCAGTGGTCGCCCCATCACCGTGCTGCAGGGAACGGAACTCTCGGGCACAGGCATTGGACAGGACCGAGGCACTTTCATCGCGGGCGCGAATCCCTATAGCTCAAACTCTTGCGCTGGCGTCAGCCCGAAGTGCGTCAGTTGGCTCAATCCGGCTGCGTTTCAGCCGACCAAAATCACCACCGGGTGTCCGCCACCGGCTACAAGCTGCAACAACCCGGTGATTTTTGGTACGTTCGGCAACGTCGGGAAGAACCTTCTTCGGCTCCCAAAGACGTCCAACTGGGATGTCCAGCTCTCCAAGTACTTCAACTTCACGGAGCGCTGGAAGCTCCAGCTTCGCGCCGAATACTTCAACGTCCTCAACCATCCGAACTTCGCGCCTGAAAGTACCAGCGGTGGTGTCGTCAACGGCACCGACCAGATCAGTGCCTTTGACAAGCTGAATGGCAACGCTGCCTTCGGCACGTTCCGTGCGGGCCAGGCCGCCGATCCCCGCGTCGCTCAATTGGCGGTGAAAGTCTTCTTCTGACCCACACCAAAGCGAAAGCGGCGGGGCGCCTTTTCGAGGAGGGCGCCCCGATTTTTGTTAGAAAATGATAGAACTGGCTGTCCTGTTTTGGATGCCGGCATGTGGAGAATCCAGAGGCTGGCCGTAAACTTGGGGCATCTCAGCAGATTGTTTCCACATAGTTTGGTGACCAAAGGCCTCAGGCGCTTGCAGTAGCTGATTTTTGTTCGGAGTGTTACGACCAAGACTGGGGGTGAGAAAAGATGAAAAAGCTCTGGCTGGTGTTTTTGATTGCGATTCCTTTCCTAGGCGTGAGATCCGAGGAACCCGTCCCGCAAGGTTTCGAGCATTGGACGCTAGCGAACCTGCAGCACACTGCGCAGGCGCTTGGTGCCGAAGCTGCCACTGATCCACATCATTTTGCCGTGAAGCAGCTCTCGGATTTTCCTAGTGAAGCCTTCTTGTTGGTTCACCGGGAGGCCGACGGTCAGGTCGAGTGGCACGAAACTCAAGTGGACGTATTTTTCGTCGAATCCGGCTCCGCGACACTCGTTGTGGGGGGCACCTTGGTAAACGGAGAAACGGTCGCGCCTCACGAGAAGCGCAATGGCACCATTCAAGGTGGCACCCGGCAGAAACTTTCGGCCGGGGATGTGGTCCGCATTCCCGCTCGGGTACCACACCAGCTGGTGCTCGATGGCGCTCATGAATTCAACTATTTTGTCATCAAGGTGAAAGGCTACTAGCGCCAGACTGAGGTTAGGGAGGCCGGGCCGTCAGACCATGTCGCCCGTCAATCGAAGTCGCCTGCGGCGAAGACTCCCCACGCCTGAAGGCGGGGGATTCTTTGGAGTTACTATCCTTGCAGTTTGGACATTGCCGGCGGTCTTCCGGGATCAAGTGATTTCCGGGTGGAGGCCTCAGTAAGGATAGGCTTGCCCTTGCCGCGCGATTCGAATGCGGTGGTCGGTAAATTTGAAGTGCGCGCCCGGCAACTCCACCTTGGGCATATGGCAGCTTACACACCGCTCGCTTGCCACCGGGCAAGACTTGGCGGTGGATGAGACCGCCGCTGTTTTGCCGGGTGTGCGGATATTGGCTTGTTCCGCACCGCGCGGTGCATGGCACGCCGTACACTTTGAATCGTAAACAGCGGCCCCAGGTTTCAGATCCTCGTGGGGGTCGTGGCAAGCAGTACAAGTCAATCGCGCGTCCTTGGGATCGTGGCCCCGGCTGTTGAACAAGCGATAAGGCTGAAATCGCACGTTGTTGATGCCCCCCAGGTCGGGCATCATCGCCACGGTGTCCACGCCGCGATGGCAAGCCCCGCAGAACTCCTGCGAAAGAGTTTCGGCATCAAGCTTTTTCGGATTGAAAATGTACAGGCTCTCTCCGGGGGCCAAGAGCATCACTGCGGCATGGCTCCCTCCCGGTCCGTGGCAGGTCTCGCAGGTCACGCCGGGAATCAATCGCTCCAGTTGAAGCTTGGTGTTGACCACCGCGGCGGTGCCGTGACAGCTGAAACAATTGCGCGCTTCATCGCCACTGATGTCGCGGCCGGCGGCCTCCTCCAAGCTCGGCGGCGGATTGAGAACGTCTCCGATCGTCCAGTCCAATCCATCGATCGCGGTGTAATAGCTCACGCGGGCTTCATAAAGCTTTTCGTTGCGGCGGTAGACATAAGTCTGGGCGACATGGGCATTTCCAAACGCGTAAAGAATCGGCTCACGGATGGTTTCTTTTCCGTCGCTCACACGATACGAGTTTTGTTGGCCATCGCTTACGATCTCGTAAGAATACGCTCCGGCTTGAAAAGTCATCCGTGGGTGGGTTCGCAGCACATCGCTCTCGGCAGCGATACGCAGGGCATGTCCCATCGCCGTGTGGGATTGCCAGCGGCTCTTCTCCGGGTGACAACTCGCGCAAGCTTCTCGACCGGCAAAGCTTTCTCGAGGCATCTCCTGCCGCGGACGAAAATGGGGGAAATCGGTGGTCTTGTGCGTCTGCGACTGCGCGAATGCCAAACAGGAATAAAGAAGCAAGCACGGGACGATACGCCAGAAGGGAAGCAGGCGAGTTATTTGAAGCGGAAGTATAATTCTCCGATATCGAGCCCGGGAGGCAACACCAACCAGATGGTGCCGATTATTTCTCAACGACTCCCTGTCCCTCCACCACGGTGAGAATGCGATCGACGCCGGGTGCCACAATCTCTTCTTTTTTTCCGCTCGGCCAGTGAATCTCGATCTTATCCACTTTGGTAGCGGAACCTAATCCGAAATGAAGGCGTTGATCGGAGCTGGAGCCGTAACTCCCTCCGCTCGTGACGTCAGCGCGCTGTCGCACTCCGCCCGTGCTAAGGAAGGCTTTCGCGCCAACGGCATCCCGCGGACTCTTCGGTCCTCCCACCAATTTGAGGGTGATCCAGTGATTGTCGTTCTTCACCACATTCAGAAGCAGTGTTGGAGCGGAATCCATATTGTTCAGAACCACGTCGATGTGGCCGTCGTTGAAAAGGTCCCCGAACGCGGCGCCTCGCGCGGGGATCACCGCGGCCAACCCGCTCCCCGTCGCGGGCGGAACCTCCTGAAACTTAACCCCATCGAGATTGCGGAATAGCTGGGGCCGCTCGGCCCAGGTGGTGCCCCAGTCCCGCTGGTCCACCGAGGGGTAGACGTGGCCATTGGCAATGAAAATATCCAAGAGTCCATCGTTGTCGAAATCTAGAAACCCCGCTCCCCACCCCAGGAAAGGAATTGTAGGGCCTCCCAAGCCCGCCCGAAAAGTGACGTCGGAGAAATTGTTGTCGCCATCATTTCTGTAGAGCGTCTTGTAATCGTCTGAGAACGTGGTAATCAAAAAATCCACTTTGCCGTCCCGGTTGTAATCACCCACAGCAATTCCCATAGATGCTTGCGCCAGGCCCTCGTTCGTCAAAGCGAAACCGGACAAATAGCTAACGTCTTCAAAAGTGCCGTCGTGAAGATTGTGATAGAGGTACCGGGGCACGGAGTCGTTGGCCACTGCCAAATCCACCCAGCCATCATCGTCTGCATCCACAAACACGGAGGCCAGGCCGTAGTACCTCTGTGAGTTGGCTACCCCAGCCTTCTGGCTAACGTCGGTGAAGGTACCATCGCCATTGTTGTGGAAGAGATGATCGGTCTCTCCAGGAAGGCCCCTGGGCCCGCACATGGAGAAACTCACGCCACGATACTGGCATGCGCTCAAACTAATTCCACCTTGTCCGCCGACAGGAGGGTGATCAGCGTCGAATTTCACGTAGCCCGGCACAAACAAGTCTAATAAACCGTCACGATCGTAGTCGCCCCAAGTCGGTCCGGCGGACCAGCCTCCTACGGTGACCCCTGCCTTCTCTGCCACGTCCGTAAATGTGCCGTCATGATTGTTGTGATAGAGACGGTTCTTGCCGTAGTTGGTCACGTAGATGTCGGACCAGCCATCATTGTCGTAATCGCCGACAGCCACACCAAAGCTCCATCGTTCATTGGCCACGCCGGCCTTTGCAGTTACATCCGTGAAAGTACCGTCGTGGTTGTTGTGGAACAGCATTGCGCGCGGGGCGGGTTCTTTCCCCTTTAGAGCAGCGAATGTGGACCCGTTCAGCAAATAGATGTCCAGCCAACCGTCGTTGTCATAGTCCAGCAAGGCCACGCCTGAACCCGGCGTCTCGAGGATGGTTGCCTTTTCGGGATTCCCCGAGCGGTGGCGGAATTTGTCAAGGCCGGCCTGTTTGGTAATATCAGCGAACACGATTGGTGCACCATCGACAAATCCTCCGGCGGTGATTGGCCGAGACCAGGCGTCTTTGACGGGCGCGTGAGGGCCGCCGGTCGCCACTCCTGTGGCCTCCGGCTTTTGGGGTTTGCGGTCTTGCGGTTCCTGCCCGGCGGCGTTTGCCCACAACCATGCCGAAATGAGGACAAGTGCCAGAGAAGCCAAGCGACGAACATTCCTTCTCATCTCCAGTCGTTTCTGAGGAGACTGCGGAATTCGCAATTGTTTCATCCGCGCGTGGCGTCTTCTTTGCACCATCCCATCCATGAAGGGCTCGTCATCTGAGGATAAAGCCGGCGAATAGCATCGCACTTTTCGGGAAGGCGTGCTAGGCTCTGCGTAAGCGCTTACGTCTGGCAAATAATGCGAGGTGCAATGACTTCTTCACCGTGCCTTTCCCTTCGAGTTCTTCCGGCGGTATTAGTTCTGTTAACTGCTGGAGCTTTATTCGCGCCGTCCTCTCTTTCGCAAGCCTCCAGTTCGGTGGCACAGACTCCGCCGATGGGCTGGAACAGTTGGAACAAGTTTGCATGCAACGTCAGCGACAAACTCATTCGCGAGATGGCCGACGCCATGGTCAGCAGCGGGATGCAGGCGGCGGGCTATCAGTATGTGAACATCGACGACTGCTGGCAGGTGAGTCGCGATCCGCAGGGGGCTATCGTTGCGGATCCTCAAAGATTCCCCTCCGGAATGAAAGTCCTCGCGGACTACGTCCACAGTAAAGGTTTGAAGCTGGGCCTTTACACGGACGCAGGCACGGGCACCTGCGAAAAGCGGCCGGGCAGCCTGAATCATGAAGTCCAGGACGCCAAGACGTACGCCTCTTGGGGAATCGACTACGTGAAGATCGACTGGTGCAACTCGGAGGGTCTCGATCCGGAGGTGCAATATGCAAAA
>Ga0066697_10000516_pt1 | contig 13781 bp, 13 predicted proteins | sample GraSoiAngelo_146_FD_66451 | JGI IMG/M metagenome (GOLD analysis project Ga0066697, IMG submission 66451) | Grasslands soil microbial communities from the Angelo Coastal Reserve, California, USA - 14_1009_05_30cm | ecosystem: Environmental > Terrestrial > Soil > Grasslands | place: USA...
GTCCTCGAAGACGCCGCGGCCGCCGACGACCTCGACGCCCTTGGCCTTCGCCACGCTCGCCAGCCCGCGCGCGAGCTTTCCGATCACGCGCTCCGACTTCCACTTGCGCAGCGGATCGAGTGACACGCGCGCGGGGCCGAAGTCGACGCCGAACTCCTTGGCGCGCTCGGCCTCGCCGAGCACGGCCGCCACGTGCAGCAGCGCCTTGGAGGGAATGCAGCCTTCGAACAGACACGCCCCGCCCAGCCGCTTGCCGGAATCGACGACGACCGTCTCCAGTCCGAGCTCGGCGCAGCGGAAGGCCGCGGAGTAGCCGCCGGGACCGCCGCCGATGACGACGACGTCCACGTCGCGGACGAGGTCTCCCATCACCATGACGAGCTCAGAGTCCCAGCAGCAGCTCGGGCCTCTCGAGCCGCCGCACGATGGCCGCCGCGAAGCGGGCGCCGTCGGCGCCGTCGGCCACGCGGTGGTCGAAGGTGAGCGACACCGGCAGCAGCAGGCGTGGCTCGATCCGTCCGTCGCGCACGACGGGCTCCTGGCGGGCACGGGCAACGCCGAGAATCGCGACCTCCGGGTAGTTGATGATCGGGATGGCGCCGGTGCCGCCGAGCGCGCCGATGTTGGTGATCGTGAACGTGCCGCCGCGCAGGTCGTCGAGCGTCGCCTTGCCGTCGCGCACGCGCTGCGCCAGGGCGCCCAGCTCACGCGCGAGCTCGATCACCGGCTTCTTGTCGACGTCGCGCAGCACCGGCACGATCAGCCCGCGCCCGGTGGCGACGGCGACGCCGAGATGGACGTAGCGCTTGACGATGAGCTGTCCGGCAGCCGCGTCGAGCGCGGCGTTGAACGTCGGATGCTCGGCGAGGGCAAGCGCGGCCGCTCTCAATAAGAATGCCGTGAGCGTGAGCGTCACGCCGCGCGCCCTCGCGCTCTCGAGATTGCGCTGGACGATTGCGTCCAGCTCGGTGATGTCCGCGCGATCGAAATGCGTGACGTGCGGGATCACCGTCGCCGACAGGGTCATTCGCTCGGCGATGGTCCGACGCAGGTGCGACAGCGGCTGGCGCTCGACGGGACCCCACTGCTCGAAGTTCGGCAGCGGCGGCTCGGTGACGTGCGTCGCCAGCGGCTTGGCCGGCGCCGGCGTGGCGGCGGGCTCGAGCTGCGCTGCGCGATCGGTGCGCGGCACGCCGCGCGCCTGCGCGCGCGCCGGCGCTCCGCCGGCGACCGCCGCGCGCACGTCGTCGTCGGTCACGCGCCCGGCGGGACCCGTCCCGCGCACCGCGTGCAGATCGACGCCGAGCTCGCGGGAGAGCCGCCGCGTGGACGGCGTCGCCGGGACCGGCCCCGAGCGCGCCGGCGCGCCGACGTCGACCGCCGCGCGCGCCTCGGCCGGCTCGAACGAGCGCGCCGGTGCGCGCGGGGACTCCGCCGCGGGCGCCTGGCGCGCGCGCGTCCCCTGGACGGTGGTGCGCGGCTCGGGGGCGAGCGTGCGGGTGGGATCGAGCGTGTCCGCGGCCTGCTTGCCGGTGGGCTTCGTGGCCCCGCTCGCGGCCTCCCCGAAGGTGACCAGCACCTGCCCGACCTTGACCGTCTGATGCGGCTCGACGTGGATCTTCTCGACGCGGCCGCTCATGGGGGACGGGATCTCGACGGTGGCCTTGTCGGTCTCGACCTCGAGCAGGGGCGCGTCCTCGGCGATGACGTCGCCTTCGCGCACGAGCACCTTCACGATCTCGGCCTCGGTCAGACCCTCACCGAGGTCGGGCAGCACGAACGGGCGTGACATCGGCTAGAAGGCGAGGGTCTCGCGCGCGGCGCCGACCACGCGCGCGACGTCGGGCACGCTCGCCTTCTCGCGCGCGAAGCCGGGGAAGGGCACGTCGTGCGCCGTCACCCGGGCGATCGGGGCTTCGAGAGACAGGAACGCGCCGTCCATGATCGAGGCCGCGACCTCGGCGCCGGGCCCGAACGAGCGCGGCGCCTCGTGCACGATCACGGCGCGGCCCGTCTTGCTGACCGAGCGCACGATCGTCTCGCGGTCGAGCGGCGCGATCGTCAGCACGTCGATCACGTCGCAGCTCACCCCGTCCTCCTGCTCGAGCGTCTCGGCCGCCTCGCGCGCGACCCGCAGCATGCCGCCCCAGGCCACCAGCGTGAGATCGTCGCCCTCGCTCACCACCTGCGCGCGGCCGATGTCCATGGTTTCCGGCTCGTCGGGCACGTCTTCCTTGTGCGCGTGATAGAGGGCCTTGTGCTCGAAGAACACGACCGGATCGGGATCGCGGATGGCCGCGGCGAGCAGCGCGCGGCCGTTGCGCGGGCCCGAGGGAATGACCATCTTCAGCCCGGGGATGTGCGCGTAGAACTGCTCCTCGGATTCGCTGTGGTGCTCGAGCGCGCGCACGCCGCCGCCGTACGGCATCCGCATCACCATCGGCACGTGAAAGCGGCCCTGCGAGCGATTGCGGTAGCGCGCGGCGTGGTTCTCGATCTGATGGAAGCACTGGAAGGCGAAGCCCGAGAACTGGATCTCACACACGGGCTTGAGCCCGTACAGCGCCATGCCGACCGACGTGCCGATGATCGCCGACTCCGCCAGCGGGCTGTCGATCACGCGCTTGCTGCCGTACGTGCGATGCAGATCCTCGGTCACGCGGAACACGCCGCCGTCGACGCCGACGTCCTCGCCGATGACCAGCACGTCGGGATCGCGCTGCATCTCCTGCATCAGCGCGAGATTCAGCGCCTTGACCAGGTTGAGCTTGGCCATCAGCGCCGTCCGCTCCGCTGCCCGCGCATCGGCGGCGAGGGCTCGTGCTTCTCGCGCCGGCCCGGCTCGCCGCTGCGCAGCGTCTCGGCCAGCGTCTCGCGCTGAGCCTTCAGCTCCGGCGGCAGCTCCGCGTACACGTGATCGAACATCACCAGCGGATCGGCGGGCGCCGTCGCCTCGAAGCGCGCGATCGCGGCGGCGATCTCCTCGTCCACCTGCGCCTCGAGACCGTCCTCCAGCAGGCGCTTCTTCTTGAGATAGGCCGCGAAGCGCGTGAGGGGATCCTTGCGCTCCCACTCGGCGACTTCCTCGGCGGTGCGGTACTTGGTCGGGTCGTCGGCCGTGGTGTGAACGCCGAGGCGATAGGTGACGCACTCGATCAGCGTGGGACCCTCGCCGGCGCGCGCGCGCTCGACGGCCTCGCGGCTGGCGGCGTAGACCGCGAGGACGTCGTTGCCGTCCACCTGGATGCCCGGCAGGCCGTAGGCGAGCGCCTTCTGCGCGATGGTCTTGGAGTTCGTCTGCTTCTTGAGCGGCACCGAGATCGCCCACTGGTTGTTCTGGCACACGAAGACGACCGGCACGTGCCAGACGCCCGCGAAGTTGAGCGCCTCGTGGAAGTCGCCCTCGGACGTCGCGCCGTCGCCGAAGTACGCCATCACGACGACGTCGTCGTCGCGATACTGCGCGGCGTAGGCGAGGCCGACGGCGTGAGGCAACTGGGTCGAGACGGGAATCGTGATGGGGAGGTCGCGCTGATCGGGGGCGGGTTGACCACCTTCCAGGTGGCCGGCGAAGAACAGCAGCAGCTTCTCGATCGGCCAGCCGCGCCAGATCATCGAGGCCGTCTCACGGAACGAGGGCACCATCCAGTCCGTGGGCCGCAGCACGGCGACGCTGCCGAGCTGGGACGCCTCCTGACCCTTGATGGGCGCGAATGTGCCGGTGCGCCCCTGCCGCTGCAGGCGCACCATGCGCTCGTCGAGCCGGCGCGCCAGCAGCATCGCGCGGTACAGGCGCTTGAGCTCGGCGCCCGGCAGGCCGGGATCGAGAGCGCTGTCGAGGTTGCCTTCGGCGTCGAGGATCGACAGATATTCGACCGTGAACCGGGGTTCCAGCGGGGTTCTCGGCATTCAAGCCTCCGCGCTGCCTCATTGTACCTTGGGGTCGGCTGCTGACCGCGCGTTCGGGGACGACGCGGGCGATGGACAGGCTCAGCGTCGAGGGAGTGCGGCGATACCGAGCGCTACTTCCGGCCTCCGGAGGCGCGCTTGGGCACCGCTTTCGCCGCGACCTTCGCGGTGGCGGCCGTGGCCGCCTTGCTCGGCGGCTTCTTCGCGGTGGCGGCGGATTCGGGCAGGCCGCGCTTGGCGAGGCTGGCCTTGAGCGCGTCCATCAAATCGATCACACGCGGGCGCTCGGCGGGCGCCGGCGCCGCGACGATCTCGCGGCCCTCGACCTTGCGCTCGAGCATGTCCGTCACGCGAGCGCGGTACTCGTCCTTGTACTGCTCGGGCTTGAACTGCTCGCTCGCGAGCCCGCGGATGAGCTGCAGGGCCAGCTGCAGCTCGCCCTCGCGGATGTTCGCGGACTGACCCTTGTCGACGTCCGCGAACGAGCGCACCTCGTCCGCGAAGAACATCGTGTGCAGCAGCAGGCCCTCCCGCCCCGCGCGAATCAGAACGAGGCTCTCCTTGCCGCGCATGACGAACTTTGCGACGGCGACCTGCTCGGCCTGGGCCATCGCATCGGCCAGCAGGCGGTAGGGCTTCTCGCCGCCCTTGTCGGCGCCGAGATAGTAGGCCTTCTCGAAATACACGGGATCCACCTGCGCGAGGGGCACGAACTCGAGGATGTCGATCATCTTCGAGGCCTCGCCCTCGAGGGCCTTCAGCTCTTCGTCGGTGACCCGCACGTACTGGTCCTTCGCGAACTCGTACCCCTTCACGAGCCCGCTGCGCTCGACGACCTCGTTGTCGACCGGGCAGAACGTCTGCTGCTTGATGCGCGAGCCGCACTTGGCGTGCAACAGATTGAACGAGATGTTGCCGGGCGCGGTGGCCGTGTAGAGCTTGATCGGGATCGACACGAGGCCGAACGAGATCGTGCCCGAGCCGAGCGCATGCGGTGGCATGTCGTTGAACGATATCACGTGCGCCGCGCCCACGCCGCACACGGAGCACTATCCAACGGATTGCGGTCGCCGCGCGCCGGCGCCGCCGCCGGCTGAGTCGCGGTGTGCTCGCGCGGAGCCACGCGTATGATGCCCCGGTGTTGACCGGCGGCTGGCGTGGCCGCGCGCTCGTTCTCGTCCTCTGCGTTCTCGTCGCGGGGTGCGCCCAGCGGCCGGACGCCGCGGCTGCCGTCACGCTGGTCTTCAAGCACGCCAAGATCCTCGGCCCTTCGGATCCCGTTCCCGCGCTGCTGCGTGAGTTCGAGCGGCGACATCCCGGCGTGCGCGTGCAGGCCGAGTCGCTGTCGTGGAACTCCGACGATCAACACCAGTTCTTCGTGATCAACCTCGAGGGACGCGGTGCGGCCTTCGACGTGATGATGCTCGACGTCGTCTGGGTGGCCGAGTTCGCGCGCGCGGGCTGGCTGCTCGATCTGTCGCCGTGGGTGACGCGGGCCGAGCTCGAGCCGCACTTCCCGTCCACCATCGCGCCCGCGACGTGGAACGGCCGCGTGTGGGCCATGCCGTGGCTGATGAACGTCGGCATCCTCTATTACCGCGCCGACCTGCTCGGCAAGTACGGCCTGACGCCGCCGCGGACGTGGGAGGCGCTGGTCGATCAGGTCGTGCGCGTGCGCGCGGCCGAGCGCAATCCGCGGCTCGACGGCGTGCTCTGGCAAGGCCGTCAGTACGAGGGCCTGACCGTCAACGCGCTCGAGGCGATCTGGGCGAACGGCGGACGCATGTTCGGCGCCGACGGCACGGTCTTTCCCGAGGAAGAGCGCGCGGCGGGCGGGCTGGCCTTCCTGCGCGCGCTGATCGTCTCCGGCGTGAGTCCGTCGTGGGTAACCGCGGCCGACGAGGAGCTGAGCCGGCGCCACTTCGGCGACGGGCGCGCGATCTTCCTGCGCAACTGGCCGTACGCGATGGACCTCTTTCAGGCCGCGGGCTCGCCCGTGCGCGGTCGCGTGGGCATGGCGCCGCTGCCGGGCCGCGTGGGCGGCGCGGTGAGCGCGGCCTCCAGCGGCGGCGCGCATCTCGGGGTCAACCGCCGCACGCGTCACCCCGAGCTCGCGGTGGCCCTGGTGCGCTTCCTGGCGGAGGCGGAGGCGCAGAAGACGATGACGGTCGGCGGCGCGCTGAACCCCACGCGCATGGCGCTCTACCACGATCGCGACGTCGTGCGCGTGCATCCGGACTTTCCCCTCGTGCACGACCTGATGCTGCGCGCGCGGCCGCGTCCGGTGACGCCGGCGTACCTCATGCTCTCGACGACGCTGCAGCCGGAGTTCTCCGCCGCGCTCGTCGGCGTCAAGTCCCCGCGGCAGGCCATCGAGCACGCGCGGCTGCGCTTGTCCTATCTGCTGGAAGGCTTGCGATGACGGTGCGCCGGCTCGACGACGCGCGGACAGCGCGCGTGCTGCTCGCGCCGGCGCTGCTGGCCCTCGCGGTGCTCGCTGCATGGCCGGGACTGTGGGTGCTCTGGCTCTCGCTGCAGCGGCGCATCCCCGTGTTCGGCATCGAGCGCTTCGTCGGCCCCGCGCACTACGCATTCCTGGCGGAGGATCCGCGCTTCTGGAACGCGGTGCAGGTGACACTGATCTTCACGTTCGTCTCGGTGTCCCTCGAGTTTCTGCTCGGGCTCGGCGTTGCCCTCGGGTTGCAGGGCCAGCGCCGCGGCCGGCGGCTGGCCGTCGCGCTGCTGCTGTTGCCGTGGGCGCTGCCCTCGGTCGTCACGGGACGCATGTTCGAGTGGCTCTATCACCCGTCGGCGGGCTTGCTGAATTACGTGCTCGGCGGCGAGGCGATCAACTGGCTCGGCGAGCCGACGCTGGCGCTACCCGCGCTGATCGCCGCCGACGTGTGGCGCACGATGCCGTTCGTCGCGCTGCTCTGCTACGCGCGCGTGCTGACGATTCCGCCGGAGATCTACGAGGCGGCGCGCGTCGACGGCGCCGGCGCGGTCGCCACCGTACGCGACGTGACGCTGCCGCTGCTGCGCCGCGTGCTGCTGATCGCGCTGCTGTTCCGCACGCTCGACGCCCTGCGCGCGTTCGACCTGATGTTCGTGCTCACCGGCGGCGGCCCGGCCAACACGACGGAGACGCTCACCGTGTACGCGTATCGCAGCCTCTTCCAGACGCTGCAGCTGGGCTTCGGCGCCGCCATCGGCGTTGCCGTGTTCGCGCTGGTGATGGTCGTGGCGTGGGGCTATCTCAAGGCGATCGTCCACGAGGAAGGGGCCACGGCGTGAGGGGCCGCGGCGTCCTGCGCGATGCCGTCGTGCTCGCCGCGCTCGCGCTCTGGGCGGTGCCGTTCTTCTGGCAGGCGCTGACGTCGTTCAAGCCGGACACGGCGCTGCTCGCCGTCGAGCGGCTGCTGGCCGCGCCGCCGACGCTCGACCACTACCGCGCGGTCGTCCAGCGCAGCGTCATGCCGGCCGCGCTGGTCAACAGCCTCGGTGTGGCCGCGCTCACGACGGCGTTTGCGCTGGTGCTCGGCGCCCCCGGCGCGTACGCACTGGCGCGTCTGCCGGTGCCCGGCAAGCACGCGCTGCTGCTCGGCATCGTCGCGTGCACGGCCTTCCCTCAAGTCGCGATCGTCGGGCCGCTCTTCGTGCTGCTCCGCGCGCTCGACCTGCGCGACACGTGGGCGGCGCTCGTGCTGGCCGACACGTCGTTCGCGCTGCCGCTGGTGCTGTGGCTGCTCGCGGGGTTCGTGCGCGAGGTGCCGGTGGCGGTGGAGGAGGCCGCGGAGATCGACGGCGCGAGCCGGCTGGCCACGCTCGGCCGCGTCGTCCTGCCGCTGATGGCGCCCGGCATCGCGTCGGCCGGCCTGCTCGTGTTCCTGATGGCCTGGAACGAGCTGCTGTTCGCGTACACGTTCACGGCCACCGAGGCCAGCCGCACGGTGCCCGTCGCGCTGGCGCTGTTCCCGGGCGTCTACGAGGTGCCGTGGGGCGACATCGCGGCGGCGTCGATGCTCGCGAGCCTGCCGCCGATCGTCATCGTGGCGGGACTGCAGCGCTGGCTCGTACGCGGCCTCACGGCCGGCGCGCTGCGAGACTGAGGATGGGCGCCCGCCTCGCCGCCGTGATCGCCGTCGCGCTGCTCTCCGCCGCGGCCGAGCTCGGCGCGCAGACGGCGATCGTCGTCGAAGACTGGCGTGACGCCGGCGGCGGACGCCTGCCGGCAACCTGGTCGTTCTACGGGCGCGAGCCGCAGCTGACGTTCGCGCCCGCCGTCGTCGTCGACGAGGGCCGGCGCGCGCTCTGGCTGAAGACCGAGCACTACAGCGTTCGGCTCGCGCGGAAGACCGACGTCGACGTGAGCCAGGCGCCGGTCCTGAGCTGGCAGTGGAAGGCGGTCACGCTGCCCGAGCAGGGCGACATCCGCGGCGAGATCCGCGACCAGGTCGCGCGCATCGTGCTGATGTTTCCGCCGCGCTACCGCCCGCGGATGCTCGGCTACGTCTGGGACACGCGCGCGCCGGTCGGCACCGAAGCGCACACGAAGCAGACGATGCTCGACCGCTGGCTCGTCGTCGTCCGCTCCGGATCCGCCGACGTGGGGCGCTGGGTGCGCGAGACGCGCAACGTCGAGCGCGACTACACGCGGCTGTTCGGCGGCGCGCCGCCCGCGCCGATGGCCGTCGGCGTCGAGAGCCACTCCGAGGACGCCGCGCACGCGAGCGAGGTCTACATCGGGCCCATCACACTCGGCCGGTGAGGCGCCTCAGCACGCCGGCCGGCGCAGCACCGCGCCGTCGATCTTGCGCGGGATCAGCTGGCCGTCGCGCGTGTCACCGTGCAGCCGGCCCTGATCGACGATCACCTTGCCGCGCAGGATCGTCGTCACCGGCCACCCGCGCACCTCCCAACCCTCCCACGGGCTGTAGTCGCTCACGTGGAAGTCGTTCTTCGTGAGCGCGCGGCTGATCGTCGGGTCGATCAGCACGATGTCGGCGTCACTGCCCGGTGCGAGCGCGCCCTTGCGCGGATAGAGCCCGAGGATCTTCGCCGCGTTCGACGAGGTCACCTGCACGAAGCGCGTGAGCGACATCTTCCGCTTGACGACACCTTCCGTGTACACGATGCCCATGCGCGCCTCGGCGCCGAGGTTGCCGCCCGTGACGTCCTCGATCGTCTTGCCGCGCAGCTTCAGGGCGAGATCGGTCGGGTACTCGTCGGTGGCGGTCGTCGATACCGCATCGTTGAGCAGGCCGTCCCAGAGCGCGGCCTGGTCCTCGGGGTACTTCAGCGACGGATAGGTGTGATAGCAGAACCCGCGCGGCGAGCGGTAGTCGTCGGCGGTGAAGCACGTGTAGTGATGCAGCGTCTCCGCGTAGATCGGCCGGCCGTGCCCACGCGCCTCGGCCACCGCCTCCACGCCCTCCCGCGCGGAGGTGTGCACGAAGTAGATGGCGGCGTCCATGACCGCGGCGAGGTTGATCGCGCGGCGGAACGACAGCATCTCGGACACCTTGTTGTGCACGAGCGGCAGGTTCGCGCCGTCCATCCGGCCTTCCTCGCGGAAGCGCTCGTACATGAACTGCACGACGTCGTGGTCCTCGGCGTGCACGACCATGATCCCGCCGCGGGGCGCGACCTTCTCCATCGCGTACTGCAGACGACCGAAGTCGAGTCGGTTCGAGGGGCGCTTCGGATGCGGCGGCAGCACGTCGGTGGTGAAGACCTTGAACGACGGAAAGCCCTGCTGGATCGCCTCCGGGATGGCGTCGAACGTCTTGAGCGGCAGCGGGCCCGCCAGCGTGATGTGGAACGTGTAATCGGTGTACGAGTTGCCCTTCCAGCGCGCGGCGCGCCGCTCGACCACGGACGGCAGATCGTCGCCCGGCCGCACGAACGCGAAATCGACGTGGGTCGTCGTGCCACCGAACGCCATGCCGCGCGAGTCGTCTTCGGGACCCAGCGTCTGCAGATCGTCGTCGGGATGCATCTGGATCCGATGCGCCAGGTGCGTGTGGGGTTCCACGCCGCCCGGCACGACGACCTTGCCCGCCGCGTCGATCACGCGCGTCGCCTCGCGGAACGTGCCCGGCGCCGCCACCGCGGCGATCTTGCCGTCCTGGACCGCGATCTCCCACGCCCCTGCGCCCTGCGGCGTCACCACCTGGCCGTTGCGGATCAGCAGATCGAGCATCGCGCCCTCCTTGGTGGGCTGGGAGGGTATCAGGTCGCGAGCAAGGTTTCGAGCCGCTGAGCGAGCGCGGGCCCCGTGCCACGTTCCTCGTGCTTGAAGAACACGAACGCGTCGCCCCAGCCGGCCCCGACGGTGCGGATCGTCTTCACCCATGCCCCAAGCCGCGCGTCGGTGTAATCGACGGCGCGGAGACGGAAATACCCCCAGTCAGCAGTGGCGAGGGCGGGCGTGGTCGCGTCCTCGTCCTCGACGATGGCGAGCGCGGCGTTGCGCGCGCGCAGCCGCTCGTACACGTCGTCGGCGAACCACGACTCGTGTCGGAACTCCCAGGCCATGCGGAGATCCGGCGGCACCATATAAAGGACGTCGCCGAGGCGGCCCACATCCTTTTTGAAGTTGGGCGGCAGCTGGAAGAGCAAGGGGCCCAGCCGGGCGCCGAGCCCCCGCGCGACGTCGCCGAAGACGCGCACCGTCTCGTCGACGTCGCGCAGGCGCGCGAAGTGCGTGATGCGCTGTGGAGCCTTGAGCACGAACGTGAAGGCCGGCGGCACGGCGGCCGCCCAGCCCGCGACGACCTTGGGCGTCGGCATGCGGTAGAACGTCGCATTGACCTCGACCGTGCTGAATCGCTCGGCGTAGTACGGCAGCATCGCCGCCGGCTTGAGGTCGTCGGGGTAGAACGAGCCTTTCCACTCGGTGTAGTTCCAGCCCGACGTTCCGACGCGCACGCGCGTCACGTCGCCGATCCTCCCTCCGGGCGCGTCGCGAGCGGCGATCCGCGATCGCGAGCGTGCCACCACGCAAGCAAGGCGAGCACCGAGATCAGCCCGCCGCCGCCGGAGACGAGGAGCGCCGCCTTCACGCCCGCCGCCTCCGCCACTGAGCCCATCAGGAACGCACCGAACGGCGTCACGCCCGCGAACATCAGGGTGTGCAGGCTCATCACCCGTCCCCGAAGCTCGTCCGGCACTGTCAGTTGCACGGTCGAGTTCGAGCCCGCCATGAACAGGATGCCGCAGAATCCCATCAGCAGGAGCAGCGGCACCACGACCCGCTCGGTATGCACGGCGGCGAGCGCGGCCGTTCCCGCGGCCTGCAGCAGGGCCGGCGTCGCCAGCGCCGCCACCGGCGGCCGCTCCCGCCCGAGCGCGGCCAGCGCGACCGCGCCGCCCAGGGCGCCGATCCCGAGCATCGCCATCATCAGGCCGAACCCCTCGGCGCCATGACCGAGCACGTCGCGGACGTAGAGCGGAATCAGCACGTTGTAGTTGAAGAGAAAGCCGCTCACCGCGAGCACCATGGCCATGGTCAGCGCCACGCGCGGCGTGCTCACGGCGAAGCGCACGCCCTCGCGGATGTCGTGGGCCATCGACCGACCCGACGCGGCGCGCGGCCGCCCCTGCGCGCCCACGGCGAACAGCGCCACGATGACCGGCACGAACGAGGCCGCGTTGAGATAGAACGCGACCGCCGTGCCCCAGCGCGCGATGGCGAGGCCCGCCAGCGCTGGGCCCACGATGCGCGCGGCGTTGAACATCGCCGAGTTCAGCGCGATGGCGTTCATGAGGTCGTCGCGACCGACCATCTCGACGATGAACGCCTGGCGCGTGGGCATGTCCACCGTGTTGGCGATGCCATAAACCAGCGCGAGCAGCGCCACGTGCCAGTACTGGACGTGGCCAAAGTGCACGAGCAGCGCCAGCGCGAGCGCCTGGATGAATAGCACGCTCTGGCTCACCAGCAGCAGGCGGCGTTTGCGAAGGCGGTCGGCGAGCGCGCCCGCGAAGAACGCCAGCACGAGCATCGGCGCGAACTGCAGCGCGCTCACGAGCCCGAGACGGAACGGGGAGTTGGTCAGCTCGAGCACCAGCCACGATTGCGCGACCGACTGCATCCACGTCCCGACGAGCGAGATGAGCTGGCCCGCGAAGAAGAGGCGGAAATCGCGATGACGGAACGCGCGCACGGCGGCCGGCAGCCGCGTGTCGGACGGCACGCGGGTAGTTTATTACTTGGGCGGCCTCGACATGGCCCCCCAAACCCCCCAACGTTCGGAGCGCCCCGGGGAACCCGTGGCGCTCCTCTGGATCGCGACCTCGCGCGCCTCGCTATCAGAGCATGCGCTGGAGCGTGAGGACGTCGAGCCAGCGGCCGAGCTTGAGGGCCGCCTCGCGCTCGCGGCCGACGCGGACGAAGCCGTGACGCTCGTGCAGCCGCAGCGACGCCTCGTTGTCCGCGATGATGCGCGCGATCATCGAGTGATGATCGCGCGCGCGCGCGTGCTCGATCAGCGCGTCGAGGATGAGGCCACCGACGCCCTTGCCGCGCCAGCCGGCCTTCACGTAGACGGAGTCCTCCACCGTGCGCGCGTAGGACGGCTTGGGGCGATAGGGCGCCAGCGCGCCGAAGCCGAGGATCTCGTCGCCCACCGCGGCGACGAGCGCCGGGTACGCATCGCCGTGGACGGCAAGCCACGCCTGCTGTGCCTGCGCGCTGCGCGGCTCGGTGTCGGTGGTGGCGGTGGTTCCGATCGCCTCGAGGTTCCAGATGGCCGCGATCTGCGGGTTGTCGGTCTCGCGCGCTGCACGAATCACGACGGCACCCGCTGCGGCGCGGGCTCGCCTTGCAATCGCTGGCCGAGCGCGACGAGCACGCCACCGAGCCACCTACGGATCGCTGGCCGCGCGGTGAGGGAGGCCACGAGGGCGCGACGCGCCGCCGCCTCGCGGGCGTGGGCCAGCCGTTCGTTCGCCAGGAACAGCAGCGCGTAGTCGCTCGTTTCCATGCCGGCCTCCGTTCGCGTCTATCCTGGCGCGTCGTGACAGATCAGGGAAATCAATTGTTTTTATTCAGATCATCAATTACGCTTTCGACCGCTCCCGACCATGGACCTTGCCCTCGGCCCGTTGCGCACGCTGGAGGCGATCGCGCGGCACGGCTCGTTCTCGCGCGCCGCGCGCGAGCTGAACCTGACCCAGCCCGCCGTCAGCATGCAGGTGGCGCAGCTCGAGCGGCGGCTGGGGCTGCCGCTGCTCGAGCGCGTCGGCAAGCGCGCCTTTCCCACGCCGGCCGGCGAGGTCCTGCTGGCCCACGCCGCCCGCGCCTTTCGCGAGCTACAGGCGGGCGTCGAACACGTCCAGCAGCTGCGCGGCGTCGTGGCCGGACGCGTGCGCCTGGGAACGAGCGCGTCGATCAGCGTGTACCTGCTGCCGCGCGCGCTCGGACGCTTGCGCGCGCGCTTCCCGGCCATCGATCTGGTCGTCGTCACCGGCACCGCGTCCGACATCGCGCGCGGGCTCGTGGGCAACGACCTCGACGTGGGGCTCGTGAGTTTGCCCCTCCGCGACCGCGAGCTGACCGTGACGCCGTTCTACCGTGACGAGCTCGTGGCCATCGCGCCGCCCGAGCCGCGCTGGCGGCGGCACGGCGCCATCCGCGCGGCCGAGCTGGCCGAGCATCCGCTCATCCTCTTCGACCGCGGCAGCACGGTGCGCCGTGAGATCGATGCGTGGTTCGCGCGGGCACGCGTGAGCGCACGCGCGTCGATGGAGCTCAGCAACACGGAGGCGATGAAGAAGTTCGTGGAGGCGGGGCTCGGCCTCTCGGTGACCTCCGAGTTCTCCGTGAAGGCCGACGTTGCGGCGCGCCGGCTCGCCGCCATGCCGCTCGT
>Ga0066697_10000537_pt1 | contig 13625 bp, 9 predicted proteins | sample GraSoiAngelo_146_FD_66451 | JGI IMG/M metagenome (GOLD analysis project Ga0066697, IMG submission 66451) | Grasslands soil microbial communities from the Angelo Coastal Reserve, California, USA - 14_1009_05_30cm | ecosystem: Environmental > Terrestrial > Soil > Grasslands | place: USA...
GCTCTCAAGGTGTGGAGTTGGGACAAGTATTCGACGGTTCGAGCCAGGAGCCGATAGATGTCTCCTTCGGCCATGGTCGTGGTGCGGCACAGGCCGATCCAGGTGAGGGCGGGATCGCCCACCCAGCGTTCCGTCAAGGCGGCGACATCGGCGCGAAGCAAGGGCGGATCCTCGTGCGGCGCCAACGATTCGGCCAGATGCCGGACTTGTCCGAGCAACGAAGCCAGGCCGGGACTGAGGCGCGGAAATGCGCCCGGGCGATCGTCATCATGCGCGATGCTGGCCATCACCCCGGTCAGAATCTGGGGCTCGATGCCGCTGAAGGCCTCCGCGCGGATCAGTTCCGTGATGAGCAGCGAGTGATCGATGCGGATCAGTCGCGCCCATTCCCCCGCGTCGGTGAGGTGACAGGTCGGCGTCAAGTAGCCAAACTGCTGCAGCACCTCGGTCCGCGTCTGGAAGCGATGCCACAGACCGGTGCGAAGCGCCTGGACCGTCTTCGTGTGACGGTGGACTTCCTGGCGGAGACGCAGGGCCTGGGCATGATCCTTCTGGCAGGCCGGGCGCGAAGGGCACGTCGGGCAGGGGAACTCATCGTTCAACGTCTGCGCGATCTGGCTCTCGGCGATGTCCTTCTGGCGGTCCTCCATGAGAATCGGCAGGATTGGGATCCGGACGGGCAGCTCTGACATCTGCCGGATCAATTCTTCCAGGCTGCTGGGCGTGCACCAGGGATAGACGGGCGCTTCTGCCACCTCAAACGATCGGTCGAAGACCTGGGTGACCGTGCTCGCCTGGCACTCCGTCACCGCACCGCCTGAACGCAGGATGGTCACCATCGGACTCCGCTGGCCGCGGCTTCGGTACTGCCGCAGCACGAGGCCGCGGCCCTTCGGCAGCCCCACCACGCGTCCGGGCGTCAGGAAGTGAAGGCGGGCTGCCAACTCAGGCTCCGGCGGCTCGCGGTGTCTGACCTGGATGCGATGCGCCTTCTGCTTCCGCGCCTGCTCGAAGACCTGCCACTGCGTGATCCAGTCCGTGCAGACTCGCGGGCCGTAGGGTTCCATCTGGACGTGCAGGGCGTCGAGCTTGCCTTCCAGCGTCTCGGCCCGGCGGTTGAGCTGAAATTGCGCAAAGCTCCTGGCGAGGATGGCCTGGATCTGTTCCAGCGGATGCGCCTTGAGCAGGTTCAACACCATGGGATAGGCAATGACGAACTGGCTGTCAATCGGTTCGGGCTGGCCGGTCAGCCCCTTCGTGATCACGGTCAAGTCGATATAGGGCGAGGGGGTGACGACCGCGAAGCCGACCAGGTCCTTACCCCGCCGGCCGGCACGGCCGGCGAGTTGCTGGACTTCGCTGATCGTGAACTCGGTGAAGTCTCTGGTCTTGCGGACGCTCGACTGGGTGAGCACCACCGTGCGGGCCGGAAAATCCACGCCGGCGGCCAGCGTGGTGGTGGCGAACACGGCGTCCAGACATCCCTGGCGCATCAACTCCTCGATGGCGATTTTCCATGAGGGGAGGTGCCCGGCGTGATGTGCCGCGACGCCGACCCGCTGGACCGTGGGGACAAGCGGATGTTCGCCGATGCTCGGGTATTGCGCGATCAACTGGTCCAGGACGGAGTTGATGGCGTGTTGGCGCTCGGGAGGCAGGGTCGTGTGGCTTCGCTGGAAGGCCTGCATGGCCTCGTCGCAGGCACGACGCGAGGTCAGGAACACAATGGCTGGCGTGAGGTGTTTGTGGCGGAGTGCCCCGATCAGGTCAACCGGATGGATGGAGGGAGGCATGCAACTTCATCCCCTTCGAGATAGCCACCAGTCCGGAATCGGTCACCGTGAAACGGCTGCGGTCCGCGCCGAGATCGTAGCCAATCTCGGTCTTGGGGGGAATGTTCACGTCCTTGTCGATGATGGCCCGCCTGATCCGGCAGTGTTCGCCGATCACGACGTTTTCCATCACGACCGACTCCCGCACCTCGGCGTGATCCTGGACGAGGACGTTCGGCGACAGCACGGAGTTCTGCACGCGGGCGCCCGAGACGATACAGCCGCCGCAGACGATCGAGTCCAGCGCGATCCCCATTCGACCGCCCTCGTAGTCGTCCGCGAAGACGAACTTCGCCGGGGGAAACTGGCCCTGGTACGTCCGGATCGGCCACATCTGATCGTACATATTGAACAGCGGGTCCACCGCAACCAGGTCCATGTTGGCTTCCCAATACGCGTCCAGCGTCCCGATGTCGCGCCAGTATTTGACAGCTTTCTTGTTCTCGTCATGGAACTTGAACGCAAAGACGCGGCTGTTCTGGATCATGCGGGGAATGATGTTTTTCCCGAAATCGTGCAAGCTCTCGTGTTTCGTGTCGGTCGACAACAGCGTCGAAATACGAGAGTCAGTTAGCTGTTTACGAATGACCTCGGCTCTGAAGAGGTAGATGCCCATCGACACGAAGGCCTGCGCGGGATCGCTCGGCAGCGGCATCGGATGCTTGGGCTTCTCATCGAACCGCACAATTCGACACTCGTCATCCACCCCGATCACGCCGAAGCGGCTAGCCTCAGCCAGAGGAAACTCGATCGCGCCCACCACCACGTCGGCCTGCTTGGTGATCATGAAGTCGTACATCTCGGCATAGTTCATTTTGTAGATGTGGTCGCCGGCCAGGACAAGCAGAAAATCCGGCTGTTCATTGTCCATCAGGAACAGATTTTGATAGACCGCGTCGGCGGTCCCCTTGTACCAATCTTCACCGATGCGTTGCTGGGGCGGGATAGAGGCGATGAACTCGCCCACTTCCTGGTTGAGGATATTCCAGCCCCTCCGGATATGTCGGTCTAGGGAGTGGGATTTGTACTGGATCAGAACCGCGATCTTTCTCAGGCCGGAGTTCAGGCAGTTGCTGAGGGTAAAGTCAATGATCCGATACTTTCCCCCAAACGGCACGGCCGGCTTCGCCCGGTGCAGGGTCAGCGGGTAAAGCCGCTCTCCCTTTCCTCCGGCCAGCACCATGGCGAGGATGTTTTGCATAGAGGCGCGATTTTAGCAGGTTGGGAAGAAAATAGAAAGGACGGGGCGGAGGTTGACACCGCGGCCAGGTGCGACGATACTAACCGCTAGCAGCGAGGGGTCCCTCGACTCTGCTCGGGACCGTGAGCCTGTCGAACGGTCAGCAGCAAGCAGCGAATAGCAAATAGCGAGCAGCGAATAGCTTGGAACTGCGAAGCTGCTAGCTGGTTGCTTAAAGCTATTAGCTGTCAGCTATTCTCTATGTAGCTGATTCGACTGCTGACTGCTCGCTATTTGCCATTCGCTCAGCACTGACTCGGGAGGATCACATGCCCAAAGGGCTGGCCGCGACGAAGGCCAAGCGTATGCCGCGCCTTTCGAAGGACAGCCGGATGCCGGCCGCACTGCAGCATGTCCTCTGGCGGCTGGATCGGTTGGAGCGGCAGGTTCGCACGCTGTCGGAATTGGTCCGGGATCATGCTGAGGACTCGGATCGCCTAGTCACGATCGTGGCCGAAGACCGGGATGTCCTGCGGCGAGAGCTTCTGCAGGAACACCAGGCCAAGCTGCGCGTGAGGAAGCGGGCGCGCGCAACCGGTCCCGACGCCGAGCTCACCAGTCAGGAACCGTAACACGTCACTGGTCACCGTTCAACGGGCGTCAAGACTGGGTCGGCAGGGGCAGTCACGTGTCACGAGTCAGGCGTGACGAAGCATGGGCCTGAACAGCGTTGAGATACGGGAGGTGGTCAAGTACCACGGGACGGTCATCGCCGTGGACCATCTCTCGCTGGAGGTTCGGAGAGGGGAGTTTTTTTCCATCCTGGGTCCCAGCGGGTCCGGGAAGACCACCACCTTACGATTGCTGGCCGGGTTCGAGCGTCCTGATCAGGGAGAAATCCTGATCGAGGGACGCTCCATGCGGGAGGTGCCCCCCAATCTCCGGCCGGTGAATCTCGTCTTTCAATCCTACGCCCTGTTCCCCCACCTCACCGTCTTCGGCAACATCGCGTTCGGCCTTGAGATGCGGCGGATCGCGCGGGCGGAGACCCAGTCCAGAGTCCACGCAGCGCTCGGCATGGTCAAGCTGGGGAGCAAACACGACCGGATGCCGTCTCAACTGTCCGGTGGGGAGCAGCAGCGTGTGGCGCTGGCTCGCGCGTTGGTCAACCGTCCTGCCGTGGTGCTGCTGGATGAGCCGCTCGGCGCGCTGGACCAGCAGCTTCGCCAGGAGATGCAGGTCGAGCTCAAGGCGATCCAGGAGCAGGTGGGCATCACCTTTATCTATGTCACGCACCACCAGGAGGAGGCGCTCACCATGTCCGACCGAGTGGCGGTCATGGATCATGGGCGCGTCCTCCAGATCGGGAGTCCCCAGGACATCTATGAATCGCCGGTCTCCGCGTTTGTGGCCAATTTCATCGGCCTGTCCAACCTTGTGGAAGGCCGGATCGCCTCCATGACGGATGCCCGGTGTACCGTCAGCGTGCCCGATCTCCCGACGATCCTCGTGCGACGACCGGGCGGGGTCGTCGAGGGGAGCCAGGTGACCGTCGTGTTGCGGCCGGAGCGACTTTCTCTGGCCCGGGACGTTCACCGGAACGGATTCGACAACACCGTTCCAGCCCGCATCGACAAGACGATCTACAATGGGAGCGAGATGCACTACCTGCTCCGTCTGTCCAACAGCGCTCTCTGGAAGGTCCGGGTCCCCAACTCGGGCGCTGAACAGAAACGGTTCTTAAACGGCGAGGCGGTCTTTGTTCGCTGGAACGCGGACGAAGGAGTAATCTTGTCCGAGTGACCCCCAGCGACTCCTCCACCGACATGCCCCGTCGCGCTCCGCTCCCCCGACTTCCCGGCTGGCTGCTCATGCCAAGCTTGGCTTGGCTGGGCATCTTCTTCTTCATCCCCCTTTTGCTGGTCCTGGTGATCAGTTTTGCGGCGCGCGGGACGTACGGCGGGGTGGAATGGACCTTCAGCCTCGCCAATTACGCCACCCTGCTCGATCCCCTGTATCTCACGATTTTCGTCCGCTCGCTGGCGCTTGCCCTAGGCACGACCGCGTTCTGCCTCCTGCTCGGATTCCCGCTGGCGTACTACATCGCGCGGGCCCCGCTCCGCTGGCAAGGTATCTGGCTCCTGCTGGTCATGATCCCCTTCTGGACCAATTTTCTGGTTCGCACCTACGCCTGGATGTTCATCCTCCGGACAGAAGGTCTGATGAACACCGTCTTGATGAATCTGGGGCTGGTCGCCAGCCCGGTCGAGATCCTGTACACCGATGGGGCGATCCTGATCGGGCTGGTATACGGCTATCTTCCCTTCATGGTGCTCCCGCTCTATGCCGCCCTCGCACGGCTAGATTATTCTCTCGTGGAGGCCGCCTGGGACCTGTATGCCTCGGCCTGGAACGTGTTTTGGCGGGTCATCCTTCCGTTGACCAAGCCCGGGGTCATCGCCGGCTGCATCCTGGTGTTCATCCCTTCGCTCGGGGCGTTTATCACCCCGGATCTCCTCGGTGGAGCCAGGACGATGATGCTGGGCAATCTGATTCAGCACGAGTATCTCGTGGTGCGGGACTGGCCGTTCGGCTCGGCGATTTCCTTCGTGCTGATGGCGCTCGTGCTACTGGGAATGATGGTCTACCTCGAGGTAGACCGTGGACGGGGCGATGGCCGCCGTCCTTCAGTCTGGTAATTCGGTTGGATCCGGGGGAGGGAGGTTCATGAGAGGACGGCGGGTGTGGCTGCTCAGCGTAAGTCTTGCCGATCTGCTGTTTCTGTACCTGCCCATTGGGATGCTGATTCTGTTCTCCTTCAATGCCTCGCGGCTCTCGGCCACGTGGCAGGGGTTCACCTTCCAGTGGTACCGGGCGTTGGCCGCGGATGAGGCGCTCATGACGTCGTTGCAGAACAGCCTGCTCGTCGCCTCTGTCTCAACGATGATTGCGACGGTGCTGGGGATGAGCGCGGCGGTCAGCCTGGAGCGCTTCCAATTCCGAAGGCAACAGGTTGTGGAAGGGGCGCTGCTGCTCCCGCTGGTGATGCCGGAGGTCATGATGGGAGTGGCACTGATGCTCTTCTTCGTGACGATCAAGCTGCCGCTGAGCCTGGTGACGGTCACGCTGGGACACGCGGCGTTCAACCTGCCGGTCGTGATGGTGATGGTGCGGGCCCGGCTGCGCAAGCTGGACCCTGGCCTGGAAGAAGCGGCTCGGGATCTGGGCGCGACGCCCTGGCAGGCCTTTCAGCGCGTGACCCTCCCCCTCTTAATGCCGGCCATGATCGGCGCCGCGCTCATGGCCTTCACGATTTCTTTCGACGACTTTATCGTGACCTTCTTCACGGCCGGCCCCGGTTCGACCACGCTGCCTTTGAGAGTCTATTCAATGGTCAGGTCGGGAGTCTCGCCCGTGATCAACGCGCTCTCGGCGGTGCTGGTCGTGATGTCCATGGGCTTAATCGGCCTCTCCCTGCTGTTGCAACGGACAGGCTCAATGAAAAATTAAACATGGAAAATTCACAATTTTCAACGTCAAACCGTGGACGGTCGATCTTTCACTTCTTAATTTTACATTTGACATTTTACATGCTCTGCGCATGCCAGCCGACACCGGAGGATGTGCCCAAGAACACCCCGAAGACCGGCGCCGATGCGACCAGCCGCGCCGCCACGACGCTCCACTACTTCACCTGGACGGACTACGTCAGTGAGGATCTGCTCAACGCGTTTGGGAAGGCCAACGGGGTGAAGGTCGTCGTGGATACCTTCAGCAGCAATGAGGAGCTGCTGGCCAAATTGCAGAGTGGCGCGACCGGCTATGACGTGACCGTGCCGTCGGATTTCATGGTCTCGATCATGGTCAAACAGGGGCTGTTGGCCGAGTTGGACTTGGCGAAGATCCCGAACGTCGGGCTGGTGGAGGAACGGCTGCAACACCTCCCGTTTGATCCGGAGAACCGTTACTCGATCCCGTACCTGTGGGGCACCGTCGGCATCGGGTACGATTCCAACGTGATTCCCGCTGAGCCGGAGAGCTGGGCCGTGCTCTGGGACCCTCGGTACAAGGGACGGATCAGCATGCTGAATGACCAGCGGGAGCTGTTCGGCGCGGCCCTGCGCGCGATGGGCCAGTCGGCGAACGCCAAGGATCCGAAGATCATTGAGCAAGCGAAGGCCAAACTGGTGAGTCAGAAGCCCCTCGTCAAGACCTATTCCAGCGATAACTACGACCAGTTGCTGGTGTCGGGTGAAGTGGCCCTGGCGCATGGCTGGGGAGGCGCGGTGGCCCGCGCGATGGTCGAGCGTCCGTCCATCAAGTATGTGGTTCCCAAGGAGGGGGCGACCATCTGGTCCGACTGTCTGGTCGTCCTCAAGACCTCCCGGAATAGGGAGTTGGCCATGCGTTTTATCAATTTCTTATTAGATCGTGACGTAGCCGCCCGCACCACCAATCGTCTCCTCTTTGCCTCTTCAAACCGGGAGGCCAAACCACTCGTGCTCGCGCAACTTCGCCAAAACCCGGCTGTCTATCCCCCGGACTCGACCTTTGACCGGCTGGAATGGATCACCGACGTGGGGGAGGCGATCAAGTTGTATGACCGGGCGTGGACCGAACTGAAGCTCCGGTAGCCCTGGCGGTTGAAAAGGGTATATTTCAAAGTCCGTTGAAAAAGCAGTATAATGACCCCCATGTGACAAAGGGTTATGGAGGCAGCCAGCAGAGTGGGGGAGGTCTGAGGCCATGAACGCACAGGTGATTCCGACCGGAGCAAGTCACCGGGCTCGCGCGGGCGCTGCTCGTCGTACGCGGTGGATCCTAGCCGCGTTAGCTTGTCTCATGGGTTTCGGCTTCATGGGTCCCGGGTCGACCTTCGCTGAAGAGCGCGAGATGAAAGCCCAGACCATCGCGTCGCCGCTCCAGCGCCTCAGCTTGGATGAAGCCCTGGCCCTGTTTCTCCGCCAGAATTTGGACTTGCTGATCGCACGATACGGCATCAGTTATGCCCAAGGCCAGCAAATCACGGCCAGACTATTTCCGAATCCTGTGCTCTTGGTTGGGACGCTGAGCGCGATGACTCAGGGGAACACGGTTGGGCGAAGCAGTGAACTTGCCTCCCAGGTGCAGCAGCTCTTCGAGATGGCCGGGAAACGAGGCTACCGGATCGAAAGCGCCGGCTTCGGGGCACAATCGGCAGAGGCCAATTTTGAGGACGCGATCCGGCAACTGAGTTTCACGGTGAAGGATGCCTACTTCCGGGTGCAGTTAGCTCAGCGACGGCTGGCGCTGGCAGAGGAGAACCGCGACCGGTTCACCCGGATTATGGAGGTGAATACCATCCGGTTCAAGAAGGGCTATATCGCGGAAGTTGACCTGATTCGCATCCGACTTCAGGTGGTGGACTTTCAGTCCCAGGTCATCCAGGCGGTTCAGGAGGGCAACGCCGCCCGAGCCGACCTTCGGATCTTGTTGGGCATCTCGCCCACCCCGGACCTTCTGCTCACCACAGAGCTCGACTATCACCGCGTCGAGCCCGATATCGCGGTCCTGAAACTGCTCGCGATCGAAACAAGACCGGACGTCCGGGTGAAGCGGCTCACCCAATCTCAGCGGATGGCTGATTTGAGGCTGGCAAAGGCCTATCGGTATCCGGACCTCACGGTGGCTGGAGGATACTCGGTCCAGGGACCTCGAGGGCCGGATAACCAGCAAATGACGATCCTCAACTTCGGCGTTCCTCTGCCGCTGTTCAACCGGAACCAGGGGGGCATCCTGCAGGCTGAGGTTTCCGTACAGGTCGCTGAGGCGGACCTCAGGAAGACCATGATCCAGGTAGAGAACCAGGTGGATATCTCATACCGCAACCTGTTGGAGAGCCGTCGTTTGGTGGAGGCCTATCGAGCCGGTGTCCTGGAGGATGCTCGCTTGGTCTTCACCATTGTCGAGCGGGCGTATGAAAAAGGGGGCGCCACGATTCTTGATCTGCTGGATGCGGCTCGAACCTCGCGCACGATCCAGCAAAACTACATCGAGACGCTCTTTAATTACCAGCGCAATATCTTCCTGCTCGAAAGCGCGGTGGGACGGGAGATCACTTCATGAAGGTGCAGGCCCTTACCTTAGCCTTAACCTTAACCTGCTTCTCTCTGACCGCCTGTGGTCGCACCGAAGCGCCAAACGCATCCAACGCTGCGATGCCTGCAGTCCAGAAAGCCCCGAGCCCCCCGGCGGATATTCAGAGTCGAATCGAGAGTGCCGTGGTGGATTATAGTTCGGTGAAGCCGGCGCTGACGCTGGCGGGGAAGGTGGCCTATGGCGAAGATCGGTATTCGAAGGTCTCCTCCCCGCTGCAGGGTCGGGCGGTCGAGGTGCGTGCAAAGCTGGGAGATCATGTCAAGAGCGGCGATGTCCTGCTCGTGATTGACAGCCCGGATATTACCGCTGCCTACTCCGAATTTGTGAAAGAATCTTCCAACCTCCAGTATGCGACGCGCGCTTATGAACTGGCCAAGGACCTGTACGAAAACAAGGCCCTGCCGCTGAAGGATTTCAAGCAGGCCGAGAATGATCTCATTAAGGCGCGCGCGGAGTTCCGCCGGGCCAAGGAGCGTCTGCTCTCACTCAAGGTGCCAGCGGCGGAGCTGGAGAAGCCCTTGGCGGAACAAACGATCTCCTCCCGATTTGAATTAAAAAGCCCTCTCGCGGGAACGGTGGTGGAGCGGACCGTCACACCAGGACAGTCAGTGGGGAGCGATCCGTCCCAGGTGCTGTTTACTGTGGCTGATTTGGACAAGTTGCAGGTGGTGGCTGATGTCTACGAGCGGGACCTGAATCTCGTCCAGGTGGCGCAGGTGGCCACGGTGACCGTGGAGGCGTATCCCGGACTCAGCTTCCCGGCGGCGGTAGCGGCGATCGGGGATGTGGTCGATCCCAACACGCGGACGATCAAGGTCAGGGCCTGGGTCACGAACGAGTCGCACAAACTCAAACCGGAGATGTTCGCCCGGCTGAACATCCAGCTTGGCGAGACCACGTCGTTCCTGACCGTTCCCAAGGAGGCCGTGCTCGAAATCGACGGAAAGCAGTTCATCTACGTCGTGGAAGGGGAGGGCCGCTACGTCAAGCGGGAGGTCAAGGTGGCCACGGCCTCGGCGGATCTAGTCCGTGTTCTGGAAGGGCTGACGCCGGGGGAACGCATTGTCACCAAAGGGGCGGTCTTGATCAAAGGACAGGAAGCCAAGGGATGAAGCGCGCCCGCCGCCTGCCCCTGACCGACGGCTCCGGTCCCTCCTCGATTCGATGATCGCCGGGCTGGTCGAGTTCGCGCTTGTTAAGCGGGTCTTCGTCTGCATCCTCGGGCTGGCCCTCCTCTTCGGCGGCCTCTACGCCTTTCACATCCTCGACGTCGTCGCCTACCCGGATCCGTCCCCTCCCATGGTCGAGGTGATCACCCAGTATCCGGGGTGGTCGGCCGAAGAAATTGAGCGACAGATCACGATCCCCATCGAGACGGCCCTCCTTGGAATGCCCGGCCTCCGGGACATCCGGTCGCTGTCCATCTTCGGGTTGAGCGACATTAAGTTCTACTTCGACTTCGGGACGGAGTACTTCCGGGATCGACAGGAGGTGCTGAATCGGCTGGCGATGCTGAGTTTCCCGACCGATGTGCAACCGGCCCTGTCGCCCTGGTGGGCGATCGCGGAGATCTACCGGTACGAGCTGGTCGGCGACAGCGCCTCGCTCACGGACCTCAAAACCCTCCAGGACTGGGTCCTGCAGCGGGAGTTCAAGCGAGTGCCGGGCGTGATCGACGTGACCGCCTTCGGGGGCACGACCAAGCAATACCACGTGGATCTCAACCCCGGGGCGCTGATCAGCTACGGCGTGAGCCTCTCGCAGGTGATGACCGCGCTCGGCAACAGCAACGCCAACGTGGGGGGCAACTATCTGACGGTCGGGGCCCAGAACTTCAATGTCCGGGGACTTGGCCTGATCAACAGCCTGGAGGACATCGAGAACGTGATGGTGGCCGAGAAGAGCGGGACACCTGTGTTCGTCAGAAACCTGGGCAAGGTCAGCGTGGGCTACCGGGTGCGGCTGGGCAAGGTGGGGATCGACGACCGGGACGATGTGGTGGAAGGGGTGGTGCTGCTGCAGCGGGGCTACAAGGCACTGTCGGTGTTGGAGCGGGTGCAGCAGAAGGTTCAGGACCTGAACACCTGGAAGCTGCCGAAGGGGGTGCAGGTCAAGACCTTCTACGATCGGATAGTGTTGATCCACACCACGATCGAGACCGTCACGGACATCGTGATCAGCGGCATCGCGCTCGTGTTCGTGGTCCTGTTCGTCTTTCTCGGCCACTTCAGGACGGCGGTCATCGTGGCCCTGACCGTCCCGATGGCGCTCCTGTTCACGTTCTGCATGATGGTGTTGGTGGGGGAATCGGCCAACCTGATCTCGCTCGGGGCGATCGATTTCGGCATCATCGTGGACGCCACGCTGATCATGGTGGAGAGCATCTTCTCCCACATCTCCCGCAGGCCGGGGCCCGGACTGACGGTCCCCATGCATGTCGTGCGGGCCGCGCGGGAAGTCGGGCGGCCGATCTTCTTCGCCACCACGATCATCGTGGTGGCGTTCGTTCCTTTGTTCACGATGACCGGGGTGCCCGGCAAGATCTTCGCCCCGATGTCGCTGACCTACGGGTTTGCGCTTACCGGTGCGTTGCTCATGGCCTTCACGCTGGCGCCGGCGCTGTGCTCGCTCCTGCTCGAGGGTCCTATCCGCGAAGAGGACACGCCTCTGGTTCGCACCGTCCGGCGCCTGTACCTCCGGGCGCTCGCCTGGTCCCTGGATCACAAAGTCCTCGTGATCGGCTTGGCCCTGGGCCTCTTCGTGCTAGCGACGGCGGCGGTGCCGTTTCTGGGCGGGGAGTTCATGCCGGCCCTGGAGGAGGGCAACCTTTGGGTCCGGGCCACGATGCCCGTGGACATCTCATTCGAGCAGGCCAGCCGGTTGGCGACCGAGGTCCGGACTATCTTCGAACGGGTTCCCGAGGTAAGCCGGGTCGTCTCGCAGTTGGGGCGGCCGGACGACGGCACCGATCCGACCAGCTTCTTCAATGCCGAGTTCCTCGTGAACCTGAAGCCCCGCAAGAAATGGCGGCCTGAAATCACAACGAAGGACAAGCTCATTGAGGACATCGAGGTGGTGTTGGCGAAAATTCCCGGCGTGACCTTCAACTTTTCGCAGGTGATCCAGGATAACGTGCAGGAAGCCATGTCCGGGGTCAAGGGCGAGAATTCCATCAAGCTGTTCGGGACGGACCTAAAGGTCATGGAGGCGAAGGCGATCGAGATCGAGAAGGTCATGAAAGGGGTGCGGGGCGTCAAGGACCTGGGCATCTTCCGCCTCCTGGGCCAGCCCAACCTCGTGATCCAGGTGGACCGGCAGGCCTGCGCCCGGTACGGGCTGCTCGTGTCCGACGTGAACGCCATGGTCCAGGCCGCCGTCGGGGGCCAGGCGGTGACCAGGGTCTTCGAGAGGGAGCGCTGGTTCGACCTGGTGGTGCGCTTTCTGCCGGAGTTCCGCCAGGACATTGAGGCGATCGGGAACATCCTGGTCAGCACCCCGGAGGGAGCCCGGATCCCGCTCAAGCAACTCACCAATATCTCGACGCAGACGGGGGCCTTCATCATCTACCGGGAAAACAATGAACGGTATATCCCGATCAAATTCAGCGTGCGCGGCCGCGATCTGGAGAGCACCGTGAGGGAGGCGGCGTCCCGCATCCGCGAGCGGGTCTCGCTCCCGGAGCGCTACCGCATCGAATGGCACGGCGAATACGACCAGCTTCAGGATGAGAAGCAGCGGCTCGCCGAGATTATCCCGCTGAGCCTGGTCATCATTCTGTTCCTGGTCTACCTGACCGTCAATTCCTTCCTCGATGCCGTGCTGGTCCTGTTCGCGGTGCCGTTCGCGCTGATCGGCGGGGTCTTCTCGTTGGTGCTCACCGGGACGGACTTCAGCATCTCGGCCGCAGTCGGGTTCATCTCGCTGTTCGGCGTTGCGATCCAGGGCGGTCTCATCCTGATCGTCAGGATCCGTGATCTGGTGGAAGAGGGCCGCGAGCCGCGGGAGGCGATCATGAAAGGGGCTGAGGCCCGCATGCGCCCAGTGCTGATGACCACCTTGTGCGCCGCCATCGGCCTGCTGCCAGCCGCGGTCGCCACTGGGATCGGAGCTCAGGCACAGCAACCGCTGGCGCGCGTCGTGGTGGGAGGCATGCTTACCTCGGCAGTTCTCATCCTGCTCGTGCTGCCGGTGCTCTACCACCTGCTTCACAAGCAGCGGCCTGGTGAGTGAGCGGGGGGGCCGGCGCGGCCCCGACCGCGTGGACGTGCTCGTGAAGATGCGCCTCGGCTCCAAGAATGGCCCTGGCGGGATCGGAAGACCATGATTGTCAGGCTGGTCGAATTTGCTCTGGCTCAGCGGCTGCTCGTCTGCACCCTCGGCCTGGTCCTCTTCTTCGGCGGCCTCTACGCCTTTCACATTCTCGACGTCGTCGCCTACCCGGATCCGTCCCCTCCCATGGTCGAGGTGATCACCCA
>Ga0066697_10000541_pt1 | contig 13580 bp, 10 predicted proteins | sample GraSoiAngelo_146_FD_66451 | JGI IMG/M metagenome (GOLD analysis project Ga0066697, IMG submission 66451) | Grasslands soil microbial communities from the Angelo Coastal Reserve, California, USA - 14_1009_05_30cm | ecosystem: Environmental > Terrestrial > Soil > Grasslands | place: USA...
CGTAGCTGAAAACCTTCGCGAACGACCCGATGGAAAGAATTTGTACTCCCAGCAGCGTGAAAATCACGCCGAAAATCATGGTGTGGATGTCCAAAACGACGCGAGCCGAAATCTGGCGCGGTCCGGGCAGCAGCCAGAAGACAAGGAACAGGCCGGCCGCCAGCAGCGCTCCGCCCGGCAGCAGAAAGAGCCAATTCGGCGCATACAGCAGCATGAACCGCAGGTGCCGCCAGCCGTCCCGAAAACTGCGCAAGTGCGGGGGCCGTCCCCGCTTGTCCGGCCACAGCGTGATGGGAATTTCCGTGATGCGCGCCTTAATTTGTGCGGCTTTGATGACAAACTCCGAGGCGAATTCCATCCCCGTGCTTCGCAAGTCCATGCGCTCGTATACCGCGCGCGTGAACCCGCGCATCCCGCAGTGGCTGTCGCCAATGCCGGCGCGAAAGAAGAGATTCAACAATGCGGTAAGGCCGGGATTTCCTATGTATTTGTGGTGCCAGGGCATCGCTTTCGGCCTGATCTCTCCCTGAAACCGGTTGCCCATTACCACGTCGTAGCCCTGCCGTAGCATTTCTGCGAACTTCGGAACTTCGCCGAAATCATAACTGTCGTCCGCATCGCCCATGACGATAAACGGGCCTCGCGCGGCGGCTATTCCTGCGCGCAAAGCAATGCCGTACCCTCGCTCTTCGACGCGCACCACGCGTGCGCCGTGCTCTTCGGCAATCTGAATCGACCCGTCGGTCGAACCATTGTCCGCCACAATGACTTCGCCGGACAGGCCTGCGCCGCGGAACGCGGTCACCGCTTTATCTATGCAAAACGCCAGCGAGTTCGCTTCATTGAGGCACGGGATGACCACGGACACTTCCACCGGCACACTGGTGTCAACCCGTTCCGATTGTGACTTATCGGACGCCAACACAGTAACCATGGGTCACATCATATCGCGCTCGGCGGGACTTTTCACTTCGCGGAGGAAGCAAGCAATTCGCCCATCAGAACGGGCTTGAATCAACCGTCCTTCTGTTGAACTTGCAATTTCCGTGCTGGAAGTTATGATGGCCGCCTTGGCAACGTATGGCGATCTTTAGCGGGGAAAATTGACGACCAGCTCGTTGGCGTCTTCCACTCAACCTTACAGCCGCGGCCGGCTGCTGAAAGCTCTGGGCATGTGGTTTGGGATGGCGGCGGCAATCGGAAACACGATCGCTGCCGGCATTGTCTACACTCCGGGCAATGTCGCCCAGCAATTGCCTAACGCTTGGTTATTTCTGGGAATTTGGATTCTCGGCGGGCTGTATGCTCTTTGCGGTGCGCCTTCCATGGCCGAGCTCGGAGCTGCGATTCCTCGTAGCGGCGGCCAGTATAATTTCTCGCGCCGAGCGCTCGGGGACTACGCCGGCTTCATCGTCGGCTGGAGTGATTGGCTTTCCACCTGTGGCACGGCTGCCGCCGTGGCCATCGTCATCAGCGATTACAGCGGCCATTTGTTCGCCATCTTATCGGGACATGTTCAGAGCCTTTGCGTCGCGATCATTGTAGGATTTGGCGTCTTGCAGTGGCGTGGCATCCGATGGGGAAGCGGCGCGCAGCTCCTGACCGCTGCACTGAAGACCGGTGCTTTCATAATTCTTGTGGCGGCAGCTTTTCTATTGGGCGGCCCGGCCCACAAAGCCGCAAGCGAGCCCGGGCTCGCAGCACTTCCCTTGTTATCGGGCTGGCCTCTCACCATCGCGGTTATGCTGGGACTTCAAGCGGTGATCTATACCGTGGACGGGTGGGACGGCATCATCTATTTCGGTGAGGAGGTGCGCGATCCCGGCCGCGATATTCCTCGCGCCATCTTCGGCAGTGTCTTTTCCATTATGGGAATTTACCTGCTCTTGAACCTCATCGCGCTGTACATCGTGCCCATGAACGAAATCGCCGGCAACACATTTGTCCTTGGGACCGTTGCCAATCGCGTTTTCGGAAGTTTTGGCGATCCCATCATACGGTCGATCATGGTGATTTCCATGCTGAGCTGTCTCAACGCCAATCAGCTCTTCTGCACGCGCACACTGTATGCCATGAGTTGTGACGGGCTCTTTTTTCGGAGTGCGACAAGCGTTAATACTGGCGGAACCCCAACCGTCTCGCTGCTTCTCAGCACGATGGTCGGCGTACTCTTCCTGGTAATCTCCTTCATGGGCGGAGATGCCTTCCAGCGCATCACGGCCATGCTCTCGTTTTTCTTCGTGGCGAATTACACACTTTCCTACGCGTCCGTCTTTGTCCTGCGAAAACGAGAGCCGCAGATGCCGCGTCCGTATCGAGCTTGGGGCTACCCCTGGCTCACCGGCGCTGCGCTAGCGGCCTCGGTTTTGTTCTTGATTGGTTCGATAGTCACGGACCAGAGGAATGCTCCTCTGGCGCTAGGAATGCTCACCCTGAGCTATCCGGTGTTTCGGCTGATGAAGTTCGCCTCAGGCCGCCAGTCGACGACGGAAAAGCCAAACGCGGCCTGAAGAACCTCTTCGGCTAGCGCAAAGTTGGGCTCGACAACTTGCAGTCTCGCAAAATCAGCGCACCTACAACAGTTTGCCTCTGCCGTGCAAAATAGCTCAGGCCCAAGGCTCTAGTTGACCTTTTCCGCGATGGACTTGGCTTGCAGGAACAGCAGCAGATAATCTTTTCCACCGGTCTTGGAGTCTGTTCCCGACATGTTGAAGCCGCCAAACGGATGGGCACCCACCATAGCGCCGGTGCATTTGCGGTTCAAATACAAATTGCCGACGTGGAACATTTCTTCGGCCTTCCGGATCTTTTCCGGATTCTTTGAATACACGGCGCCGGTCAATCCAAACTCAGTATTATTGGCGATTTCCAGCGCCTGGTCATAATGGCTCGCTTTGATTACCGCCAGCACTGGGCCAAACACTTCTTCCTGCGCCAGCCGCGCCTTGGGAGGCACGTCGGCGATGATCGTCGGCTCAATGAAGTAGCCGTCGCCCGCGGCGCGCTTTCCGCCTGCGACCAAGCGTCCTTCTTTCTTACCCACTTCGATGTAGTCCAAAATTGACTTCATCGCCGATTCGTTGATGACCGGGCCCATGTAATTGTTCGGATCGTCGCTTGGCCCAACCGTGACTTTCCTCGTGCGGTCCACCAGTTTCTGCAAGAATGTGTCGTAAACCTTCTCGGCAACGATCGCACGCGAGCACGCGGAGCACTTCTGGCCCTGATAGCCGAACGCCGCCGCCACCGTTCCATCTACGGCAGAGTCGATGTCGGCTTCCTCGTCGACAACGATCGCATCCTTGCCGCCCATTTCCAACACCGTGCGCTTGATCCAGAGCTGTCCTGGCGAAGGTTTTGCAGCCAGTTCGCTGATGCGCAATCCGACTTCCTTCGAGCCGGTAAATCCAACGTAGCGGGTCTTGGGATGCGTCACCAGCGTATCGCCAACGGCTCCGCCCGAGCCGGTGACGAAATTCACTGCTTCTTTGGGAAAGCCCGCTTCGTAGAGTATGTCAATGAATTTGGCCGCGATGGTCGGCGAGTCGCTTGCGGGCTTCAGAACCACAGTATTGCCGGTTACCACGGACGCGACAACCAGACCAGCCATGATCGCAGAGGGGAAATTCCAGGGCGGAACAACCACACCGACGCCTAGAGGAATGTACACAAGGTAGTTGCGTTCCCCGCGCATGGGAGTCAGCTTCTGCGGCTCGGCAAGCCGCAACATCTCACGCCCATAGAATTCGCAGAAATCAATCGTCTCCGCGATGTCCGCGTCCGCCTCCACCCAGCTTTTTCCGACCTCGTAGCAGACTAGCGCGGCAAGCTCAAACCTGCGCTCGCGCACAATCTGCGCGGTGCGGAACAAGCACTTCACGCGTTCCTGCGCCGGCACTTTTTTCCACGTGTCAAAGTACTTGTTAGCGGCTTCCACGGCCTGCTTGGCCATGTCGGCCGTGGCATTCTGGAAGACGCCAACGACCTCCGACGGCCGCGAGGGATTCGTCGAGTTGCGCTTGCCCGGCGTGGTCACCTTCTGCCCGCCCAGCCACATCGGATACTCTCGGCCAAATTCGGATTTCACTTTTTTCAGCGCGTCTTCCATGCGTTTGCGGTTTTCCGGCTTCGAGAAATCAATAAACGGCTCGTTGGTGAACTCGGATATTGGCAGTTTTTGTTCGGCGGTGGCCACGGCGGGATTCCTCCTCAATCAGCAACAAGTCATTGTACAGCCCTTCGAAACTCCCTCACAAGCAGGCCGGACCTCACGCTTTTCCGGAGAGGGAACACAGAAAGAAAGCAAGTCAATCTTCGAAATGAAACTGGATTTTAACCGTCACGTGCGCGGCAACGGCCCTGCCATTTAGCATGGCGGCCTGGTATTTGTAATTCTTAAGCGCTTGCAACGCCGGCCACCGCAACGACGGAGGCCCCGACAACACTTTTATAGCAGTAACGTTTCCGCCCGTGTCGATGATCGCGTCGATCACCACACTTCCGGTCTCGAAGTCCCGCAAATCATCGATCGAAGCAGTGGCCCGCTCCGATTTAATCAGCTTCGGCGGAACGTCGATGGAATTCGCGCCCAAAGCTTGGACGGAATTCGCCGGATTCGTCGGTAGGGAATGCGCAGGTGTCGTCTTAGCTATCGAAGCAGGGGGTATGTTTCTTTCTCTAGCCACCGGCTTCTCCACGACCACGATGGGCGCCGAGGAGTTGATGCCCTTCTCACTGCCACGTGTGGCTTTCACCGGAGTTTCACTCGACAACCCAGCGCCGGGAGCTGTTCCGTTCATCCGCGTTCCATTGATCTGCGTCGGGGCATTCGTCCCCGGAGTATGCGTCGCTGTCGATACCGGAGTCGTGACGCCGCCAGCCCAGGAGGAAACGGAGATCTTTTTGGGATGGTGTATCCCAGGGAGCCACCCCTTGTACCATGCTGTGCCGAGTAATGCGGCCAGAATGCTGCTCAGAATTGCCAGCCGAAGCATTCCCGCCCGAAATCCCGGAGTGAATTCCCCGCGCGCCCGGAAGGACCGCTTGGACGGTGGCAGCGACTTGCGAAAAACCAGAGTCGGCTTGGGCGCCGGCTTTCGCTCCGGGGGCGGCACCCAGGTCGGCTCTATCTCGGCGTCATGCGGCAAAGCTTGCGAGCCGAGGCTGATAGCTTGAGCATATTCAACGGGTCGACTGGGTTCCACCGGTTGCGGATGCGGCGAAGTTGCCGAAGAAAGTGCGGCAGAAGCAGGCGGAGTTGGCGTTGCTACGGAAGACCTCGCTGGTTCCGCCTGGGTTTCCCGCTGGTCCAACCGGCTCCGCAGCGCTTCGACTTCTTTCTTCAGCGCTTCCACTTCCGCCAGGTTCGGAGGCGGGGCAGCCTCATCAAGCTCATCTTCGGTCGTTTCGGCGGACGCAATCAATTCGGCAGCCACCTCTTCTTCTGCATCTTTAGGCAGCAGTGCGGTTGCGGCCGAGAATTCCGTCCCCCAAAATCCCGACGCGGCTTCAGTAAATTCCAGCTCCACATAGCACTCGGTGGGGCGGTAGGTGCGCTTTCGTATCACTTGCGCGACCACCTCACGCTTTGATTCTTCGTTGGTCAAGAAAAGAAGCTGTCCAGGGGTCACGGCCGCAGCCAGCCGGATCACTGCGCCCTTTTCAAAAACCAGCACCGTGGTGGTGTTTTCGCCAAATAAATCGCGCTCTTCCGAGGCGTTTCCCGCCCGCGCGCCGGTGACCTTTACCCGTATTTCGCGAGCCAGGGCGTTGACCCTTGGGAGAGGTTTGGTTTTCAGTGGTGCGGCTGAGTCCCCCTCGGACTCCACGGGAGCCTGGTTAGCCGAGACGCCTGTCTTCGAGGCGGTTTTGCCCGGTCCTCCCGACGCAGGACCTCGCCCGTTGCTGTCTTCTCGATAGGAATCGACGGCAACCTCCTCCGGCGAGGAGTTCGAAGCCGCCTGTGACGGCAACACTGTTGAAGAGGTTCGGTCCTCTGCGGAAGACAAATCCGTTGTCCTTTGTACGCCGGGGCCACCGAGCGCCACTCTGCAAATGGAATCAGACCGCCGACCGCTGCCTCAAAACAGGCAGCTCGCCAAGCATATCATCTTTTCACTCGTGCTGATCCAGTCGCTATAGTACCAACGTACTGCCGTGCGCAAACAACATACCGAAAGCTTTTGAAATTCGCCGACGGCGAACCCCATTGATCAGCCATTTTCCGAGATCGCCGCCTCAAAGCGCCAGAGAACGGGCGATTCGAAAACCGTAGTCGGCGTATTGGAACGGCGGCGGAATGCTCGAGCGCGCCGCGTTTCGACTCACCTTGATGTGATGCCTCCAGGAACCACCCCGCGAAGCCTTTCGCGTGCCATCGCTTGGTCCTTGCGGATTTCGATTGGGAGAGTAGCTGTAGTAGTTGGCGTCGTACCAATCGGCGCACCATTCGTGCACGTTGTCTCCCATGTTCGAGAGCCCGTATGCGTTTGTCGCATAGAGACCGACTGGCTCCGGCCCGCTTTTCCAGCGGTTGGCATAATCGGGAAGCGCGTCCGGCGGCGAGTTTCCCCAAGGATACGCGGATCCCTCGATGCCTCCGCGGGCCGCGCTTTCCCATTCGGCTTCCGTCGGCAAACGATACCGTTTGCTGGTAATGGCGCTCAGCCAATCGCAATAGGCTGCGGCTTCATACCAGGACACCGCCGCCACCGGCATTTTCGGGTCATTGAAATTCGGATCGCTCCAACAGGGGGGCGCGGAAGCAGGCGTCGCGTCGAGAAAGCACTGATACTCTGCGTTCGTCACCTGATACGCGGCCAATTCGAAGGAATCGACCCACACGCGATGGAGTGGCTTCTCGTCACCGCGACCCGTTTCGCATCCCATCCAGAACCACTGCTCGGGGATCCGAACCATAATGGGTTCAATGAAACGCAACCCTGCGCCGCTCAGCTTTGTTGATGCTGCAGTCACTCTGTTGTTTCTCCTTGCGTCGAAGAGCGAACCATTTTCCCATCTTCAGATGCCTGTGATTCTTCCGGAGTCGTCCACGTCAATCGATGCGGCTCGAGAAACCCTGGGCAGCCCCGGCATGAGCATCATGTTGCCCGAAATCACCACAACAAACCCGGCGCCGGCGGAGAGCGACGCGCTCGTCACGTTTAGAGTCCAACCACTGGGCGCCCCGAGTAGCTTGGGGTTGTCTGACAGGGAATACTGGGTCTTTGCCATGCAAACCGGCAGTTTTCCATAGCCCCAGTCCGAGAACTGTTTCAGCTTCGCGCCAGCCGCCTCTGAGAATTTCACGCCGTCCGCTCCGTAAATCTTTTGCGCCGCTTTCTTGATTTTATCGACAAGCGGCTCTTCAAACGAATACAACGCATGGATGCCGGGCGAAGGGCTTTTCTCAATGATCTCGATCACTTTTTCCGCCAGTTCTTTCGCTCCCGGGCCTCCCTTCGCGTAACCCTCCGACAGCGCCGCGGTAAGGCCGCGCTCCCCGCAGTAAGCCGCCAATCGCTTTAGATCGGATTCCGAATCGTCCGGAAAGCGATTGATAGCAGCAACGATCGGCACGCCAAAATTCTTCAGGATTTCAATATGCTTTCCCAGATTGGGCAACCCACGTTCGAGGTCTCCCTCTCCCTGGTTCTTCATGCTCCGCACCGTCGTGACCAGTACCGCAGCCGAAGGCACGATGCCCGACTGCTGCATGACGATGTCGAAATATTTCTCCGCGCCCAGATCGGCGGCAAATCCGCATTCGTTGACCACGTAATCGGCCAGACGCAGTCCCATCTCCTGGCAGATGACGCTGCTCGTGCCGTGCGCGATGTTTCCGAAGGGCCCGGCATGGACAAAAGCGGGCGTGCCGTCGGTAGTTTGCACCAGATTGGGAAGAATCGCTTCATTCAAAAGCGCCATCATGCCGCCGGTGGCAGCCAAATCTCTGGCGCGAACCGGTTTCCCGTCTCGCGTAACGCCAACGACGACAGCATCCAGTCGGGTGCGAAGGTCCTTGCGGTCTTTCGCAAGCGCGACAATGGCCATAATTTCCGAGGCGGCGGTAATGAGGAATCCGCCCTGCCGTCCTGCGCCCTCCTTTTTTGAGTCGAGGGAAAGAGTGATGTGGCGCAGCGCGCGGTCGTTCATATCCAGGGCGCGCGGCCAGGCTATCTGGTTTGGATCGAGGTGGAGCTCATTGCCATGGAAGAGATGGGCGTCCACCAGCGCCGCGAGCAAATTGTGGGCTGAGCCGATGGCGTGGAAATCACCGTTGAAATGAAGATTGATTTTCGAGCTCGGCTCGATTTGAGAAAGTCCGCCCCCCGCAGCGCCCCCTTTCATTCCGAACACCGGGCCGAGCGATGGCTCACGCGAAGTAATAACGACCTTTTTGCCGATATGCGCAAGCCCCTGCGTCAGGCTGATAGAAGTGACGGTCTTGCCTTCACCGGCGGCGGTAGGGGTCGTGGCCGTGACGACGATCAGTTTGCCGCGGCGCTTGAAACCGGGATCGGAAAGAAGCTCGAGCCGGACTTTGCCGCGATCCGAGCCGATCTGCTCGAAATATTGATCAGGAAGTTCGAGTTTGCGTGCTACCGCTTGAATCGGGAGAAGAGATTTTGACATAGAAAGTCGTGGGGCTGTCGGCGCCAAACAGATCCAAGCACGGAAAAAAGATTAACACAGGTTTGATACACCGCTCAAAAACTATGGCATCGGGATGCATCGGGATGACAACGCTAGCGTGTCGGCTCAAGATCCAGCTTCTGGATGCGCCAGTTGAGAAGCTCCGCGACAAAGAGCTCGTTCTCGTTGGGGCAGGCGATCTCGTGGATCCAGCCAAACTGGCCAAGCTGCTTGCCGGACTTGCCCAGAACGCCGAGAACTTTGCCGTCGAGAGTTAGCTTGTAGATGCGGCCCGGAAAAGCGTCCGAAGCGTAGAGAACTTGATTCGGTCCGGGCGTGATGCAGAGGGCCCAGGGCGCGCCGGGCGACATGGTGCCGGCAGTGGAGGCAGGCTTATTGCCGATGGCGGGGCGGGCATCGGCGGGAGCGGGCACGTCAATGGTGAACTGGCGGAGAAATTTTCCTGCTGTGTCGAAAACCTGGATGCGGCGGTTGCCCCGATCGGCGATGTAGATATGATCGTGCGCATCGACGGCGATGCTGTGCGGGGTGTTGAATTGGCCCGGCCCAGCTCCGGGCTCGCCCCAAGACATCAGCCAGTTGCCCTCCTTATCTACTTTGGCAACTCGCGAATTGACGTAGCCGTCGCTAATGTAGGCGTTCCCGGCGGAGTCCCAGGCAACGTCGGTCACCTGGCGAAACATGCCGTCGACCGGCGGCAGCGGCGGCCTCACATGCTTCAGCGGCTCGGTACCCTCGTCTGAAGCCTCTTGCTTGCGGCCGAACACCAGCGCGACACGGCCGGCAGGATTGAACTTGATCACCATGTCCGAGCCCTTGTCCGTCGCCCAAATGTTGCCCTCTTGATCGGCTTTCACGGTGTGCGCAAAGGACCAGGCATAAAGGTTGTGCCCGATCTCGCGCAGGAATTTTCCGTCGGGAGTGAATTCAAGCAGTTGCGCGGCCGCTGCGGCATAGGCAGGCCCGGTGGTGTTGCCCCGGGAGAACACAAAGATGTGGCCCTGCGAATTCACCGCAACGCCCGTGACTTCGCCAAGATAGAGGTCGGGCGGGAGTTGCAGAAAATCCGGAGCGGAGTGGAAGCGAATTTCCGGCGGCTGCTGAGCGAAAGCAGGCGTCGCGAACACCAGCGCGCACGCAAGGAAAAAGTGTTTCATCGGATGCGACCTCCTCGGCGCTCCGCATCATACCCGGGTTTGCGCCGTCAGTCTCCGGTCAACGATTTGTATTGAGCTGCGGTTAGGGGAACCACGGAAAGGCGGCCCTGCCGAACCAGCGGCGAATCAGCGAAGAGCTTATTGCCCTTGATTTGCGCGAGACTCGTAGGTTTTGCCAGTGGTTTTCCTGCCTTGATGGTGACCACGGGGTTCTTGGGATTAGAAGCGTCCACGGAAACCACGGTGGCAGTGCCGACAGCGGTTTTTTGATCGCCGGTCTCGTAGATGATGAGTCGCGTGCCCGGCGTCATCTCGCGAAGGTTTCTGAGCGCCACGGGATTCGAAACGCCATCCCACTCGGTGACCTTGTCGCGTTCGAGATCGGCAAAAGAATATCCGGAAGGTTCGGTCTTGAGCAGATAGTCCGAGGCCATTGGTGCGCCGCCTTTTCCAAGCGAAGTGAGCGGTTATTCTACACGCGCGGCGGATGTCGGCTCAACTTCAGCGACTATCACACTATCAGCGTTCTTCTTTTGCTCTTTGTCAACGTGCTCTCGGTTTTTCGTTGACCTCACCATTGCCCCTCCAGTATATTTCCCCTGGCCCCGCTTGGAGGCTTGATGACGCGCTCGCGCGTGCCCGAAAGCTTTGTGATTGCCCGTGCCGCTCTCGCTATTTTGCTCTCGCTGGCGCTTTTGGTTTCAACCCTCTGGGCCGCTTCGTCCGCTGTGCTAGGAACCGTGGTTTTCGCCGATCGCGCTCGCGTGGGCGACGCCGGCATCTCTGCGGGGGCGACGGTCTTTAGCGGTGATCGCCTCAGCACGGATCATGTGGGTACGGTTCAAGTACGCGTTCGTGCGGCGCGCTTGCTTCTGGCCAGTTCAAGTAGCGCCACGCTGGCCCAAGAGGAGCCGGGCCCTTCGGCCACTCTTACCGCAGGCACCGCCACGTTCTCGACCGCAAACTCGAAAGCTTTCACCCTTCACGTGGCTAGCGCGGTCCTCCGACCGAACACGGACCAACCTACCGTCGGGAAAGTGACCGTGTTAGGCTCCAACGAACTCATCGTGAAAGGCATCCGCGGCTCCCTTGAGATTGCTGTCGAAGACGATGTTCGTGAAATTCCTGAGGGCGCCGCTTATCGCGTGGTTCTGGACAGGAATGCTCCGGAACCGCAAGGTCCGCGCGGCGCCGGAACGAAGGGCATGGGCGGCCCTCCTATCAAGGGAGCCAAGAGCAAGTTCATCTGGTACGCGATTGCCATCTCGGGCGGCGTAACGATTTGGGTAGCTCACGAAGCCACGGAAAGCTGCAAGAAACCCCACGACCACTGTTAGCCAAACTGCACGTCCTAGTTAGACGTTTCTTGGTGCTACGACTCCTCCAAGATCAGCGCGTAATCAAAGTCGATTGGCTGGCAATGCATTCCCATCGGCCGTTTTGATCCAGCCAGACGTTCGTAAAGCGCCCCCGCCGGGAAAAAGGCTTGCCTTTTTGAATGCCTTTGTCCCGGTAGATGCCGGTGCTGACTGCCACACCGTTGCCGTACAGGTGGACGGTCACGCCCTCGTTGTTGATCTGCTCTCCGGCAATGTCTCCGCTCTTCACGCTTGCCAGAAATTGCTGCTTCGTGCTGATGGATCCGTCGTAATCGACATAAACGAGATTCTCGGCCAGCAGGTTTGCGAGCGCGTTGCCGTCTTTGTTTTGCTCAGCTTGATCCCACGCCGACTCGAGCGCAATGATTCTTCCCTCTTCCCCGCTGGGTTTTGCCGGCTGTTGCGCCTTCCCAAAAACCGCGCACACGCAAAGCAAGGAAAGCACGGAAGCAACCGCCTTCATAGACGAACCTCCTCAAGCAGGTTTCGAACATGAGAAACACATCGATTCTAAGGGAGACGGTTTGGCGGAACGGCCAAAAACTCGGCGTCTTGCAGATAACCAGTTTCCGGCGCTGTTCTTACATCAGTTCTTCAATAAAGCTGCGCGCCACGTCGGCGGGCACGCGCAGTTCGCCATGCAACAATGGGCCTTCGTTGAGGACCGGCTCTGCGGCATGCAAAGCCGGCAAGTCAGTACGCTCAAAGAACTTCCCGATGGGTATTTCTTCTCCCCACAGCAGTGACTTCTCCATCGCGGCAGTCCAGTCGGTTGCATCGTAGCCAGAGTCATCCTCGAGTTTTTTCACGCGCGGCCGATACCACTGGTAGGTATTGTCGAAGTTATAGGTTACGCAAGGGCTGAATACGTCTAGAAACGAGAAGCCTTTGTGTTCGATGCCCTGCTTGATCAGGTCGGTGAGATGTTTTTGGTCGCCGCTGAAACCGCGCGCCACAAAAGTAGCGCCCGCGGCTAGCGCCATCGAAATAGGGTTCACCGGCGCTTCGATATTGCCGAACGGCATGCTTTTCGTTTTCATCCCAATGCGGCTGGTCGGCGAAGTCTGGCCGGTGGTGAGCCCGTAAATCTGATTGTCCATCACGATGTACAGCAGGTCCACGTTGCGCCGCATGGTGTGAATGAAATGGTTGCCGCCAATGCCAAAACCGTCGCCGTCTCCGCCGGTCACCAACACCGTTAAGTCGTGATTTGCCAACTTCAGGCCGGTCGCCACGGCAAGCGCCCTTCCATGCAGGGTGTGCATCCCGTACGTGTTGATGAACCCGGGAAGATTGGAGGAGCAGCCGATGCCGCTGATGGCCACAACGTTGTGATTGGGAATCTGCAGGTCGACGAGCGCCTTCTGAATCGCCGCCAGCACCCCGAAGTCGCCGCACCCCGGGCACCAGTCGGGATCAACCCTGCCTTTCAAATCGGCCACCGTCAGTTGACTTGCTCGCTGTACGCCTGTAGCCATGTGCGTCTCCTTCCTCCCATTCAGCGCTCAGACCATAATCTCGTGCGCGGGAACGGAAAGTTTCGTTTTTCCGCCGAGCTGTTCCTTGACGGCTTCCACGATGTGATGAGGCATGAAAGGCTCGCCGTCGTATTTGCGAATGTTGCCGTCCGGCACAAAGCTGGTTTCGCTGCGCAGGTAGCGCGCAAACTGCCCGCTGTAATTGTTCTCGACGATGATGGTGTGCCGAGCCTTCCTCAGGAGTTCGAGAATCGCTTCCCCGTGCAGCGGCACGAGCCAGCGGATTTGCAACTGGTTGGCCGAGATTCCCTCCTCGTTGAGGATTTCGCAGGCTTCCTCAATCACTCCTTTTGTAGAACCCCAGCCGATCAAGGTAACTTCGGCATCGCGCGGCCCGCGGAGCTCGGGTGGCCTTACCGCCGCCTCGATTCCCGCAACCTTGCGCATGCGCTTTTCCATCATGGCGCGGCGCTTGATGGGGTTGGTGAACTCGTCGCTAATCAACACACCGTCTTCCATGTGCTCGTCGGTAGCCACGGTGTGGATGTGGCCTGGCACGCCGGGAACGGCGCGCGGCGAGATCCCGCTTTCCGTGATCCGGTAGCGCTTGTAATCCCCATTCGTGGCCATCCCGGCGCCAGCCCCGTTGCCATTCGTACCGGTAATAAGTTCGCCGCGATCGATGACCGGGTGGAAGTCCAGATCTTTCGGGTCGACGCCGAGCCGGCCTTCCGACAGCAGCAGGTCGCAAAGCACCAGCCCCGGGCACTGGAAGCGGTCGACGAGGTTGAACATTTCGGGAATCAACTTGAAGCAGTCGGCGATGTCCAAAGGCGCGGCAATCGCGCGCGGATAATCTCCGAATGCCGCGCCGAGCATTTGCCACAAGTCGCCCTGCTCGGTTTTCGTAG
>Ga0066697_10000558_pt1 | contig 13441 bp, 11 predicted proteins | sample GraSoiAngelo_146_FD_66451 | JGI IMG/M metagenome (GOLD analysis project Ga0066697, IMG submission 66451) | Grasslands soil microbial communities from the Angelo Coastal Reserve, California, USA - 14_1009_05_30cm | ecosystem: Environmental > Terrestrial > Soil > Grasslands | place: USA...
AAACCGAGCATCAGCAACAGCGCGCTCGGCAAGACGTCCGCCGTCATGTCCGTCGTGCTCAGGGGCGACACGACATCGGCCGGCGGCGGGACCACCGGCGCCATCGCGAGGCGCGGTGTGCGAGGCGGGGTGGCGGGCGCCGGCGGCGCCATCGGCGCGCTCGGCCTCGCGGCCGGCGGCGTGCTCGCCTTCGCGACCGCCGGGGTGCTGGCCTTGGCGACCGCCGGCGCGCTGGCGATCGGCGGCGCCTTCGCGATCGCCGGCGCAGCGCCCTTCGCGACCGGCACCGACGACGGCGCGCGAGCGGCCGCGCGCGGCGCCGGGCTCGGCCGTGACGCCGCCGCCTCGGCCGGCGTCGGCACGTGCGACGGCTGCGCGAACATCCGCGTGTCTTCGCGGAGCTTCGTGCGGAGCTGGGCGATCAGGGCGGCGTAGGAGCCCTGGCGCAGCACGCGCCGGAACTGCGCGCGATAGTTGTCGATCGTGCTGATGCCGTCGACGACGACGTCGCGGACGAGCCAGCGGCCCCGTCGCTCGTACATCCGGTACTCGACGAGGATCTTGCGCCCATCACGGCTCTCGACCATCGTCGTCACCCGCGCCTCGTCACCGGCCTGGGTCTCGCCGCGCCACGTCATGATCATGCCGTTGACGGGGCTGACGGTGCCGGCGAGCCGCGCGACCATGCCGCGCTCGAGGAACTCGGCGAAGAGGCGGGTGAACTCCTCTCGCTCGGCTGGAGTCCGCGCCTGCCATTCTCTGTCGAGCACGGCGGCCGCGGCTCCGCGAACGTCCGCGACGTCGGTGACGAGCCGCTTGATACGCGCGACCTTCTCCAGCGGTTGGGACTGGATGGCGGGATCGACGAGCACCCCGTTCACCGTGCCGAAAAACTCACGGAGGCGGTCAGTCGCCGGGCCGGCACAGACGGGCGTCGCGGCCAGCCAGAACAGGCCGGTCAGGGCGGCGGCGGCAAGCAGGAAACGAGTACGAGGCGCGCGACGCATATTTACAATATATGTCGCCGGCTGGCCCTCATGATATAGCCTATTAATACATATATATTAGATAGTTATATGGTCTGACCGACCCCTTTCACCGGGGCTTGTTTCAGCGTCCAAAATGGACCATTCCGACGACCCCGGCAGGTCCGGCGGACAGAGTCCCGGCGCCGTTCGATCGCCCTTGTCGAACACCCCCGGACACGCCCGCGGCGGCGCCCCGAGCACGAGCTCGACGCGCTGATCGAACAGGTTGACGGGATTGCGCAGGTCCCCGGCCGTGCGCTTCACCTGAAGCGGTCGATGCGTTCCGTGGCGGCAAACGGTGTGCTGGCAGCGAGGCGCGGGGACAGTCGCACAATCGCCACGTTCGGGCCCCGGCCGGGTGCCCAGCGCCGGGAGCGGATGTTACGATGGAGCCTCATGAGCGACGCGGCGAAACCCAGTAACTTCATTCGCGAGATCATCGAGGAGCACATCCGCACCGGCCGGTTCGGCGGCAAGGTGGTGACGCGCTTCCCGCCCGAGCCCAACGGCTATCTGCATATCGGCCACGCCAAGGCCATCTGCATCGACTTCGGGCTGGCCCGCGACTACGGCGGCCGTTGCCACCTGCGCTTCGACGACACCAACCCCACCAAGGAGAGCCAGGAGTACGTCGACGCGATCATGAACGACGTGCGCTGGCTGGGCTTCGACTGGGCCGAGCACCTCCATCACGCCAGCGATCACTTCGAGCAGCTCTACCGGTGGGCCGAGCAGCTCATCACGGCGGGCAAGGCCTACGTCGACGATCAGACCGCGGAGGAGATGCGCGAAGCGCGCGGGACGCTGACGGAGGGTGGTCGGCCCTCGCCGTTCAGAGACCGCTCGGTCGAGGAGAACCTCGATCTCTTCCGGCGCATGCGCGCCGGCGAGTTTCCCGACGGCAGCAAGACGCTGCGGGCGAAGATCGACATGACCAGCGGCAACATCAACCTGCGCGATCCGGTCATGTACCGGATCCGCAAGACGCCGCACCAGCGCACCGGCGATCGGTGGTCCATCTATCCGATGTACGACTGGGCCCACGGCCAGTCCGACTCCCTCGAGGGCGTGACGCACTCGATCTGCACGCTCGAGTACGAGGACCATCGGCCGCTCTACGACTGGTACCTCGACGCCCTCGGCATCTTCCATCCGCAGCAGATCGAGTTCGCGCGCCTCAACCTGTCGCACACCGTGATGTCGAAGCGGAAGCTGCTGCAGCTCGTGGAGGGCGGCTTCGTGAGCGGCTGGGACGATCCGCGCATGCCGACGCTGGCCGGCCTGCGCCGTCGCGGCTATACGCCCGAGAGCATCCGCGACTTCTGCGAGCGCATCGGCGTGGCCAAGGCCGACAACATGATCGAGCTGGCGCTGCTCGAGCACTGCATCCGTGAAGATCTCAACCGCCGCGCCGAGCGCCGCCTGGCCGTGCTGCGCCCGCTGAAGCTCGTCATCACGAACTACCCCGAGGGCAAGGTCGAGCAGCTGGAGGCCGTCAACAACCCCGAGAATCCGTCCGCGGGCACCCGCACGGTGCCGTTCAGCCGCGAGCTGTGGATCGAGCAGGACGATTTCAAGGAGGTCGCGCCCAAGAAGTATTTCCGCCTCACGCCCGGCGCCGAGGTCCGCCTGCGCTACGCCTACATCGTCAAGTGCACCGACTTCACGCGGGGCCCCGACGGCCGGGTGGCCGAGGTGCGCTGCACCTACGATCCCGCCACCGTCGGCGGCGACAGCGGCGGCCGCACCGTCAAGGGCACCATCCACTGGGTGTCCGCTGCCCACGCCGTCGAGGCAGAGGTGCGCCTGTACGAGACCCTCTTCGTCACGCCCAAGCCCGACGACGAAGAGGACTTCAAGGCCGCCCTGAACCCGAACTCCCTGAGCGTGCTGAGCGGCGCCCGCCTGGAGCCGGCGCTGGCGTCGGCGGCGCCGGGCGCGCGCTTCCAGTTCGAGCGCAACGGCTACTTCTGCGTGGACTCGTGGGACTCGGCGCCGGGGCGCCCGGTGTTCAACCGCACCGTGGGGCTGCGCGACACCTGGGCGAAGATCGAGAAGGCGGGCTAGCGTATCGGTTCTTGACGGGGCGCCCGCCGTTGTCTAGGGTGGCGGCGTGTACGCGGCGCATTTCGGGCTGACCGAACGGCCGTTTTCCCTGGCCCCCGACCCGCGCTACCTCTTCCTGAGCGAGGGGCACCGGGAGGCGCTCGCCCACCTCGTCTATGGGTTGCAGGGCGGCGGGTTCGTCCAGCTGACGGGGGAGGTCGGGACCGGCAAGACGACCGTGTGCCGCGCGCTCCTCGACCAGCTGCCGGTCGACGTCGACGTGGCGATGATCTTCACGCCCCGCCTGACGGCGGTCGAGCTGCTCTCGGCCGTGTGCGACGAGCTGCACGTGCCCTACCCGGCCGGGGCGACCAGCCTCAAGGTCCTCGTCGACTCCCTCTCGCGGGCCCTGCTCGACGCCCACGCGCGCGGGCGGCGCACCGTGGTCATCATCGACGAGGCGCAGAACCTGAGCATGGAAGTGCTGGAAGAGCTGCGCCTGCTGACCAACATCGAGACTACGCGTGACAAGCTGCTGCAGGTCATCCTCATCGCGCAGCCGGAGCTGGCCGACCTGATGGAGCGTCCGGCGCTGCGTCAGCTGGCGCAGCGGATCACCGCGCGGTACCACCTGCGACCGTTCACGTGCCGCGAGACGCGGGCGTACGTGCGCCATCGTCTGCAGATCGCGGGGCAGCGGGAGATGATCTTCACGCCCGTGGCGCTACGCGTGATCCATCGCCGCTCGGGCGGCGTGGCGCGGCTGATCAACAACATCTGCGATCGCGCCCTCCTCGGCGCCTTCGGGCGAACCAAGCGGCGCGTGACGGCCGGCACCGCGCGCCAGGCGGCCCTCGAAGTGTCGGGCTCGGCCGGCATTCGCCGCTGGCTCCAGCCGGCGGCGGCGGCCGTGCTGGTCGCGGCCGTCGTGATGACCGCTGGCGCGCTCGGCACGAGCCGCCTCGGGTACGTCACGACCTGGTGGATGCACCGCCTCCTGCCGTCGGGCGTCGCTCCGAGCAACGCCGCCATCGCCGTGGCGCCGGTGGCCGCCGTGGTCGCGCCGCCGCGGCCCAGCCCGATAAGGCTGCTCGACGCGACGACGGCCGATCGCGAGGCCGCGCTGGCGAGTCTCCTCACGCGCTGGGGCGTCGAGTTCCAGCGGCGGCCCGGCGAGGGCTCGTGCGAGATCGCCAGGCGAGCCGGACTGCGCTGCCTCGTCCGGTCGGGAACGTGGAACCTGATCCGGCGCCTCGACGTGCCCGCGGTGCTGACGCTGACGACGCCGACGGGCGAGCGGCACTATGCGACGGTGACCGCACTCGGCGCCGACACGGTGACGCTGGACGGCGCGCCACACCCCGTGACGCTGCCCCTGAACGAGGTCGAGCGCTTCTGGGACGGCGCGTTCGTCGCATTGTGGCGAACGCCGGACCTGGCGGCGACGGAGCTGAAGGCCGGCGACGACCAGAGACGACGCGTCGTGGCCTTCCAGCGCGCGAACGGGCTGAAGGCCGACGGTGTGCTCGGCGAGGAAACCCTGCTGCGACTGGCCACGACCGCGGCGGGCGCGCGCCCGTCGCTCTCGAAGGCGACGCCCTAGCCGTGTCCTACATCCTGGACGCGCTCAAGAAGGCCGCCGAGCAGCGCAGTGGTCCGCTGCCGGAGGTGCGCCGGCTGCTGTCGCCGGCACCGGTGACCGCGGCCTCGCCGTCCCGATATGTCACGCTCGCCGTCGCCGCGGCGGGCGTCGTCGCCGCCGCCGCCGTGGTCTGGATGTGGCCCGCGGCCCATGACGTGCCGGCGCCCGCGGCTACGCCGGTCGCATCAGTCATCATCCCCACCCAGAGCGAGAAGCCGCCGGTCCCGGCGCAGGAGGCGAAGTCGATCGCCTCGCTGACGCCGGCCGTCCAGCCTCGTGCGCTCGCGACCAAGCCCCGCGTCGCCGAGACGAAGCCGTCGCGGACGACGCCGCTCGGCGCCACGCCCGCGCCCTCGATCGTCGCCGTGCTGCCGCCGGCCGCGACGCCGGCGGCGCCGCGCACCGATATCGCGCGGCTGAAGGTCGAGGTCATCGTGTACTCCGACCTGCGGCCCCAGCGCTGGGCGTTCATCAACGGTCGGAAATACGTCGAAGGCGACGTGATCGGTGACGGCGGCGCGCGCGTCGAGGAGATTCAGTCGACCGGGGTCGTGATCGCCGAGGACGGCCGCCGCACCACCCTCCGTCCCTGATCATGATCACCCGCTTCACCCGTCGCGATTTTCTCAAGACGTCCGCCGCCGCCGGCGTCCTCAGCGCGGCCGGCGCCGCGCCCGCGTGGGCGCAGGGCACGCGGCTGCACTTCCTGCAGTGGTCGCACTTCATCCCGGCGGCCGACCAGGTGTTCGAGGCGCAGGCGAAGGAGTTCGGCCGGCAGGCCGGCGTGGAGATCGCGATCGAGCGCATCAACCAGAACGACATCCAGGCGCGCCTGACGGCGGCCATCCAGAGCGCCAGCGGCCCCGACATCGTCATCGTCGCCAACAATCACGCGCTGCTCTACGAGAGCTCGCTGGTCGACGTCACCGACGTCGCGGAGGAGATCGGCCGAAAACAAGGCGGCTGGCACGACTATGCGAAGGCCAACGGCGTCACGCAGACCGGGCGCTGGGTGGCGGTGCCGCAGTTCATCATCTCGTGGGCGGTGACGTACCGCGAGGACTGGTTCAAGGAGGCCGGCTTCGAGTATCCGAAGACCTGGGACGACTTCCGCAAGGTCGGCCGGGCGATGAAGACCAAGGGCAAGCCGTTCGGCCAGGCGTTCGGGCATTCGATCAACGATCCGAACAACTGGTGCTACCCGCTCGTGTGGATGTGGGGCGGCATGGAGGTGGCCAGGGACGGCACGACGGTCACGCTCGACAGTAAGAACACGATCGAGGCGGTGAAGTTCAACAACGTCCTCTGGAAGGAAGTGTTCGACGAGGGCGGGCTGGCGTGGGACGACTCGACCAACAACCGCGCGTTCCTGTCGTCGGAGATCTCGCTGACCGGCAACGCGCCCTCCATCTACGTGGCGGCGCGGCAGAAGTTTCCCGACGTCTACAAGGGCACCAACCACGGCCACTTTCCGCCCGGCCCCGCCGGACGCTTCTACTGGCTGCCCGCGTGGAACTCCGTGGTCATGAAATATTCGAAGAACCAGAAGGTCGCCAAGGACTTCATCCGCTTCTACATGGACCGCGCGCGCTTCGACCGTTACTTCGAGACGATGGACACGTTCGGCATCCCGGGCACGAAGGTCTACAGCGACCATCCGCTCTGGCGCAAGGATCCCAGGACCGCGGTGTTCCCCGAGACGTTGCCGAACGCGCGGCAGGTGGGCTACGCGGGACCGGCCGGACGCAAGGCGACCGAGGGGCTGAGCAAGTACGTCATCGTCGACATGTTCGCGAAGGCCATCCAGGGCATGAGCCCCGAGGACGCCGTGAAGTGGGCGGCGGGCGAGCTGAAGAAGATCTACGCGGCGTGAGTCCTATCCCCGCCGCCGCAGACGCCTGAGGCCGATGACGCCCATGACCGCGACGAAGAGCCACAGAAGCACGCTGCCGGCGGCGGCAGCCGTCGAGGGCTTGTGCGCGGCGGCGCCGAAGGCGACCCACGTCACGAACATCGCCATGGAGACCGCGATTCCGAGCCCGAGAAGATACTGGAGCGTGCGCACACCCACCGGGACGTCCGCGGCGTCGAGCGCGGAGCCGCCCGCGATACCGTAGTCGACGATCACGGCGAGACCGCCGAGGGTGAAGACGAGGCCGACCGCGAGCCCGACCCACGTCGGCGTGGCGCCCGACGCCCACCCGCCGCCGAAGACGCCGAGCGCCATCAGCGTCACGAAGAGGCCGAGGGCGCCGAACAGCAACCCGACGACGATCGCCGCGCCCCGCACGAGCGCCTCGGGGTTGGCCATGAGCCACCGATAGCGCGCCGTCGCCGTCGGTGTCAAGAAACGCGGTGTAGACTGCGGGGCCTATGGCGACGCGCGAGGAATACGGCACGCCGCATCGGGACGCGTGATCGAGACCACGGTCGTCGGCTCCTACCCGCAGCCCGACTGGCTCGTCGACAAGTCACGCTATCGCCAGACCGTCGTGCCGCGCATCCGCATGCCCGAGCTCTGGCGCGTGCCGCCGGCGCACCTGGGCGAGGCGCAGGACGACGCCGTGCGGCTGGCCGTGGGCGACATGGAATCCGCCGGCGTCGACGTGGTGACGGACGGCGAGCAGCGGCGCGAGTCGTACTTCAACGAGTTCGCCAACGGGTTGTCGGGCATCGACCTCGAGCATCCGGGCGAGGCGATCAACCGGCTCGGCAAGCGCCAGGCGGTGCCGCGCGTGGTCGGGCCCATCCGCCGCGAGCGCCCGGTGTTCCTGCGCGACGCGCGCTTCCTCCGAGCGGTCACGGCCCGGCGAATCAAGCTCGCGGTGCCCGGTCCGTTCACGCTCGCGGCGCTGGCGCAGGACGAGCACTACCGCGATCCCGAGCGGCTCGCGATGGCCTACGCGGCGGCGGTGAACGAAGAACTGCGCGAGCTGGAGCCGGTGCTGGACTGGCTCCAGCTCGACGAGCCATATCTCGAGGCGCGCCCCGATCACGCCAAGGCGTACGCGCTGCCCGCGATCGACCGCGCGCTGGCAGGGCTGCGCAAGCCCACGTGCATCCACGTCTGCTTCGGCTATGCGTTCTCGCACGCGCTCGCCGGCACCTCGAAGTCCGGCGGCTACCGGTTCGCGCTGGAGCTCGAGCGCTCGACCGCCACCCACCTCTCGCTGGAAGCGGCGCAGCCGCGGCTCGATCTCGCCTCGCTCTCCGCGATCCGCGGCAAGACGGTGGTCCTCGGCGTCCTCGACCTCGGCCACTCGACGCCGGAAACGGCCGACGTCGTCGCCGCGCGCCTGGGTGAGGCGCTGCGCCACGTGCCCGCCGAGCGCCTCGTCGCCGCCCCCGACTGCGGGATGAAGTACCTCGATCGGCCGAGCGCGCGCGCCCGCCTGCGCGCCCTCGTCGAGGGCGCGCGCCGTGTGTAAGGTGCCGCCCGCGAGGCTTCCGTCCGTCGTGCTGGCGCTGGTCGTGCTGGCCGGCTGCGCGACGTCGGGCGGCGTGGTGACGCTGGCCGACGGCCGCACCGGCAGCTTTCCTATTTTGACGAGGACGCTTCCGACGAGGCCGGAGATGGTGGAGCAGCCCGGCACGATCACGGGTGACCTATCTTTACCGGCCGGTCGCGACCGCGTGCCGGCCGTGATCGTGCTCCACTCGTGCACCGGCGTGACGCCCAACCTCACCGAATGGGCGCGCGAGCTGAACCGCATGGGCTATGCCGCGCTCGTGCTCGACAGTTTCACGGGACGTGGCGTGAAGGAGATCTGCACGGGGCACGCGTCCGTCAACCCCGGCAGCCGCCTGGCCGATCTCTTCCGAGCTCAGGAGCTGCTGGCCACGCATCCTCGTGTCGATCCCCAGCGCATCGGCGTCCTCGCCTTCTCCCACGGTGGCTGGGTCGCGCTGTGGGCGAGTCAGGCGTGGTACCAGCGGCGCTTCATGCGCGGCACGCTCGCCGCACCCGTCGCCTTCGCCGCGTTCTATCCGGTCGGCTGCAACGTGCGGCTCGTCGACGAAGCCGACGGGAGCGGCGGTGCGGTGCGGATCTTCCACGGCACTGCGGACGACTGGACGACGATCGATCACTGCCGGGAGTGGGTCGCGCGCCGGCGCGCGACGGGCAAGAACGTCTCGATCGTCGAGTACGAGGGCGCGCGGCACGGATTCGACGTACCGTTCTACGCTCGGCCGCAGCGCTTCCCCGACGTCGTGAACTCGTCTGGATGCACGATAACGCAGCAGCCGGATGGGACATTCGTGGATGACACGGGCAAGCCGTTCAGCGGCGCCTCGCCGTGCATGACGCGCGGCGCGTGGATGGGCTACGACGCACGCGCGCACCGGCAGTCCGTCTCCGACCTCCAGGCATTCTTCGAGGAGGCGCTCGCGCGCCGCTGAGCAAAAAAACTGCCGCGCGCCGTTTCGGGCGCGCGGCAGAGAATGTCGCGTCGGTGCGGAGCGCTTACCTCAGCAGCGTGTTGCCCGGCAGGATCGGCGCCGTCAGCGGAGGCTGCACGACCTTCGGCACTATCGGGGTGGTCGGCACCGTGCTGATGGTCGGCAGCGGCGTCAGCGTGGTGGTCGGCGTCAGCGTGGTCGTCGGCGTCAGCATGGTGGTCGGCGCGAGCGTGCTGGTCGTCGTCGCCTTCGTGCTCGTCGTCGCCGGCGCGCCGCCCGTCACCGGGGTGCCGACGCCGGCGGCCGGGGTTCCGCCCGTGAGCGTACCGATCAGGTCCGTGGCGCGCGTGACCTCGTCGGCAACCGGCATCGTGCTCGCCGGCGAGACCGGCCGCACCGGCGGCGTGAAGTCCTTCGCCAGCTTGTGGGCACGGTCGGCGGAGATTGGCTGCGGCCGCGCGGGCGGCACGCCCGCCTTCACCGTGACGCTCTCGCGCACGCCCACCGGCGTGGCGCGGCCGACGGCGTTGCCGGTGACGGGATCGCGGCGATAGACGTCGACCAGACCGCGCAGCACGGTGATGGTCGACACGCCGCCGTTCACTTCCGCGACGACGATCGTGCCGCGAATGCCGCTGATGGCGTTCGGCGTCTTGATCTCGACGACCTCACCCGGGCGCACCCGCGACTTGTCCACCGCGACCGAGATGCGGCCCGAGACGAGGTCGATCGTCGACACGCCGGGCACCTCGGTGATGGTGATGATCGAGCGCTCGCGCGCGGTGACGATGGCCTTGCCGCCGAGCAGCATGCGCGCGAATCCGTTGTCGCCGGTGGTGACGCGGTCGTTCAGGAGGACGTCGTCCTTGAACTTCAGAGGAGCCGGCGAGGCGGCGACGTGCGTGATGGTCACGGGTCCCACGACCGTCGTCGCGACACCGACGCGCTCTTGCGAGTACGCGCCGGCCGGAATCGAGATCGTGAGCGCCACCAGCGTCCCGACCACCCGAGTCATCGTCATCTTCATCGGAGCCCCTCGCTTGAGCGAAACATTCGACCTCGGTCCGAGGAGGGTGCAGCGGGGGTGCCAAAGGCATGAGCGCTCGATATTTGGCCGAGTTAGCGGCCCAGGTCCGATGGCGACGGATGCTCGACCGGCTAGTGACTGATCAGGCACATGCCACCCTGCCCAGGTGATCGGGTGAATCGTCGTCGGGCACCGGGTAGACTGGCCGCCATGCCTCGCAAGGAACCGCCGGCGCCGAAGCGCGTGCTATCGATCCACGCGCACCCCGACGACCAGGAGTTCACGGTGGCCGGCACGCTGGCCAAGTGGGCGCGCGCCGGCAGCGAGATCGTCACCGTCTGTCTGACGCGCGGCGAGGCCGGCTCGAACAAGTCGACGTCGGCCGACATGACGCGCGAGCGGCTCGCCAAGATCCGCGAGGAGGAGCAGCGCGCGGCCTGCGCCGTGCTCGGCATCGCGGAAGTCGTGTTCCTTGGTTACGAGGACGGCGTGCTGACGCCGTCGATCGACCTGCGGCGCGACCTCACGCGCCTGGTGCGGCGACACCGCCCGGACGCGGTCGTGACGGGCGATCCGACCGTGCGCTACTACGGCACGCGCTACATGAATCACCCCGACCATCGCGTGGCCGCCGACGTCGCGCTCGACGCGATCTTCCCGTCGGCGGAGACGCGCTTCATCTTCCCCGAGCTGCTGGACGAGGGGCTCGTGCCGCATCACGTCGGCGCCGTCTGGCTGTTCGGCTCGGAGCGCGCCGAGACGTTCGTCGACATCTCCGCCACGCTCGACGCGAAGGTGCGGGCGCTCCGCGAGCACCGCAGCCAGATGGGCGACTGGGATCCGGCGCCGATGGTCCGCGGCTGGGCGCGCGAGCAGGGCGCGCGCCGGCGCCTGCGCGCCGCCGAGTCGTTTCTGAGGATGGTGCTGGAGGACTAGAGCCCTCGTAGAAGTACCTAGGTCTTTGGTCCCGGGTGTCCCGATCGAAAGAGCGCCGATAGACTGGATGCGCCTTCCACGGGTCCCTCGAACGATCCCCCGTGGCATCTGGCTCGGCCTTTTGTTCAAACATCCGAGGACAGCCAGATGGAAGAAGAGACTCTTCGCGAGAAGGCGCGCGCGGTGATTGAGAGCGGCAAGCTCCCGAGCCGCACCCCAGACCGCACGTGGGGCGGTCCGGGCGTCGGCGCGCTATGCACGATCTGCGACCTGCCGGTGCGAGTGACCGAGATGGAGTTCGAGATCCAATTCCAGCGCAACGGCGACAACCCCGGCCTGGACAAGTACCACGTCCATATCCGGTGCTTCGCGGCATGGGAGTTCGAGCGCCACGCAGTCTGACCATCGCGGTGGAACTCAGGACGATCGTGGCGCACCTCCTCGAGCAAGAGCCCGGCGCCGCTCTCTGTGATGGGTGCCTGGCCTTCGCCGCCGCCGCACCGCTGATCGAGACGCGTCGCGTGGTCGAGGCGCTCGTGAGCATGAGGCCAACGTTGAAGCGCAGTCTGAATCATTGCGTGAGCTGCCGGCGTGCAACCATGGTGACGCTGTTCCGGCCGGGACCCGATGGCGACGGGAGACCGGGATCCAGGTGATGGCGAAACGCCCGGGCGAGGCTGAACTCACTCCGGTGCCGATGTGGGCCAAAGGTCCAATGGCGGCCAGAGGTGCCTCCAGCGCAACCTATCGATCATGGCCGAGATCACGCGACTTCTTTTGGTCCAGGTCAGGCGGCGGTGACTCGGGAAGAACGACGCTCGACCACCGCAGCACGGATCGCCGTCGGTCGCCTTCCGCAGCCGAGATGGGTCACCGTGACGCGAGGGACTCGGGTCACGGGTTCCTGCGATGGCTGCGGTGAGGTGATGGTCCTGAGCGACCGTGCGTTCAAGGTCGTGCTCCACCGCGCAATCAGTCTACAGTTCCACGACGAGTGCTTCGACGTCTACAACGGTGTCCCGGACGCTGGTCGTGGTGGCCTGCCTTCGTGAGACCACAGCGTTCGGTTGCGCAGTCCCCCGCGCGGGTGGCGGAACTATCCTGAAGACCCGCCAGCCGCGTGCGCGAACACCGGACCGGCCGCGGCGCAGCCGCCACAGCGACCGTCGGTGACGCGCATCGGCATGGCGTCCATCTGGTGGAGCGCCTGGTCAGCGCGGAGACCGGTCTTCGTTAGGACGCACTCCAAGCACAACGCTCCCAGCCGCGCGGCGAGGATTTCAATGACGGTGGCCTGTAGTGGACTTTGGTCCCATAGGAAACCTTTAGCCACGGTGACGATCGGGGATTAGCGACCTAAAGGAACACCGCTTTCATCTGCGGCTCCGGGTAGCGCAGCCCCGAGGCGGCGCCCGGCGGGACGGCGTCGGAGATACGCGTGACCTCGTCCGCGCTCAGCCGCACGGCGGCCGCGCCGACGTTTTCCTCGAGCCGCTCGCGGCGCTTGGTACCGGGGATCGACACGATGTCGCGGCCCTGCGCGAGCAGCCACGCGAGCACCAGCTGGCCGGGCGTGCAGCCCTTCTCGCGCGCGAACTGCTCCACCTTCTTCACGAACTCGACGTTGCGCTGGAGGTTCTGCTCCTCGAAGCGCGGGTGGGCGCGGCGCCGGTCGTCTTCCGGGATGTCGGCGAGCTTGTGGACCTGACCGGTGAGCAGGCTCCGCCCCAGCGGCGAGTAGGCCACGAGCGAGATCCCCAGCTCCCGCAGCGTCGGGAGCGTCTGCTCGGCCTCCACGCGGTACAGCAGCGAGTACTCCATCTGCACGGCGGCGAGCGGATGGACCTTCTGCGCGCGCCGGATCGTCGCCGGAGCGGCCTCCGAGAGGCCGAGGAAGCGAACCTTGCCGGCCTCGACGAGTCGCGACATCGCCCCCACGGTGTCCTCGATCGGCACCTTGGGATCGACGCGATGCTGATAGTAGAGATCGATCACGTCGACGCCGAGGCGCTTGAGGCTCGCGTCGCACGCCTGCGGCACGTATTCCGGTCGGCCGTCGACGCCCGGCGTGCCGTCCGGTTTGCGCATGTTGCCGAACTTCGTGGCGAGCACCGCGCGCTCGCGCCGTCCGCGCAGCGCCTGCCCCAGCAGCGTCTCGTTATGCCCCCAGCCGTACATGTCGGACGAATCCAGGACATTGACGCCGAGGTCGAGCGCGCGATGGACGACGGCGACGGACTGCGCGTCGTCGCCGGGGCCATAGGCGCCCGACATCGACATGCATCCGAGTCCGATCGCGCTGACCTCGAGCGTGCTGCCGCCGAGCCGCCGTCGCTCGATCATCGTTGTCCCTCCGTGGGC
>Ga0066697_10000573_pt1 | contig 13372 bp, 14 predicted proteins | sample GraSoiAngelo_146_FD_66451 | JGI IMG/M metagenome (GOLD analysis project Ga0066697, IMG submission 66451) | Grasslands soil microbial communities from the Angelo Coastal Reserve, California, USA - 14_1009_05_30cm | ecosystem: Environmental > Terrestrial > Soil > Grasslands | place: USA...
GCGTGGTAGCGGCCCGATGCCCACAGCTGCGATCCATCGGGACTGAGCTGCAGCATGTCCGGGCTGCCGCCGCCGGCAATGGTCCACTTGGCCGTCACGCTGCGACTGGCGAAGTTGATGACGGAGATCGATGCCTCGAGCCGGTTGGACACGTACAACGACTTGGTGTCACGCGACACCTGCAACCCATGCGCGCCGCGACCCGTGGGGATGAACTGGATCTCCTTCATCGCCACCGGGTCAATCACCGAGACCCCCATGCGGCCCTGGTTGGTGACATAGAAAACACTTCCGTCGGGCGACAGCTTGACGTCGATGGGCAGGCCGCCAACATGAACGAAACCCGCCAGCTTCATGTTCACGTCGTCGACCTTGGCGACGACGCCCGAATACTCGGTCGAGATCATGAAGTAGCTGCCGTCCGCGCTGAAGTCCATGTGATCGGCGCCGGGCCATGGGATCCCCACCGACTTCAACAGCTTCCAGCCGTGGCGCCAGTCACGAAATTCGACGCGCTGCAGTCGCTCCACGACGTCAATCGCCTTGGTGCCGTCGGGGGTGAAGTAGATGTTGTAAGGAAAAGGAATCGGGATCTGACCGGTCGGTCTGCCGGTGTGGATGTCGAGGACCGTGAGGCTGCTCGAACCTTCGTTGTCGACATACAGCGCGCTCATGTCCCAGGCCGGCGCGATGTGGTGGGGGATGAAGCCGACGCGGTAATGATCGATCACCTTGAATGTGCGCGGGTCGATGACGTCGACGCTGCCGGCCTTGCTGTTGGGCACATATACGCGCGCCGGCAGCTCGCACAGAGGACACGGCACGACGCCCGAAAGGGTGTTGGCGTAGACGTTGGAAGCCTGGTCCGGCAGGCTTATGGCCTGCACATCAGGTGCGGGCAATAGGCGAGCGGGCTGCATATCCTGTGTGGCGGCGGCGCCGGTGCTGATCGGCGGCGCGGTCCACACGACGGCGAAGACCACGGCCGCCGGGCTGAGGGCCGCAAACAAGAACATAGCCGCAAAGAAGATTCGGAACACCCTTGTCCGGAGCGCTCCGACGAGGGTGCGGATCCGGTCTTTACTCGTCCGGAAGATCTTCAAGCTTGGGCGTCAGCTCGCAAACCCATCTGCCGTCGTCGAGGCGACGGATGAAGCGCGCATAACCCTGGTTGCGTGCCACGTTCAGGAACTGCTCCTGGGTGATGAGGGTGCGCAACCGGGCCAGGTCGGCGTACGTGCTGTCGCGCATGATCCCGCCGACGACGCCGGCCAGCTCACGCCACTGGCCTTCAGAAAGCGGCTCTCCGTAGCCCGCGATCGTGACCAGCAAAGCCGCGGTGGCGCCGGTGATGGTGTCGGGGAGGATCTTTTCGGACTTGGCCCGGGCGATGATCTCGCGCCCGGTGCCGATGATGTCCGCAATGCGGTCCCGGCGCACTCCGATGATGTCGCGGCCAGATCCTACGGTCGTGCCCTCGAGGTATCTCGGCCCTGCTTCCATTGTCAGGCCCACTATTCTAGGTAACGCCTAGGTTGGACCTCGAACTTGCGCCCGAGCACGCCGGCCTTCGCGCCGCTGTGCGTGAACTCGCGCAGGGGGTGGTGCAGCCGCTGGCGGCCGAGGTCGACCGCGAACATCGTTTCCCCCATGAAGCAATCAGCGCGGCGGCCGAGGCCGGGTTGCTGGGGGTGCTCGTCCCGCGCCAGTACGGCGGCGCTGGACTGGACGCACTCGCCTTTGCGATCTGCATCGAGGAGCTGGCCCAGGCGTGCGCGTCGACGGCGGTCATCGTGGACGTGCATACGAGCGTGGGTACGGAACCGATCCTGCTGTTCGGCGACGAGGAGCAGAAACGCGAGTGGCTGCCCCGGCTCGCCAAGGGCGAGCTGCTCGGCGCCTTTGCGCTGACCGAGCCTGCTTCAGGATCCGACGCTGCGTCACTCAAGACGACCGCGCGGCGCAACGGCAACAGCTACGTGCTCAACGGCACCAAGGTCTTCATCACCAACATCGGCCAGGCCGGCGTCTATGTGGTCTTCGCGCGGACCGGACCGGATGAGAAGGCCGCCGGCATCACCGCGTTCCTGGTCCCGGCGGAGGCGGCCGGAGTCAAAGTCGGCCAGGTCTTCCAGAAGATGGGCCTGCACGGCTCGCCGACCGGCGAGCTCGTGCTCGAGGACGTTCGCGTCCCGGCGGCCAACCGTCTCGGCGGCGAGGGGCAGGGCTTCGTGGTCGCGATGCGGGCCCTCGACTCCGGGCGGATCGGGATCTCGGGTCAGGCGCTTGGCATCGCGCAGGCGGCCGTCGACGAGGCGCGCGCGCTGATGCGGCAGCGTGGACATGAGCAGGGCGATGACTTCACGCTCGCGGAGATGGCGACCCGACTCGAGTCTGCGCGCCTGGTCGCGTACCACGCGGCGTGGCTGTGCAGCCGAGGGCTGCCGTTCACCCGACAGGCTTCGATGTCCAAGCTCCACTGCACGGACACCGCGATGCAGGTGGCGCTGGACGCGCTCCAGATCGCCGGCGACGAGGGCGCGGTCGCAGGGAGCCCGTTCGAACGTCACGTGCGCGACGCCAAGGCGCTGCAGATCTACGAGGGCTCGAACCAGGTCCAGCGCATGGTGATCGCGCGGGACTTACTCAGGGCCGGATAATCAGCCCAGATGGACTTCGAGTTCACGGCCGAGCAGGTCGCGATTCGCGACACGATCCGCGAGCTCGTGCAGGACCGCGTCGCCCCGCGGGCGGCGGAGATCGACCAAACGGCCGAGTATCCGAAAGACATCGAGAAGCTCTTCGCCGAGAACGGCATCCTCGGGATTCCGTTCCCTGAGCAGTACGGCGGAATCTCGGGATCGAGCGTCACCATCTGCATGGGCATCGAGGAGATCGCCAAGGCGTGCGCGAGCTCATCCCTGATCCTCGCGGTCCAGGCCCTCGGCTCGTACCCGATCCTGGTCGCGGGAACCGAGGAGCAGAAGCAGCGGCTCTGCCCCCCGCTGGCCTCGGGGGAAAAGGTCGCGGCCTACGCGCTGTCCGAGCCGGGCAGCGGCTCCGACGCCGCGGCCATGCAGACCCGCGCCAAGAAACACGGCAACGAGTACGTGCTCAACGGGACCAAGCAGTTCATCACGCACGGCAGCATCGCGAGCACCCTGGTCGTGTTCGCGCAGACCGATCCCGGCGCTGACCATCGAGGCATCTCGGCGTTCGTCCTCGAGCGCGAGACGAGCCCGTGGACCGTGGAGAAGCTCGAGCACAAGCTTGGGATCCGCGGCTCGCCCACGGCACAGATCGTGCTCGAGGACGTCAAGGTCCCGGCCTCCAACCGCCTGGGCGAAGAGGGCGCCGGCTTCAAGATCGCGCTCGCGGTGCTGGATCGATCCCGGCCCGGCATCGGCGCCCAGGCGCTTGGCATCGCCGAGGGCGCTTTCGACTACGCGCTCAACTACGTGAAGGAAAGGAAGCAGTTCGGGCAGCCCGTCGCCAGCTTCCAGGGCATCCAGTTCATGCTCGCCGATATCGCAACCCAGATCGAGGCGGCCCGTCATCTCGTTTTCCAGGCCGCGACCAAAGTTGACGCGAAGGCGCCCGACCTGACCAAGATTGCGGCGATGGCAAAGCTCTTCGCCTCGGACATGGCGATGCGGGTCACCACCGACTGCGTCCAGCTGCTCGGCGGCTACGGCTACATCTCCGACTACCCGGTCGAGCGGATGATGCGGGACGCCAAGATCACCCAGATCTATGAAGGCACCAACCAGATCCAGCGCGTGGTGATTGCCAGGGCGTTGCTGCGTTGAGCGTTGAGCCGGGCAAGCCGGCGCCTCCGCCACCGCCACCTCCGCCGCCACCGCCACCACCTCCGCCCGTGCCGCCGCACCAGATCGCGCCCTACTACCAGCCCTCGATGTACGGGGCGCCGCGAGCGCTCCAGGGGCTGCGCGCTGACGGAAGGGCGCAAGCCTCGCTTCTCATCTCGAGTGTCGGCCTGATCCTTGCGCTGACAGCTTTCATGCTCGGCGCCACCGCCACGCTGATCGGGTTGGGCGATCTTCTGCTCGGCTTGCTGTTGGGGATCCCGGCCATGGTCCTGGGTCCGATCGGATATTTCTTCGGCCGCTCGGCGCTGGAGCGAATCAACGCCTCGCAGGGCGCGGTCGGCGGTCGGGGCACCGCGACCAGCGGCTGGGCGATCGGAGTGGCCGCCACCGCCCTCGGCGCGACCGCGACCTTGATCGCGCTGGTCCTGTTCCTGCTTGCGAACTTCGGACAGCCACCCGCCTAGCGGGCTGCATGGATCGCATCACCGACGCTTTTGCCTGGCCATTCCGGGATCCCGATTGGGTGAGCAAGATCGCGATCATCGGGCTCATCCTCCTGGTCCCGGTCCTGGGTGGGATGAACGGGCTCGGCTGGATGCTCGCGGCGCTGGACCGGTTGCGGGCTGGAGACGAGCGCCTGCCGCCGGCGAGCTTCAACTACCTCGGCCGTGGCTTCCCGCTGTTCGTGGTCACTGCCGTTTATTACCTCCTCCTGCTGCTCGTGGGAGCCTTGCTCTACGTGCCGGCGACCGTCATCCTGGCGACCGAGGGCCGCGACTCATCGAGTGCAGTGCTCGTCGCGGTCGGTATCTCACTGCTGATTCTCACCTTCAGCGTGGTCTCCCTGGGCTCGCTCGCATTGACCTTCGCCGCGCCCTCGATCGTGCTGGCGGTGTCCCGCGGCGGCATCTCGGGAGGCCTCAGGGCCGATGCGATCTGGCGGATGGCACGCTCATCACTGGTTAACACGCTCATCGCGGGCCTTATGCTGATCGCCGCCCACTTCGTTGCATCATTGGGGCTGATGCTCTGCTGCATAGGCGTTGTATTCACGAACGCCTACGCGCTTGCGATGGAAGCCTGGATCGTCCGCAGTTTCGAGATAGGTTCGCCACCAGCAATCAAAGCCACGTAAGGAGGAGCTGAATGTCGGATGTTCCACCGCCGCCCAGCCGGGGCGATGAGCCCCCTTCTCCACCGCCGCCCGGCGGGGGCGATGAGCCCCCTTCTCCACCGCCGCCCCCTCCCCCTGGCCAACGACCCGGCCCGCCACCCCCGCCGCCACCCCCGCCGGGAGGGGGCTACAACCCGACGCCGCCCCCACCACCTCCACCGGGTGGCGGCTACAACCCGACGCCCCCACCACCGCCAGCGCCACCGCCTGGCGGGGGCTACGCGCCGCCTCCTCCACCCGGCGGCGGCTATGCGCCACCGCCACCGCCCGGCGCGGGCTACGGGCCTCCGGGCGGCGGGTACGTGCCGCCCCCGCCTGGCGGATACGTGCCGGCGGGCGCCGGTTACGCGGGACAGAGGACAGACGGGTTGGCGATCGCGGCTTTGGTCATCGGGATCGTCTCGATCGTCTGCTCGATCGTCTGCCTGGGCATCATCTTCGGGCCGACGGCGGCCATCATGGGCTTCATCTCCCGCCAGCGCATCGCGACCAGCGGCGGCATGATGGGCGGCGGGACGCTCGCCCTGGTGGGATTGATCCTGGGCATCGTCGGGTTCGTGGCCAGTGTCGGCTGGTTCTTCTACGTGGTTGCCTCCGGAGCGTTCAACAATGCGACCGCCACGCCCACCGGGTAACCCTTAGCCCTCAGCCACCGTTGTTAAAATCCCGGTGCTCATGTTTCGAGCCAGGCCGAAACGGGCCAGGCGCTCGCGCTACAACGTCACCTACCGCCTGACCAGGTCGGTCCCAGCGGCTCTCATCGCCGTTGTCCTGATTGCGGTCGTGGTCGGGGCCACCCTGACGTACAAACGGATCGACGATTTCATGACCGCGGCCACCGGTCACCATCTCAACCCCATCGGCGAGGTCGTGCAGGCCGTCGAGCCGGCGCAGGGCACCATCGCCTACAAGCTCAAGCACGGCCAGCAGGTGAACGTGCTCATGCTCGGGATGGGCGGCTACGAAAACGACGCGCCCTACCTGACCGATTCGATCATGGCCGTGACCATCGATCCCACGACCAACCGCGTGATGATGGCCTCGATCCCGCGTGACCTCGTCGTCCACATGAATCTCCAGAGCACCAGCAGGGTCTGGGTCAACAAGATCAACTCGGCGTACGAGGTTCCGTACACCAACATCATCTGCTGCGTCGCGTCGCAGTACACGGGGCCGAACGGCGGCGGCTATGCCTCAGAGCACGAGGTCGGCAAAGTGACCGGGCTCACGTTCGACAGGTTCATCGCCGTCGACTTCAAGGCGTTCCGGGACATGGTCGACGCGCTTGGCGGGGTCGACGTGTGTCTGAGCACCAACCTCGACGACAACTCGTATCCCAACTACAGCAACGGCTACAAGCCCATTCATTTCAAGGCCGGCTGCCAGCACCTCAACGGTGAACAGGCGCTGGAGATCGCCAGGTCGCGTCATGCGGTGCAGCCTGAGCAGTCTTCGGACTTCGGGCGCGCCCGGCGCCAGCAGGACATCATGGAGGCGATCAAAAAGAAGGCGACGACGGTGAATGGTTTCGCCAAGGCTCCCCAGCTGCTGAGCGCCCTGCAGAAAAACATCCACACCGACATGAGCCTGTCCGATATGAAGGCGATCTACGACTGGGGCAAGAACCTTCCGGACAGCTCCATCATCCGCATCGCGCTGACCGCGCCGTCAGGCACGGCCGCCGGGAACCTCCTGGATACCTACGACTGCGGGATGGGGGCGGGCGTCTCGCAGCTGTGCCCGGACGATCCCACCTTCACCATGATCCACAGGTACATCGGATCCATCTTCATCGACCCCAAGACCCTGGGCGAAAAGGCGCCTGTCCAGTTCGTCAACGGGGCCACCAGCTTCCCCGGCCTCGAGACCCGGGTCACGACGATGTTCGATCCGAGCGGGCTGCAGCTGGCCGACCCGGTGGTGCACCGCGCGTCTTCGCAGACGGTGATCCTCGACTACTCCGGCGGCCAGTTCCCGCTCACGGCGAAATGGCTGCAGAACTTCTTCGGCGGCACCGTGGTGGCCGCAACACCGAGCAACCCCGCTCCCGCGAGAGGTCAGCAGACCTATGGCCTGGTCGTGGTGCTCGGTCACGACTTCGCCCTACGCTGGTTGGGCGAGTGAACATCTGAGCGAGGCAGATCTACTAGCCAGGTTTCGATCCGGCGACGTGCGTGCCCTCGCGCGAACCATCACTCTGGTCGAGCGGCGTGACCCCTCGGTGCGCGACCTCGAAGAAGCGCTGCGCAGCGACGCCAGCACGCCGGGCGTGGCCGGTTTCACCGGCGCGCCGGGCACTGGAAAATCGACGCTGGTCGACGCGGTGGTGACCCACCTTCGGGGCAAAGAGAAATCCGTCGCGGTGCTCGCCACCGACCCCAACTCGCCTTTCACGGGCGGGGCCATTCTCGGTGACCGCATCCGCATGCAGCGCCATGCGCTGGACGGAAAGGTCTTCATTCGCAGCATGGGTGCGCGGGGTCACCTCGGCGGGTTGTCCCTGGCGACGCGTGAGGCGATCCGGCTGCTGGGAGCATTCGGCTTCGACGAGGTGATCCTGGAAACGGTCGGCGTGGGTCAGTCCGAGCTCGAGGTGGCCGCCGTCGCCGACACCACCGTCGTCGTCCTGACCCCGAACCTCGGCGACAGCGTGCAGATGATCAAGGCCGGCATCCTCGAGATCGCCGACGTCTTCGTTGTCAACAAATCCGACCTCGACGGCCATGCCCGGGTGGCGGCCGAGCTGCGGGCGATGATGAACCTCGCGCCCAAACGGGTGTGGAAGCCACCGATCATCGCGACGGTCGCGACACGCCAGGAGGGCATCGAACAGCTGTGGTCGGCAGTCGTCGCGCATCGCAGTCACCTCGAGGCCAGCGGGCGGGCCAAAGAGCTGACCGAACAGCGGCTTCGCGACGAGACGGCCGAGGTCGCCGCGGAGCTGGCCCGGCGCCGGGCCCGGCAGGCGCTCGAAGACGATCCCACGCTGGCGGAGCGCTTGCTGCAGGACGGCACGCCATATCGAACCGCCGAGGAGATCCTCAAGCGCGACGCCAACCGATAATTGATCTGAGTTGAAAGTTCGGGCCCGCGATCCAAAACAGGTGTGGCAAGAGGAGTTCGAGTCCAGCCCCGCGCGCGACGACGGCATCGAGACCTCGACGATCTCCGGCGTCCCGCTCCAGCCGCTGTACACGTCCGAGGACCTGCCGCGGCGCGCTGAGGAATATCCGGGACAGTTTCCGTACACGCGGGGCATCCATCCGAGCGGCTATCGCGGTCGGCTTTGGACCATGCGCCAGTTTTCCGGTTTCGCGACCGCGGAGGAGACCAACCGGCGCTACAAGTACCTGCTCGCCAACGGGCAGAACGGGTTGTCGGTCGCCTTCGACATGCCGACGCTGATGGGCCAGGACTCGGACGCGCCGACCAGCCGTGGCGAGGTCGGACACTGTGGCGTCGCCATCGACTCGCTCGCCGACATGGAGACGCTGTTCGACGGCATCCCGCTGGGTGACATCACGACGTCGATGACGATCAACTCTCCCGCGGCGATCCTGCTGTGCATGTACATCGCGGTCGCCGAGAAGCAAGGCGTGCCGGCGTCACAGCTAGGTGGCACGCTGCAGAACGACATCCTGAAAGAGTTCATCGCGCAGAAGGAGTTCATCTTTCCGCCGGCGCCGTCGATGCGGCTGGTCGTCGACTCGATCGAGTACTGCGCCACCGAGGTGCCGAAGTGGAACACGATCTCGATCTCTGGCTACCACATTCGGGAAGCCGGTTCAACAGCTGCGCAAGAGCTGGCCTTCACGCTCGCCGACGGGATGGCCTACGTCGACGCTTGTCTCGAGCGCGGGATGCACATCGACGATTTCGCCTCCCGATTGTCGTTCTTCTTCGATGCTCACATCGATTTCTTCGAGGAGATCGCGAAGTTCCGCGCCGCACGGCGAATCTGGGCGCGCTGGATGCGGGAGCGTTATGGCGCGCAGCAGGAGAGGTCCTGGAAGCTGCGCTTCCATGCCCAGACCGCCGGTGTCTCGCTGACCGCCCAGCAGCCCGAGCTGAACATCGCCCGGACCGCGATCGAGGCGCTCGCGGCCGTGCTCGGGGGCACTCAGTCCCTGCACACGAATGCGATGGACGAGGTGTTCGCCTTGCCGACCGACAAGGCCGCCCGCCTCGCCCTGCGCACGCAGCAGCTGCTCGCCTACGAGACCGGCGTCGCGAACACCATCGACCCGCTCGGCGGCAGCTACTTCATCGAGTCGCTCACCGATGAGATGGAGCGTCAGGCCGAGGCCTACTTCAAGCGCATCGATGAGATCGGCGGCGTTATCCCCGCGATCGAGGTCGGGTTCTTCCAGAAGGAGATCGCCGACGCGGCGTTCCGCTATCAGCAGGAGCTGGAGCAGAAGCGCCGCCTCGTGGTCGGCGTCAACGAGTTCATGGTCGATGAGGAGGCGCCGATCGACATCCTGCGCATCGATCCTCGCCTCGAGAGCGAGCAGGCGGAGCGCGTCCAGCAGGTGCGCAGGAAGCGCGACCAGGCAAGGTGCACAAACGCCCTCCATCAGCTGCGCAAGGCCGCGGCCGGGACCGACAACCTGATGCCCTACATCCTGGATGCGGTGCGCGCGTATGCAACCGAGGGCGAGATCATGCACGCGTTGATCGAGGTGTTCGGCACCTATACCGAGACCGCCGTCGTATGAGCGCGACGGCCGTCCGCCCGGTGCGCATCGTGGTGGCCAAGGTCGGCCTCGACGGTCACGACCGCGGCGTCAAGGTCGTGGCTCGTGCCCTGCGCGACGCCGGCTATGAGGTGATCTACACGGGACTGCGTCAGACCCCCGAGATGGTGGTCGACGCGGCGCTGCAGGAAGACGCCCAGGTGATCGGCCTGTCCATCCACTCCGGGGCGCATATGACGCTCTTTCCCGCGGTGGTGGAAGAGCTGAAGCGCCGCCAGGCGACCGACATCGTGGTGTTCGGCGGCGGCATCATCCCGGACGACGACATCGCAACTCTGAAAAAGCGCGGGGTGGCCGAGATCTTCACACCGGGCACGCCGCTGCAGGAGATCGTCGACTGGCTGCGCATGCGTTTTCCGGAGTCAACGCAAAAGTAGACGCGCTTCAGCTGGTGGTGACGATCGTCCCGGCGAGCTTGTCGTGGATGGCCTGGTGCTGCGAATCCCACAGCATCCACAACCAGCCCAGCGCCCCGATCAGGCAGAAGGTGAACAGAAGCTCCAACCACCAGACAAACCCGCGAAGCATCGCCATCCCCAGGCTCGGGAAGCCGCCTGTCGTGCGGTCGCGGACCCGAAAGCCGAAGACCATCATGCCGACCGTCTGGCCGCTCGAGCTCCAGAAATATCCGAAGTAACCGAGCGCGGCCAGGCCGGTGAAGATCCCGGCCCCGCCAACGTTGCCTCGGAGCAGGGCGGAGACCACACCGAAGAGGACCAGCAGGATGACCGTGTCGATGAGCCCGCCGACGATTCTCAACCCCGGGCTGGCGAGGTCTGAGCGCACCGCCATCGCACCGACGCTGGGCGGCAAAGGCTGACCTCCTGGAGCGGGGGGCGGCGGTGGGTTACGCACGGCTTGGCGTATCATATGCAGGCCTCTCCAACCAGAGGCACAGCCATGCAACTCAAAGCCTCGCCCCGCCAGCCGCTCGGCAAGCGCTCGCGCCGCATGTTGCGGGAGGGCAAGCTGCCCGCAATCGTCTACGGGCACAACACGGAGGCGACGCCGATCACCCTCGACCGGCTCGAGTTCCAGAAGGTGTTCGTCAAGTCGGGCCGCACGCACCTGGTCGACCTGGTGCTGGACGGCGACAGGACGGAGAAGGTGTTGGTGCGTGAGATCCAGACCCACCCCCGCCGCCTCGGCCCGATCCACGTCGACTTCTACCAGGTCAACCTGCAGGAGAAGATCGAGGTCGACGTCCCAATCCACCTGGTGGGTGAATCAGGGCCGGTGAAGCAGGGCGACGCCGACATCCTTCAGCCCATGCACTCGGTCCGGGTCGAATGCTTGCCCTCCGATATCCCGGAGGCGTTCCAGGTCGACATCACTCCGCTGGAGGAGATCGAAGCCGAGCTTCGCGTGTCCGACCTCAAGGTTCCCGGTGGCGTGACGGTGCTCGACGATCCCGAAGAGCTGATCGTCAAGATCGTGCACAAGCGCGAGCTCAAGGTCGAAGAGGAGCTGCCGGCCGCGGAGGCCGCGGTGCCGGCCGAGGGCGAAGTCGCTGCCGAGGGCGAGGCTCCCGCCGCCGAGGAAGCCGAGACCGAGGAATGATCCCGGCCGCCTCGCGAGGCGGCTTCGAGCTTCCTACCAGCGGGCCGGTCCACGATTTCGGTTTCATCGCCGCCGGCCTTGTCGTCTTCCTTGCGTTCATAGTCGCCTCCCGTCTCGTCGCCCGATTCGCCGGCGACCAGCTGAGGAAGCGGCAGGTCCGGGGCGACATGATCGTGCTTGGTCGCCGCGCCGTGACGGCCGCCGTCATCGTGCTTGGCCTCTTCGCCGCTTTGGGTTTTGCCGTCCAGAGCGCGAACGTCACTCTCTTCGGCCTGCTCCTGGCCACCGTGGTGGCCGCGCTCGGCGTGCAGGAGCTGCTGCAGGACTACGTGTCCGGTTACTACGTCCTGCTCGAGCGCCACATCCGGGTCGGTGACCGCATCACGTTCAACGGCAACGCGGGCACGGTGACCGAGGTGCGGCTTCGGGTGACGCTGCTCAAGAGCGACGAGGGGGACCTGATCGTGGTCCCAAACTCGGAGCTGTTCACCAAGCCGGTGACGGTCCACAAATCGCCCGCGCGCGAATCTACGCCAGCGCCCCCAGCGTAATCCGCCGCAGCGCATCCAGCTCGCCGCCCTCGACGCCGGATTCCTCGGCCAGCAGCTCCCCGATCACCTGCGAGGCCAGATCGACATGGATGCCGCCCGCGACCTGGGTCGCCAGCGAACGCAGGTGATACGTGTGGTCGGGCTTGTCGGAGGAGTCTTCGAGGCGGACCTTCACCTCGTCGAGCTGCACGAACCCCGACCATCGCTTGACCTCCGACGCGCCGGTCTCGGCAGCGTCCGAAAGGTGGAGACAGTTGAGGCCGCCGAAGATCCCGTAGCGTTCGCGAAGCGACCCCGGCCTCGACTTGGCGATTTGCGTTTCACCCAGGTCGTAACGCATCTGCATGAGTGATTCCGCGGATGCGGTGACGCGGCCGACCAGCACCGGAAGCGCGGTCATGAAGTCGACGAGCCACGGAAAGAACGGCCGGCCCTGCAGGAAGTCGTAGTGACTTTCGATCAAGGATGCAGGCGGTTGAAACCACTCGAGCGATTCCACCTTCCAGTCGCGCTCGGTGACCAGCCAGCCCCAGATCCCGGCCCGCGCGGCGAGCCGGTAGGCGGAGTCAGGTTTGAAGATGAGAAGCGCGTCAGCCACGGACGAGTCTATTTTCCTGGCTTGCGGTCGCGGGGATTGGGTGCGTAGACCTTGCGGCCCTTCAGCTTCTCCGGCATGTGGACCTGGTCGGCGATGCCCTCCTCGAAATCGTGCGCGTACTTGTAGCCGCGGCCATAGCCCATCGACTTCATCAAGCCGGTCGGTGCGTTGCGCAGGTGCATCGGCACCGACTCGTTGCCGGTTTCCTGGATCAGCTCGCGCGCGGCGCCGTACGAAGTCAGCGCGGAGTTCGACTTCGGAGCCAGCGCCAGATACAGCGCCGCTTCCGTCAGAGGCAGCACCGCCTCGGGCATGCCGACGAAGTGCGCCGCCTGCTGCGCCGCGACAGCGACGGGCAGGGCCTGCGGGTCGGCGAGGCCGACGTCTTCGGCGGCCAGGATGACCAGCCGGCGCGCGACGAACATCACGTCCTCGCCGGCCTCCAGCATGCGGGCCATCCAGTAGACGGCCGCGTCCGGATCGCTGCCCCGAACGCTCTTGATGAGAGCGGAGACGATGTCGTAGTGCTGGTCGCCGGCGCGGTCGTAAAGCAGGTGGCGCTGCTGCAGCGCGCCCTCCACCTGCTCGAGCCCGATCGCCGCCTCGCCGGCCAGCGCCGCCGCCGCTTCCAGACCGTTGAGGGCCACGCGGGCGTCGCCGCGCGCCACCTCGAGCAGCGCATCCATGGCGTCGCCATCAATCGTCGCGTGGAGCTCTTGCAGGCCGCGCTCGACCACCTGCTTCAGCTCCTCGCGGTCCAGCTGTTCGAGACGGAAGACGCGGCTGCGCGAGAGCAGGGGAGAGATGACTTCGAACGACGGGTTCTCGGTCGTGGCCCCGATCAAGGTCACCGTGCCGTCTTCGACATGCGGCAGGATGGCGTCCTGCTGCGCCTTGTTGAA
>Ga0066697_10000576_pt1 | contig 13350 bp, 7 predicted proteins | sample GraSoiAngelo_146_FD_66451 | JGI IMG/M metagenome (GOLD analysis project Ga0066697, IMG submission 66451) | Grasslands soil microbial communities from the Angelo Coastal Reserve, California, USA - 14_1009_05_30cm | ecosystem: Environmental > Terrestrial > Soil > Grasslands | place: USA...
CTCCCAGGCTCGCCTGCGTTCGTCCGGGTTCTTAGCCACGAGACCGTCCGCCGGAGCCGTTGGCGATGAAAATTCATTATCTAGGCCACCGCCTTAGGCAGGTCAGACGGCACTCTAGTGGGTAAAGCCCGAGAAGGATTGCCCAGCAAATTCTGAGCGCGTCGGTGCGCCCGCTGGCCTGACCGGTAGCGCGCCTCGGATTGTCGCTAGCCAATGGGAGCTCGGTGACGATCGACTCCTTGAAGCGTCAATAGAACAGCACCAGGCGGAATTGGGCGACATTCACGAGTCTGCTGGACATGGGAACCCGCCGGGGCTGAACTGCGTAGAGTAAGAAGAGGTGTTCAATGCAAAACCTGCCCGGCAATTTTCGGTACGCCCTACGACAGTTCTGGCTGTCGCCGGTTTTTACCGTTGCGGCGGTACTGACCCTGGCATTGGGAATCGGCGGGACCACCGCAATATTTACCTTGATCCATGCGGTGATGCTCCGCTCGTTGCCAGTTTCCGATCCCGGCAGGCTCTACCGAGTCGGCGAAGGCGACGAATGCTGCGTAGAAGGGGGTCCTCAGGACCGCTGGGGAATGTTTTCCTTTCCCTTGTACGAGCGGCTGAAGGCCGAAACTCCGGAGTTCGAAGAAGTGACCGCTTTCCAGGCGGGGCGCTGGCGACTGAGCGTGCGGCGTCAGGGCGTCGAATCGGCTGCCAGACCTCTGCGCGCGGAGTACGTCACCGGCAGTTATTTCTCAACCCTTGGAGTGCGGGCCTTCGGCGGACGCGTGTTTACGACGGATGACGACAAGCCTGCTGCCCCTCCAGTCGCGGTGCTCAGCCACCGTGTATGGCAAACCGCATATGCATCCGACACTTCAGTAGTGGGTTCAACATTCGTCGCCGAGGGCCATCCGTTGACCGTCATCGGTGTCGCACCTGCCGGGTTTTTCGGCGAAACGCTGGAAAGCGATCCTCCCGATATCTGGGTCCCCCTTCAACAAGAGCCCCTGATTAATGCCGAACGTAGTCTGCTGCATCAGCCTGTGTCTGCCTGGCTGCGCATGATCGGCCGATTGCGCCCGGGAGCTTCGATGGACGGAATGGCTCCGCGCCTCACCGGTCTGCTACGCCAATGGCTGCAGAACGATTCCGGGTATCCTGCCAACTTCATGCCGGATGTCATCCGCATGCTTCCCAAGCAGGTTATCGAGGTGATACCCGCCGGAGCAGGCGTGGCCGTGATGAAAGAGGAGTACGGCCGCAGCCTGCAGATCCTGCTCTCCGTGTGCAGTCTGGTGCTGCTGATCGCCTGTGCCAATGTGGCGAACCTGCTGCTGGCTCGCGGGGTAGCGCGTCGCGCGCAAACTGCAGTGCGATTGGCGGTGGGCGCAACACCCTGGCAAATCGTTCGGCAAGCGCTCACGGAAAGCGTCCTGCTCGCCGTCGGCGGTGGCATAGTAGGGCTTCTGGTGGCCATGGCAGCGGCGCGGCTGCTGCTTTCCCTGGCGTTTCACAGCTCACATTTTCTTCCCATCAGCACCACACCGTCGCTCATGGTATTGGCGTTTGCCTTCGGATTGGCGCTGGTGACAGGAATCATTTTCGGGGCCGTTCCCGCGTGGATTGCCACGCGTACCGACCCCGCGGAAGCACTCCGCGGCGCGGGCCGCGGCACCACAGATCATTCTTCCTTCGTCCGCAAAGCTCTGCTGGTTGTGCAGGCCACCTTGTCGGTTGTCCTCGTCGCCGGTGCGACCATGTTGGCGCGCAGCCTAAACAAGCTCGAGCATCAGGATTTCGGGTATCAGGTCGAAGGGCGTGTTGTGGTGGATATGAACAATCCTCCAGCCAGCTACACGCAGCCCAAGTTAGCGGCGCTCTACCGTCAGCTTGAAGAAGAGCTCAATGCCCTGCCCGGCGTGCAGGGCTCCGGTCTGGCCCTTTATAACCCGCTTACCGACAACTGGGGCGAACTCATCATGGTAGCCGGCCATCCTGCGGCCAAGCTCAACGAGGAAGCAGGCGCGTCGTGGGACCGCGTGAGCGTCAACTATCTGCAGAATTTTGGCATGCCGATTTTGCGCGGGCGAATGTTTACCTTAGCGGACAACGAAACCACGGCGCCGGTGGCCATCGTCAATGAGGCTTTCGTAAAGCGCTTTTTCAAAAGCGGCGAAAATCCGCTGGATCAGCACTTCGGCCTCGATTTGCCCGAGTATGCCGGGACATTCCGGATCGTCGGCGTCGTGCGCGATGCCAAGTTTGCCGGCTGGGGCTTGAATCGGCCGGCGCGTCCCATGTTCTACGTCCCGCTGGCCCAAAACGTCGTCTACCCCGACGAGTTGATGAAGAAAATCGAGCTGCGCTCGCACTTTATCAGCGGAATTATGCTGGTAACCAAGATGCCTCCCGGCGCGCTCGAAGCGGTGCTCACCAGGATGCTGGCGGACTTGGATCCCAACTTGACGATCAACAGCATCAGGACCATGCAGCAGCAGATTGATCTTTCCTTCGATCAGGAGCGCGCCGTAGCCAGCCTGGCCGGCTTGTTCGGGATGGTAGCTCTCGTGCTGGCTGCTGTGGGCTTGTACGGGGTCACGGCCTATAGCGTTGCCCAGCGAACCAATGAAATCGGCGTTCGCATGGCGCTTGGCGCTGGCCGCCCGAAAGTGATTCAACTCGTGTTGCGCGGGGCCTTCAACCGAGTGTTGTTTGGACTGATGCTGGGCTTGCCCCTGGCGGTTGGCGCCGGGCGATTAATCTCCGCCCAGCTGTACGGCGTTTCCTCCTGGGACCCGCTCGCACTGACTGTGGCAGCGGGGGCGCTGGCGATCTGCTCCTTTTTTGCGGCGATCATTCCCGCGAACCGCGCCGCTTCCATTTCGCCCATGAACGCACTGCGAATTGATTGAAGACTCCCCACGCCAAAAGGCGGGGGATTCTTTGGAGTTACTAGGCGACATGGCCGCACGTCTCCAACGATGGTTCCTGTTTCGCAGACATGTGCTTGGGCTGGCGCTCAAGTCTTACCGTGTCTCCACAGGCTATCACCGAGCGTCCCTCGGCTAAGATTCTCAAGCCCTCGACAAACAGATTGACGACGGCGTTTTCGTCCCGCTGGTGGTCCGTCTGGCAGTTGGGACATTGCCAGCGGTCTTGCCACTGGAGTTCGACGTTCTGGACATGGCAAATGCAGCACAACTTGGACGATGGGAAGAACCTGTCTACCTTGACGAGCGTTCGCCCATACCATGTGCATTTGTATTCCAGCATGCCAATGAAATCGCCGAATCCGGCATCCGAAATTACCCCAGCAAGGCGGCCATGCTTGAGCATGTTCTTGGTGCACAGCGTCTCAACAACAATCACTTGGTTCTCATGAATGAGTTGAGTGCTCAACTTCTGAAGAAAGTCTGTTCGCGTATCCGCTACCCGCTGGTGCATCTTGGCAACTCGCAGGCGAGCCTGCTCTCGGTTCTTCGAGCCCTTGGTACAGCGGCTGAGATGTTTCTGTGCGGTGCGGAGTCGTGCTAGTGCGGGCAACAGCGGACGAGGCAGAGCCACATGCGACCACTTCCGGCCATTGAAAAAGTTAAACGTCTTGGTGTTGATGTCCACAGACAGTGCGAAATTCTGTGCCGAGCCCACGACACGCAAGGGCTGTTCGACTTGGAACGACACATGGTATCGACCAGATGGCGTCCTGCTGAGAACCACAGAAGACGGCTCACCCTTTACTCGGCGGTACCACGGTATTCGAATGTCTCCTATTTTGGAGAGCCTCAAGGACCCGCTGGCGCATGATTTCCTCAAGCCGTTTGGCGATATCGCCAACGAGAACTTTGCGGCGATACTTTGGGCACCAAATGACGTGATATTTGCTGCTGTACACGACATTTTTGTTCGACTTGTATATCCCCCATGCCTGAAGGCAGGGGCTCTACGGCGCGACATGGTAGTGCGACGAAATTCCGAGCAGCCATGGCAGAGGAGCGCCTAACCCGTATACCCGCACACTCCAACGCGAGGAGAGTTAACTACCGGCAGGCACATATCGTCGCCACACTCGTGTGCGACGGCGCACGCCTCACAAAGCCAGCCCTTCCCATTCCACGCGCATTCGGTACAGATTTGAGTGGCAGGCTGGATGCTGCATCGCTGGCAGCTTACCTGCGGTGCCTCGTTTCTGGCCAATAGTTCTACGGCGCCTTTCGGCATGCCTTGCTCAAGAAGAGCAACAACCTTTAGCACCAGAGCCGTTGTAGAACCGTAGTCATACTCATAAAAGAACTTCATCCCTACCTCAAGCACTTCGCTCAACCGCGCTCCCATGCTCATTTCTTCATCCGTGGGCTCGGAAGCATAACGCTTGGCGCCAATCTCAAATGCGCTCAAGTGGCCGCAGCACTCAAGCCAGGTATCGCGGAGAAAATCGTCGAGTTTACTGAGCGGGGCGGTCAGCGGCAATGCCACATGCATCCAGTACGCCCCCGAATTACGTCCTTCGATGGCTAAATGGAAACTCGGGGCAGGCGGTCGTTGTTTAGAGACCCGCAATAGCCCGGAAGCTTCCGGTTGGCAGCACGCAGCTAGGTGCCGGGTCATGGCAGCGCGGCCGACGATCTCACCGCAGAGATTGCACTTTCCCATCGATTGCTGTTTGCCCATGGCTGAGCAATATCATAATGGGTCATAAATTAAAACCTTGGCGCAAAGGCCAACGACATTCTCGAGAAGGTTAAACGCACCAACGTCAATAACAGCTCAGCTGTGAAACGCATTACACAGGTCTTCCCAGGCCCCCGTCGCTCGTGTAGATTTCTTCCGTCTATGCGCATGATTCTTGCAATTTTCGCAATGTTGGCCGCGGGCAATTTGATGGCTGCGCCACCAGACGGCATTCCGCGTGACCTTGCCCGGCAGCGCGCCACCCAGATTTCAGACCTTCGCTACCATCTTCGCTTTACGCTCACTCCTCATACTCCATCTATCTCCGGCCATGAGGACCTGCAGTTTCATTCCCGTTTTTCCGGCCCCCTTCTGCTCGACTTCCGGGATGGAACCGCCGCGAACCTGATCGTCAACGGCGTCCCGGTTCCCGCAAAAATGGACCACGGTCATCTGGAGCTGCCTGTCGATGCCGTGCATCGCGGCGAAAATAAGGTCAGCATGGATTTCACTGCCCCGGTCGCCACGGCGGGGAAAGCCATCACTCGCTTTGAAGACCAGGACGACAACACCGAGTACCTCTACACGCTGTTTGTCCCCATGGACGCTGATATGGCCTTTCCCTGTTTTGACCAACCTGATTTGAAAGGCCGATTCCATCTCGAATTGACGGCCCCGGAAAACTGGACGGCCATTTCCAACGCTGCCATCAAATCTCAATCACCGGCCGGCCCTGGCCAGCGCCTTACGGTTTTTTCCGAAACCCGTCCGATCAGCACCTATCTTTTCGCCCTCGCTGCTGGCCCATTTCGCAAGGTGCGTGAAACGCCTGGCCTGCCTGGACTGTATGTCCGCCAGTCGAAATTCAAGAAGGCGGAACAGGAAGCGCCTGAAGTGCAGCAGATTACGGCCCAAGGAATCGATTATCTTTCCAGTTTCTTTGCCCAACCTTTCCCTTTTCCTAAGTACGACATGGTGATGATTCCCGGCTTTGCTTACGGTGGAATGGAACACGCCGGAGCCACTTTTCTGCGAGAGGAATCTGTGCTCTTTCGAATTGCGCCGACTCGCAGCGACCACCTCAATCGCGACATCCTGCTGCTTCATGAACTGACCCACCAATGGTTCGGCGACCTCACCACCATGCGCTGGTTTGACGACCTCTGGTTAAAGGAAGGCTTTGCTCAATACATGGCTTTTCACGCGCTGGCCTCCCTCAAGCCCAGCCAAAACATCTGGAAGCGCTTCTATCAGTCCATCAAACCCGCCGCCTACTCCATCGACTCCACCAAGGGCACGACCCCGATCTACCAGAACATCGCCAACCTCCAGGACGCCAAATCGGCCTATGGCGCCGTGGTCTATTCCAAGGCTCCGGGAGTCATCAAGCAGCTCGCCTTTGTACTCGGTGAAGAAGACTTCCGAGATAGCCTGCGCCTTTATCTAAGGGAACATGCTTACGCCAATGCGGAGTGGAGCGACCTGGTGCATTCCTTCGAGCGCGTCTCCGGAAAATCGCTGCAGGAATGGGCGGCCATGTGGATTCGTCACCGCGGCATGCCCCAGATAGATGTTGTCTGGTCCTGTGACTCTCAAAACCGCATTGATCACTTTTCATTGACGCAACACGATGTTCTCGGCGAAGGCGGCGTTTGGCCAGTGGGCATGCAAGTCCTGTTCGAATATACAGACCGCGCTCCATCCCACATCCACACGGAACTGAACACGGAAAGGGCCGAGTTGCAGGAAGTCATTGCCAAGCCCTGTCCCCAATATGTCTTCCTGAACGATCACGATTACGCCTACGGCCGCTTTCTGCTGGATGAGCGCAGCCGCCAGGCCGTCATCGAGCGGCTGGGCGGAGTCTCCGATGTTTTCGAGCGGACCTTGCTGTGGGGCTCGCTGTGGGATGCTATTCGCGAAGCGGACCTTGCTCCACGCGATTTCGTTGAACTTGCGCTCCGTCTGCTTCCCAATGAGACTGACGAAGCGCTGGCGCAAAATCTCATCGGCCATGTCACTATCGGCCTGCACCGTTACGTAAACCAGAGTGTCCGCGCGGAGATTGTTCCCAGAGCCGAGACGCTGGCCTCCGACCTGATGCTCCATTCTGCCAATCAGGATCTTCGCATCATCTGGTTTCGCGGCCTCCGCGCCATCGCGGAGAGCGCCCTGGGACGCGCACAACTGAAAGACCTTCTCACCGGTAAGCTTACCGTTCCCGGTATGGATCCTCGCCCCTTGGACCGTTGGACCATGGTCACCGCGCTGATTGCCCTGAGCGACTCAGAAGCCGATGCCCTCTATGCCGCAGAACAGAAGCGGGACAACACCGGCGACGGCCAGAAATATGCATACATGGCCCAGGCCGCCCATCCGGAGAGCGCCTCCAAGCAGCGCTATTTCGACGACTACCTGCACAACTCTTCTCGTCCGGAAGACTGGATCGAGCAGAGCCTGGGATCCTTCAATTACTGGAACCAGTCAGGGCTGGCGCTGCCGTATTTGAAACCTGCTCTAGAAGCTCTCCCGCAGATCAAGAGAGAACGCAAAATATTTTTTGTGCTCGCTTGGCTGAACGCGTTTATTGGAGGCCAGCAATCCGCTGCCGCACAAGCAGAGGTCCGCGAATTTCTGAGTGCCGCTGCGCTGGATAAAGACCTGCAGCTCAAGATTCTGGAAGTCTCGGACGAGCTGGATCGCACGGTGAAAATCCGCCAACGCTACCCGTAACCGCTCTAAAGTAACCTGCAAGTTGCTTTTTCTTAGCGTCTCATTGCAACTTGCACAATGCCGCTTCATTAGTATTTAATCTGTTGGCCATCGGGAGGAACTTCAAAAGGCAGTTGGCATACCAGAGTAAAATCCCTAAGACAAGGCTCGACAAAGGCAAAACCGTACGCCTCCTCCCATACTGCTGTTCGACCAGCCCTTCCCGATGTATCCCTGTTATGTTGCCAACTTTGATGTACAGTACCGTAATTGTCGCCACGAAAAACGCTATGCCCTACATAAACGAGGATGCAGCATAATCGCAGCGGCGTCACGGGCGATGCTCGGTGCATCAGTCCGATTGGCGTTATACAGTTCATCGTTCGCGTCCCTGATGATGTTTCTAGGTTTTGGCTCAATTGGCGCCATCGCGTGGTACGGTGGGCATGAAGTGATCGCCGGTCGACAATCATTGGCCAGCCAAGAATGCCGATACGCACGTTCTCTCCATTGTTTTGTTAACGAGGACCTCAACCGCTTACGCGGCAGCTCTCTCCAATCCGCGCCCCGCATCGCTTCGCGTGATCAAAGCGCCGTTGGAGGTCTTCGACGTGCGATAATGCTCAGCATTCCCTCGTCATAGACATTGGCAAAAGGGAAATATCAACCGTGGAGCTAGGACTAATTGGAACTGCGGTAAAGGCGTTGAGAGAGCGCTTCCTTGCGAACGTGCTTGCAGCTACAACCATAGCGCTGGGAGTCGGTGCCAGCACCGCAGTGTTCACTGTAGCCAACGCGGTCCTTCTGCGCCCACTGCCCTATAAGGACCCGAATCGCATTGTCATCGCCAGCATGGACCTGCGTAAACGTGACGTTCGCAACGTCCGATTTTCCTTTGCCAACCTTGCCGATCTTCGGGATCAGACGAAGAGCACGTTTGAGGACTTCGCTGGCGTCGAAACGACGCAGCGTGCCATTGTTCAAACGGAAAACGGCACGCCTGAACAAATTAGCGTTGCAGGTGTGACCCCGAACTTCTTCCGCTTGCTGGGAGCGAATATCGCCTACGGCCGTGACTTCTCGGATCAGGACGGATTGCCACAGCCTCCCAGATCGCTGTGGACCGCACCGCAGACGCCGCCTCTGCCGTACATAGGCATTCTCAGCTACGAATACTTCGTGCGGCGGTACGGTGGGAATCCCGCCATTCTGGGCCACCCCGCGTTTCCGCTGGGACAACCCGGTCCTATCATCGTCGGAGTCCTAGCACCGGGATTCAAATTGTATTTTCCTCCGGAGGACGGCATCGATGCCACGCCGGATGTCTGGGCCGCGACCCGATCGCGCTATGACCGCGACGGAGAGTCGATTTATGTGGTCGGTAAGCTCAGGCATGGAGTACCGCTGGAAGAAGCACAAGCCAGCGCTGATGTGGTCGCCGCTCGAATCAGGGAAGTTTGTCCCTTTTGCGCAACTGCAGGCTTTTCCCTTCGCATCCAGCTCATTCGACAACAACTGGCTGCTGCAGTTCGCCCCGCAATTTTGGCCCTCCTTGGTTCAGGTATCTTTCTGCTACTCATTGCTTATGCGAATGTCACCAATCTTGCTTTGGTATCGCTGTCCGTCAGGGAACGCGAATTGGCAGTTCGTGCGGCGCTCGGCGCAACTTGCTGGAGACTCCTTCGCTCACTTATCGTCGAGGCGGTGCTCCTCGCCGGCACTGGCGCTGTTGCGGGCCTAATGCTAGCCGCCATCGCAATCCGCTCGCTGCGTACCTTTGGTCCCGCAGATATTCCGCGTCTTGATACCGCGCGAATTGATTTTCACGTACTCGGTTTCGCTGCACTGGCAGCTTTCATCGTAGTCATTGTAGTTGTTTTGGCGCCTGCCTGGCGTATCTCGCGCTCGGAACTGATGGATTCATTGCACCGCGCGAGTCAACACGCCGGCCTATCCAGGAGCAGTTCGCTGCGCAAGTCCGTGGTCGTCTTGGAGATTGCTTTGGCTTTTGTATTACTCATTGGATCAGGACTGATGTTTCGCAGCTTTCTCGTGCTGCAGCGCATCGATCCCGGGTTCGATTCGCATGGACTACTCACCTTTCAGGTTCTAGGTGTCAACCGTGACCAAAACAGCCTGGAAAAACGGGCTGCCCTCATCCAGGAGATTCGCCAGCAGCTGCAAGCTATTCCGGGAGTCCAAAGCGTAACCGGTTGCGACCGTTTTCCACTCGCGGGGGGCTTCTTCGGCGTAGTCCGTTGGGGAACCGACGAGGCGCTGTCGGATGCGAGCAAGTATCAAGAAGCCGATCAAGAAGAGGTCCTTCCAGGATATTTTGAAACGATGCATATACCAGTGCTGGAGGGACGTACATTTACGGACGCTGACAATGTCCCTGGGCGCAAACTTCTGATTGTCGATGAGTTCCTTGCGAAGAAAGCCTTTCCTGGACAATCCGCAGTCGGGAAACGAATTCTGGTGCACATTAGAACACCCGACGTTGAATGGGTGCAAGTAATTGGCGTTGTTCAACACGTGCGAGCCACATCATTGGCGGAACCCGGCAGGGAACAGATCTATATAACCGGTGGATTCGAAGAGGCTGGTATCGTGGACTCCTGGGCGGCTCGGATCACCGGTCAACCCGTGCAGTATGAACAGGCGGTCCGGGCGGCAGTCAAAGGTGTTGATTCTACCCTGCTCGTCACCGGCATACTGCCGGCCGATGCGTTGATTGATGAAGCTCAGACCACCACGCGTTTTACATTGCTCCTCATTGGCAGCTTCGGGATGATCGCAGGATTGCTCGCCGGAATAGGCATTTATGGCGTACTTTCGTCAGCTGTTCGGCAGCGAACAGCCGAAATCGGCATCCGTGTCGCTCTTGGTGCTAAGAAGCGCCAAATTCTCGAACTTGTGTTGAACGAGGGGTTCCGGTTGATGCTTATTGGGCTCAGCATTGGTCTGGCCGGTGGTTTTGTTCTCACACGGTTGATGAGTGCCATCTTGGTCGGAACTAAGCCGGCCGATCCTTTGACCTTTGTGAGCATCGCCGGGCTATTCTTTCTGATGGCTGCCTCGGCAGCCATCCTTCCCGCCATGCGGGCGTCATCGCTGGACCCTGCTGATATATTGCGGCACGAATAACTACATGCATCTATTCTCATGCCACCTAACCCTGCGCGGACTTGTTGTGTAAAGATCGTGGTTTGTTAAGCTGCTTTTAATTATGCGCGTCTGTATATCAGTCGAAGAACTGGTTCGCAAGCACATAAGTGAGTCCCGGGTGAGTCTCGATTTAGGACGGAGGCGAAAACGAAACTAGTTGGGGATGAGTTATTGAGAGTAAAAAAACGCGAAGGCCAGAATAAATTGGTGGAAACATCGAATAGCCACTATTTAGAGGCGTGGCAAGGGCAGCGGCTAATTTTCGACTCCTTCCGCCCGGAGCGAATCGCCGCCGCTAGTCTCTGGCGATCGGCAAACCCGCTTCCAGCCAGCCCTTCCACCCACCATCCATCGATTCGACGTTGTGGTAGCCCATCTTTTGCAGGTTGTCCGCCACGAGTGCGGATCGGAAACCACCACCGCAATACAGAATGAGCTTGGCATTGGTGTCCGGAACGCGTTGCTCGATGTCGCGCTCGATGATGCCTCGGCCCAGGTGGATGGCCCCGGGAAGATGGCCCTTCGCCCATTCGTTGTCTTCGCGAACATCCACGATCAGAAACTTTTCACCCGCGTCGCTGCGGCGCTTCACGTCCGCCACATTGCTTTCTTTGATTTTCTTTTTTGCTTCGTTCACCAGCTTCAGAAATTGTGGCGCATGGGCCATCGGAAGTCTCCTTACGGGAATGACTCGAGGCCAGCATAACATAGGGGAAGACGCCGCTCACCCCACGCGCGGCGATCCAGGATTCCATCACCTTGGTTGATTCGGACGCCCCCGCTGGTAGCAACTAACTTGCCGGCGAATCCGCCTTTGGTTTATCCCCGGCGCCCTTTTTGGCAAAAGCGCGCACCAGGTTCACAAAGTTCCAGCGTACTTTTTCCGTCGTTCGGCCGCCTTCGCCTGGCATCTTGCCTTTACCGTTGCTGACAATCCAAAAGAGCTCGCCGTCGGTCATCTTCTCGATGGAAGAAGCCTCGCGCCAGTCGCGGAGTTCAAGCTTCATGTCCGCAGCGAGGTCACCCTTACCGTCGCCATTTTTGCCGTGACACATAGCGCAATTGTAGCCAAAAAGTTTGCGCACTTCCGCCAATCCTTCCGGCGTTGGCGGGACAGGATTCTTTCTGGCCGCGTCTTCGGGCGTCATTTTTGGCTCGCTGGACTCCGGCTTTTCCTGCGCGGAATTCGGCACAGCGTAGGCAATCCCGAAACTCGCGAGCAGAATCGCACTCGGGACGAGGAGCGTCCTATGCATAGTTTCCTCCTGAGCAAGTTCGGCTTGATTTTTACAGGATTCTACGCCCGCGCGCGTAAGAATAAAAGAGATAAGAATGAAAAAATGAAAAAGGCGCGGTTCCCACCACCGCCCTACCGGCGAACTAGGGTCGCAGCCGCGAATTCGAGACAGGTCCTGATGGCGTTTTTCTTGTCGAACGCATTGAGCATCCGCGCTCGGTCGGCGCATCGTTAAAACCTGCTCGGAAGGGGCTAGATTCACGGACCCGCGTTCGCACTCCATCGATCACCGGCGGAACCGCGTCGTGCGCAACCCCTCGAATCAGGAAAATCGCGAGTGCCGCCTCGCCCGGCGCATCTGCACTGGAGGTAATCCCAAATCCCTGGACCTCCGGTCTCTTCATCCACTCGTCCACGTGCGCCGCTTGAACGGCTTGCGCCTGCCTCACTTGCTCGGCGCTGAGACTGTTCACTGAAAATGCATCTCCGGTCGGAGCCAGCCGCGCGCTTTGCGCTTCATCAAGCACTCCTCGCGGCGTTTCTGTCCCGCTCGGTACGATCCGCGTAGGAATCCCCTCCAGAGTGGCCGGCAACTTTGTCCGCGGTTGGCTAAGATCAACGACCAACAACACGGCGGGCTCCCCCGGATGATCGATGCTCGCGCCCACTCCGACCGCGCGCACATAGGAATTGGCCAGTAGCTGATTGGCGTGGAGGTCCCGCGCTGCCGCCGCCGACGCGAGCGATTGCGCCTCGAAGGCCAAGCCGGATCGCGCTGTAGTTGTTGCCGGGGAAAATCCTGGCAGCGTGCAGGCAATCACCTGATGTGCCGAAGCGCTTCCGACAAACACCGGTTTGTTCCCGAGCGAGTCGGCCATCGCGGTTAGCACATCCTGGACAGGGTTGCCCACACTGTCGGTATCCGATCCGCCAAAAAGCAGGGCCACAGGATCTGCCGAACCTTGCGACACAATCAGCGATCCGGAATCTCCTTGCGCGCTGAAAGTTCCCCCGGAAACCGAAATCTGATTTTGATAGGTAACGGTAAACATCGTTCCCGTCCCGCATCCTGTCTGGTATTGCACTCTGGTCGTAATTCCGATGGCCGCCACCGTTGAACACGTCAGTCCCGTCGTGCGCCCGCTCTTGGCCACGCTCAGGCCCACGTTCGCGGCCATTCCCATTCCCGCGTGCGGAGGACCGGGATCGGGCACATTCCCGGTCGCCCTGCTCCCCAGGGAAATGATTGTCCCAGTCGTATCTACGGCCCCGGGATTGATCAGCGCAATGGCCGCGTCGACATTTGTGCCTGACGTTTCGAGTCTTTCAAACTGCGACAAATGGGCTACCACCGACGGGATGCTCGGATTGCAGTTGCTGTCGACCAGCCCAGGCTGGATGATGTTATCTCCCAGCGTCGCCGAATCGCTCCGTGCCAGCACGTGGTTGTTGCTCAGAATGTAGAAGAGTCCGTTCCGCTCGACCAGGGAGCCCAGAGTCCCCCCGCAGCAGGAGATGAGGTTTTGCTGCGCGCTCGAATCGTTGGCATTCCCTCCCGTCGTGCCCAGGAT
>Ga0066697_10000580_pt1 | contig 13323 bp, 6 predicted proteins | sample GraSoiAngelo_146_FD_66451 | JGI IMG/M metagenome (GOLD analysis project Ga0066697, IMG submission 66451) | Grasslands soil microbial communities from the Angelo Coastal Reserve, California, USA - 14_1009_05_30cm | ecosystem: Environmental > Terrestrial > Soil > Grasslands | place: USA...
GCGGCGTTCGGAGCACCATTAGTCGCGACGGTGACGGACGCGGGGAACAACCCGGTGGGCAACGTCACGGTGACGTTTACGGCTCCGGGGAGCGGAGCCAGTGGGACCTTCGCTGGCGGGGTGAACACGGCGACGACGAATACCAGTGGTGTAGCGACGTCGGCGGTGTTCACGGCGAACGCGACCGCAGGCGGCCCGTACAACGTAGTAGCCAGTGCAACGGGAGCGACCTCGGCAAACTTCTCGGTGACCAATCTGGCTGGTGCGCCAGCGAGCATCACGCCCACGACAGGAACGCCACAGAGCGCGACGGCCAACACGGCGTTTGCCACACCACTACAAGCCACAGTACGAGATGCCGGGAACAACCCGGTGGGCAGCATCACGGTGACGTTTACGGCTCCGGGGAGCGGAGCCAGCGGGACCTTCGCCGGTGGAGTGAACACGGCGACGACGAATACGAGCGGTGTAGCGACAGCAGCGACGTTCACAGCCAACGGCACTGCAGGGGGGCCCTATACCGTGACGGCGTCTGCACCCGGTGCGGCGTCCCCGGCTAATTTCTCGCTTACCAACCTCGCGCCGAGTAGCCTCATCGCGCTGGTTCAGCATAGGAGCCTGGATGCCGGCACCACAACCTCCTCGTCGCTGGCCTTCAATTCGAATAACACCGCAGGCAACTGGATCGGCGTGGTGATTCGCGCGGGTAAGACGGGCCAGGTGTTCACCGTCACGGATTCCCGGGGAAACACGTACCGCAGGGCGATTCAATTCAACGAAACCATCGATTCAACGACCCTAGGCATCTTCTACGCTGAAAACATTGCGAGTGGCGCAAACACGATTACGGTATCCGATACCATAACTGGAACCATGCGGTACGCCATCCTCGAGTATTCGGGGGTCGCGATGGCAAACTCGCTTGACGGCGCGGCGGTCGCGGGCCAGGGTACCGACGCGTCTCCCAAGAGTGGCATTCTCATGACGACAGCGAACGGCGATCTGGTGCTGGGAGAGACTTCGACGGCAAACCCCGCGAGCTTCACGGCGGGGAGTGGGTATCTTGCTCGAGACTTCGTTCCGGCCGAACCGAACACGAAACTGCTCGTCGAAGACCAGATTCAAGCCGTCTCCGGGAATATTTCGGCCAATGCATCGCTCGGAGCGTCGGACAATTGGGGTGCTGCGGTCGCTGCATTTAAGTCCGCCGCCACAGTTACACCACCTACATTCACTCCTCCCAGTAACCTGGTAGCTGCTCCGTCGGGCCCCGTGCAGGTGAATTTGTCGTGGACGGCGGCAACGGAGACCGGCGGAACTATCACGAATTATCTCGTCGAGCGTTGTACAGGTGCCGCCTGCAACAACTTTGTGCAAATAGGAACTTCGGCAACCACTGCATATAGCGATACGAGTGCTAGTCTGACCGGCTCGACCACTTACAACTACCGAGTGCGCGCTACTGACGGCACCAACTTCAGCGCAGATTCTAACACTGCGTCCGCCACAACGGCAGCACCCACATTCACGGCTCCATCGAATCTTGCAGCCACGTCTGCCGGCAGCACACAAATCAATCTTTCCTGGACGGCCGCAACGGAGATCGGCGGAACCATCACCAGTTACATCGTCGAGCATTGCGCGGGCCTCAACTGTGCCAACACACCGAGCAACTTCACACAAGCGGGAAGTACGACCGCACTCGCCTTCAGCGATACCGGTTTGACGACTTCGACTCCTTACAGTTACCGCGTCCGCGCCACGGACGGCGCCAACTTCAGCTCCTACTCGAATGTGGCTACAGCCACTCCTGTCGTCGGTCCAAACCTTTCGACTTTGAGCCTGACGCAAGGTCCTATAGGCGCGAGCATAACGATTACCGGCTCCGGTTTCGGGGCAACTCAAGCTCAAGGATCGAGCACGATCACCTTTAACGGAACTCCTGCAACAGCGACCTCTTGGAGCGACACAAGCATCGACACGTCGGTCCCGGTCGGCGCGACCACAGGAAGCGTGGTCGTTACTGTAACCGGATCGGCAAGTAACGGCCTGCCTTTCGCAGTTACACCTCCGCCGAACATTAGTAGCGTAAGCCCCAGTGCCGGACCCATCGGTACCGTTGTTAACGTCAATGGAACGAATTTCGGGCCGACCGTTGGCACCAGAGCTAGCTTGGTGCTGTTCAACGGCATTGCCGCGCGAACCACCAGTTGGTCGAACACTCTCATCGTCGCGCCCGTGCCGGCGGGAGCTACCACAGGAAACGTCGTGGTTTCCGTTGGAGGCATCAACAGCAACGGCGTTAACTACACGGTTACTCCGGGTCCAAATGTTGCCAGCGTCAGCCCTTCTTCAGGTACCGTCGGGACTCTAGTCACCATCAGCGGCGCTGGTTTTGGCGCTACTCAAGGGAGCAGCACGATAACGTTCAACGGCGTGGCTGCCGCACCCACAACCTGGAGCGATACCAGTATCGTCGCGCCGGTGCCTACAGGTGCAACCACCGGCAATGTCGTCGTCACAGCCAGCGCTATCGCCAGCAACGGCGTACAGTTCACGGTGAACACCGGAAGCATCAAGCTGATTCAGCATGTCGGGACGGATGCCGGCACGACCACTTCAGCCTTGCTCTCCTTTGCCTCCAGCAACACCGCCGGAAACTTCATTGCTGTTGTGATTCGTGCCGGCAAGTCTGGGCAGGTGTTTACGGTTTCTGATTCTCGTGGAAACACATACCGGAAGGCCATCACCTTCAACATGACCGTAGATCTCGACACCATGGGTATTTACTACGCGGAGAGCATCGCTGGTGGAGCGAACACGGTTACCGTCTCGGACACCATTGCAGGCACTTTGCGATTTGCGATCATGGAATACTCCGGAGTGGCGGTCACAAGTTCTCTTGACGCAACCGCGGCATCTGAAGGGACCACCATTTCCCCAAATAGCGGAAACGCTTTCCCCTCGCTAAGTGGTGATTTGCTGCTGGGCGAAATTGTAACTGCCGATCCCTCGGCCTTTACAGCCGGGACAGGCTATCAAATTCAAGACTTTGTTCCTGCAGAGCCCAGCACCAAGCTCGTTACTGAAGACCAGCTACAGACAACAATCGGACCGGCCTCGGCTACGGCCACCCTCGGCGCCTTCAGCCCATGGGGCGCAGCTATCGCAGCCTTTAAGTCCGCCGCCGGTAGTCCTCCACCGCCGATCTCCGTCTCCGTCTCGCCAACAACCGCATCCGTGGGAACAGGTAGCGGCTCGCAAAACTTCACGGCAACCGTGCAGAACGACTTTCGCAATGGAGGCGTGAACTGGACCGTGTCTGGGGCTGGCTGCAGTGGCGCCACTTGCGGAACGCTTTCCAACGTGACTTCAACTGCGGTGACCTACACTGGTCCAGTCAACGCGCCTAACCCAGCGACCGTGACGTTAACAGCGACCTCAGTAACCGACAATACTAAAACCGGCGCTGCAACTATTACCGTGGTACCGGGGGCGCTCAGCGTCTCCCTCACTCCCAAGCGCGCGGCGGTTACGATGTTCGCCGTGCAGACTGTGCAGTTCACGGGGACCGTCTTCAATGATCCTTCAAACTCGGGAGTGACGTGGTCCGTCGATAACAATAACGGCGGAACGGCGGCCAGCGGAACCATTTCGGCCACGGGCCTCTATACTCCGGGCACTCAACCAGGAGTTCATATCGTCACTGCTACCAGCGTTGCGAATGCTGCAGTCAGTGCGTCCTCCTCGGTTGCGGTTACTGATTTGGCGGGCGTGTATACCTATCACAACGATCTGCAACGCACCGGCCAGAATTTGAATGAGTATGCGTTGACTCCAGCGAACGTTAGTTCTTTGGCATTCAAGCAGCTCTTCTCCTGCCCGGTCGACGGTTACGTCTATGCGCAACCATTATGGGTCGCTAACCTCACTGTGGGCGGGGCGAATCACAACGTAGTGTTTATCGCCACGGAGCACGACAGCGTCTACGCCTTCGACGCCGATTCTCCTTCCTGCCTCCTGCTTTGGAAGACCAGCTTCCTCGGGACCAACGTGACTACTATGTCTTGGCTGGACACGAGCAGCACACCCACTAACGACGTTTATCCGGAGATTGGCATCACTTCGACTCCTGTCATTGACCCGGTTACCAAAACAATCTATGTGGTGGCCAAGACGAAGGAATCTGTGGGCACCGGATGCTCTGCAAACTCCCCCTGCTTCGTCAATCGGTTGCATGCCCTCGATGTCATCACCGGTGCAGAGAAGTTTGGCGGACCGGTAGTGATCTCAGCTCCCAACTTTGACCCCTTGCTACATTTCAATCGCCCGGCGCTGCTGCTTAATAACGGCACGGTTTACATAGGCTTCGGTTCGCACGGAGACCGCTGCAACTGGCAGGGCTGGATGTTTGGTTACGACGCTGCAACTCTGGCCCAGAGGTTCGTGTGGGCAACTTCGGATCCGACCGGGAATTGCAACGGTGCTGCGATTTGGGATGGTGGCGCGGGCCCCGCTTCTGATGCCAGCGGCAATGTTTATGCCACAACAGGCAACGGCAACTATGACGGGACGAAGAATTTCTCCGAGTCCGCTCTAAAACTCAGTCCCACGGGCTCACTGATGGACTGGTTCACTCCTTTCAATCGGAGTGTTCTCGATGCCAACGATATCGACATGGGCTCGGCCGGCATCCTTATCCTTCCGGATTCAGTAGCTTCCGCAGCCCATCCGCATCTGGCGCTCGCGACGGGCAAGATCGGCATTCTTTATCTCCTCGATATTTCTCAAGCGAGCCCGGGTCAGACCAAGATGGGTAAGCTCAATTCTGGGAGCAATTTGGACGTACAGGAAGTGATCCCCGTCCCGCCGCCCAATACCACACAACTTGATGGCGGTAACTATGGCGTGCCCGCTTACTGGAACGGAAACATCTACACGACTGGACAAAACTTCCCCCTGAGCCAGTTCAAAATCTCAAATGGGACGATTGCGGCTCCGCAATTCGCCGTCTCAAACAACACGTTCCCGCCTCGGGGCGCGATTCCCGCCGTCTCCTCCAGCGGCACTACCAACGGTGTCGTATGGGTTCTGGATCTCAACGGATGGACGGGTACCGGGAGTGCTATCCTCTACGCCTACGATGCCACCAACGTTTCGAACCTGCTCTACAGCAGCCCGACAAGTGGCACGGGTGCCGCCGGAGGCGCCGTCAAATTCACGATCCCGACAGTGGCGAATGGCAAGGTCTACGTCGGGGGACAGAGCACGGTCACGGTGTTCGGCCTGCTCCCGAACTAGGAGCCGCGAACCGCCGAGTCGTCAGTGATTTGGATCAACTTAAGTGCGGCGTCATTGCCGCGCAATGATGGCACGGACGATCCCCGTGACGGCGAAGGGCCAATGACGCAACGCCTCATTTTGCCCCGCGACAGAACGACTGAGTTCTCGCGAACACATCACAAAGACAAAGAGCGATCTGGTTCAACTCTATGCGAAAGGGCCTGGCTATCAGATCGCGAGGTCCTCTTGGTGCCCGGGAATACCAGTCCACCTATTCTCTTGCCGCACAGCTGGCATGATCGATTCTATGGGTTCGCCGCGACGCCGACGCCCGCAGGAATCACTTCGTAGATTCGTGCCTGGCCAAGTTGCGCCACAGGGCGAAACGCGTTCGGGTACGCCCTTTGCACGATGTCAAAACAGACTTCGTCGGGAGGAAGGTAATAACTAAGGTCCCTGTCAACTACGATGACGTAGCGAATACCAAGTCTGCGAAAACCTTCCATCATTACCTGGGGCCGCACTATCGGAGCAAACCAGATCACCTTGCGTTGGGAATAATGAAAAACGAGCGGGACATGGCGAGCTACTATTACATCTTGGGGATCGGTGTTCAGACGAATCCACTTCGCGGCCACAGCGTCTGGGAGCCGCCCAAACCGCTCCTCCTCAAATGCAAGGTTCGCGCGGGCGATGGGCATGTCTTCCGAAACTGCTCTAGCCACCAGTAGTCCAGTTAGCCCTAGGGCGCCCATTTGAAGAAAGGTGAGCGACAATGGCCCTACGGAAATTCGCCTTGAAAAGAGAGGTCGCTCTGACCACCGGTTCAGCAGGATCGGCGGACGATTCATCCATATTACACAGACCGAAAAGAGTGATGCCCCTAACCAGAATGCAGCAGAGAATCTCGACTGAACACCTGCAGACCAGGATGGTCCAGCCGCCCAACTGTTACGAGATGCTACTGCACAGAGGAACATGCAGCCTGGCAAGAGGCACGCGGCCACGCGGCGCGGGTAGAGGCTAGCCCATATTGCCATTTTTCTGGCCCCGCGATAGATGAAGAGACAAGCAAGTACGGTGCTCGGAAAAAGAAATCGAAACTCGAGATGCCAAGGCCACAAAATATAGATAAATTCAAACCCAACGAAATACCAGGCAAGGATGTCGTTGCCTGCTCCCTCAAGAAGTGAATTACCCACGCCGACGACCGCCAAGACCAAAGGAATGGCCACGGCCACCGAGGAGTACGAGCGCTCGATCCAGTGCGACGTGAGAATCTCCGCCAAGACAACCGTTCGTTCGCCAACATTCGTCTTCACGCGCGACACCACGTCAGTGGCGTTAGCGAAGCCTAACTCCGGATAATTGCCAAGCTTAAGTTTTAGCTGCGAGACATAGCTTTCTGGATAGCCAGGCAATGGCCAATCCGGTGGAGCGTTATTGCTCCCGCGGTGCATCCACGCGAACTGCGTCAAGATCCCCAACAGAATGGCGGGAAGAAACACTTTGAACCGATGAACAGCGGTCCCGCGATCCTTCAACCAGGTGAACCCCATCGAGGCCAACATCGCGCCGACCAAAGCAATACCGGCTGATTGGATCAGGATCGAGAATGCGACGATAAAGGCTAGGGCCGCGGAAAACAGATATCTCCGCGACTGAGTTTGCTCTCCATTGAGCTTGAGGATGGTCCACAAGGCCAATCCACTCACGAGGAAATACGGGGCGCTCGGCCAGATTCCGCGGGTAATGAAGTGGAAGACCCAAGGTGATGAACTTAAGAGCAGACACGTTGCCGCGGCCATAGCGCGCCCTTCAGCTTGACGAATAATCTGATACCACACCAGGAATCCCAGTGTGAGGAAAACAGCCATCGAGCCAAGGAGAATCCCGTACCAGCAGCCTACAGTTTTGCAGATCAGTGCTAGAAGAAAAGCCAATCCGGGAGGCTGAATCCTCTCCGGAACCGAGTTGAAACCGTAAAAACCGTCGTGCAGCAGGGACTTCGCTTGCTCGAAGTAGCTGACGTCCTCAAAAGGAAAATCGGGCGCGCGCTGGTGAGCACAAAGTTGAAACGCGCCTAGTGCAAGAATGGCTCCGCATACGAGAAAATCCACTACTGCCAGACCGTGCTGTTGTGAGCGATTACGCTTCGCAGGGTTAAGTGGGGCAGCTGGGAACACAAATAGTCTTGGACGCCTTCGGTGAGAAACCGCGTTATCTTACCACGGTTGTGCGAACCCTTGCGGGCAGCGAGTAAACCATGTGCGGGATCGGACTTGACTGGGAATTAGAAAGTACAGTAGGTTTTGTGCACTGACAGTGCCTGACGGGGGAATTCTGCTTGGAGACCATTGAGCGCCGTCCTTGGAGTTTTCTTGTTCGACTGAAGGTAGGAAGGTTCCTCGGACTTTTTCTCTTCATCTTGGGGCTTCTTCAGTATCGCTCTTATAACAGGCAATTCCTGGGACTCTGGTCCTACTCCTTCGCCATATCCGTCGTGGTCGGCGCTGTGGTTTTTTTAGTCATTCTGTTATTGCTGCCGCGTGCTGTACTCGTCGATCTAGCTCTTCTATGTTGGGGCTTGGCTTATTTCCTGGATGCGCTCGATTCAAGAGACAACGGCGCAAATGTCAAAGATCTGATCTTCTTCGGTTCCTCGATGCCTACAGCCGCGATCTTGCAATGGATCACCCTGGTTCTCTTGTTCCTTGCTGTTTCCAGGGCGACCCTAGCAAATCTGGAAGAAAAGTGGAGCGGGCTCGCAATGCTGATCGGCACGCTGTGCGGCATTGCGTTGTTGGGTGAAGGATTCCTGCGGGTGAAAGTGGCGGTGACTACTCCAGCCGTGCAGGGCTTGCCAACCTTCTCCTTGCATTCTTGGGAGCGAAAGTTTGTAGAGCTAAATAGCAAAGGCTTTCGCGATGCGGAACACGCGCTAGCGCGCGATCCTGCTAAGAGCAAGATGCTAATCGTCGGTGATTCTTTTGCTTTCGGTTGGGGAATACGTCGTCTCGAAGATCGTATCGGTGAGCAGGTAGCATCCAGACTGGCGAAAGCGACAGGGAAGCAATGGGAGGTCATCAACGCAAGCAGGCCCGGCGCAGACACCCTTGCCGAGATTGACTTTGTGAACCAAACAATCGGGTACAAGCCAGACGTGGTGGTCTTGATTTATATTTTTAACGACATTGATTATCTGATTCCGCAGCAGGTCAAGGTCCAGGCTACGCTTTTGAGAAGGAATCATTTCGTACGCTTTCTCTGGCAGAATTCGTATCTCTTCCAAGAACTGTTTGCGCGGGTCCGCATGGTCTATTACCGATATCGCCGAGTTGACAACTCAGCAGCTCCGGTTGCCGCATCCAATGAACTGACTGATCTTGAGTTTGCGGCATACGCGGATCCGGCTTTGATGTCTCGCCATCTGGCAGATGTCGCGCGCCTCATTAGCATCGGTCAACAAAGCGGCGCAAGGGTTCTAGTGGTTCCCTACGACCTTTCCGTCACTCTTCAGCAAAACTCGCGTGATCGTTACATGGATTTTCTCCGTCAGACGCAATCCGTTGGTATCCCCATCTGTTCTCTTGAACATACCTGGGAAGGCCACACCTTTGGTGAAATGACCCTGAACCCCACTGATGGTCACCCGAATGAGGGATCGATTCGCTTGGCCGCCGATGCCATCTCCAACTGCCTGCTGGTAAATGCGCAAAATTGAGTCGCTGTCCTTAATTCATTCTGTGGTGGAGTATCCCGCGCGGCGAGACTGAGATTTTGGTTGTCGCGGTGCGCACCGGCGGAAGCATTCGGGGAAAATCTTTGCCCAAACCCGGCTCGGTACTAGAACAGACCCAACCTTGCCCGCGCTTCATTTGCTGTAATATGTTGATAAATAATGAGTTACATCTTTCTGTCGTGGCCCACCAATTGCACGCTTTGGTGGACTAACGGACCCTGTCTTGGTACTCTTACGGAGGTCAGTGATGCGACTTTTGAGGGTAGCTTTGCGGCGCTTGGGAATAGCTGGCGAGCTTTTCTTCTTTTTTGCCACCGGCAAGCGATGGTGGATGCTCCCCGTCATGGCTGTTCTGTTCGTTTCGGGTGCCCTCCTGATCTTGGCACAAAGCTCGGCGATTGCGCCGTTTATCTATACCCTCTTCTAGGTGCCCCTTGCCAGAAACTAGCTTGCCACGCCGTTTATGGGAAGTATGGAAGCGGGTCGGCCGAAAAATCGGCGATTTCCAGGCACGTGTTCTCCTAACTCTTATTTACGCCATCTTCGTTCTTCCCTTTGGCCTGGTTGTCACTCTTCTGGGCGATCCTTTGCGGATCCGTAGGGCGCGTCAGCATTGGCAGGAACATCCCGATGACAAGGTGGACCTGCGATGGGCGCACCGTCAGTGGTGAGTTACCCAGCTCTTTTTGGCGGGAATGGAAGCTTCATTGCCAGCCTAGGCTAGCGTGAAGCCGCGGTTTTCATAGTTTCATGGACCAAACATGGGTTTCCCAGGATTTTGCAGCCAGAATGCGGAGACTCGAAAGCCTGGTGGGCGTAGCTTTCACTGAACGAGCGCGCCTCCTCGAAAGAGGATGAATGTATATTCTCGGCATCTCCTGTTACTACCACGATGCAGCCGCCGTACTGCTCCATGATGGCCAGTTGCTTGCCGCTGCCGAAGAGGAACGCTTCTCCCGCGTAAAGCACGACTTTGGATTTCCCAAAAATGCAATCCAATTCTGTCTCGAAACCGCAGGTATCCAGAGGCAGGATATCGATTATGCAGTTTTCTTTGAAAAGCCCTTCCGCAAGTTTGACCGCATCTTGATGTCGGTTCTGCAGACCTATCCGAAGTCTTGGAAGGTGTTTCGCGAGTCGATGATCACTTGGATGATCGACAAACTCTGGGTGGCCAGCACTCTCCAATCGGAATTGGGCTTATCTAAAGAACAAGTGCTCTTCTGCGAGCACCACCTGTCTCACGCCGCAAGTGCTTTTCTCTGCTCGCCATTCGATGAAGCGGCAATTCTGACTGTCGACGGTGTTGGTGAATGGACGACCGGCACTTGGGGCACCGGCCGCGGTAACGAAATCAAGTTGACCGGACAGACGGAATTTCCGCACTCCATCGGTTTGCTTTATAGCGCTTTCACGGCATTCCTCGGATTTGAGGTCAATGAAGGCGAGTATAAGGTGATGGGCATGGCGCCCTATGGGTGGCCGCGCTACGTCGACAAAGTCTGGAAAGTGGTCAAGCAGCACCAAGATGGCTCATTCTCCCTAGATATGAGCTACTTCAGTTTCCATCATTCGACGGACAAGACCTTTAACCGGCGTTTCGTCGAATTATTTGGAGAGCCTCGTCCGCCGCAAATGTATTTTTTCACCGCGGCCTCCGGCTATCCGTCTTATTTTGGCGAGAGACCGGCAAACTACGACGAGCTGTGCGAGCGCAATCAGTATTACGCGGACATTGCCGCGAGCATTCAGCGCGTGACCGAAGAACTTCTCTTGGGAATGGCCCGTCACGTCCACCGCCAGACTGGTATGAAGCGGCTTTGCATTGCTGGTGGCGTAGGCTTGAACAGCGTCGCCAATGGCCGCATTCTGCGCGAAACTCCATTCGAGGAACTATTCATTCAGCCTGCCGCTGGTGATGGTGGTGGGGCGCTAGGTGCCGCCTTGTGGGCGTACAATTCGCTGCTGGGGAAGCCGCGAACCTTCTGCATGAATCATGCTTATTGGGGTCAAAGCTACGACTCCGGAGAGATTCGCCATTTCCTTACGGAAAACAACATCCCCCATCAATTCATTGAAAACGATGAAAAGTTGCTGGATGCCACTGTGGAAAGGCTTTCAACGGGAAAAGTCATTGGATGGTTTCAGGGCCGATTTGAGTGGGGGCCCCGTGCGCTGGGCAACCGCAGCATTCTTGCGGATCCTGGAAACCCGAGCATGAAAGACATCGTCAACACGAAGATAAAATTCCGCGAGCCCTATCGGCCTTTTGCGCCGTCGGTTCTCGCTGAATGCGCGGAGACTTACTTCGATCTGCCGGACGCCACTCGCCACCATCCCGCACGATACATGCTCTACGTTGTTCCTGTGAAAGAGGCAAAGCAGAGCGTTCTTCCTGCGATCACGCACGTCGACGGCACCGGACGCCTGCAAACTGTTTTTCGGGAGCAAAGTCCCCGTTATTATGATTTGATCTCGCGTTTCGGCAAAGCGACTGGCCTGCCGGTAGTGCTGAACACCTCCTTCAATTTGAAAGGTGAGCCCATAGTCACCACGCCCGCGAACGCTTACCACACGTTCTCCGCGAGCGAGATGGACACCCTGGTTCTCGGGAATTTTGTGGTAGACAAGCTCCCGGCGAAATGAATCCTCGTCCCACAAGACAGCGGGCCTAGCGTTGAATCCACCGCGGTTCATGCATGACCACAGATGGACCTGCCTTCAATGTATTGCCGTTCCCGCCGTTTGGAGTTCTTAGATAGATATTTGCACATTTAAGGAAGCCCATACGACACGTATCGGGCAAGTACTGCGTGGCTATAAACGTGTCGTCTGTAATCTCTTGTAAACTCAGGACTAACCTATCCATGGAGCACTGGGGAAACCCCGTATTTGGTAGTTCGATTGCTCCCTAGTTTATTTGGAGACCTACCCATGAAAAGACTAGTCTTTGCGATTTGCTTGTTGTCCGTAGCGGTTCCTTTCGCTGCGGCTCGTAACGGCGGTAACGGCAACGGAAATCAAAATGGCCTGTCCCCCCAGAAACACAGGGGACATGCTCCCGAAATGTCCACTACTGCTATGGCAGTCGCCGGGGTGATCGGCCTGGGCGGGTACTTCCTTATTCGGCGCCGCATCGCTCGGCAATACTAGTTGTCGTCGCTTCTCACGTGAGTTGAGCCGTTGGGACTTGAACTCAAAGTGTCGACAACGGAAGCTTTGGACGCAAGCCTCCTGGCAGGCAACGTCTTTCGATCCAGGAGTTTTCCTGTTCTCAGATCTGTTCTCCTCGCTCTGGTTCTCACCCTGATTGTCACTGTCGTTGATCAGTTCGCCGCACCAATTCTCCTCACCACTTCACCTCTTTGGGTAACCTTCGCTTTTCTATTGCTTGTATGGCGCCGTGGTGAGCTGCTCCTGTCCGGTGGTGACGCCACTCTTGAGCGCTCCTTTTCCACTTGGCGGCTCGGTACTTTTGCTGCCATACACGTGGCCCTTGTGCTCCTTTCTCGCTTGTTTGCTGGCGCTGTGGCGCCCTTTGCCGGTACCCCGACTTTTAGCGGAACTTTCGTTGGGCTTGGCAGATTGGCAGTTTTGATTCCCACTGTCGTGCTCTTTTCTTTTGCCTATTGGAAGCAACTTCTGCGCGCCTATAGCTCAGAGGCCAAAGCTGCAGTACTGGTCCTGACTGTGAATGTCCCCGGTCGTGTTCTTGAGGCCATTTGGCCGTGGTACGGTCGGGCGTTCGGCTGGTTCATATATGTTCTGGCCCGAAGCTTTGTACCTGGCCTGACATACGACGTAGGTCCAGAGCCGTCTATAATCGGACCGCTTCAGGACACATCTATCGTCTTCGCCTGCTCCGGAATCAGCGCCTTTGAGCTTCTTGCCTATATTTTTGGTCTTGTCATTGTTCTGGACTGGAACTGCCTTCGAAAGGGCCGCGCTATTTTGGTTTACTTCGGGTGTCTCTTTTTCATGCTCGTCAGCAATGCTTTTCGGATTGCTTCACTCGTGGTTCTCGGCAATCGTGGATTCGCGGATTTTGTCTCGCCCTTTCATAACTCAGCGGGTGCGGTATTCTTCTGCTCGATCTTTCTCGTATATCTCTCCCTGACATACCGGTGGATGACGGAGAGGCGGCAGCTTCGGTAAGTGGGGGTGTCTACGTTTAGCCTTCGCCGCCATCTCCTGCGGAAAAATAGGTGCAGTCCGGATGATGGAACACCAGCGCGCTAACACTTGCTTCCGGATCCATCATGAAGCCTTCCGTAAGCTGTATGCCGATCTCTTCCGGC
>Ga0066697_10000604_pt1 | contig 13134 bp, 11 predicted proteins | sample GraSoiAngelo_146_FD_66451 | JGI IMG/M metagenome (GOLD analysis project Ga0066697, IMG submission 66451) | Grasslands soil microbial communities from the Angelo Coastal Reserve, California, USA - 14_1009_05_30cm | ecosystem: Environmental > Terrestrial > Soil > Grasslands | place: USA...
CTGCGGCGAGCGTGGCCATTACATTCTCGATGTTATGCAGGCCTCGGAGCTTCGTGTCGGACAATCGGAGAACGGCTTGGTCTCGGTAAACAATCGCGCCATTGAAGAGCCGGAAATCGGCTTGATCGGAGTAGGCGCTGAAGGTGAGCCGGCGCGGTCTTATTTGCGGCAGAGCTTCCACGGTGTTGACCACCGCGACATCTTGCTCGGTTTGGTTTTCGAAAATGCGCAGCTTGGCTGCGCGATAATCGGCCACAGAGTGATAGCGATCGAGATGGTCAGGCGCGAAGTTAAGCCAGAGGCTGATTGACGGATGAAAGGTCCGGATCGTTTCCAGTTGAAACGAGCTTACTTCGACGGTTAGCACGTCGAACGGTTTCCGTTCGCGCGCGACTTCGGAAAGCGGCTTACCTATGTTGCCGCAAGCGATTGTTCGCTGACCGCATGCGTTCAACATCTGTGCGATTAGTTCGGTGGTTGTGGTTTTCCCATTTGTACCGGTAACGGCGATTGCCGACGTTTCACAAAAACGCCAAGCGAGTTCGAGTTCGCCGATCATTTCAACCTTTCTCGTGGAAAAGTTGCGCGCGAGCCGAGAGGCAGGATCGATGCCCGGACTTAAAACAGCCATTTGGTAAGTGGACGAATCTTCATCCGCCGCTTTACCGCAGGTGACGCGAATTCCTTCTCTCCGCAGGTTATCGATTGTCGATTTGAGCAGATTTTTTTCCTCGGCGCTGTCGAGCACGGTCACGTGCGCGCCTTCGGCCTTGAGCAGGAGCGCGGCAGCCGTACCGCTCAAGCCTGCCCCGAGAACGGCAATGTTTTGCTGTTTGTAGCGCAACTTGTTACCTCAGTTTCAGTGTCGCCAAACCCAGCAAAGCGAAGATGATCGAGAGAATCCAAAAGCGGACGATTACTGTGTTCTCCTTCCAACCAGTGAGTTCAAAATGATGATGTAGGGGGGACATAACAAAAATTCGGCGGCCGGTCGCTTTGAAGCTGATCACCTGGAGAATGACCGAGAGGGCCTCGATGACGAAAACGCCACCTACCACAACCAGGAGCAGTTCCTGTTTACAACAAATGGCGACGACGCCAAGCATTCCACCAATCGCGAGAGATCCGGTATCCCCCATAAAGACCCGGGCCGGATAACAATTGAACCAGAGAAAACCAAGGCCCGCCCCCACGAGCGCGGCGCAAACGACGGTCAGCTCCCCGGCAAAAGAATAAAACGGCACCTGCAAATATTCTGCGATGCGGAAATTTCCCGCGGCGTAAGCAAGCAAAGCGTACGCAAAGGCGACAGTGATGGTGCAACCGGCCGCAAGACCGTCCAACCCGTCAGTGAGATTGACGGCATTCGAGGAACCAACGATCACGAGCGAAAAAAACACGAAGGTGAACCAGGCCATATTGGGGACCACTGGCGCCTTGACAAACGGCACGTAAAGCGCTCGGGCCTGCACTTCGAGCAGCGGGCTGGTGAGGAAGACGCACGTAACAATCGCGGCGAGCACAATTTGAAAAACCAGTTTGATCCGACCACTGATCCCCTCGGATTTTTTTTTCGTGACCTTGAGGTAATCGTCGGCGAAGCCAAGCGCGCCGAGGTAAACCATGCTGAACAAGACGAGCCAGACGAAGCGGTTATCCGGACGTGCCCAAAGGAAACTGGAGATCAAGACCGCCCCGATGATCAGCACGCCACCCATGGTGGGCGTCCCTTGTTTTCCACCATGCAATTCAGCAAGGCGATGAACTTCTGCCGCCGCACGAAGCGGTTGTCCCAGCTTTAGGGCAATCAGTTGTCGGATGATGAAATTCCCGAAAACTAGCGTGATCAGGAAAGCGGTTACAGCTCCCGCGATGGCGCGGAATGTGACATAGAAAAAAACGTTGAACCCAATGAACTGCGCGCTCAGGCGATGTAGATAGTACATCATACCGAGATTCCGGATTCTGAATGATGAAGTGCGAACTGCTCGATGACTTGCTCTGTCCGCGCGGCACGGCTTCCCTTGATCAAGACAAGATCGCCGGGCGCCGCGATTTGGCTCAAAAGCTCAACGGCCTCCGACGTCGATCTTACTACGGCACTGTTCTTCAGACCGCCGTGTGCGGCGGCTTCTGCGATCGCCGCGGCGACACTTCCAATTGCAATCACGCAATCAACGCCGAAGGCAGCCGCGATCTCACCGACTTCTCGATGACTCTGATCTGATTGCGAACCAAGTTCTTTCATTTCTCCAAGAACAGCGATCCGTTTGCCATCAGCAGGCAATTCCACCAGTGTACGCAAGGCCGCTTTCATCGAATCGGGATTGGCGTTGTAGCTGTCGTCAATAAACTCCACGCCGCCAATTTCCTTGATTTGCAATCGCGCTTTGGCGAGTGGAGCCGCAGTAAGGCCTGCAGCGCAATCCTCCAGAGAAAGACCAAAGACGCGACCTGCGGCCACTGCGAGCAACGCATTCTGCACCATGTGCAGACCGGGCACGGGCAACTGCGCGCGACATCGATGCGCTCCCTCCAGAATGGTGAAATCCGTTCCGTTCTCGGTCTGGCTTATCTCGCTGGCGCGAATTGTTCCGTCGGTTGTGCCCGCAAGGATCACTTTGGTGCGCGCACGAGCCGCGATGCCCTTTGTAAACGGATCATCCGCATTCAAAATGACCGTCCCATCAGCGCTGACAGCTTCGACAAGGGCGCCCTTCTCCTCTGCGATTGCCTCGCGCGATCCCATAAACTCAATGTGCGCGACACCGATGTTTGTGATCATCGCGACGTCGGGCACAGCCAACCTAGCCAAAGCGGCGACTTCTCCGGGATGATTCATCCCGATTTCCCAAACGGCGATTTCATCCTGGGCGGTTGCCTCCAACACGGTTCGAGGAAGGCCAACATGATTGTTGAAATTTCCTTCCGTTTTCGTGACGCGAAACCGACGCGAAAGCACAGCTGCACTAAAATCTTTAGTAGTGGTCTTGCCGTTGCTTCCCGTAATCGCGACGACTCTGAGTGACAGCGATTTCCGGTAATTAGCGGCAAGCGTTTGGTACGCTTGCAGAGTATCCTTCACCCGAATAAGCGCGAAATTCTCGGGGACTTTTCCTGCCCAGTTTGATTCCACGATCGCGCCAGCCGCACCAATCTTCGCGGCGGCCTCAACAAAATTGTGGCCATCGAAGTTTTCGCCCCGCAAAGCAACGAATAATTGGCCGCGCTTCAACGTGCGCGAATCGGTGCTGATTTTGTAAATCAATACCGTCCCGCCTTCGGAAGACAGCGAACCGCCGGCGAACTTTGCGATTTGCGGGAGCGTGGTTGGATTCATAAGACCGACAATCGATTCATTAAAATTCCACCGGGTGGTTGGCGATCGCGCGGCGCGCGACCTGAACATCGTCAAACGGGACAGTGTAATCCGCGAACTCCTGATAATTTTCGTGTCCCTTGCCTGCGATCAACACAATGTCGCGCGGCTGAGCCAGGGCGACAGCGCGATCAATGGCGTTCGTTCTATCGGTAATTTTTTCGTAACGAGTGGAGCGAACCCCCTTTTCAATCTCCGTGATGATGGCGTCTGGGTCCTCTGTCCGCGGATTATCGGAAGTGATGATAGCGTAGTCGGCATATTGATCCACGATGTCACCCATCATCGGGCGTTTTTGGCGGTCGCGATCGCCGCCACAGCCAAAAACTGTGATCAACCGATGAGGCTCTAGCTCACGCAGAGTCCTGAGAACGTTCCCAAGTGCATCGGGCGTGTGCGCGTAATCGACGAAGACTTGAAATTGCCGCTTAGCCGGAACTAACTCTAGGCGACCTGGAATCTGCGGCGATTTGCCGATGCTTAGAACGGCGTCGCGCAGGTTGATTCCCAAGGCGTTGGTGGCTGCCAGCGCTGCCGCTGAGTTTGAGACGTTAAATGTGCCGATCAGTGGCACGCGAACCAAATAACTTTTGCCGCGGGCGTCGAGCTGGTACGAGGTACCGCTAAATTCGACGCGCGGATTTGAAGCGCGAAAATCTGCGCGGATACTTCTGCCATATGTGATTATTCTGACGTTCTTGTCGATCTTGTTGAGGAGCTGTTCGCCGTAGCGGTCGTCGATGTTCACAATTGCGACCGGCGTCCGCTTTTTCTGCTGAGCGCCGAGTTGAGCAAAGAGTTTTGCCTTTGCCTCGAAGTAGCTCGCCATCGTCCCGTGAAAATCGAGATGGTCCTGGGTGAGATTCGTAAAAACCGCGACATTCCATTCCAAACCACGCGTCCGATCCTGGGCGAGCGCGTGCGATGAGACTTCCATCGCCGCTGCTCGACAACCGGCATCGCGGATTTGTGCCAGTAGTTCCGCTAAATCAAGCGATTCCGGGGTCGTCCTGAGAGCTGGCAAAACGCGTTCGCCGATTTCGTAGCGCACTGTCCCGATTAAGCCACAGCGCAGGCCCGCCGCTTCGCAGATGTGCTTGATGAGAAAAGTGGTTGTGGTTTTTCCGTTGGTGCCGGTAACGGCCGCCAATTTTAAGTTGCGCGCCGGATAACGGTAAAAAACCGCCGAAAGATCAGCGAGCGCAGTGCGTGTATTTTCGACGACAAGAAACGTGGCGCGTGGATAGGCTCCCTCGTGCTCAGTCACGATCACCGAGGCGCCTTTTTCGATGGCTTGATCGATGAAATGGTGTCCGTCCCTTTTTTCGCCCCGCAACGCCACGAACATGCCATTCCTTTGCACACGCCGCGAGTCATACGCGATGCTTTCCACCGAGCGATCAATTGCCCCGATGATTTGGCGAATTGGAATCGCGGCGACAAGAGTTTTGAGCTGCATGAGGGTTCAACATGCGATAGCGAAGCGTTCAATGGCGCGAAGCATTGGTTAAGGCGACTCGTTCCACCGTCGCGGCCCGCCGCGGCGCTCGATTTCGCTCCCCAGGTATATTCCGTTGGACTGGTTCTAGAGGGATCGCTTTGCGAATCTCCTCATGCGGCTCAAGATCAAGATAACGGGCGGCTTTTTCGGCGACTCGGGAAAAAATCGGTCCGGCAACAAGGCCACCGTAATTCAGCTCCGGTTTGCTGGTATGCGTATCATCGAGCACCACCAGACCGACAAACTCGGGGTGGTCGGCTGGAAGATAGCCCACGAAAGAAACCACGTATTTGCCCTTCTCGTATCCGCCATTGAGCGCCACCTTTTGTGCAGTGCCTGTCTTGCCAGCAATGGTAAATCCTGGAACTGCTGCCGCAGCAGCCGTGCCGCGATCGCTTACGACGCCTCGGAGCGCATCGCCAATCTGTGCAGCGGTTTCAGGAGAAATCACCTGGCGCAATACCACTGGCGAAAGTGAACTGACTAGTTTGCCGTCTGCGGCAGTGACGGATTTCACGATACGCGGCATAATCAATTTGCCCTGGTTCGCAATTGTCGCCATCGCGACCGTCATCTGTAACGGCGTAACTCCGATCTCATGCCCCATCGGAATTCGCGTAATGGAAATTTTGCTCCACAACCGCGGAGGGCGAATCACTCCATTGATCTCGCCCGGGAGCTCAATTCCAGTGCGCTCACCAAATCCAAACCTGCGAATGTATTCGTAAAACTTTTCTTCGCCAACGCCGAGAGCAAGCTTGGCTGCCCCGATGTTGCTCGATTTGATCAGAATGTCGCGCACGCTCAGGTATCCAAAGGCGCGATGATCATGCAAGTCTGCGCCGCCGTAGTTCCAAAGGCCGTTTTCACAAAAAAGGGTGGAATCAGGGGCGAATTTATGCTCGTTGAGGGCGGTGGCCGCGGCAACAATCTTGAAAGTGGAACCGGGCTCCATCATGTCGATGATGGCCCGGTTTTTCATTTCCTCCGGCTTTGCCTCAGACCGAAGGTTTAAATCGAAATTCGGCCGATTGGCCATGGCAAGAATTTCACCGGTCTGCGGCCGCATCAATATGATGGTTGCTTTTTGTGGAGAGTACTCCTTCATCGCCGCATCGATTTCATTTTCGACAATGTTCTGCAGAGCCAGATCGATAGAGAGATGGATCTGGTAGCCGTCGCGCGGCGCGCGCTCCTGGCCTCGGTACGGTACAATCTCTTGTCCGGCACGATCGCGTTCGACATAGCGATAGCCGTCCTGTCCACGGAGATACTCGTCCATGGACGCTTCTACGCCCTGAATGCCGTGATGCTCAAAATCCGTGAATCCGATGACATGGCAAAGCATGGAGCCATTCGGGTAGATGCGGCTGGCGTCGTGCTGAAAATAAATTCCGCGCAGGTTGTTGGCGCGCAGTTTTTCGCGCAGCGTGCCGGCCAGCGACTCGGACAGCCCGCGCTTGATCACGATGTAGCGGCGTTCAGAGCTTAGTTTTTCCACGAGCGCGTCTGTTGGGATGTCCAGTTCATCGCTGAGAAGACTAACCACTGCCTGGGGGTTGTTAAGGCGAGTGGCGTCGGCCACGACTGTTTCGAGAGGTACATTGTGTGCGAGAACATCGTTGTTCACGTCAAAGATTGTGCCGCGCTCCGCGTAGATGATTTGCTTGTAACCGTGTTTTTCCGCGGCGAGTTCAGCGTACTCGTCGTGCTTGATCACCTGAAGGTAAATCAACCGAAAAGAGAAAACGCTGAAGAGCACAATGAATGCCGTACAAACCAACGCACTGCGCCTTCGACTATTCGGGTTCATCGTGTGCCGGATTGGTTGATCACCGGTCGGATTGCGTTTTCGCGTTCTGGGCGTGGAGGGAATGTAAGCCGAACGATGTTGTTCTCGGAAATTGGAATCATTTTTAAGTAGCCCTCCTTTAACCTGCGCTGCAACGCTGAGCGTGATGTCAGGGCCGCGATCTGCACATTGGTGACGTCGTTTTGGGTGCGCAAACTGGCCAGCTCATTTTCGATCGCCTTTTTCCGCTCGCCCAAGTGATAGAGTTGCAGGGTCAAATAAACGTAACTCAATCCGGCCAGCGCCAGAAACGCAGTCATCACGATCCAGCGTGCGAACGAGGCAGCATTGATGGCATTGCAGTTTTTGCGACGGGAACGGGTCATTTAGATTTTCTCCGCCACGCGTAGCTTCGCGCTGCGCGAGCGCGGATTGGCGCGTTGCTCCTCCTGAGTGGGCACTACCGGTTTAGCGGTAATCAGTTTGAGGTCGTAGTCGGGATTTCGCTGCGGCGCCGGCCACTCCGGCTTGTCGAGCCATTCTCGGCTGTGATGGCGAAAGAAATCTTTCACCATGCGGTCTTCAAGCGAATGAAAAGAAATAACAGCGATGCGTCCCCCAGTTTGGAGCCGCGCCGTCAAGACGCCGAGGCCCTCTTGCAGCGCGCCGAGCTCATCGTTTACCTCCATGCGTAGGGCTTGAAAAACCTGAGTAGCGGGATGGAGGCGACCATGACGTCCGACGGCCTTTTCGATTGCACGGGCCAGCGGGAGCGTCTCATGAAAGGGAGCCGTCTTGCGCATTTTTACAATCAAACTGGCGATGCGCCGAGCGGCCGGCTCTTCCCCGAGTTCTCGGAATAATCGGGTCAATTGTTCTGTGCTGTATTCGTTTACAATCGTTGCGGCAGTGAGCCGGTTTCGTGGATCCATGCGCATATCAAGCGGACCGTTGTGGAGCAGGCTGAAACCGCGCTCCGCATTTTCAAGTTGTCTGGACGAGACGCCAAGATCGAGCAATGTGCCGTTGATGGCATCAATTCCAAGCTCATCGAGAACTTTGTCCGTGTGCCGAAAATTTGCCTGGCGCACAACGATGCGTCGCCCGAAACGCGACAGATGCTCAGTCACATGCCGTATCGCATCGGGATCTTGATCGAGTGCTATTAGGTTCGCGCCGGTCTCCAAAAGTGCTTCGGTGTGTCCGCCGCCCCCACACGTCGCGTCAACGATCAGGAAACCCGGCTCTGGCGCCAGTAGGGCGACTACCTCGTGCACGAGCACCGGGTAATGATAGACAAAATCTTCCATTTCTTCCGCCTCCTCTTCAACGTCAGGTGGACCAGCGGCAAACGGAATAGGTCGCTCTAACAACAATGTGGTCATAACATTTTGACTCCAATCATTTGCTTACAAACCAACGACGTTAGCGACATGCTGGTAAGTGGGCGTTTCCTCCTCGTGCGCCCGTTTCCGGCGTTGCAAATTCCAGATCTCAAAACGCCCGCCGTTGCCTACTAGCGCGACCTCGCCTTTGAGACCAATCTTGCGGCAAAGTTCTTCGGGCAAAACAAGACGCCCCTGTCGATCCACCGACGCATGCTGCGCGCGGGAGTGCAATTGACGCAGGAAAACGCGGCGATCGCGCGCGGTGACGTTTTCATTCGATTCAGCCGCCGAACTCGTACGGGCAAACTCCCCCGGCGACATGACGAGCAAGAATTGATCATTTGCTTCAGGTAAAAGGATCAGTTCTTCGGTTTTGTCTCGCCGCCAACGCGATGGGATCGTGACGCGATTTTTCTCGTCGATGGAATGCCGGAATTGACCGGCATAGAACCGTTCAGATAGAGGAGCAGTGTCCATGCGTCGGGTGGGTCATCCATTTTACCCCACTTGCCACCACCTTTAACCACCCTGCCCAGCGAACTGTCAATATAAATTTTGACGTTTTTTGCACCGTGACTGGATCAGATCTCCTATGCCCCAGTTTGGAGCTTCGACTTTTCCAAGAGCGCGTGCTCCTTCGATTTAATTGAACATTGCAAGTCGCGCTTTAAGCATTGAGCATTCTTCTGCATATAGATGCAGCCGCTCCTCCGAAAATCGACGATCACCTTCGCGACGTTCGTTTGTCTTGTTCAATCAAGCCTGGCCCAGTCGCCCGAGCCGAGCGCGAGTGACACCGTGCGTGTAAGGGTGTCGATGAATTCAGACGGCTCCCGTACCGTTTATAAATTTGATAACGCGCGCCACAAAGCGGTTGCAACCACCACGGGCGAGGATGGCAAGCTCCGGCAACGAGTCGATTACGACTTGGATGAGGCCGGGCGCTTTTCCAGCGGGAATGTTTTTGGACCCGATGGTCGCCTTCGTTTTAAGAGCCGGTACCTTTACGACAGCGCCGGCCGACTGCAGGAAGAAACCCAAAGCGCGGAAGACGGTACTGTTCTACATAAGATCGTTTACTCTTACGACCAAAACGGGAAACAAACCGGCTATTCGATCTTTGACGGATCGGGCAAATTGCTCGGTCGCACGACTACCCCAATCATGAATCCAGCTCCGTCGCCGAAATCACGTGCCAAACGTTCGCGTTAGTGCCGGGCTGAAACGGCGCAGTTGGCGCTGCTCTAATTCTTATCGCTCCAAGTCTTGTTTTCGAATGAAATCCGGCCCGATCCTCTCTCGAACGCTTCAAACTGTTCGGGGTTCTGCTGGTAGTATTTCTGGTGATAGGCCTCTGCGGGGTAAAATTTCGTTGCGGGTAGGATCTCGGTGACGATTGGTTTGTTGAATTTCCCAGAGCGCGCCAGTTTCTCCCTTGACGCCTCAGCAATTTTCCGCTCGTCGTTATTACCATAGAAAATGGCGGCCCGGTAACTTGGCCCAATGTCGGTAAACTGACCGTCCACCTGGGTCGGATCAATTTGCCGCCAATAGATATCGAGCAATTGCTCGTAGGAAATCTTCGCTGGATCGTATGTGATTTCAATCGATTCTCGATACCGAGTTTTCTCGGACGACAGAAGTTCGTAAGTGGGACTGGGTTCTCTTCCGCCGCAATACCCCACGACTGTTTTGATTACGCCATTCGCTTTGTCGAAGGCAGGTTGGATACACCAGAAACAGCCGCCCGCGAAAATTGCGGTCCGCGTTTGAGTCGGCGAGAATTTTTGCGCCAAAGCAAGATTGGTAACTGAAAACAGTACAGCGCCTAGCAAGATAGGTTTCATCTGGCGTGATCTTAGACAGCACAACGCGGTCTGTCGTTGCGAATTCGCCGAGTGGCACTTTTTGACAGCCCCCAGGAGTTGAATTGCCGCGGCCTGGCGAGAATTTTACTTCGTGATCGAACTGATTTCCGAGTTGCCCATCGCGCCTCTGGATCCTGCTAAACTTTTCGGGCGCGAGGCACCGCTGCACGTGGATCTAGGCTGCGGCGATGGATCGTTTCTTTGCGAACTGGCGCCACAGTTGACGGAGAAAAATTTTCTCGGAATCGAGTGCTTGAGCCGGCGTGTAAAGAAAGCTCGCCGCAAATCCGAGACTATCGACAACGTGCGCGTGTTACGTGCAGAAATTTCCCACGCCGTGCGTTATCTGTTGCCGGGAAATTCGGTAGTGACATTCTACTTGTTGTTTCCTGATCCCTGGCCAAAGCGGCGGCATCAGCGGCGCCGGATTTTTACACGTGATTTTTTGGACTGCATCGCCGCCGCGCTGCAAGAAGGCGGGTTCTTGCGCGTGACGACCGATCAACTTGACTACTTTCGGCAAATAGAGGGGCTTGGCCGGGCACATCCACAGTTTGAAATTGTCGCCGTCGATGATGTCATCCTTCCATCAACTAAGTTTGAACGAAGGTTCTGCGAAAAAGGCGCGCCAATCTATCGGGTTACGCTCCGAAAAGTTTCGCCAGTCAAATAAGCGCGCGCGCTCCATTCTGTGCCCGAGAACTTCAATTCTACTGCGCCGGCCTCGTCCTGGCGAAAAAGTTTGACGCCCCGCCTTTGCAAATCGGCCACCCACTCGTCGCTGATTCGTTCGTAATCGGGAAAATCGCGCGAAGTGGCGATGACCACTCGCGGCTGCACGGCGTCGAGGAACTGGCTGGAGCCGGAGTGCCCAGAATGATGCTGTCCTTTGATAACGATCTCACTGTGCAGGTCCGCGCCGGAGGCCAACAGTGCATCTTCAGTTTTCTTACCGCTGTCCGACATCAACAAAGCCGACATGGATGGTGCGATGAGCAGGTGGATTACGTAGGTCTCATCATCTGCCATAGATGCGGAAAGCAGGTGCGGCGGAAATAGAATGTGCGCCGTGACTTTGCTCGACAAGCGGAAATGGTCTCCCGCGGCCAAACCGTCTGACTTAATTCTGTTTTCTCTAAATAGACGCTGCAGCGCCTGGTGAACAGCTGAGCGATCCGGCGCCGGATTATCGATCAAGTGGACGTGAGGAAAATCGCGCAACAATTTCGCTGCGCCGCCGATATGCAGCGCATCCCCGTGACTGAGCAGCACACCGTCGAGCCGGTTCACGCCTGCCCAGTGCAGATATTCCCGAACCACGTGTTCGTAGCTGCGATCACTTCCGCAATCAAACAGCCAATTCGTGTTTCCCGTTCGGATATGAATAGCCGCGCCTGCGCCGAGATCCAGCACCGTCATCTGGGCGGTAAGCTTTTCCGGCCAATGCGGCTGCTGAACATAAAAATGTCCACCGGGCATTTGTGCAAACAACTGGACGATCCCCAGAACGAGCTTGGCCAGACCCCAGTTGGCATTATTGAAAACGACAGCGAGCCATGGCAGTAGCGGCGTTGAAATAAGCGAGAGCAGTGCAATCGCGAGAATAAAGAAGGCGATCGGAACAACCAGCAGATTAGCGAACAATGAAATTGGCGTAACAAGATGAAAATACCACAGGATGAATGGCAACGAGCCGATCCAAGCTGCCAGCGAAACTGATGCTCCACGACAAATCCATTCGAATCCAGAGTGCAACAATCGGCGCGGGCCACGCAGTAACGTTAGCGGCAAAAAAGGATCAGGCGCGCCCCAGCGCTGTAAGAGGCGGGAGAGCGGATCCGCCACCATCACAATCGCGCCGACCACCGCGAAAGAGAGCTGAAAGCCGGCGGAAAAGAGTTCGTTTGTGTTCCAGCAAAGCAGAAAGAAGGCCGCTGCGGCGAGGCTGTTCGTAAGAAAGGCTTTTCGTTCAATAACGAAACCGCCAAGCAAAATCGACGACATTACCGCCGCTCTTACGCTCGAGACGTGAAGCCCTGTCACCGCTGCATAAAAAAAGAGCAAGGGAATAATGGTCGCTGTGGCCCATTTGCGTGATAGACGTGCGACAGTCGTTGCCATCATCCACAGGAGCGCGCCGACGATTCCCACATGCAGACCGGCGACAGCGAACAAGTGAAGAGTGCCGGTCTGTTGAAACGGCTCTTCAATGTCTTCAGGCGTTTGATGTCTGAGCCCGAGCACGATTCCGCTAAGAAAACTTCGAACCTCAGGTGCGTTTTCCAGGTCGCGGCAAAGCGCGTTCTGCATCCAGGCCCGGGACTTTTGTGCCAGCCACAAGACCGGATTCCCACCGCCGTGTCGAACGAGTATCGCGTCCTCAGGATAGCGAACAAACAGCAGTCGGCGAATGTCACGACGCGCCAGATAGGAGCGCATGTCGAATTCGCCGGGATTTCGCGGAGGCGCGATTGGCTCCGTGGTTCCCGAAAGCTTCAATTCATCGCCAAATTCCGGCGTACCGCGCCAACGTACTTGCCAGACTGCGTCTGTCGGGTCTTCTCTGCCTTCGAGCTCGATTGATTCGAGCTTTAGCAGAAACGTTGCGAATCCATTCGGCGCGATCTTCGGCTCGCTGATCACGTAGCCGGTCGCCGTAAGGATGCGCGGCCTGCGGCCAAGCTGAGCCGCGATCCGTTGTCCTTCAGCATTATTCGCCTGAAAATTGTGCAGCAGAAAAAAACTGGACAAGACGACGAGATATGTAGCGACGAGTCTCGGCCAAAAGAGCAAAACGATCACACACACTGCAACGACAATCGCGGTGGCAGACAAGGCCAACGCAGAGAGTGGAAGAAATTCCGCTGCTAGAATTCCAATTACAGCAGCCGCCGCCAAACCGACGAATGGCTGACGCGGTGCACTCAACAATCTCATCCAGCGGCTTTATTATTCCGCGCTCCAAGCGCTTCAGGCATAAGCTCGCGGAACCGGAACAAGTAAAACGGGGCGGCTGCTATGCGTAAGCCCGCCTTTGGTCGCGCTTCCGACCAGCAGATTATACATCGCGCCGTGGCCGTGGGTTCCCATAACGATCAAATCCGCATTGATCACATCCGCCTGGTTTAAAATCTCTTCGGCGACCGCTCCGGTCGGCTCATGCAGAGTGATCGTAATCCCATCCTGAGCGATTTCTTTTTGCCATC
>Ga0066697_10000624_pt1 | contig 12998 bp, 10 predicted proteins | sample GraSoiAngelo_146_FD_66451 | JGI IMG/M metagenome (GOLD analysis project Ga0066697, IMG submission 66451) | Grasslands soil microbial communities from the Angelo Coastal Reserve, California, USA - 14_1009_05_30cm | ecosystem: Environmental > Terrestrial > Soil > Grasslands | place: USA...
CACCGCGGCACCACCTTTGGCATGCCTCACGATCAGGAATGGGAACTTGCCGAAGAGATCTGCAAACGGTATCCCGTCGAGATGGTGCGTTTCGGCTCGAGCGGCACGGAAGTCACCATGCACGGCTGCCGTCTCGCTCGCGCCGCTACCGGCCGCGACAAAATACTCAAATTCGAAGGCTCCTACCACGGTCTGCACGATACGGTGCTCGTCAGTGTGAAGCCCAAAGCAGAAGATTACGGCGATCCCGAAGCTCCCACGAGCGTCCCCGGCGGCGCCGGCGTTCCCCAAGCCTCTCTCGCCAACGTCGTCGTCGCCGCGTTCAACAATCTCGCGAGCGTCGAGCGCCGCTTCAAGGAGAATCCGGGCCAGATTGCCGCCATCATTCTTGAGCCCATCCTCATGAATGTTGGCCTGTGCCTCCCACAGCCTGGTTTTCTCGAAGGATTGCGCGATCTTTGCGACAAAAACGGTGCCTTGCTCATTTTCGACGAGGTGAAAACCGGTGCGAAACTCGCCTGGGGCGGCGCCAGCGAATTCTTTGGTGTCAAGCCGGACATCATCTGCCTGGCCAAATCCATCGGTGGCGGTTTGCCGCTCGCCACGTTTGGAGCGAGCCGTGCCGTGATGGATCTCATCTCGCAGCACAAAGTCTTTCACGGCGGCACCTACAACACCAACCGCGCAGCCATGGCGGCGGGTCTCGCCACGGTTCGCGAAGTCCTCACGCGCGAAAACTACGCCCACGTCGGCATCCTCAGCAAGAAGCTCACGGAAGGCTATCGCGCCATCATCAAGAAATCCCGCTTGCAAGCCTACGTCGCGAGCGCGGGCGTCAACGGGGCTCTGATGCTTTATCCGCAGGAAATTCGCAACTATCGCGATTGGACCAAAATCGACGTCGATCTCTGGCGGCACTACTGGTTCGGCATGGTCAATCGCGGCGTTCTGGCGCAGCCGTATTGGTGGGACGAGCAGTGGACGATTTCCGTTCAGCACACGGAAGCGGACATCGACAACCATCTTGCGGTCTTCGAAGAGGTCGCGCCCGCATTGGCCAAAGCGCAGCAGGAGCGCGGCGCGTCGGTCGGGGCGGGTGGGCACTAGCCGACTCACTCCTCTTTTTGTGCGCTCTTCCTTCCGGGCGGAGTCTGTGAAGCGAGGAATCTCTATTGGGAAGCGAGGTTGTCATACCAAACGCCGCCGTCGCAGCCACCGAAGCTCCGCGTCTCAAGCGCGTGCTCGGCCGCCGGGACCTCGTCCTGCTTTTCGTCGTCGCCGTTTTCAATCTGAATGTGGTCCCATCCATTGCCGCCAACGGCGGGGTGACGGTCTGGCTCTGGAGCATCTCCCTTCTCCTTTTTTTCTGGCCCCAGGGAATCGCCGTCATCGAACTCGCGCACCGTTATCCCGGCGAAGGCGGCGTTTACCTCTGGGCTAAGGAAGTCTTTGGCGACTTCCATGGTTTTCTCTCCGGCTGGTGCTACTGGACGAACAACATGATGTATGTGCCGACCATCATGCTGTATTTCGTCGGTGTTTCTGTCTTCTCCCTCGGCCCGGCTCACGCTTCTCTCGCGGATAGCAAAGCCTTTGCCCTTTTAGCTTCGCTCGCGCTGCTCGTCGTTCTCGTGGTCCTCAACATCGTCGGCCTTGGCGTTGGCAAATGGATCAACAACGTCGGCGGCCTCGGCACCTTTGTCGCCGGTGTCCTGCTGATTGCCCTGGGTGTCATTGTCGGGCTGCGCTTCGGCACTTCCCTGACTGCGGCGGACTTCCGGATTCCAGCGAACCCGCGCTTCGTTCTGAACTCCTTCGGTGTCATCTGTTTTGGCCTTGTTGGCCTCGAGCTCGCCTCCGTCATGGGCGACGAAATCGAAGACCCGCGAAGAACGCTTCCGGGAGCCGTCGCCTTTGGCGGCGTTCTCTCCGGCGCGCTCTACGTGGGCACGACGCTGACCTTGCTCGTGGCTGTCAGCAAAGATCAAATCAACGTTCTCCAGGGCATCGTGCAAGCCGTCAGCCACATGTCCGCGCGAGTGGGCATCGGCTGGATCATCGCGCCCTTCGCGCTCATGCTCAGTTTGTCCATCGCCGGAATCGGTTCGGCCTGGCTTGGCGGCTCGGCCCGCATTCCCTTTGTCGCCGGCCTCGATTCCTACCTGCCGGACTGGCTCGGCAAGATTCATCCCAGATATTCCACCCCCCACGCCGCGCTCATCGTGCACGCAACGGTTTCCCTCATTTTGGTCGTCGTCAACTTCAGCTTCACCGGCGCCGGCGTGCAGGAAACCTTTCAGAAGCTCTTGTCGCTTGCCGTGGTACTTCAGTTGATCCCGTTTCTCTACATGTTCGGCGCCTTGCTGATAATTGCGGCGCAGAAATCTTTCGCGCCCGGGCGCTACGGCAAAGGTACTCTCATCGCTGCTGGCCTGAGCGGCTTCCTGACCACCTCTGTGGGAATCGCCCTGGCGTTTTTCCCAGCGCAGCAAATCACTTCGCTCTTTTCTTACGAACTGTGGATGTTCGGCGGCACTCTGGCCTTCATTGGCCTGGCCGGCTTTTTCTTTTTCATTTACGGTAGGCGTAAGGCCGCGCGCAAACTTGCTTCCGCGGCCACCACGGTGTGAAATGAAACCGATTTTGGGAGGTAGCCATGTCCACCATCGCCAAGACCAGCGTTCCCACTTATCAGAACTACGTAAGTGGCCAGTGGGTCAGTAGCGCGTCGGGCGAAACCTTTCCCGTCTACGATCCTTCGACCGAAGAAGTGATCGCCCAGGTCCCTTCCTCAAACGCCGCCGACATCGACAATGCCGCGAAGGCAGCCCGCGCCGCGTTTGACTCCGGGCCTTGGGCTACTACCACCGCCCAGGACCGCGGCCGCATCCTCTTCAAGCTAGCGGAAAAAATCCGCCAAAGCGCTCGGCAACTCTCCGAGCTTGAATGCCGCAACACCGGCAAGCCCATTGTCGAAGCGGAATATGACATCGCCGACGTGGCAACCTGTTTCGAGTATTACGGTGGCCTCGCCAACAAAATCACTGGCAGCGTGAATCCGGTTCCTGCCAACGCTCTGAGCTTTACCATGCGCGAGCCCGTCGGCGTCGCCGGTCAAATCATTCCCTGGAACTACCCGCTGCTCATGGCCGCCTGGAAGCTTGCTCCCGCCATCGCCGCAGGCTGCACCTGCGTGCTCAAGCCCGCCGAACAAACGCCGCTCACCGCGCTGGAGTTCGCCGTTTGGTTCGAAGAAGCTGGCTTGCCGCCCGGCGTGGTCAACATCGTGAACGGTTTTGGCGAAACGGCGGGCGCCTCCATCGTCGCGCATCCCAACGTGGACAAAATTGCCTTCACCGGGAGCGCCGCTGTCGGAAAAGTCATCGTGAAGAGCGCGGCGGACTCGCTCAAACGCGTCACCCTCGAACTCGGCGGGAAGTCGCCCAACATTTTCTTCCCCGACGCCGACTGGGAAGCCGCCGTGGACGGCGCGCTGTTCGGCGTATTTATCAATCAGGGCGAAGTTTGCTCTGCGGGAAGCCGCATCCTCGTTGAAAAGAAGATTTATTCCAAGTTTGTCGAAGCCATGACCGAGAAGGCCAAGCGCATCAAGCTTGGCGCCCCGCTCGAACGCGACACCAAGATGGGCCCGCTCGTCAGCAAAGAACAATACGATCGTGTCTGCTCCTATCTCGATGTTGGCAAGAAAGAAGCCAAAGTCGCCATCGGCGGCGGGCGCGCGAAGCAATTCGCAAGGGGCTACTACGTCGAGCCCACGATCTTCTACGACGTCGAGAACTCCGCGCGCATCGCTCGCGAAGAAATCTTTGGCCCGGTCGCTTCCGTCATCCCCTTCGACGGCGAGGCCGAAGCCATCCGCATCGCCAACGACACGCCCTACGGCCTTGCTGCTGCTGTTTGGACCCGCGACATTTACAAAGCTTTTCGCGTCGTGAAGTCGCTGCGCGCCGGCATCATCTGGGTCAATCATATGCAACCGACTTACGTCGAAGCGCCCTGGGGCGGCTACAAACAGTCCGGCTTTGGCCGTGAACTCGGCCCGTGGGGCCTCGAAGAATATCTCGAGACCAAGCAGGTCTACGTCAATCTCGACGAAACCCCTATCGGCTGGTACTGATATGGGAGGTGGCAAAGAGAATTTCTCTTGTACGCGTCTCGCTCGATCCATCGAAGGAAGGTCATCCCGTGTCCGCTTGGGTCTTTTCCGGACGGCGGCGAGGATCGCGGCAACTTGCAGCGATCAGCCGGGATCGCTGAGAGCGCCGAGTTTAGCAAGCCACCAAGGGAGGCATCATGAAAACCATCCAGCTCCGCACGGAAATTCCCGGCCCCAACTCCCGCGCCCTCCTGGCCCGCCGCGAAGCCGCCATCCCGCGCGGCCCTTCCAACGCCACGCCCGTTTTCGCCGCGCGCGCTGAAGGAGCCGTCATCGAAGACGTGGATGGCAATCGCTACATCGACTTTGCCGGCGGCATCGGCTGCCTCAACGCCGGCCACCGTTCGCCCCGCGTCGTTTCCGCCCTCCGCGAGCAGCTCGAAAAGCACTTGCATCTGTGCTTTGCCGTCACTCCCTACGAAGGCTACGTCGCCGTGGCCGAAAAACTGAACGCGCTGGCACCGGGCAATTTCGCGAAGAAAACCATTCTGGTCAACTCCGGCGCGGAGGCCATCGAAAACTCCATCAAAATCGCCCGCGCTTACACCAAGCGTCCTGCGGTCATCTGCTTTGAAGATGCTTTTCATGGCCGCACGCTTCTCACCATGTCCCTCACCAGCAAAACCCGTCCCTACAAAGCCGGCTTTCAGCCGTTTGCCAGCGACATCTATCGCATTCCCTACGCCTATCCCTACCGCCACGCTGCGGGAACCTCAGCCGAAGATTTTGCGCACCATCTCGAAGACGCCTTCAAACGTTCCGTCGCTCCCGAATCGGTCGCCGCGGTCCTCGCCGAACCCGTTCTCGGCGAGGGCGGCTTTGTCGTTCCGCCGCCCGGTTACTTCAAGCTGCTGCAGAAGATTTGCCGCGAGCACGGCATCCTTTTCATCGCCGACGAAGTACAGTCAGGCTTCGGACGCACCGGAAAGTGGTTCGCTTCCGAACATTTCGGCATCGAGCCCGATTTGATCGCCATGGCCAAGTCGCTCGGCGGCGGCATGCCCATCGCCGCCGTCACCGGCCGCGCCGAAATAATGGACGCGCCCGGCCCCGGCGCCCTCGGCGGAACGTTTTGTGCTCACCCCTTGTCTTGTGCCGCGGCGCTCGCGGTGATCGAAGCCATAGAGAAGGATGGCCTGCTGGCGCGCTCCGCGGTGATCGGCGGACGTTTTGAAAAACGCGCTTTCATGTGGCAGAAGAAATGGGATCTCGTCGGCGACGTGCGCGGCCTTGGCGGCATGTGCGCCATCGAGTTGGTCCGCAACGCCGCGACGCGCGAGCCTGCCGACACGGAAACCAAGCAAATCGCCCGCTACTGCTACGAGCACGGCCTTATCACCATCACCGCCGGCACGTTTAACAACGTCATCCGCATCCTCGTTCCACTCGTCGTCACCGACGAACAATTCGACGAAGGACTCGACGTCATCGAAGCCGCCCTCGCCGCCGTCGCCGAGCCCAAGCACGCGGCCCTCTCTGGCCCGGGCGCCGATCGATGGGCGGGTGGTCGAAGCGGCCGGTAAAACTTGAAGATGACTTCTCGGGCCGCGAAAGCGTAAGATCCTGAGCACCAGCTCCACAAGACAAGGAGAATCCGATGAAGAACTCCGCCGTATCCATCGTCCTGCTGGGCGCGCTTGCCGCTGCCCCAACCCTGCGCGCCCAGGGCGGCTCAAAGGACCAGCAACAACCACCCACCGTCGCCTCCATCCTTAACATGCATTACGGGATTGTCGAGCAGGAGGTCGTCTCCGCCGCGGAGGCCATGCCCGAAGACAAGTATTCTTTCGCGCCCACCAATGGAGAATTTAAGGGCGTGCGTACTTTCGCCGAAGAGGTGAAGCACATCGGCTACGCCAATCACCTTTTTTTCGGTCCGCTCATGGGTGAGACGATCGACGCGAAATCCATCGAGCAAAATGCCAACGGCCCTGCCGAGTTGAAGACCAAAGCCGAAATCGTTCAGTACCTGAAGGATTCCTTCGCGCTCGGCCACCGCGCCATTTCGGGGATCACTTCCGAAAACGCCGTCACGCCGCTGGCCAAGCCGGTACTCCCGTTCCTCTCAACCCGTCTCGCCATTGCCAATATCGGTGCCTGGCATTCCATGGATCACTACGGTCAGATAGTCGAGTACCTGCGGATGAACGGCATCATTCCGCCCGCCAGCCGCCCGCGCCCGCCGCAACAGGCGTCCTCGCAACCCAAACCTCAACAATGAGCAAGTTTGCCCGGGACGAAGCGGCTCGGATCACGCGCCCTATTTGTTGATGTCGTCCCTGGCTTCCAGCCGCTTCAGCAATGGCTCGAGGAAGGGCTTGGTCTGGTCCGGCGCTCCACTGATGGCTTGCGTCAACTCCTTGGTGGCAGCAGGGAAATCTCCTTTATTCGAATCGACACGCGCCAGCGCTAAGTGGCTCACCCAGTGATTGGGATCCTTTTGGGGAACCTGCGGATACAGCTCGAAGGCCCGCTTTGCGTTCCCTTGTCTCTGCAGACCCCGAGCATAAACATAGAGTTGCACGGCGCTAGCTTTCTCCAAGGCCGTCACGAGCGCCTTGTCGGCGTCCTCTTTCTTGCCCATCGCGTTGTAAATGCGCGACTTGGTCTCCCAGTTCTCAAAGCGTTCCTCATTCTGAATCGACGTGTTTTCCCACTTCAGGGCCTGCGCAAGCTCATAATTGTTGTCCAGGCACCAGTTCGCCGCTTCGTCATAGCCGGCCCAGGTGAAGCCGCCCACGCTGCGCAACTCGTTCTTGATGCTCCGCAACACGACGGCCTTGACGTCCACGCCAATCTGGAATGGCACGGCCAGCTTCTCCCACCGCAGCGTCGCCACGGCCGAATCCGGCTTGACGTCGTCGAACGTATACGTCAGCGTCTCAAACGGTTCTGCCGCATGCGGCTTCACGCTCACGCGCAGCGCATCTTCTTTCTCGTCATAGCTGAAGCTGCCCCACGACGTCGAATTCTTGGAGAAGATAATCGTCCACTGATCCTTGTCGGGAAACGTGTGCAAGCCATAGCTTCCCGCCGCCAGCGGCTTCCCTTCCACAGTCACGTCGTCAGTAAACGTAATTGTCGTGTTTTCATTCGCTCCGGCACGCCACACCTTCCCATAAGGAATCGTTTTGCCCCAAATCTCCCGGCCTCCCACCGCAGGCCGGTGATAGGTAATGGTGATGTCCGTCAACCCGATTCGTTGCGTCACGCTGGCCCGCTGGCTGACTCGCGGAATGTCCAATTCTGTCGGCTGGCTGCCGTTCTTGAATTGTGCTTCCGCGCTGCCGGTCAGGAGTCCCAACCCCGCCATTCCCGCAAACAAGCTCAGAACAAACTTCGACATGCTGCGCATAACCGCACCATCCTCTCCCATGCAATTGCGACCTGGCGGTGCGCCGTGTCCCGGCGCCACACCCCTGCCTGCGGTAGACGCCGTCGCCCCAGTTCGGTAAGCAGAAATAGCCGGACCAGGAACAGCGAACACTGCCAATTCAGAGAAAATTTAGATGGGAGCAACCCGGCACGCGGCTCATGCCGCTCAGGATTCCCTCCAGGTGATTACAAGCGCCGCGGCATTAGCTCAACGCCAATCGTGCCAATGTAAGCACAGGTGTTGGACGAGAACCGGGCTCGATGCCAGTCGATTGAAAAGGAACTGGAGGTTGCCCGGCAGTTGCAGTTCTCCATCCCCCCCACCGCCGTTCTGGAAATCCAAAACCTCCGGATTGCGATGTCCTATCGGCCGATGACCGCGGTGGCTGGTGATTTCTATGAATTCGTTCCCGCGGATGGAAAGCGGATTGGGTTCCTGGCGCGGACGTGACCGGACAAGGTGTGCCGGCGGCCTTGATTGCTTCGATGATCAAGGTCGCGATGCAGTCGGTGGGCCCGTGCCCATGACCCGCGAGAAGTATTGCGTGGGTTGAACCGCATCCTGTTCAAGCAACTCCATGAGCAATACGTATCAGCGGCTTATTTGTGGATTGATACGGAGCATGGCAAGGCTTTCTATTCGGCGGCTGGGCATCCGCAGCTGCTGCGCTCCAGGGAAGGCGGGCAGGCTGGAGCGGATCGAAAGCAATGGCTTATTGTTTGGAGTCATCCCGGATCCCGAGTGTCCCGTTCGTGAGCTCGCGCGATCCGTGCAGGTGACCGGCTTTTGCTGTACACCGATGGACTGGTCGAGCCGCAGAATGCCAGTGGAGAATCCTTCGGCGACCGGAAGCTCGAAGAAGTGATTCGCAAGAATCAATCGCGGCCACCCGCCGAGCTATTGGAGCAAATGCTCTCGGAGATACGCGCCTGGCAGCCCGCGTCGCTGCCCCGCAGGACGTTGAAGGCTCGATGGCCAAGACCGCGATAGGGACCGCCATTCGCGGACCAAGGAATATCTATTCGGCGTGCCTACCACCGCCCCGGTCCAAACAGTTTTGCAGGAGTGATCTCCAAAGCCCCGCGCAATCCGCACGATGCTGACGAGCGAACGGGATAGAGAGCAAGATGCCGTAGCGGATATATTTTAGGCGGATTGTCCCCTAGCTTGCATGGACTCCAAATTCGTGACGCTCTTGCGGCACTGCGGGCATTTCCAAAGCCGATAGCTTTTGTGTTCTGGGTTAATCTCGGCGAGGTACATGGGCGTCCCGTCGTTTGGACAATGAATGCCCGGCATCGTCCTTTGCTCAACCCTGTCCCCTTCCTTGGTGGCGATGAAGTACCCGCAGGAAGTGTTGTAGTTAATAAGACAGTCCAACTGCGAGCAGGCATACGCGACCGCAGTTTCGGCCTTCGCGCTATCACCATAGGGCATCATCTCGCTCAGATGCTCAAAGCAAAACGGCTGTAGTTCCTTTTTTTTAAATGGGAACATCACACACTCCTGTGGGACTGGAGCAGGGGTAGGCTAAATGGCCTCCAACACAAAGGGACCTCACGGGGGCTTGGTGATAGGTGCCCCTAGGAAACCACCCGAGCGGCTATTAGGTCTTTTAGTGACTTAATGGCTAAATCTGCTAAATCCATCATAGAAAAGTACATTACTCGATGTTTTGCAGGTAATTCCTAATGGACGTGTGTGGCGCTGTAGGCTACGGTTTGCTTCGCAATCGAGTCTGCGCGGAGGTCGCTAGCAACAATTGGAGAATTTCGTTTCGTTGGCCCTCAATCTGATTTGCCTCCAACAGTCCAGCCCCCGGGTATGAGGACTCCGCCGACCAAGGAAAGAAGGGCGGAAGATCGGTATGCAAGTCCCGACCGGGAGGAGTGAAAAACGCATACTCAAAGCAGTAGGAGTAACGGCCCGTCTCTCCGATGGGTCAAGCCTGCCTGAAGGTACATTCACGGAAAACATAAGTATGCGGGGTGCCCGCATCGTAACAAAGACTAAGCTGCGACCAGGAGGAATGCTAGAAGTTCATTTCCGCACTGCTGAAATTCAATCTCAAAGTCGGGTGGTTTACTGTCAACAATTGCCAGACGGGAGATTCGCCATTGGTCTCGAAATGACTCAAAATTCCTCGGAGAGGGGCGAAGGCCGGGACCGGAAACCAATTTGAGACGGGCCGAGGAATTCATAATCTGCTGCCGCGCGTACACGCGTACATGGCCGCGTCGGTTTCCGAGGTTTCCGGAGCTTTCCGACGCTTTCCGAAGCGAGTCTTGACATTTGGATAAGCCAGAGGTAAGTATTCCTGCAATGAGTCCCCACCACAGCGGGGGCCTCGAACTAACCTGCATTTTGCGAGCATACGGCTTCCGCCGCTGGGTGTTTTCGACAGGACGGCACTGCCCGGATGGAGAAGGATTACGATCTCTTCGAGCGCACCCAGGATGGTTCCCTGGCTTGGCGTGGCTCCGTGCACGGACTGGAGAACGCCCGCCGCAAGCTTGCACAGCTCGCAGGAACCACAACCAACGAATGCTCCGTAGTCTACCTGCCAACCCGCCAGGTCGTTGCCCTCGCGAATATAGCCCACACCAAACGCGTGGTTTTTCAGATCGCTTACGACGAACGACTACTTGCGGAGAGAGCCAATTTGCTCAAATCTCATGGCTACGAAGTGGTTTCTGTGATGGACAACGAACGTGCGAAAACGGTTCTAGGCTTGCCGCAACGCGTTGATCTTTTTATTGTCGGCCACGATGCGGCTGAACAAACCAGGAGGGAAATAGTTGTTTGGCTGAAAGCCAAATACCCCAAGGTTCAGATCGTCGCGTTGAATTCGCCTGATTGTCGAGAACTCCCCGGTGCAGACTACAACGCCGTGGTCAATGGTCCTGAAACGTGGCTCCCGATTGTCGAAGCCGCAGCAGCATGATTCACATCATTGACTTCCTCCCCTCCCTGAAGGTCCCTGAAGGGAGGGGATTCCTACTGGTTCCCCGCCTAAGCGGGAATACCTTCGGTGGCGGCGCGCACCGGTCTATCCCAACCCAAGCCCACAAGGCCCACGCCCAGGTGTGGCATGGAGAATCACCGACCGGCGACGCCCTCCGACTCCGAGCACGGTTCGCCAAGTTTTGCGCCGACTTTGAATCAGAGCTTGTGCAGATGACAGCGAAGATCATCACGTCCATCTGCGAGTCAACTACCCTCCGAAGGTCGCTGTCTCCCGCTTGGTGAACTCGCTGGAAGGGCGTGTCCTGCAGAATGCTTCGGCAGGAGAGGCCTGACTCGGGAGCACGCTATGGGGAAGGCGTGCTCTGGTCGCCGTCTTACTTCGCCGCTCGTTGCGGTGGTGCTCCTAGCAACATCCTGAAGGACTACATTCAACAACAAAGGACACCGCTTTAAAGGGCTCCTATCCCCGCCCTGCAGGACGGGGCTTTACGCCCGTACAGGGTAATTTCGAATCTGGGACCGCGCTATTTCCATCTGGACCGCCCTATGCCTTTCATCTCCTCGGCGATCCTACGCATTCGTTCGAGGATTTGTTTCAGGATCGCCACGCTTTCTTCTTCGGACAACAGTGCGGGCGACGGAGCAGCGGCAGGCAACGGTGGCAATCGCGGAGCGATCCAAATGAGCATGGAAACCTCAAAGGAAACCACGCTGGCCGACACCCACCAATGGAAATACATCATCATCCCGTCTGCATGAAAGCGTCATTGATTACCTGAAGGGTGGAATACAGCCAAACCCGAGGACGAGGTTTCTCTCTAGGTCACCCAGCCACGCTTTGTAGTGGAGGCCCACAGCTACCAGGGCCACAAGAATGACCACGATCCCAAAATTAAGGCATCGCTCGTCAGTCAGCAAGAAGGCAGTCGGGATGCCGGCGGATGAGATTCCTTACTTGATTGCGCACGTCGGCGGCGAACGCATCCGCGAAACCCACAACGCTGCGAGCGATGGGTTCGTCCACGAAGCGAAGCGCATCGGCGGCGCGGGTAAGCTCGTCGGATCGTACGTTCAGGATCATCGCAGCGACGATTTCATCGCGCTCTTTGGTTGCTTGTGTTTCCACTGACGCGTTCCTCTTTCCTCAAAATGTTGGCATCCGCAATCGGATAAGTCAAATAAACTTTACGAAGAATTTACAGGGTTGTTGAGCACGGGCAACAAGCTGGATTGCCATTCCGGCTAATCTCAGGGCTTGCCCTGCGGCGCATGATCGGGAGCATTGGATGCCCACACCTCAGCCAGACAAACAACTTCACGTGCTTTGCCACGAACATCACGTTGAGATGAGTGTGACTGAAAGTTTCCCAACAATGGAGGGCCTGACGGCGCAGACATCAGCGTATGGCTGTCCGGTAGCAGATTGCCCCGTGTACTACACCGTTTCAAATGGATACTTCATCTCCGCTAACCAGGAACACGCTGAATTGGACATGATGCCTCGCATCACGTGTCCCCGTGACGGTCAACCGATGTATCTTGCGGAAATTAATCGAGAGAAAAAAGCCTTCCGTTTGTGGCGATGCCCGCAATGCAATTCGAGCTGGACGAACGAAGAAAACTTGGTGAACAACATCCCCTAACGGCGTCAAGGCCTCGGTGGCTTTTGCCACTCCTCAACGCGCACGGCAAGTTCAAGGCCAACAGCAAATTTGCTTTCCTCACACGCTGACAGTAAACCACGCGGGCTGACAAACTCAGATGGTCCTTCGGTGCCCCCAAACGCAGAAGCTCCCCTGGAGCGCACATTGAATTGGTAATCACCCGCACGCCTGAAGGGCTTACGTTTTCCGTGATTGCCTCGACTTTTGGAGTTGGCGATTCCCCCAAGTGCAGAAGCTCTATGACCTCCGCCTTTGCCATCCGGCGCTCGAATCTGCCAGTCTGCACCTGCATTCTTTGGCGACTGTAGTCTCGCCAAACGAAAGGCGATATCCGGCGAAATGCCCATATTCTCTGGGGGGAAATCTTGAAACCCACCAAATGCTGTGGATATCCCGACGTGAATACGGAAGGGAAGGAAAACCAAAGGCAACACGGCGTGTTGCCGGTGTTGTTTCTCAGCAGCTCCGCTATCTCGAAATCTTGTTGCGGAGTCCTGACTGGCACCGGGTGTGCAATATGAAGACTATGCGCCCTCTTTGGTAATCTTTCCCCTGCTCACCGTTCAAGAACTTATGGGCCACAAAACCATCGAAATGACGGTGCGCTATTCGCATCTTGCTCCGAAGCACACTCTCGCCGCACTCGAGCGACTTACCGTGACCGAGCCAGGAAATGCAACTGGCACCACAACTAGCACTGGCACATCCGAGCAGAATGAAACGCAAGTGGGGCGTGTCCAGTAAGCTCTTTCACGGTAAGATGTTGCAGTAGCGTGGGGCCCGTAGCTCAGCGGTTAGAGCAGCGGACTCATAA
>Ga0066697_10000633_pt1 | contig 12961 bp, 11 predicted proteins | sample GraSoiAngelo_146_FD_66451 | JGI IMG/M metagenome (GOLD analysis project Ga0066697, IMG submission 66451) | Grasslands soil microbial communities from the Angelo Coastal Reserve, California, USA - 14_1009_05_30cm | ecosystem: Environmental > Terrestrial > Soil > Grasslands | place: USA...
CCCCGCTTCAACCTGGGCGTGATGGCGCCGACGACGCCGATTCCAACCACGATGTCGTACGTGGCGGACGGGTTGGAACGGAAGAACTCCAGCTCCGGGAGGCGAATGTCGGAGCCGATCCTCGCCATGCCGTCGATGTCATACGAGTGGCGGGGACGGACGAGCGTGTGGAGACTCATACGGCGGTCCTGCCCCGGAGCGCCCTCGTCGACCAGATGAGCCAGTCGGCGACCAGGTAGCGCAGCAGGGTCAGCGCGCAGAGGGACGCGAGGTTGGCGACCAGGTAGTGGATGTGCAGGCCGCTGACCAGCACATATAGAAGAGGAAGGCGGACGATCAGCGTGGCGGAGTTGAGCGCGTCGTAGGCGACGAAACGGACCACTGTGCGCCGGAGTCCGCCCACGCGACGCGCGCGAAAAACCCAGGATTCCGCGCCCAGGAAATTGAACGTGGTCGAGCCCTGCGTCGCCAGACCGGCGGCCAGCACGTACTGGACGTGCATGCCGTCGACCAGCATCCACATCAACAGCTGATTGACGGCCAGGCCGAGCAGTCCAACGGTTACGAACCGCGAGCCGCTGACGAGCCGTTGCCGGAGAGCTGACGGTGCTGCAGCCGAGTCGATGACCGCCAATTAGCGCCCTGCGCGATTGCCGGATGCCGGCAGCCAGCGATCGGTCGCTGCGACAAAGGAGAGGGCACGGTCGAGGTGGTGAGGCTGAAACGGTTTACGTGCTCGTCGTACGAATACGGCGACGGCCGACACATGTCCAGGGCTTTCGTACCGAGGAACAACCAGCGCGCTCGACGTCTCGATGTTCACCCGCGGTTGGGGTCGTGGCGACGTGCGCCCGACCACCAGGGTCGGTTGCCGGCTCCGCGCTGCGGTCATGAGCATTTCGCTGGGCAGCAGACCGTTCGCGGCCTGGAACTGCTCCGCGTCGAAGTTGCCGTCAGCCGGCAGCCAGATCGCGATGTCGGCTCCGAGCTCCTGGGACAGGGTGTTCAGGTCGAAACGGCGCAGCAGTGGAACGCGTGATCGGAGGCGAGACCACAGCCACGGCCTGCTGACGCCGAGCATCATCAGCACGCCGAAGCCCTGTCCGGCTGCGGCGGCCAGGAGCAGGGCGTGGCGCCCCGGCAGGAGCAGGACTGCAAAGAGCGTGAATGAGCCGAGCGCTGCGACCGCCGCCATCACATAGTGCAGTCGCGCGCCGTCGGGCTCCCCGTGTGACGCCAGGTCGCGGAAGGTGAACAGGTGGTGGAACGCCAGGCTGCAACCGGCGCTAGCGCCCGCCGCGATTGGCCAGGCCAACAGCGGATCGACCGCGATGCCGTGGGTGAGCGTGTAAAAGAGGGCGGAAAAGACGGCCAGGCCAGACGAGGTCACGAACGCGAACTTGAGGGGCCTCGCGCTGCCCGGGATGTACATGAACAGGGACGCCAGATGCCCGAGGAACAGGATCCCCTGGCGCGTGCTGGCCTTGCTCTGACCCGAAAGCCGCGAGGAAAACGCGAACGGAACGTCAGCGCACCTCGCCTCCGGGGCACAGACGAGGAGCTCGAGCAGGATCTTGAAGCCATACGGCCTTGGCTCCAGCCCTGCGACCAGGCTCCGGCGACAGCAGAAGAATCCAGTCAGTGGGTCGCTTGTGCGACGCGCCTCGGGGAAGATGGCCTGCGCGAGCCAAGTGCACAGGCGGCTGGCAAGATTGCGCACGGTGCCGTCGAGGCCGGACCGACTGCCGCCTTTCACATAGCGCGATGCAATCGCGATGCCGGCACCCTGTGCGACCTCGCCCAGCAGTGCAGGAATGACCTCTGGAGGGTGCTGAAGGTCGGCGTCCATGACGCAAATCGCCTCGCCTTGGGCGGCTGCCATCCCGGTCACGACAGCGGTGGCGAGCCCGGTTTGGTGCAAAGGGCTCCTTTCGATCACGGTCCAGGCAGGGTTTCGCTGCGCGGTTGCGCGCAAGGCCGGTCGGGTGAGGCTGTCATTGCTGTCATCGACGACGAGAACCTCGTAATCGATGCCGATCAGGGCCTCGCTCAGTCGCTGGTCGAGCGCCGAGATGTTGCCGGCCTCATTGCGAGTCGGGACGACGACCGAGAGCTGAGGAGTCCTCTCCCCCATTCCAGGACGCGCGTCCATAGATGCACCGGGAGCCCCTTCCGGGGCAGGCCAACCGATTTCCCCCACGCAGTTCCTTTACCGATTGCCTGGGGGCTGTACCTGCCGGCGACTGCCCGCCAGATCCGTCCGACGTTAACTCCTAACGATTAGCATCCGATCGGCTTGGGACCGAAAACAGGTAAGCGTTACCTTGTTTTTCCCACGGCGAGTTGGTACGTGGCGACCACGATGACGGCCGCCTGGGTAAGGGATCGAGCCCCGAGCTTGTCCTTGGCGAGGGTCAACGCGTTGCTGATGGTCTGCGGGGAGCGGTCGAGCTTCTGCGCGATCTCGTTTCGAGTCATTCCGGTGGCCAGCAGCTGGAGGATGCGGCTTTCAAAAGCCGTCAGCCCATCCCGCCCGGATGGTCGACGGTGCTTGATGTGGCCCCCCCGCAGGACTTTCACGGCTCGTTCAGGAAACGCAAGCGAGCCGTTTTTCACTCTAACCAGAGCCAGCTGCCGCCATTCGGGCACAAATGGTCGACTGGGGCGGCTTAGTTAGAGCCAGCCGAGCTGGCTGACCTTCCTCGCCAGCTCGGTTCGATTGCCCGCTCTGACCATGTCCAGGATCTTGCGGACATGAAACTTGATCGCGCTCTCGCTCAGGTGCACCTGGCGGGCAATTTCACGATTGGTCGCCCCGTCGACGACAAGAGCCAGGATTCGCCACTCGACCTCGCTCAGGGCAGGCTTCGGCACCAACGAGAGGTGGCCGCGCTCCTTGTCGACCCGCCGCAGCAGCTCGCGAGTTGCAAGGCCATCGATCGCGATGGCAGCGATCGTGCCGACATCGTCGAGGAAGCCCAGCCACTCTTGATCCACCTCTACGGTGGATCGGTGGAAGACCTCGATCAGGCCGACCAACCGGCCGTGCGCCAGCAGGGACACCGCGTGCCAGGTCTGAAATCCCTCTCGCATGAAGCCAGGGCGGCGTTGCAGTTGCCGCGCCCAGCCGGGGCTTGACCTCGCGTCGTGGGTGTGCCCGGCCCGCGAGGGCTCGATTCCGTTGCCTATCGGCAGCCGGAGCTCCCATCCAGTTCGAAAGCCGGTGCTCGCCACCGAGTAGAGCTCGGCCTGGTCCTCGTCCACGAGCAGGATGCTGGCCGCGTCAACCCCGAGCCCGCGTGAAACCTGCTCAAGGATGATCTCCATGATCAGTGCGCCGTCGCTGCTTGAAGCCACGACCAGGCCGATGTTCCTGATGGCTGTCAGTCGCTGGAGCCGGTCGATCGCCGCTCTATGGCACTGAACATGCTCCACGCCGGCCGCGACCCGGTCAGCTACCACCTGCAGCCATTCGGCGTCCGCCTCATTCAGCTTCAGCCTCGTGTTCCAGTCGATCAACGCCAGGGTGCCAAGGGTCATTCCGCCAGCACGCATCGGTGCGATCAATAGCCCGACAGTCTCGAGCGCTCGCGGAGGCGGGTACCTGTCGAAGAATTCGCGGGAAGCGGGAGTCGTGATCGCAAACAGCTTCTCGATTGGCATGCTGGGAACCATCAGAGGGGTCCCGGCCGCCATCACCTGCCCGCCCAGCCCGGAAGTGGGCGCACGCCCAGGCTGATCCAGGGAGGTTATGTACGCATCCATGTAAAGAGCCATCGCTGGATCGGAGTCATCTGAGGTCAGGATCCGGGACGTGCTCGGATCTTCGTTCATCACGGCGGCGACCCAGGTTCCTGCCTTGATGCGGCTGAGAATGGCCAGGGCTGCGGACAACACTTCAGAAATGTCGAGACGTTGGTTGGCGAGCTCGTCAGTGATCGTGGCCAGGGCCTGGTCCCCAAGTGGTGGTGGCACTTCGCTACACCCGCGCTCGCGGCGTCTCAGGCGATCCGGGCGCCCTGGCGACGATCTTGCAGTACGGGTCCCCTGTGTGCATGCAGGTGGGTTGGCTCACCTCGACCGGGGTGCCGTAGTGGAGGCCCAGGCCTCGGATGATGCCCTCTCCAAGCGTGCACATCTTTCGCTGGGACGAATAAAGAATCGTCACCTCGTGCGGGCCGCTCCGGTTCGCGGTCAGTCGGGGCGGCGCGGCCCCGGGATTGCCCAACCTGACTGCCTGGTGGATCATCCGCTCAGTGTTGAGGAGCAGGTCGAGTACGTCCCACTCCGGCCGAATCAAGTAGGAGTACAGCGAGAGCAGGTCTGGTACGAGCCACTCGCCAAAACGGCCCAGGAGCTCCGAGCTGGGTACCTTGGTCGCTGCGGAGGCTGCTCCAACCAGAGCGACCAGATCGGCATCCTCATAAGCCTGATCGGCGCTGAAGACGCGGCCATCCAGGCGGCCCGCCTTGAGCATCCCCTCCCAGGCACCGCTGCCCAGCTGGTCGCCGGCGAATTGCTCCAGGAAGATGAAGATGGTTCCATGCACGGTCAGCGGCCTCCAGGGGTCTCGAAAACCACACGATGATAGGCTGCCGACTCACCATCGCGACCGCTTCTAATCAGGGATTCGCCCGGAACGGTCGCAAGCTCTGCCGGACCGGCGCGGACCATCCGAGACCCAGCGCGAGCATTGCCGATCGATAGACTGCGATTCATGGACATCACCCGCGCCAAGCTCCGCCAGGCTGCGGAGCTGATGCAAAAGCATGGCCTCGACTGCTGGATCATCGAGTTTGCGCGCGAGACGGGCAATCATTCCGACCCCCTCGCCTACCTGGTCGGCGCCGAGATCACCTGGCCCAGCGCATTCCTCCTCAACCACGACGGCCGGAGCGCAGCCATAGTCGGCAGCGGGGACAAGGGCCAGATCGAAGGCCTTGGGCTGTGGGACGAGGTGCGCGGATATGTGGCGTCGCCGCGCGATGAGCTCGTCAACGTCCTGCGGGCGTGGAACCCCAGCCGGATCGGGGTCACCTGGAGCGACAGCGATGCCATGTCAGACGGCATCACCTACGGCATGTACAAAATGCTCGAATCAATGCTGGACCGGACGCCTTACAAGGAGCGCCTGGTCTCGGCTGGCGCGCTCGCCGGCGAGGTGCGCAGCCGCAAGCTCCCTGATGAGATCGAGACCATTCACTCCGCGATCTCATTCACCGAGCAGGTCTTTCAGCGGATCGCGACGCAGCTCAAACCGGGGCTGACCGAGATTGAGCTGCAGAGGTCGGTCCAGGGCTGGATCCGCGAGGCCGGCCATGGCTTCGCGTGGGAAGACCGGATCAACCCGATCATCGACTTCGGGCCGAAGTCCGAGCCGCTTGGGCATTCGATTCCTGGCGACACCAAGCTCGAACCCGGGCATCTGGTCCACGTCGACCTTGGCATCACCGTGGACGGGTTCTCTTCCGACCTTCAGCGCACCTGGTACGTGCTCAGGAACGGCGAGTCTGAAGCGCCCGATGAGGTCAAAAAGGCTTTCGCGGCGACTCTCACAGCCATCGACGCCGGGATGGCCGTGCTCAAGCCCGGAAAAGCCGGCCATGAGGTCGACGCCGAGTCCCGGCGGACGATCATGGAGGCAGGCTTTCCCGAACCTCAATTCGCGTTCGGGCACCACGTAGGTCGGGTCGCCCATGATGGCGCCGGAGTGCTCGGACCCCGCTGGGAACGCTACGGAAAGACTCCCGAGATCCCGATCCAGGCTGACAACGTCTTTGCCGTCGAGATGGATCTCGACGTGCCTGGCTACGGCATCATCGGGCTCGAGGAGGAGGCGGTCGTGGAGGAAACTGGAGCGCGATTCCTGTCGAGCCCGCAACGGGAGCTCTGGCTGCTCAAGTCTCGATAGCGCCTACCGGCCCGGGCGCCCGCACTCGCCCACTGACTGCGATCGCAGACACCACGGCCACCAGCACCGCGGTCACTGCATACGTGAAAAATGCCGCCTGGATTCCGGCCGCCGACCACGCCAGGCCGCCCGCGACCGGCCCCAGGGTCACGCCCAGGTTTTCGAACTCACCGAAAATGCCCATCGCCAGCGCGTGCCTGCGATGGGGTGCGGACTCGGAGATCCACGCGGTCACAGCCGGCCACACGAGTGCCGATCCGATCGCGCGGAGGGCCGCCCCAAAGATCACGGCCCAGAAGGAGCCCGCCACCGCGTAAGCCACGAATCCAGCGGCCGACAGCACGCCCCCGATCGCCATCGTTCGCCGCTTGCCCCACCGGTCGGAGGCCATCCCGCCCGGAACCAACAACAGCCCGGCCAGCAATCCGACGATGAACATCACGGTCCCGGCGGTGGCGGCCGACATGTTGAGCTGGTTCGTCGCCAGCAGGGGCAGCAACGCGAGCTCTCCGCCTGAGCCGATCTCGAAGAGAAGGACGATCGCCGCGGTCAAGACCATCACCCGCATGAAGCTCTCGCCCGGCTGTGCCCGAGCGGGAGCGGGCTCTTCTCCCCGACTCCAGATGCCGCGCGTCTCCTTGTAGCCCATGAACACAAGAAGCAGCAGGAGAGCTGCGATGAGCGGCAGCACCGAGGCTCCATAGAGGACGTTGCGGATGGGAAAGTGCTCGATCAGCTGGCCGCCAACGCCGGAGCCGATCGCACCGGCCACTATCCATTGCGAGGCGATGAACGCGAGGCCGGTGGCGCGAAGCCTGGGCGGCAGGGTGGTGCCGAGGAACGAACGACCAAGTGGGCCGGCCGCGACCATCATCCCGGAGGCCAGCAGGTACGCGACCGCGATCAGCGGTACTGACCGGGAGCTCGCCAGCAGGACGATTCCACCCGCGTACAGCACCTGTGACAACACCAGGGGCAGGCGGTACCCGACCCGATCGGCCAGCGCCCCCCACACCCACTCGAAGAGGAACATGCCCAGCCCGAACATCGACAAAGCGATTCCGGTCTCGGTCGGACTCGCGTGCAGCTGGCGCAGCTCGAGCGGTACCGAGATCTGAGTCACCCCGGTGGCGAGGGTTGAGGCGGACAGCGCAGCGACCAGCGCTCCGCTCCTGCTGCGCAAGAGCCTGCCTTCTACTATGTGGTCCGTGGCCACAGCCCTGTCACTTTCGCATCTCGGGTCGCTGATGCGCGGGGTGCGAAGCGTCGACGAGGTCGGCGCCGACGAGCGGGCGGCCTCCCTGGCCAAGCGCTCGATCAAGAAGTCGTCAAAGCTCTGGGCCCTCGACCTGGCGATCCGATGCATGGACCTCACCACACTGGAGGGCTCCGACACCCCAGGCAAGATCGCCGCACTCAGCGCCAAGGGCATCCGGCCCAAGCCCGGTGACGGCTCCATCCCATCGGTCGCGGCGATCTGCGTTTACCCGGCCCGCGTGGCAGAGGCCAAGGAGCACCTGCGCAACAGCGGAGTGCGCGTCGCCTCGGTGGCGACCGCGTTTCCATCCGGCCAGAGCTTCCTTTCGGTCAAGCTCTCCGAGACGCGCGAAGCCGTGGCCGCCGGCGCGGACGAGGTCGACATGGTCATCGATCGGGGCGCCTTCCTCTCCGGCGACTACCAGAAGGTCTACGACGAGATAGTGGCTGTGAAGGACGCTTGCGGCGACGCGCACCTCAAGGTGATCCTCGAGACCGGCGAGCTCGGGACTTACGACAGCGTTCGGCGGGCCAGCATCCTGGCGATGGCAGCCGGGGCCGACTTCATCAAGACCTCGACCGGCAAGGTGCAGCCCGCCGCGACGCTGCCCGTGAGCCTGGTGATGATGGAAGCGATCCGCGACTTCGTGCGTGAGACCGGACGCCCGGTCGGATTCAAGCCGGCGGGGGGGATCCGCACCTCCAAGCAGGCGATCGCCTACCTCGTCGTGCTGTACGAGACCCTCGGCCCGGACTGGATGACGCCCGAGCGATTCCGCCTCGGTGCCTCGACGCTGCTCAACGACGTGCTGATGCAGATCGAGAAGGAACGCACGGGCGCCTACCAGTCGGGCGATTACTTCACGATCGACTGAGCCGTGGCAATCACCAAGCGACGGACCGCCGAGCTCGCCAAGCAGGTCTTCGAGTACGCGCCGGCGCCCGAGTCGACCGACCACATCAAGATCGAGCCGCACTACGACCTCTTCATCGGCGGCCGGATGGTGGCTGCACACAGCAAGAAGCGGTTCCCAACCATCAACCCCGCGACCGAGGAGAAGCTCTCCGAGGTCGTCGAGGCCGACGAGATCGACGTCGACAAGGCGGTGAAGGCCGCCGGCAAGGCCTTTGACTCGTGGTCCCGCCTCGCCCCATCACGGCGAGCGCGCTACCTGTTCCGAATCTCGCGACTCCTGCAGGAGCGCGCGCGTGAGCTGGCGGTGGTCGAGACCATGGACGGCGGCAAGCCGATCAAGGAGTCGCGTGACGTCGACATTCCTTTGAGCGCGGCCCACTTCTTCTACTACGCGGGCTGGGCCGACAAGCTGGAGTGGGCGTTTCCGAACCGGAAGCCACGACCGCTCGGCGTGGCCGGTCAGGTCATCCCGTGGAACTTTCCTCTGCTGATGCTGGCGTGGAAGATCGCGCCCGCGCTGGCCGCCGGCAACACGGTGGTCCTGAAGCCGGCCGAGACCACGCCGCTGTCGGCGATGCTGTTCGCTGACATCTGCCAGCAGGCAGAGTTGCCGCCGGGCGTGGTGAACATCGTCACCGGAGCCGGGAAAACAGGCTCAATGGTCATATCCCACCCGGGCGTGAAGAAGGTCGCCTTCACCGGCTCGACCGAGGTCGGCAAGCTCATCCAGCGCTCGCTGGCAGGCAGCGGGAAGCGGCTCACCCTCGAGCTCGGCGGAAAAGCCGCCAACATCGTGTTCGAGGACGCGCCGCTCGATGCCGCGATCGAGGGCATCGTCAACGGCATCTACTTCAACCAGGGTCATGTGTGCTGCGCGGGAAGCCGGCTTCTGGTGCAGGAGTCGATCGCGGAGCCACTGCTTGAGAAGCTCAAGCTGCGGCTGGGCACGCTGCGACTGGGAGACCCGCTCGACAAGAACACGGACATCGGGGCGATCAACTCCAAAGCACAGCTCGAGAAGATCGAGGGCATGGTCGAGTCGGGCGTCGAGGAGGGCGCGGAGCTCTTCCAGCCCGAGTGCAAGCTGCCAGAGCGCGGGTTCTGGTTCCCGCCGACGCTCTTCACCAACGTGTCGCAGTCCTACCGGATCGCGCGCGAGGAGATCTTCGGGCCAGTGCTGTCGGTGCTCACGTTCCGCACACCGGCCGAAGCGGTCGAGAAGGCCAACAACACTCCGTACGGATTGTCGGCCGGGGTGTGGACCGACAAGGGCTCGCGCATCCTGTGGATGGCCGAGCGGATGCGCGCGGGCGTGGTGTGGGCGAACACCTTCAACCGCTTCGACCCGAGCTCGCCGTTCGGTGGCTACAAGGAGTCGGGGTTCGGGCGCGAGGGCGGGCTGCATGGCCTGCTCCCGTACGTCGAGCTCAACTAAGTGTCCCGACCCCGGAGTCCCTTGCATCTTCGCGGCCTAGGCGACCGGGCGCCTGCGGCGCTAAAGCCCGCGTCAAGGGGCCCGGCGCCGCGTCGTCACGCATCTGGCAATGCGCTCCTAGCTGCGCCACCCTTTCCTTGGCTCCGGCCGCCGATGTCGCGAAATATGCGGCGGGCCTCGAGGTCGGGACACTGATGGACGTTCGCAAGACGTACAAGCTGTTCATCGGGGGCGAGTTCGTCCGTTCCGAATCCGGTCGCGCCTACCGGTTCGACGGCTCGATCAACGTCCCGCGCGGATCGCGCAAGGACCTGCGCGACGCCATCCGCGCCGCCCGCACCGCCTTCCCCGGCTGGGCCGCCCGCACCGCCATGAACCGTGGCCAGATCCTGTACCGCGCTGCAGAGATGCTGGACGGCCGCAGGGCACAGTTCGTCGAGGTGCTAGGTGGCGGCCGCACTGCCTCCCGCGAGGTCGAGTCGGCTGTCGATGCGCTGATCTGGTACGCAGGCTGGACCGACAAGCTGGCGCAGGTTGCCGGCAACACCAACCCTGTCTCGGGACCGTATTTCAACTTCACCATCCCGGAGCCGACCGGAGTGGTCGGCATCATCGCGCCCGAGGACCCTGCGCTCGCGGGCCTGGTCAGGCGAGTGGCGCCTGCGCTTTGTGGGGGCAACACGGTGGTGGTCCTCGCTCCGGAGGCGGCGCCTCTGCCGGCGCTGACGCTGGCCGAGGTGCTGGCGACGAGCGACGTGCCGGGCGGGGTCGTCAACGTCATCGGCGGCTACCACCGCGAGCTGCTTCCGTGGCTGGCGGCTCACATGGACGTGAACGCGATCGACACCGCCGGCTGCACGCCGGAGGAGCTGACCGCGATCGAGAAGGCGGCGGCCGAGAACGTCAAGCGAGTGATCAAGTCGCCACCAGGCGAGCTCAGCCCACAGCTGATCACGGCCTTCATGGAGATGAAGACCGTGTGGCACCCGATCGGGGTCTAACGCGGCCGCGGAGTCTGCGCGGGAACCGGGCTGACGGACGGGCGGGCCTGAGGCGAACCTCCTACCGACTGGCATACGCCCGCGCGAGGGTGGAACAGCGGGAAAGGCATCGTTGCGCTGCCACCAGCCGGCATGGCTCCGATCTTTCCGGCCAGGTTCTCGGTGAACCAGACCTGGCCGCCGAGAGACGCCACCCCTCGCGGAGCTGCAGCCTGCGTCGTGACCGGGAAGTCGCTCACGCCTCCGGCGATCGTGACCCGGCCGAGTGCATTCCCATTGTCCTCGGTGAACCACAACGCCCCATCCGGTCCGACGGTGATGGCCCTGGCCAGCGGCAGGCCGCCGGGTATCGCGAACTCGGTGATCACGCCGGAGGTCGTGATCCGGCCGACCTTCGCGGCCTCGCTCTCGGTGAACCAGAGCGCCCCGTCGGGTCCAAGCACGATGCCCTGTGGCCCGCTGCTCGAGGTCGTTATCGCGAACTCGGTGATGGTGAAGGGCGACGACAGCGAGATGCGGCCGATCTGGTTGGCATCGCGCTCGGTGAACCACATCGCATTGTCCGGACCCGCGGCGATGAACTCCGCGTAGCTGGATGCGGTCGGGATCGCAATCTCGTTGGTGACCGACCCGGCTGTCGTGATGCGCCCGATCTGGTTGGCTCCTCGCTCCGTGAACCAGATCGCCCCGTCCGCGCCGGCGGCGATACCCTCGGGCAGGCTGCTCGGAGTCGGGATGGCGAACTCGGCGATGGACCCGTTGACGCTGCCGCGACCGATCTGGTTGGCGGCCAGCTCGGTAAACCAGAGGTTGTGATCAGGCCCTGATGAAATCCCATACGGAAAGCTCGAAGCGGTCGGGACCGGATACTCGACCACCAGTCCGCAGGGAAGCGACGCAGCGAGGTTGTTGCTGTCCGCCTCGGTGAACCACACGCGGCCGTCGTCTCCAGCCGTCATGTAGTAGGGCGAGCTCGCGCCGCTGGGAAGCGAGAGCTCGACCATGCCGACGGTGATGCGTCGCGTCGTCGTGGGCGGGCCGGTGCCGATGGCGTTAGCCGCCGTCACCTTGAAGCTGTAGACGGTCCCGTTGGCAAGCCCACCGATGCTGGCGCTCAGTGCATTGGCGGCGGCATTGGTCGTGGCCACCAGGGTCGTGCCCTTGTAGGTGTCGATGGTGAATCCGGTGATGGGAGTCCCGCCGTTGAGTGGCGCTGTCCACCTCACCGTCGCCGACCCCCTGCCTGGAGCCGCGCTGGCGGTGGTGGCGCCAGGCCCTGTCTCCACCTTCGCCACATTGCCGGGGATGTTCTCGATGAACCAGACCGACCCGTCGGCGGCGACAGTCATCTGGAATGGAGTGCAGCTGGCGCTCGCGATCGGATATGCCGCGGAGAAGGTGCCGGACGTCGTGAGGCTGTAGACCGCCCGACCGTCATCCTCCGCGAACCAGATCCGGCCATCGACCCCGGCCGCAATGCCCCGTGGATGAGGCTTGCCGGCCGCGTTTGGAACGATGAACTCGGTGATGGTGCCCGAGGGCGTGATGCGTCCGACCTTGTCCCCGAGAGACTCGGTGAACCAGACGTTGCCGTCGGGGCCCGCCGTGATGCCGCGCGGTCGCGCGGGTGCCGTCGGAAGCGTGTACTCCGTCGCCACGCCGGAGGTCGTCACCTTCGCGATCTTGTCGACCTGCCGCTCGGGGATCCACAGGTTGCCATCAGGACCGACGGTGATCGGCTCGGACTGGCTGCCGGTGCTGAGCACGGCGAACTCGGTGATCGAGCCGGCGGTTGTGATTCTCCCGACCTTATCGGTGGCCTGCTCGACGAACCACAGGTTGCCGTCGGGTCCCGCCGTGATTCCGATTGGGTTCGCATTTGGCGTGCCGGTGGCGAAGGTCGTCACGACCGACGTGCTGATGTTGAAGCGGCCGATGCTGCTGTCCTGCAGGTCTGTGAACCAGAGGTTTCCATCCGGACCCACGGCCACGCCATAAGGATTGGGTGCGTCGTACGCGGTGACGACGCCGGCCGGCGTCACGCTCGCCAGCATGTTGGCGTCGCTCTCGGCCACCCAGATATTCCCGTCAGGCCCGAGGGTCAGGCCGTTGGGGCCGACCGCGTTGCTCTGGAGGGGGAACTCGGTGACGGCGGCGAGGGCGGGAATCGGCTGGAGGGCCCCGAGCAGGGCGACTCCGAGCACGGCCACGCCCGAGGCGAATGCGCGCATTCTTGGCGGTCGTTTCATGCTTCTTCTGCTTCCGCAGAAGGGGCAGAGCATCGCACAGCCCGGGCCAATTGGGAACCTCACGGGCCGGGCATAATTCAGAGCAGAGATGACCGACGTCATGGCCCCCCCGGCGCTGAAGCGGACGGCCCGGGCCCTCATCTCGGCGGAGCGCATCGCCAAGCGCGTGCAGGAGTTGGGCGAGCAGATCTC
>Ga0066697_10000634_pt1 | contig 12950 bp, 10 predicted proteins | sample GraSoiAngelo_146_FD_66451 | JGI IMG/M metagenome (GOLD analysis project Ga0066697, IMG submission 66451) | Grasslands soil microbial communities from the Angelo Coastal Reserve, California, USA - 14_1009_05_30cm | ecosystem: Environmental > Terrestrial > Soil > Grasslands | place: USA...
GGCGTGCTCGTCTTCACCAACTACTATCTCGTCCTGAACTCCTGGGCGAACTCCATCACCCCGGAGTGGTTGTTGAAGCGCTTGTAGTGGAGGCCGCACCCGTTCGGCCCGGGGCCGTCGAAGCCCCCTCCGACTGATGCGTGTCCACGTTCGCGTCCCGGCAACCTCCGCCAATCTCGGTCCCGGCTTCGACGCGCTCGGCCTGGCGCTGGCGCTCTACAACGAGGTGGAGGCGCGCGAGGCGGACGGCGTGACGGTGACGGTGCAGGGGGAGGGCGAGGGCCAGCTGTCGAGCGGAGCCGAGAACATCGTCGCCCGCGGCGTGCGGCTGGCGTTCGAGGCCGCTGGACAGCCGTTCAAGGGCGTGGCGCTGCGCTGCGTGAATCGCGTGCCGACGGCGCGCGGGCTAGGCTCGAGCGCGGCGGCGTGGGTCGGCGGTCTCGTGGCCGGCGATGCATTGCTCGGCGGCGTATTGATGCGCGACGAGCTCCTCGCGTTGGCCGCGCGCGCCGAGGGCCACCCCGACAACGTCTGCGCCGCGCTGCTCGGCGGCCTCACCGTCTCGTGCGTGGACGACGATGGCCGCATCGCGGCCGTGTCGTTGCCGGTACCCGACGGTCTCGCCTGGGTGGTGCTCGTGCCGGCGACGACCGCGTCCACCGCGGAGGCACGCGCGGTGCTGCCGCGCTCGGTGCCGCTCCGTGACGCGGTCTTCAACGTGCAGCGCGTGGCGCTTTTGCTCGCGGGCCTGCAGGCGCGGCGCCCCGACGCGCTCGTCGCGGCACTCGAGGACCGACTGCATCAGCCCTACCGTCGCGCGGTGTTTCCGTGGATGCCGTCGGTGGCGGAGTGCGCGCGCCGCGCCGGCGCGCTCGGCTGCGTCTTGAGCGGCGCGGGACCGTCGCTGCTGGCGCTGGTGTCCGGCGATGGCCACGCGGTGGCGCGTGCGATGGAGGCCGCGCTGCGCGTGGCCGGCGTCGAGGGGCGCGCGCAGACGTACACCGTCGACACCTCCGGCGCCACCGTGCTTCGGGTTCACGGGTGACCACCGCGCCGGGTGTCCTGACCGATCGCGATCTGCGCGACGCCGTGCGCGAGGGCTGGATCGCGCCGTCGGCGCCGCCGGCCGACGAGCAATTCCAGCCCGCGAGCCTCGACTTGCGCCTCGGCCCCGTCGCGTATCAGCTACGCGCGAGTTTCCTGCCGTACCGCGAGAGCGTGCGCGAGCGGCTCGAGGGCACGGCGAACAACGATCTCGTCATCGATCGTGTGCCGCTCGAGGGCGGCGCCACGCTGCAGCGCGGTTCCGTCTATCTCGTGCCGCTGCTGGAATCGCTCGCGCTGCCGCCCGACGTGCGCGGGCGGTCGAACCCGAAGTCCACGACGGGCCGGCTGGACGTCTTCACGCGCGTCATCACCGACGGGACGCCGCGCTTCGACGAGATCAAGGCGGGCTATCGCGGCGCGCTCTACCTCGAGGTCTCGCCGCAGTCGTTCCCCGTGCGCGTGTACGCCGGCCTATCACTCAACCAGCTGCGCCTGCTGGCGGGGCCGACGTCGATGTCCGACGCCGCGCTCGCGAGTCTCTACCGCGAGACCCCGCTGCTCTACGACGACGACGATCGGGTACTGCCGCTCGAGCGCGTCGCCTTCAACGATGGCCTCTGCATGGGTATCGACCTCTCGGGCCGCGCGACGGGCGGCGTCATCGGCTATCGCGCCCATCCCAATCCGCCCGCGGTGGACCTCGCGCGTGTTGGGCACTACGACCCGAGCGAGTTCTGGGAGCCCATCAAGGCGCCCGCGCGCGACGGCTACATCCTGGAAGCCAATCGCTTCTACATCCTCGTCTCCAAGGAGCGGATCCGCGTGCCGCCGGAGTTCGCTGCGGAGATGGTCGTTTACGACGCCGGCGCCGGCGAAATCCGGACCCATTACGCGGGGTTCTTCGACCCGGGGTTCGGCTTCGGCGACGGGACGGTGCTGGGGACGAAGGTCGTCATGGAAGTCCGGGCGCGGGAGGTACCGTTCATGGTGTACGACGGCCAGACGTCCTTCAAGGTGTGGTTCGAACGGCTGCGCGGCCGGCCCGCGCGGGTCTATGGCGTCGGCCTGGCGTCCTCCTACCAGCACCAGACGCTGAGCCTGAGCAAGCAGTTCAGGCGCTGACGCCGGTCGGGCCCGCGTTTGTCGCTTCTTGCGGGGCGGGGTCCCTCGGTTAGAATGAAGGTGTGGCGAGGTGAGGGGCTGCGCGCGAACGGTTGAGACCCCTTGGAGGGTCACCATGGCAGAACAGAAGAAGAAGGAAACACGGCCGACCAAGCCCAACGAAGGCGGTGGTGACGGCGCGACCGCGAGTCCGGAGATCGCGAAGAAGGGCAAGAAGATCAAGGAGGACATCGACAAGCTCCTTGACGAGATCGACGACATCCTCGAGGAAAACGCCGAAGAGTTCGTGAAGAGCTACGTTCAGCGAGGCGGCGAGTAAGCGGTGCCGATCTACGAGTATCGCTGTCGCGGCTGCGGGCACGATTTCGAGAAGTACGTCCACGGCCCCGCGAGCCAAGTCGCCTGCCCGTCGTGCCAGAGCGGGGACATCACACGCAAGCTTTCCGTCTTCGGTCTCAAGAGCGATGGTGGCGTCATGACCGCGCCCACCACCGGCGGCGGCGGATGCTGCGGCGGTGGCGGCTGCGGCTGTCACTAGTACGTTCGTGATCGCGCGTCAGCTCCACGAAGGGCCCGTCAGGGCCCTTCGTTGTTAATGGACCTGCGCCGGCTCGAGGTCTTCGCCAAGGTCGCCGAGCTCGGCAGCTTCTCGCGCGCCGCCGAGGCGCTCTATCTCACCCAGCCCACCGTGTCCGAGCACGTGCGCGCGCTCGAGGACGAGCTGGGCGTGCAGCTGCTCGATCGGCTCGGGCGCGGCGCGACGGCCACGCGCGCGGGCCAGCTGCTGCTCGGCTACGCGCGCCGCATGCTGGCGCTCGCGCGTGAGGCGCAGCAGGCGCTCGACCAGTTTCAGGGGCGCATGAGCGGCGAGCTGGTCATCGGCGGTAGCACCATCCCCGGCGAGTACGTGCTGCCGGCCCTGCTCGGCGCGTTCAAGGCGAAGTATCCCGACATCTCGGTGTCGCTGCTCATCGGCGACTCGCGACAGGTCAGCGAGTGGGCGGAGCAGGGACGCGTGGAAATCGCCGTCGTCGGCGCCCGCCCGGCCTCGCGCGCGTTGCAATCGCGCGAGCTGATGCCCGACGAGCTCGTGATCGTCGTGCCGGCGGGCCACCCGTGGGCGACGCGCAAGACGGTGACGCTCGACGAGCTGCGACGCGAGCCGATGGTCGTGCGCGAGCGCGGTTCGGGCTCGCGTCAGGCGATCGAGCATGTGCTCGAGGAGGCCAGCCTCTCGCTCAGCGCGTTCCGTATCGTGGGCGAGATGGGCTCGACGCAGGCGATCAAGCAGGCCGTGCGCGCCGGCGTCGGCATCGCCCTGATCTCGCGACGCGCCGTCGAGGACGAGTGCCGTGCCGGGCTCGTCGCCTGCGTGAAGGTGAAGGATCTGAAGGTCGCGCGCAGCTTTCACCTGCTCACGCACCGCGATCGTACCCGCTCGCCGCTGGCCCAAGCCTTCGTCGACTTCCTCGAATCTCAGCCGATCGACCGCGCCTCCCAAGCGGTATGAGTGACGACGCGCGCTCGGGCAAGCAGGTGCGGCTGACCTCGTACGCGTCCTGCGCCGGCTGAGCGTCGAAGATGGCTCCTGGAGATCTCCAGGAGGTGTTGAGCGTGTTGCGCCGTCCCGCGCTGTCGCCGGAGACCGCGCGCAACCTCCTCGTCGGGCTCGGTGCCGCCGACGATGCGGCGGTCTACCGGATCAGCGACGAGCTCGCGCTCGTCGAGACCGTCGACTTCTTTCCACCGGTCGTGGACGACGCGTGGACGTGGGGCGCCGTGGCCGCCGCCAACGCCATGTCCGACGTGTACGCGATGGGCGGCGAGGTGCTGTTCGCGCTCGCGGTCGCCGGCTTTCCGCGTGAGATGGACAAGAGCATCGTCGCCGAGGTCTTTCGTGGCGGTGCCGAGAAGGTCGCAGAGGCCGGCGGCGTCATCGCCGGCGGCCACACCGTCGTCGACAACGAGCCGAAGTATGGGCTGTGCGTCACCGGCCGCGTCCATCCCGACCGCGTGCTCATCAAGGGTGGCCTGCGCGCCGGCGACCGGCTCTTCCTCTCCAAGCCGCTCGGGACCGGCGTCATCACCACGGCCGCGAAGGACGGCGCCGCACCAGACAAGGTCGTGGCGGCCGCGATCGAGAGCATGCTGCGGCTCAACCGCGTCGCGGCGCGCGTCGCGCGGGATACCGGCGCAGCGGGTGCGACGGACATCACCGGCTTCGGTTTCCTCGGCCACGCGGGCGAGATGGTCATCGCGTCCGGGGCGGGCATCGCGGTCGATACCTCGCGCGTGCCCTTCCTTCCGCACGCGCGCGCGCTGGCGGAGGCCGGCCACTTCAGCGGGGGCATGAAGCGCAATCGCCGATACCTCGAGGGACTCTTCACGACTCGCCTCGAAGTGGCCGCGGACGTTCCCGCGGTGATCGTGTCCCTGCTCATGGAGTCCGAGACGTCGGGCGGTCTGCTCTTCTCCGTGCGCCCCGAGCGAGCGGGCGCTGTACGTGACACATTCCGCGCCGCGGGCGAAGACGTGTGGGAGATCGGGGAGGTGCTGGCGGAGCCGGTACTGCGGCTGCGGAGCTAGCGGGCCTGCTTGGGGTCTCGAGCCGACTTCACGAAGGCGATGAGGCGTTTCTTCAATTCGACGGGCATCGGGGCATCAGGGAGGCGGCGAGTCGCGGCGATCGTCCCGCGGTAGGTATTGATGAAGGCCACGCAGGGTTGACAGCCCTCGATGTGCCACTCGAGCAGGTCGCGGAGATGGCTCGGAAGCGAACCATCGAAGTAATCACCAAGGAGCTCGGCGATCTGCCGACACTCCATCTCGGACGGGCCGCCGGAACCGCACTCACCCATCGCCCACCATTATAGATAGATGCCGCACGCGTTGCCCGGGATTCAGCCTCGCTGACGCGCCGGCCAGGATACACCTTGACGGGGGGACGGGACGCGCGCGGTATGCTGCCCATGTGCCCAGGGTCGCGGTACTGACGCCCTTCGGCCTGCCTTCCGTGCGCGGCAACGCCATCACGACGGAGCGGATCGTCGCCGGTCTGCGCGAGCGCGGCGCAGAGGTCGCGGTCTGGGATCTCTCCGCCGTCGCCGAGCCTGACATCGCGGCCGGCGTCGAAGACTGGCGCCCCGCCATCATCCATGCCTTCCATGCGTTCCGTTCGGGGCCGCTCGCGCTCCGGCTGGCCCGCCGGCTCGAGATCCCGCTGGTCGTGACGCTGACCGGTACCGACGCCAACCACGAGCTGTTCGACGCCGAGCACGCGCCGATGGTCCGCCGCGTTCTCGAGGGCGCCGCCGTGGTGACGGCGTTCGACGCCTCGATCGCCGAGCGCGTCGGCGGCGTCCTGCCCGACGTGCGCGCTCGACTCGTCGTGGTTCCGCAGGCCGCGCGCTTTCCGCCGGCGGAGCCGTTCGAGCTCGAGTCGCGTTGGCCCCTGCCGGCGGACCGCGTTCTGTTCGTGCTGCCGGCGGGCATTCGGCCGGTGAAGGCGCCTCAGCGGCCGCTGGTCCCCTTTGACGACGTCGTGCGCGCCGAGCCTCGCGTGCGGCTGCTCTACGTCGGGCCTGTGCTGAATGCGGCCGAGGGTGAGGCCCTTGCGAAGGCACTCGCCGGCCGGCCGTGGGCGCGTCATCTTGGTGCGATCAGTCACGCGGCGATGCCGGCGCTGCTTGCGCGAGCCGACGTCGTGCTGAATTGCTCGATCTCCGAGGGTGGGATGGCCAACTCGGTGCTGGAGGCGCTGGCGCTCGGCCGCGCCGTCCTCGCCACCGATATTCCAGGCAACCGCGCCCTCGTCGAGCCGGGAGTGACCGGGCTGTTGTTCGACAGCGACGCGGAGCTGCAGGCCGCCGTGCTCCGCCTCGCACGCGACCCGGCGCTGCGCGCGCGCCTCGGCGCGGCCGGACGCGCGCGCGTCGCCGAACGCTACCCGCCCGCGCGTGAGATCGACGGCTACCTGTCCGTCTACCGGCGAGAAATTCCAGTCCGTGCTTGAGGATGGCGCCAACCTCGGGCATGCTCGCGGGCAGGGAGCCGTTACGGTCGATTCGTTCTCGCCGTTCGATGACGCGGATCTGGGCAAATCTGAGCACGCCCGCTCCCTTGATGGGCAGCGCCGGCGCGACAGCGCCGAACGGGGCCATCCGACGAGCACGCGGACGCCTGCTTGCGGGCCGCACCTCCGGAGTCGAGGTTTGGCGTATCGCTTGCACCATATAATGTCCCCGGGGACCGAATGGCCGGGCGACGTCATCCAGGGAGAGGAGATGCGATGACCGACGACGGCCGCGTCCGGGAATTCGTCACGGCGTTCGAGGAATTGCGCGCGGAGGTCGAGAAGGTGATCGTCGGCCACCGCGAGATCATCAATCACGTTCTTATCGGCATGTTCGCGGGCGGCCACGTGCTGCTCGAAGGTGTGCCCGGCCTCGGCAAGACGCTGCTGGTCAAAACGCTGTCGGAGAGTCTCGAGCTGTCATTCTCGCGAGTCCAGTTCACGCCCGACTTGATGCCCGCCGACATCATCGGAACGAACATCATCGTCGAGGATGCGGATGGCCGGAAGCACTTCCAGTTCCAGCAGGGTCCGCTCTTCGCGCACGTCGTGCTGGCCGACGAGATCAATCGCGCGACGCCCAAGACGCAGTCGGCGCTGCTGGAAGGCATGCAGGAGGCGTCCGTCACCGTCGGCGGCGTCTCGCGTCCGCTCCCGGCGCCGTTCTTCGTGCTGGCGACGCAGAACCCGATCGAGATGGAAGGGACCTATCCGCTGCCGGAGGCGCAGCTCGATCGTTTTCTCTTGAAGCTGCGCGTACGGTATCCGGCCATCGAGGAGCTCAACGCCATCATCGATCGCACCACGCAATCGCGGCCGATCTCCGTCGACCGTGTGATGAGCGGCGCCAAGGTCCTCGCCTTCCGCGAGCTGATCCGCGAGGTCCCGGTGGCCGCGCACGTGCGCGACCTCGCCTCGGGCATCGTGATGGCCACGCATCCGCAGTGGGCGGACGCGCCGGAGGTGACGCGCCGCTTCGTGCGCTACGGCGCCAGTCCGCGCGGCGCGCAGGCCCTGATCCTCGGCGCCAAGGTGCGCGCACTCGCCGAGGGGCGCTACAACGTCAGTGCCGACGATCTCAAGGCGCTGGTGGCGCCGGCCCTGCGTCATCGCGTGATCCTCAACTTCGAGGGTGAGGCCGAGGGCATCGACATCGACACGCTGCTCGGTCAGATCGTGGACAGCGTCGAATCGACGACAACGCAGGCGCGCGAGCCGTTCGTCCGATGACGCCGAACGCGGCGCTCGAGCGACTCGTCCGACAGGTCAGCGCGCAGGTGCGGTGGCGGCGCGTCGAGCATTACGCGCTGCGCGGCCTGTTCTGGGCGTCGTTGCTCGCCGTCGCGCTGCTCGCGCTCAAGGGCGCCGTCGGCCCCCTGGCGCTGCCCGCGGCGGGCGCGCTGCTCGTGCTGGGCGTCGTCCTCGGCGCCGCCTGGGGTGCACTGCAGCGGACGAGCCGCGCCGATGCGGCCCGGCTCGCGGATCGTGCGTTCGGGCTGGAGGATCGCGTGGCTACCGCGCTCGAGTGGGCCGAGCGTCCCGATCGCACGGCGCTGGTCGACCCGCTCGTTGCCGACGCGACTGCGCGGGTCGAAGCGTTGCAGTCGCGACACATCATCCGGCGCATCGTGCCGCGCGAGGCGCGCTTCCTGCCGGTGCCGGTCGTGATCGCGCTTGCGCTCATGCTCGCGCCGGCGTTGCCGCTGCCGTCCGGGCGGCTGCCGGACTTCACGCCGGGCTCGCAAGAGGACGAGAAGGAACAGCGCACGGGCTCGGGCCTGCTCGAGGAGCGCTCGCGACCCGAGGCGCGCGAGCGCCTGCGGCCACCGGCCTTCGAGGAGCGCGAGTTCCAGGCGCGCAGCGGCGCGTCGACGGCGAGCACGGGGGGCGATCTCTCGGCGGTGTTCAAGGACACCTCGCTCTCGTCGCAGCGCCCCGACTTCAACAGCTTCCTCAAGCGGGGTGACGAGCGTCTGAAGCTGCTCGAGCAGGTGGACCGGCTGCCGGACCTGGCCTCGGACTTCACGGCGAGCCAGTACAAGATGGTGTTCCGCAAGTCGAAGGCGCTCACGGGCGGGCTGCGACCCGATCAGATCTCGCCGCAGAAGCTCAAGGAGCTGCTCGAGGAGATGGAGCGCCTCGGGCGCAAGGGCGGCAACTGGAGCGGCGACGTCGGCGAGGGCATGGAGGCGCTCGAGGGCGGTCAGACGGACAAGGCCATGGAGGCGATGCAGAAGGCGCTCGACAAGATGCGCGCGCAGGAAGAGGCGCAGCGCTCCGGCAAGGGGCTGCGCGGCGGCCGCGACAACGAGCGTGGCGGCGGCTCGCGCGATCGTCGCGGCGGCGGTGAGGGCGGCGGCGAGGGCGAGGACTTCGGCGAAGGCGAAGGGCTGCTGCCGGGCAAGGGCAAGAGCGCGTCGCCGAAGGGCGAGGCGAGCCGGCGTTTGTCCGCAACGCCCTACGACGTCGGCGTCGAGGGGGAGTCGCGCCGCGGGCGCAAGGAAGGCTACGACACGAACATGACGGGTCGTGGCGGGCCGATGGCGTCGCGCCTGAACTATCTGGGCGTGATCGGCCAGTACCGCAAGCTCATGGAGGACGCCATCACGCGCGAGGCCGTGCCGCGCGACTATCACTCCCAGATCAAGGACTACTTCCAGGCACTGGATGAAAGATAGGATCGCGGTCAGCGACTCGCGGCAGACGTTCTTCTCTCCCGAGTTCCTGGCGCAGCTCGAGCGGCTGTCGTTGCTGTCGCGCCGTGCCTTCCGTGGCAGCGTGAAGGGCGAGCGCCGCAGCCCGCGTCGCGGACATTCCGTGGAGTTCGCCGACTATCGCGCCTACGGCGTCGGCGACGACCTGCGATACGTCGACTGGAACATCTACGGTCGGCTCGATCGTCTGCACGTCAAGCTCTTCGTCGACGAAGAAGACCTTTGCCTGCACGTGCTCGCCGACGCGTCCGCCTCGATGGAGTTCGGCGCGCCGTCCAAGCTCGACTACGCGCTGCGCGTGGCCGCCGCCCTGGGCTTCGTGGGTCTGGTTAGCCACGAGCGCGTGGGTGTCGGTATCCTGCGCGATCGGGCGACGGAAGGCTGGCCGCCCGCACGCGGGCGCAATCAGGTCGTCGCGCTGCTCGACTTCCTCGCCCACGTGACGCCGCGAGGTCCGACGCGGCTCAACGCGGCACTCGGCGAGTACGCGTTGCGCGCGCGCGAGCCCGGGCTCGCGGTGGTCATGTCCGACCTCCTCGATCCGCAGGGGTTCGAGTCGGGGATCCGGGCGCTGCTCGAGCGCCGCTTCGACGTCCACGTCATCCAGATCCTCGACCCCGCCGAGCTCAACCCGGATCTCGTCGGCGACCTCCGCCTCTATGACGCCGAGAGCGGTGAGGCGCGCGACGTGACGATGGACGGCGAGGCGCTGCGTGGCTATCGCGATCGGCTCGCGCAGTTCCTCGAGCGCGTGGAGACGTTCTGCCGCGGCCACGAGGTCGGCTACCATCGTGTGAGCACCGAGACGCCGGTCGAAGAATTCGTCGTCGCGCAGCTGCGCGGACGGGTCGTCGCGTGAGCTTCCTGTCTCCGCTCGCCTTCGCCGTCCTCGGCATCGCCGCGCCGCTCGTGCTCCTGTACTTCCTCAAGGTGCGCCGGCGCGAACACCGCGTGTCGAGCCTCATGCTCTGGGGCGCCGAGCTGCGCGACCGCGAGGCCTCGGCATTCTTCCAGCGCCTGCAGCGCGATCCGCTGCTGATCCTGCAGCTGCTCGCGCTCGTCGCCCTGGCCGTCGCCCTGGCGCGGCCCATCGTCACCGTCACCGGGGAGGGGGCGCGCAAAGTCGTCGTCGTTCTCGACACCTCGGCGTCGATGAAGGCGCGCGACGTGTCGCCGTCGCGCTTCGAAGCCGCGCGTGCCGACGCGCTGTCGTTCGTGCGTCGTCTGGGCGAGGGCGCCGAGATCATGGTGATCGAGTCGGGCGTGCAGCCGCACGTCACCGCCGCGCTCGGACGCGACCGCGACCGCGCGCTGTCGGCCATCCACGCCGCGCGCGCGCGCGATCTGCCGCAGCGCCTGCCAGAAGCGCTGCGCACGGCGCGCGCGCTGGTCGGCGCCGATCCGCGTGCCGAGATCCACGTCTTCACCGACGGCGCGTTCACACTGGGTGAGGCGCCGGAGACGAGCGACCCGCGCATCCGCTGGGTCGGCGTCGGACGGCGCGGCTACAACGTCGGCATCGTGAGCCTCGCCATCCGCAAGACGTACTACGGCACGTTCGGCTATCAGGCGTTCGTCTCGCTGGTCAACCACTCGCCCGAGGCGCAGACGTTCGACTTCGCGCTGGCCATCGACGGACAGGCGATCGCCGAGAAGTCGCTGACGCTCGAGCCCAACGTCCGCCGCTCGATCGTGCTGCCCTTCGCGCACCAGGGTGGCGGCACGGTGACCGCGAAGATCAACGTCAGCGACGACCTCGCTACGGACAACGTCGCGTACGCGGTGATCCCGCCGCCGAAGAAGATCGCCGTGACGCTGGTGAGTCCGGGCAACCTCTTCCTCGAGAAGGTTCTGCGCACGGATCCCACGGTGGCGCTCGAGGTGAAGACGCCCGAGCAGTACCAGGGCGGCATGGGCGACGCCGACGTCGTGGTGCTCGATTCCTCGACGCCGCCGAAGGTGGGACCGGGCCGCTTCGTCTTCGTCAACACCGTGCCGCCCGACGTGCCGCTGGAGGTGCTCGGCCGGATCGAGGGCCCGACGGTCATGGACTGGGATCGCACGCATCCCGTCATGCGCCACGTCGAGTTCGCGAAGGTCGCCATCCAGGACGCCATGCGCGTGCGGCCGCTGGCGGCCGGGCGTGCGCTCGTGGAGGCGGTGGGTGGTCCACTGCTCTACGCGCTCGAGGAGCCGGACCGCAAGGCCATCTTCATCGGCTTCGACCTGTTCAAGACGGACTTTCCGCTGCGCGTCGCGTTTCCGCTGATCCTGTCCAACACGCTGCGCTGGTTGCACCCCGCCGCGCTCGAGCAGTCGAGCCTGCAGCTGGCGGCCGGTCAGCCGATGCTGCTGCCCGTCGCGCACGGCATTTCCTCCGCCACCGTGAACACGCCGAGCGGGCGCGCGGTGAAGGCGCTGGTCACGCGCGGCGTCGTGTCGTTCACCGATACCGACGAGGTCGGCGTCTACACGCTGTCAACCGCACGCGGCGACCTGAAGCTCGCGGTGAATCTCGGTGACGGCGACGAGTCCGACGTCACGCCGCATCCGCTGCCCGCGCCGCCGCCGACCACCGCCGCCGCGTCACCGCCCGTGCCGATCCAGCGCGAGCTCTGGCCCTTGTTCGTCCTCATCGCCGCGTCGCTGCTGGCGCTGGAGGGCGTGCTCTACTGGCGCCGACAGACGGGCGGGCGGCTCCGTGTCCCCTCGGTGACCGGCGATCAGTGGGCGCTGGCGCTGCGCGGGGCGCTTGTCGTCATGCTGCTCGTGACGCTGTTGCGGCCGACGCTGCCGCGCTGGGTGGATCGTCTCAACGTCGTGTTCCTGCTCGATCACTCCGACAGCGTGAGTCTCGTGGCGCGCGAGCGCGCCTATCGCTTCGTGAGCGAGGCGGTTCGACATCTCAAGAGCGGCGACCGACATGAGGTGATCGTGTTCGGCGAGGAAGCGGTCGTCGATCAGCCGCTGTCCAATCGCCCGGCCGTCGATCGCCCCAAGGTGGCCGTCAGCGGGCGCGGCACGAATATCTTCCAGGCGATCCAGCTCGCGCTCGCCACCGTGACGCCGGGCCACGCCAACCGCATCGTCATGCTCACCGACGGCCGCCAGAACGCGGGCAACGCGCTGGCCGGCGCCCAGGCGGCCAAGGACGCGGGCGCGGACATCTTCTACGTGCCGGCGCCCGTGACCTTTACGCAGGAGGTCGTGGCGGAGTCGATGCTCCTGCCCCAGGAGGTGAAGTACGGCGAGCCGTTCCAGGCCAAGGTCGTGGCGTGGAGCCTGAAGGACACGCAGGGGCGGCTGTCGCTGTTCCGCAACGGCGAGTTCCTCGGCTCGCAGATCGTGCACTTCACCGCCGGCAAGAACGTGTTCGCGTATCGCCAGGCGCTCGATCAGAGCGGCATCCACGTGTATCAGGCGGCGCTCGACGTCGACGGTGACACCATCGAGGACAACAACCGCGCCGTCGGCACGGTCGTCGTACGCGGTCGCCCGCAGGTGTTGCTCGCCGACCGTGACCGCTCGCACGCCGCCTCGCTCGCCGCGGCGTTGCGCTCGCAGAACATCGAGGTCACCGTCGTCGATCCGCCGGGAATCCCGAAGGACATCGCCGGGCTGCAAAAATACGACGGTGTCGTGCTCTCGAACGTCTCCTCGCTGAAGCTGACCCGGCCGCAGATGGCGCAGATCCGCGACTACGTTCGCGATCACGGCGGCGGCCTCATGATGATCGGCGGCGAGGAGTCCTTCGGTCTCGGCGGCTACTACCGCACGCCCATCGAGGAAGCGCTGCCGGTGACGATGGAGGTCAAGCAGAAAGTCGAGATCCCGAGTCTGGCCGTGGTGCTGTCGATCGACCGCTCCGGCTCGATGGCGATGTCGACCGACGAGAAAGTCACCAAGCTCGACCTCGCCAAGGAAGCCGCGCACCTCGTGGTGGATCTACTCGACGAGCGCAACGAGGTCGGCGTGATGTCGTGGGACACGGAGTT